>Ga0187884_10000217_pt1 | contig 60080 bp, 53 predicted proteins | sample June2016WEW_20_4_FD_132983 | JGI IMG/M metagenome (GOLD analysis project Ga0187884, IMG submission 132983) | Peatland microbial communities from SPRUCE experiment site at the Marcell Experimental Forest, Minnesota, USA - June2016WEW_20_40 | ecosystem: Environmental > Terrestrial > Soil >...
ATTTTATGATCGTTTTGATTCAGATTTGCCGATCGTTTTGCTCCGGATCTAATGATCGTTTTGCCCGGATTTCGTGATCGTTTTGGTTCGGATTTAGTTAACGTTTTGCGTCAGATTATGCACTATTCAAAAGTTTTCTCTCAAAACGTGTTAAGTCCATATTAGTAAAACCTAAAAGAGCAACATTTTGAGCAGCTGTTTTACGACGATGCATATAAAAATATTCAAAAAAAGTCTTATCTATTTCTATAAATTTAACTAGATCAGTTTCTCTACTACCCAAAACGCTTAAAATTGATTCATCATGCTGATGGTATAAAAATTCTGGATAATTAAAACTTTTTAAATTTGTTCCCATTACAAGATCCGCATTACAACAACCATCTAACCAATCTTTAATAAATTTTCTTCCCTCAGAAGTATTTTTTACAACTAAAATACCAGCCCACACATGAGGCCCCTTTCTACAACGATCGTGTCGACACCCTAATGCATCAAAAACATCCCCATTAGCAACAGAACCTGCCAACTTATAAATTTCCGGATCATAAGAAAACAATAATATTGATTTTTTAGGATCAGAAAAACCAACATCAATAAATTCTCTAATTGGTTGTCTTATTAAAAGTCCAGAATCTGCATACAATAATAATGCTCCCTCTGGAATGCTTTGCAAAGTTTTTAAAATTAAATATGGCTTCCAAAGCCAAAACCCAGCTCCAACTGGTTCGTTTAATATAGGATTCTTGGCTATAAATTCAGGCTCTATATGGCTACGTCTATAATTATAAATAAAATCAACCCCTCGATTAATAGCCGAGTACGCTAAAATATTTCTATTTTTAAAAAATACTTCTGGACCATCTGCATAAGAAACCAAATATAAACTAGTACCTAAAGACTTAGTTGTTTGTCTATATACCGGCTTTAAAGATAAATCGGCTTCAAGGAGCATATGCAAGAGAAAAAATATAAATACCCAAGAAACAATAAAACTTATTATTACTAAAACAATTATAAATATTTTGCTATATTTTATCATTATAACTAAATTAATTTTTACTTTACTATTAACTACTACCGAAATTTATCATAGAATATGTATATGTTAAACCCTAGTATCTTAAAAATATTTGCTAAATCACCAATTAAACCTATGCAACAACATATGGAGTTGGCTTACCAATCGGTTACTAGTTTGTTGCCATTTTTTCAAAGTATTTTAAGTCAAGATTGGCAAAGTGCCAAAATAGAATGTGATAAAATAAACTTATTAGAAAATAAGGCAGACAATTTAAAAAAAGAAATTCGTTTACATTTACCGCGTAAAATATTATTACCAATGGATAGAAGAGATTTTATTGGACTTTTAAAATCTCAAGATCAAATTGCCAATGCTGCTCAACGCTTAGTTAATTTGATTTTTTATAGAAAAATGCACTTTCCAGAACAAATCGCTAAAAACTTGTTAAATTTTGTACAATTAGTAATAAATGCAACAAATCTAGCTCACAACGTTATTAATGAATTAGATCAATTAATAGAAACCGGGTTTCGCGGTAACGAGGCTCAATTAGTAAAAAACATGATAGTTGAACTAGATCGTATCGACGAAAATACCGATGATATACAAAATAATTTACAACAAGAATTATTTAATATAGAGGGTCACCTAAACCCTATTGATGCTATCTTTTTATATAAGGTCATTGATTGGACTGCAGAACTAGCGGATAAATCTAAATCGGTTGGTCATAAATTAGAGCTGCTATTATCTACTAAATAAACCTCAAACTATTCCTTAAATTCCCGATATAAAATATAGACTTTATGTTAACCGGGAATGTATAAATGTTAAATTTTTTTAAAAAGGCACCAGAAGAAACGCCAGACAGTAATAATTTGCGCAACTGTTTTAAATTAATCTGTAATTATTATAATATTGAATTACACGACAGCTTAATTCCTGCCAGAAGTGAAACTCCAGCCTATATAGTACGTCTAGCAACAAAGTTAGGTTTCGAAAGCGTTATTAGCCGTAAAACATTATCACAAATGTCGGATGTAGCCTTACCATTAATCATAATTACCAAAAACAACGGTTCTCTAGTTTTAAAAGCCATTTTAGGTAAAGACGAATTTGAAGTGGCGGGTTGTACTGGTCCAAAATCAGTTAAAAGAGTATCAAAAGAATATTTAGAAAGTGTTTATACTGGATTTTGCATAGATTTTACTAAAAAATACAGTTTCGACAAAAGGGCATTAGAGTTAATGATAGAAACCAAGCCATCTTGGATTTCCCAAACTTTACACCAATATAAAAAAATATATATCCAAATTGGTGTTGCTACTGTCATGATTAATATCTTTGCCATGGTATACCCGTTATTTGTCATGAATGTATACGACAGAGTTATCCCAAATAACAGTATATATACTTTATGGGCATTAGTTATAGGAATTTCCTTAATTTATCTGTTTGATTTTATTATTAAAGTATTACGTACTATATTTATTGATTTAACTTCAAAAAGTAATAACTTTGCTATAGAAACAGAATTGTTTGAAAAAGTTTTAGGAATGCATCTTAATTATACACCAAAATCAGCTGGTGGATTTGCAAATGGTATAAAAGATGTTTCTCATATTAGAGAATTTTTCACTTCCGGCATGTTAAGCGCAATTATTGATTTACCTTTTGTAATAGTATTTATAGTATTTATAGGTATGTTGGCCGGCGCTCCTGTTGCCATAGTATCTATCTGTGCATTAATATTAACCATAGTAGTAAGTCTAATCTATCAAGCAAAAATGCAATACAGTGTTAACTTAAACATGCAAGGTTTAGCTCAAAAACAAGCAATTTTAGTAGAAGCTTTAAATAATCTTGAAAATATAAAGGGGATTGGCGCGGAAGATAGAACCCAAATATTATGGAAAAATTATCTAGAAATAGAAAATGAACATGGGCACAATATTAAATTTTACTCTGGTATGGCATCTAATATCGCCCAATTTATTCAACAACTAGCACAAGTAGCAACTATCCTTTGGGGATCATATAAAGTATTAGAGCTACACTTAACTGTTGGAACGCTAATTGCTTGTAGTATTTTAGTAGGTAGAGTATTGGCACCAATTACTAATTTATCCAATATGCTAGTACGCTTTGAACAAGTAAAACAAGCTTTGTTTGGCATAGAAAAAATTCTTAACACCCCACAAGAATTTTCCATCGACAAACAATATATCTATAAATCCGAAATGTCTGGGGATATTAATTTCGAACATGTTAGCTTTGCTTATCCAAATGCTAAAACATTAACATTAGACGACATTAGCTTCACCATTAAAAAAGGAGAAAAAGTTGGCATTGTTGGATATATGGGTTCTGGTAAAACCACAGTATTAAGATTAATAATGAAATTATACGACCCAAGTAAAGGTATGATTAAAATTGATAATATTGATGTAAGTCAAATTGATCCATTTAATCTAAGAATGTTTGCCGGATATGTATCCCAAGAGCCTACTTTATTTTTTGGGACTATAAGAGATAATCTACTTATTGGTAATTCAACTGTTAGCGACGCAAAACTTGCCTGGGCAGCAGAAAAATCCGGATTGTTAGACTTTATTAGTAAATATCCTCAAGGATTAGGTTTTCCTATAGGAGAAGGTGGAGCTGGTCTATCTTTTGGCCAACGCCAAACTGTTAACATTGCTAGATGTTTATTAAGAGAACCAAAAATTTTATTAATGGACGAACCTACTAGCGGTATGGATAACACCTCAGAATTATATTTTATAAAAAGATTTCAAACTTTATTAACCGATCAAACTTTTATCTTAGTAACTCATAGAAAATCTTTATTAGCATTAGTGGATAGAGTTATTATTATGCACAACGGTAAAATTGTAAGAGATACCGATAAAAATAGTGTTTTAGATATGATTGACAACACCAACAAATAACTATAGAGATATAAATTATGCCACCAGATGACCCAAAAAAAATAAATTTAAATGTCAGCCAAGGGGATCCAAGTAATTCCAATAATGCAGGTCCTATAAATTTAACTATCAACCAAGGAAACCCAAATAATTCTAATAACGCAAACCCTATAAATTCAAAAAGCATAAATTTAGGCAACTTAAGCAATTTGGGCAATTTAGACATTAAAAATGCAGCTATTGATCCTAAAAAACTCTTACAACCTAAAGTTGTAAATTATGAATTCAATTGCAAAAACAATGTATTCTTTGAGGCACCTAGAAGTATTAATATTATCTATTATTCTATAATAATACTATGCGCACTATTTGTAATATGGGCATATTTTTCTCAAATTGACGAAATAACTAATGGTATGGGCAAGGTTATTCCTTCCTCTCACGTAAAAACCCTTCAATCTTTAGATGGAGGTATAATATCTAAAATTTACGTACAAAACGACGATTTAGTAAAAAAAGGACAATTACTAATTAAATTAGAAGATACCAGATTTAGTTCTGACTATAATCAAAATTATGCACAATTAATGACTCTAATTGCAGAAATAGCTAGATTAAAAGCTCAAATCAATAACAGTTCTCAAATTGATTTTCCTGCAGATTTAGATAATTATCCAGATTTAAAACTTGGTCAAACTAAATTATTTAAAACTATAATGAATTCGTTTAAAGATGAAGTAGACTCTTTAGAAAAAAATTTACATTTGGCTGAACAAGAATCTAATCTTATTTTACCTTTAGTTAAACAAGGTTTAATGTCACAATTAGAACGAATTAGATTAGAAAAACAAGTAACAGAAGCTAAAAGCAAAATTACTGACATTGTAGAAACATTTAAAACTAAAGCTCAAACTGACTTAGAAGATAAAGACAATCTTAAATCTGCCTTAGAAGAAAAGTTAAAAGGATTAAAAGATAGAATGGAACATACCGAAATTCTTTCTCCAGTAGAAGGATATATTAATAATTTTAAATTAAGCACCGTAGGTGGAGTAGTAAAACCTGGTATGGATATATTAGATATAGTTCCGCTGGAAGAACAATTAGTCGTAGAAGCAAGAATTAATCCTAAAGACCGGGCATTCATTAAAGAAGAACAAGCAGCTACTGTTAAATTTCCGGCATACGACTCCTCTATTTATGGTTCATTAAATGCAACTGTTATTAGCATTAGTCCAGACACAGACAAAGACGAAAAAAATAATGAATTTTATTTAGTTCGACTAACCACCGATAAAAATTATTTGGCAGATAACATCAAATTCAAAATTATTCCAGGAATGGCTGCTACTGTTAATATTTTAACTGGTAAAAAAAGAATTTTAATGTATTTCTTAAGGCCAGTTACTAAAATTAAAGAATTTGCTCTTAAAGAGAGATGATCTTTATAATTAATAAACATCCACCCGGCGCTTAATACGAAGACACAACCCTAGCAACCAAATCAACAATTTGCTCGCTAGCACCAACGTGACTATCCAAAAATTTTTTAGCATTTAACCCGATTTTTTCACATAAATTTTTATTGGTTAATAACTGCAAAACTATTTCGGATAATTCTTGAGGGTTTTTTATAACAAATAATCCATTAGCCATTTTCATTCTAAATACAATTTGCTTACAATTGGCAGTGTATGGCCCAACAATTACCGGGATAGATAAAGCCGCTGGCTCTAGTACATTATGCCCACCTATTGGTACTAAGCTACCGCCAACAAACGCTACTTGGCTCATGCTATATAATAAATTTAATTCCCCTACTGAATCTACTAAATATATTTGGCCATTTGGAATATCTAGATTATTTTGTTTACTTCGCATTACAAATTTAATTTCTTTTATTTTCTTAGTAATACCAAAACATCTTTCTGAATGTCTTGGAACTAAAATTAATAGGGCATTAGGAATTTTATTTAATATTGCATGATGGGCTTCTAAAATTAACTCTTCTTCTCTAGGATGTGTACTAGCTGCTATCCAAGTTGGTCGTAATATATCAGAAGCTAATTTTTCAGTTTGCGTTATTAAATCAAATTTAGTATTACCTACAGTTATAATATTTTTAATAGCATTATTATTTATAAGTCTTTTAAATTTATAAGTATCAAATTTAGTTTGAGTACAAATAAATGTTATATTTTTTAACCATGATGCCATTAACGATTTAATTAACGAATATCTATAAAAAGATTTGTTAGATAATTGAGCATTAGCAATTATTATTGGAATATTATTTTTATGGCAATTAACGATTAAATTTGGCCATATTTCTTTTTCTAAAATTATTAATAATTTTGGTTTAATTTTAGATAAAAAATTATTTATAGCAAAATTTACATCAAATGGAAAATATACATGAAATACTTTTTTAGATAATTTTTTCTGTAAAATATAAGAACCAGCCGGAGTAGTACAAGTAACAACTATGTTATTATTTGGCAATATTATCTGAATTTTTTGAATAATGGGCATTGCCGCCATAATCTCTCCTACAGAGACCGCATGCACCCAAATACTATTGTTTAATTGTGGTGGAGAAAAAATCCCTAATCGTTCTTTCCAACGCAATCTATAGGTTTTTAATTTTAAACTTTTTAATAACAATCTTAAAAATAACAATGGTAATAATATAATGAAAATTACATTATATATTTTAATCGCAATATTTTTAGTCACAGCAAAGGCAACCTCAGAAGCTATTGATTTGCTTTAAAATATACTTCATTTAATACGGAAATTAAAGTATTGTTTAATAAAAGCATCCTATGTTCATATATTAACTTATTACTGTTATTAATAATACTTTCGTTTTGCGAAGTAAATAGTAACTTTTTAGCATTTAAAACATTAAGCAAATATACTTGATTGTAATCAAATAACGTTAAATATGACTGTAAAGATTGCTCTGCAGACAATATTTGCTCTTCTATCGATTTTTTCTTCTGTATGGTGTTATTTATATTTAACAAAGTTTCACTTATATCTTGCTTTAAATTTCTTATTGTGGCGTCTAGCTGAGAAGTTAGGCTTAACTTTTCGGCCGTTTTTGACTGAATCGCTATATAACTTTGCCCACCCTTAAATAAATCTAAACTGGCACTTACACCAATTTTAATGTCTGCGCTTTTACCAGGCAATCCAGCAATGTTGGCAGATTGACTCTTAGAAATTAACATATCTAAAGATGGCATAAAATCTCCAGCCGTACCTTTTAATTCATGCTCTAAGGCTTTAATCTTGGCCTCGGTTTCTTGAATGTTAGAATTATGCTTAACAGCAAATTCTATTAATTGTTGAAGATTATCACTTATATGGCCAGATATTGTCTTTAATATTGCTAAATTTTTTGGTTCTAAATTAACTGAATATTTAAATTTAGATACTGCTGAATCATAATTTTTCTGAGCTTCCAATAATGTTGCATCAGCATTTTGCAAATTGTTTTTTACTAATAAAAAATCTGCTTTATCTGTTGTACCGCTTTCAAATAATTTTTGTGAATTAGCAAGTATTTTTTGAAAGAAATCTTTATTTTCTTTAGCCAAATTCAATAACTTTTCTTGTTGCAACACAGAGATATAAACAGAGATAGTATCTAACACTGTAGAATTAATGTTAAAAACTACATTTTCTTTGGTTGACATATAACGCCATAATGCAGCACGATTAGCATGCCAATCTTTAAACCCTGCAAATAAATTTTGGGTTAACTGGAAAGTATCTGTGCTAGCGTTCAGGTATCTTTTTTCCGATTCTCCGTTTGGACCATTATTACTTATTTCGCGATTCTGATCTCGTCTTATATTGACCTCTGGAAAAAATTGACCGAAAGTTTGATAATAATTGTATTTAGAAACATCAACAGATTTTTCGTTTGCTAAAATTGCTGGATGTGTATCTAATACATAATCTACAACCTCCATTAAATCTAAACCAATGGCTGGTTGATAAAATAGCCAGGTTACAAATAACAGGCAAACTTTTTTATGGTTAGTCTTACAAAACTTGAACATAATTATTTTTACTGTTGTTATTTAATTTGCTTACTAAGGACAATTATAGACAAGAAGATTATGTATGTAAACTAACAACCTATATGAGGGAACAAAACATACCAACAACCATCAGACCTTTTATAAAATGGCCAGGCAACAAATATAAGCTATTAAATGTTATTTTAGCTAAATTACCTAAGGGCAAAGTATTAATTGAGCCTTTCGTAGGATCCGGGGCTATTTTTTTAAACACTAATTACGAAAACTATATTTTAAGTGATGCAAATAAAGATTTAATTAATTTATATCAAACATTACAACAATATGGTGATGAGTTTATCCTTTTTTGCCGTACATTTTTTACTAAAAAAAATAATTCTAATAGCCAATATTACAAATTTCGTAACCAATTTAATGAATACTCTTTTTCGAAAGATCCATTTACTAGGGACGCTCTATTTTTATATTTAAACCGACATGGGTATAATGGACTATGCCGGTATAATAAAAACAATAAATTTAATGTACCATTTGGCAGATATCCACATCCTCATTTCCCAGAAGAATCTATGCGGTTATTTTTTTTAAAGGCTAAAAGAGCACAATTTTTCTTTAGGGATTTTACAGAATCTTTAACCCATATACCTTCAGATAAGGCCATAGTATATTGCGATCCTCCTTATGTACCACTTAGCACTACTGCTAATTTTACTAGTTATCAAGCTGGCGGATTTACTCAAAATAATCAATGTACTTTAGCAAATATGGCTATTAATTTATCTAAACAAGGTGTACCTGTACTAATTTCTAACCATTTTACGGTATTTACTAAAAAAATTTACAATAAAGCTACCGAATTTATTACTTTCCCAGTGCGTAGAATGATTAGTTGCAAAGCAAAAAATAGAAATTTTGTTACGGAAATGTTAGCATTATTTAAATGAGTTTGAATTAAGAGTTAAGGATTATATGTTTGAAAATTTATCAGAAAATTTAAAAAATGCTTGGGGTAAATTAACTGGTAAAAATAAAATATCAGAAGCCGATTTAACAGAAACTTTACAGCTAGTTAAAAAATCTTTATTAGATGCCGATGTAGCATACTCTGCTATCAATTATTTCATAGAAGCTATAAAATCCAGCACTTTAAATAAAATTATAGATCAACATTTAACTGCCGAACAATTTTTAATCAAATTAGTAAAACAAGAATTAATTAATTTGATGGGCGAACATATCGCCATAAACTTAAAATCTACTCACCCAACAGTAATATTGGTTGTAGGGTTACAAGGTAGCGGTAAAACCACTACCTGTGCCAAACTTGCTAAATATATTCAAGACAAACATAAAAAAACCGTAATGCTAGCAAGCTGCGATGTATATCGTCCAGCAGCTATTTTACAACTACAACAAATATCCACTCAAGTAGGTGCAGATTTTTTCCCTTCGCATTCAGAAGACAATGTACTAAAAATTGCCCAATCTGCTTTAGATGCAGCTAAAAAACAATTTAAAGATGTATTAATTGTAGATACTGCAGGTAGATTACATATAGATACGAATATGATGGAAGAAGCAAAACAATTACACACTTTATTGAATCCAGTAGAAACTTTATTTGTTGTAGACGGTATGACTGGTCAAGATGCAGCCAATACCGCTAAACAATTTAATGATTATTTAGAAATTACTGGAGTTATTTTAACTAAACTAGATGGAGATGCTAGAGGTGGGGCAGCTTTATCGGTTCGACACATTACACAAAAACCAATAAAATTTTATACTTCCGGAGAAAAATTAGATGCATTAGAAGTTTTTTATGCGGATCGAATAGCATCCCGTATTTTAGGTATGGGTGATGTATTATCGTTAATTGAAGAAATTGAAGCTAAAGTAGATCGTAAAGAAGCTGAAAAAATTACTAAACAAGTTATTAAGGGGCAATTTAACTTTAGTATTTTACGAGATCAATTACTACAAATGAAAAATATGGGTGGGCTTACCAATTTAATTGATAAAATCCCTGGGTTTTCAGCAATTTCTAATAATATTAAAGCTAAAATCAATGATAAAATTAGCGATAACCAAATAAAAATTATGATTGCCATAATAGACTCCATGACAAAAAAAGAACGAATTTACCCAGATTTACTTAATAAAAGCTCTAGGAAATTAAGAATTTGTAAAGGTTCAGGAACTTCTACGCAAGATTTAAGTAAATTAATTAAACATTATCAACAAATGGAAAAAATGACTAAAAAATTATCTAATAAAGACGGCATGATGAAAATGATGCAAGCTTTAACCGATAAACTACCTCCTGGTTTTATGGGATAAATGGTATATATTATATATTAATAGCACCTCATAATTACAGGATGTTTTTATGATTACCGACCTAGAGATTAAGGATACCGATAAAGAACCTGTTAACCGAAAATTTGTAATTGTATTTGACATAGATGGAGTAATCTGTAATCAAACAGCATCAGAATTTAGTTTTCAAAACATAGTAGATAATATAACCGACTTCCAAGATTTGCACCCAGAATGCCCTCCACCAGCTACATTTAGTTATCTAGAAACTACTTACTATCATTATTTTCCTCCATATTTAGAAATATTATTTAATTATTTAATTAACCATAACTGTAGAATAGTGTTTTTCAGTGCCGCTAGCGAAGATCGTAATTTAACTATTTTAGAAAAATTACTATTAACGCTATTTAGTGAAGAAAAATACCAACAATTAAAATCAGCCGGTCAATTTGATATTTTTTCAAGTCAGCACCTTAGACCCGGGATCACAAATGTAGACCCCAGCGGTACAGTAAAAGATTTATCTATAGTTTTAAAAGATAAAGAAGATATTAACAATAGTATTTTAATAGAAGATCAACCTCGTTATGCGGCCTACAATTCTCCTTGTATTACCGCTCTTAATTTATATCAATGGGATCTTTTTACTATGAAGGACTCTCCTCTTTGTTTCGTTAAAAACAACACTTATTATTTATTAGGAATTTTTAGCAATTTTTTTGACACCGACCAACATTTATCTTCATCTTTAAACGAGTGGAGCCAACAACTATATATAAATAAAAAACCATTTGACACTAATACTCCTTTTATAAGGGAGATGATCTTTGCAGGTTTAAATGAAGTTAATAAACAACGCCCAGAAGCTGTTTTTTACGGAGAACTACAACCTTTAGAAATAACCTGTCTACGCTACAAACAACACGCCCCCCGCCCATTAAAACCATAACTATTTAAGGATATTAGGATGTGCTTTACTTTCGAATTCTCATGGATCACAAAAACACCAAAAAAAAAGTTTCTAGTGGTATTTGATATTGACGGAGTAGTTTGCAAACCAATAGAGTCTCTCCCTATTTTCCCTGGTTATCAATTTTTAATGTATAATCTAAAAAATTTTCAATTACAACATCCAGAATGCCCCAACCCAGTTACGTTTATTGAACCAAAAAAAACATACTATTATTATTTTCCACCATACTTAGAAATATTATTTAATTATTTAATTAAAGCTAACTGTAGAATAGCGTTTTTTAGTGCAGCCCATGAAGAACGCAATATAATTATTTTAGACAAGCTATTATCAAATATTTTTGGAAAAGAATCTTATCAACAATTAAAAACTGCTGGCCAATTTGATGTTTTTTCAAGTCATCATCTTAGAAAAGGCAACGAAAGTTTGAATGAACTTAATTATGTAGTAAAAGATTTATCTATAGTTTTAAAAGATAAAGAAGATATTGAAAATAGCGTTTTAATAGAAGATCAACCTTGTTACTCTGCCCACAATACTCCATGTATTACTGGGCTAAATTTATATAGATGGAATATTTCAGCTACTAATGATTCCCCATTTTGTTTTGCTAAAAACAACGCTTATTATTTATTAGGAATTTTTATTGATTATTTTAACACCAAACAATATTTATCTTTTAAAGAATGGAGTCAAATAATTGCCCTGGAAAAAAACCCAAACGACACAAATACTTCTTTTGTTAGAAAAATGATCCTTTTAGGTTTACAGGAAGCTAAAAACCAATATCAACATGCTATTTTTTATGGATCACCAGAAACTTTGAAGCTACTTAATCTCAAGAAGGATTAACCGCTAATAACTCTATATCAAAAATTAACGCAGAATTTGGTTCAATCATTGGGCCAGCACCTTCTCTACCATACGCTAACTCTGGCGGGACAAAAATCTTCCATTTAGCTTTTGGTTTCATAAGCAATAACGCTTCTTGCCAACCTTTAATGAGCATTTTTAACTCAAAAACCGCAGGTTCTCCCCGATTATAAGAACTATCGAATTCCGTACCATTTAACAACATACCCCGATATGCTACTTTAACTTTATCGTTTTGTTTGGGCGACACTGCAGTACCATCACCTGATTCTATAATTTGATATTGAAGACCATTAGCTAACTCAACAATATTTTTATTTTGCTTATTTTGTTCCAAAAACTCTTTAGCTGTTTTTAAATTTAAAGTAGCTTTACTGTGAAGATTCTTTTTATTGTGTTCAATTTGCTTAGTTTTAAGTACATTCAATGCTTTAATAATATCATCTTCACTAAGCTGTGATTTATTTTGCATACTATCTCTTACTCCCTCGATAAAAATTTCTGGATTTATAGCTATACCCTCTTTTATTTGAGATTTAATATGCTCACCAGCTACATGCCCAAGGCTATAGGCTACCCGATCTTCTTCGGTTTTTAAAGGTTTAGCCATAACAACCATACTAGGCACTATTAACAATAACCAAGATAATTTCTTTAACATAATCCTACTATAGTACCAAATTACTTATGTTCCACAAATGATTGTTTAAAATAGTTTGACCAAAATATAGTAGCTCTTGTATCATGTTGATAATTTAACGGGGTATAGCGCAGTCTGGTAGCGCATCTGCTTTGGGAGCAGGGTGTCGGGGGTTCAAATCCCTCTACCCCGAATATAAAAGTTTTTATTAAATTAGTAGGTTGGATCTGTATCGACCACGTTAAGTTAAATAACGTAAGTAGCGTCCGTAGCTCAATTGGATAGAGCACTGGCCTTCTAAGCCAGCGGTTACAGGTTCGATCCCTGTCGGACGCGCAAGATTTATGGTGATCGTAGCTCAGTTGGTAGAGCCCTGGATTGTGATTCCAGTTGTCGGGGGTTCGATTCCCCTCGTTCACCCCAAGTTAAAATAAGATTTTTCAACCGCTCCCCTCTCCCATTACGGGAGAGGGGACGGGGGTGAGGTGTTGTTTTTTAGAATAGAAATGTGCACAATAATTGCTAATTAGGGCCGTTAGCTCAGTTGGTAGAGCAGCTGACTCTTAATCAGCGGGTCGTAGGTTCGATCCCTACACGGCCCAAAAAAAGAGATAAGTTTTATTAAGATTAGCGAAAGTGGCGAAATTGGTAGACGCACTGGATTTAGGTTCCAGCGGGGCAACCTATGAGAGTTCGAGTCTCTCCTTTCGCAAAAATATAGGTTATTAAAATGCAAATAATTGTAGAAAAAACTAGTGATTTAGGTAGAAAAATTAAGGTTGCTATTCCAGCAACTAAAATTAATGAACTTGTTTCTAATAAAATAAAAAAGCTTTCTAACCAGGTAAAATTAAATGGTTTTCGCCCTGGTCATGTGCCTATTAAATTAATTAACGAAAAATATGGTACCGAAGTAAGAAAAGAAGTATTAAGTGAAGCAATTGATGCCGGGCTTAATCAAGCACTTTCAGAAAATCAGCTTTATCCAGTTGGAGAAATTTCATTAGAACAGGTAAAAGACGAAACTAATAATAACGCTAATACCGATATAGAATGTGTTTTTACTTTAGAAGTATATCCAGAAATTAAATTTGATAATGATTTTTTAAACTTACAAATTAATACCCCCAAAGTAGAAATAACCGAAAAAGATATCGATAACAGTTTGGTAACTTTACGCCAACAACTTGGTAAAAAAATTATAGTAGAAAATCGAACAGCAAAAACTGGTGATTTCTTAACTGTAGATTTTATTGGTTTTATCGATGGTAAAGAATTTCCTGATAACCAGGGCAAAGATACTATTGTTGAAATTGGTAGCGAACAATTTATCGATGGCTTCGAATCTGGCTTAGTAGGTACTAAGGCTGGCGAAACAGTAGAATTAAAGTTACAGTTTCCAACAGATTATGCCGAAAACTCTTTAGCCGGCAAATCAGTAACGTTTAATATTACTGTAAAGCAAATCGAAGAAAAACCATTAGCAGAGCTAAACGAAGAATTTGCCAAATCTTTAGGGATACAAGATAACGATGTATCTCAGATCCGTTCAAAAATTAAATCTAACATGGAAAAATATATAGTCCAAATAACTATAGAAAAAGAACGTGAACAATTAAGCGAGCTTCTATTAAAAACTTATCCTATAGAATTGCCTAATAAGTTACTAATTGAAGAACAACAACATTTAGAAAGATTATTTAAACAACGTAACCAAGAACAAGGAATTAATATTAAAGAATTAAATGTTCAAACAATAAACGAACTAAAAGAACAAGCATATAAAAATGTTCATTTATCTTTATTATTGCGAGAAGTTATCAAGATCAATAACTTGCAGCCAAACGAAAATCTTTTAAACCAAAAACTTAAAGAACTAAGCTTTTTATTTCAAAATAAATTATCAACTACCAAGTATAAAAATATATATAATAATATGAAAAATTCTATTATAAATTCTATGTTAACTAATACAGCAATAGATTTTATAATAGCTAAAGTTACTAAAACAGAACTATTATTGAGTTTTGAAGAACTAAATAAGAGCTAATGGGAGCAAGTATACATGGAATACGATTATCTAATTAAAAATAGTAATAATACTAGGCTTAGTACTTTAGTACCTATGGTAATAGAACAATCTAATCGTGGGGAACGTGCTTATGATATTTATTCTAGGTTACTAAAAGAACGGGTAATTTTTTTAGTTGGTACTGTTGAAGAGCATATGGCCAATTTAATCGTTGCTCAATTATTATTCTTAGAATCAGAAAATCCAGATAAAGATATATCTTTATACATCAATTCTCCTGGTGGCGTCGTTACTGCTGGTATGGCAATTTACGATACTATGCAATTTATAAAACCAGATGTTAGTACTTTATGTATTGGTCAAGCTTGCAGCATGGGCGCAATGTTATTACTAGGCGGGGCCAAACATAAACGTTTTGCATTACCAAATTCTAGAGTAATGATGCATCAACCATTAGGTGGTTTTCAAGGACAAGCTAGCGATATTGAAATTCATACCAAAGAAATTTTGTCCTTAAAAAAACGATTAAACGAAATCTGCGCTAAACATACAGGTCAAGAATTAAAACGAATAGAAAAAGATACAGATAGAGATAACTTTATGAGCGCATTAGAAGCTAAACAATACGGCATAGTAGATCATGTGTTAGAAACGAGACAAATATGATTTTATATTGAGTGCTTATACAATATATATAACTACAATAGATCTTCTAATAATATTAATATTATAATGTAAACAGTTGGCTTAAATTAACTAAGGGTATATTTTTAATATGGTTGAAAAAAAAGAACGTGGTAGTTCAATAAAGTTACTTTACTGCTCTTTTTGCGGTAAAAGTCAACATGAGGTAAAAAAACTTATAGCTGGGCCTTCTGTATTTATTTGCGACGAATGTGTCGAATTATGTAACGATATAATTTGTGAAGAAATACCTAAAAACAAACTAGATGCTAATAACAATCTGTCTTTATATGCACCAAAAGAAATTTTAACCGTTCTAGATCAATATGTAATCGGTCAAGCAACAGCTAAAAAAATTCTAGCTGTTGCTGTGTATAATCACTATAAAAAATTACAATTAGTCAACCCTAAAGGAACAAATATAGATAATGATGTTGAATTAGGAAAAAGTAATATTTTATTAATTGGTCCTACTGGTTCAGGTAAAACTTTATTGGCTGAAACCTTGGCCAGATTGTTAAACGTACCATTTGCTATTGCTGACGCTACCACTTTAACTGAAGCTGGTTATGTAGGTGAGGATGTTGAAAATATTATTCAAAAATTATTACAAAAATGTGATTACGATGTAGAAAAAGCACAAACTGGTATTGTCTATATAGACGAAATAGACAAAATCTGTAGAAAATCAGAAAATCCTTCCATAACTCGCGATGTTTCTGGAGAAGGCGTACAACAAGCATTGTTAAAACTTATTGAAGGAACCATAGCCTCGGTACCACCACAAGGCGGACGTAAACATCCTCAACAAGAATTTATTCAAGTAGACACCTCTAAAATTTTATTTATTTGTGGCGGGGCTTTTTCCGGTTTAGATAAAATTATTTTACAACGAACTAATGCTAGTGGAATTGGTTTTTCTGCAGATATTAGCTCTAAAACTACAGAAAATGAAATGTCTGGTAAAATAATTCACAATGTAGAAACACAAGATTTAATTAAATATGGGTTAATCCCAGAGTTTGTAGGCCGTTTACCCGTAGTTGCTACTTTAGATGAATTAGACGAAACAGCTTTACTTAAAATTTTAACTGAACCAAAAAATTCTTTAATTAAACAATATAAAAAATTATTTAAAATGGAAGGCGTAGAAATAGAATTTCGTGAGGATGCTTTACATTTAGTTGCTAAACGTTCTATGCAACGTAAATCTGGAGCCAGAGGGTTACGTTCAATCTTAGAAAATGTATTATTAAACACCATGTACGAACTGCCATCGATGATTAATGTTAATAAAGTATTAGTAGATGTTTCCGTTATTGAAGGTAAGTCTGATCCAATTCTAATATTTACCAATCAATCTCAACCTCAATCTATGATTAACTCAGATATAACTAAACGAGGCTAAATAAACCCTATGAGCGACCAGGAATTATTAGATCAAGAGTCTCATAACAACATTGAAAGTATGCCAATGTTGGCATTACGGGATGTAGTTGTGTATCCACATATGGTAATTCCTTTATTTATTGGTAGAGATAAATCCGTAAAAGCCTTAGAAGATGCTATGACTGGCAATAAACGCATCCTATTAGTAGCACAAAAAGAATCTTCCCACGATAATCCTAATATTGACGATCTATATAAAGTCGGCACAGTTTCTAGGGTATTACAGTTATTAAAACTTCCAGATTCTACTATTAAGGTGTTAGTAGAGGGGATCCAACGTGGCAAAATGATTACCTGTCAAAAAACAGAACCTTTTTTTGTAGCAGATGTTATGCTAACCAATACTCAGGTAGCTATTGGTAAAGAACTAGAAATATTAATTAAATCATTAATCACTCAATTTGAAAGTTACGTAAAATTAAATAAACGATTACCATCAGAAATCGTTACGTCTTTATTAAATATTAACGATCCAATTCGCTTAGTAGATACTATTGCTGCTCATTTATTAATTAAAGTAAATGAAAAACAACAAATTCTAGAATTAGAAAAATTATCAGAACGTATCGAATATTTAATCGGAGTCATGAAAAACGAATTAGATATTCTAAAAATAAAACGTAAAATTGAATTTAACGTTAAAAAGCAGATGGAAAAAAGCCAACGACAATACTACCTTAACGAAGAAATGAAAGCCATTCAAAAAGAATTAGGCGAAATGGACGAGGCAAGTGGCAACGAAATAGATGATTTACGTAGAAAAATTTCAAAATCCAAAATGACTATCGAAGCAAAAGAAAAAGCTTTAAGCGAATTAAACAAATTAAAATTAATGCCCGCTATGTCTGCAGAAGCTACGGTCAGTCGTAATTATATTGATTGTTTATTAAACGTGCCATGGAAAAAAAGTACTAAACCAAGTAATGATTTAGCTTTTGCCCAACATATTTTAGAAAAAGATCACTATGGTTTAGAAAAAGTCAAAGAACGTATTATAGAATATTTAGCAGTACAAATGCGCGTCAAAAGACCTAAAGGGCCAGTAATTTGCTTAGTTGGACCTCCTGGAGTTGGTAAAACATCTTTAGGTGAATCTATAGCTAGAGCTATTAGGAAAAAATTCTTGCGCGTATCTCTAGGCGGAGTTAGAGACGAAGCAGAAATCCGTGGTCATAGGCGTACCTATATTGGGGCCATGCCAGGCAAAATTATTCAAAAAATAAGTAAAGCAAAAGTTAACAATCCTCTATTCTTATTAGACGAAATAGATAAAATGTCTACAGATTTTCGTGGTGATCCAGCTTCTGCTTTACTAGAGGTTTTAGATTCTGAACAAAATAATACTTTTAGCGATCATTATTTAGAAGTTGACTACGACTTATCCAAAGTAATGTTTATAGCTACTGCTAATTCTTTAAATATTCCTGTTCCATTATTGGATCGTATGGAAATAATTTGGATCTCCGGATACACTCAAGACGAAAAATTAAACATTGCTAAAAAATATTTATTACCTAAACAAATGAAAGCAACTGGCTTACGCCATAACGAACTACACCTTTCTGATGATGCAACGGTCGAAATAATTAATTATTACACTAGAGAAGCTGGAGTCCGTAATTTAGAACGAGAAATTTCTAAATTATGTCGTAAAGTTGTTAAAAGCTTATTATCAGACAAAGCAACTACTAACTATTCTCTAACCGCAAACGATTTAGAAAAATATTTAGGAGTAAGGCGTTATAGGTTTGGACAAATCACTAATGAAGCAGGCCACGAAAAAGACTGGATTGGGCAAGCAACTGGGTTAGCTTGGACTGAAGTTGGCGGAGAAATTCTAACTATAGAAGCTGCCAAAATTGCTGGCGATGGTAAAGTAACGCGTACCGGACAACTAGGCGAAGTTATGCAAGAATCTATCCAAGCAGCCATGACGGTCGTCCGAAATAGAGCAACTTCTCTAGGCATAGCTAATAATTTTTATAAAAAACACGATGTACATATCCATGTTCCTGAAGGAGCGACGCCAAAAGATGGTCCATCCGCTGGGATCGCTATGTGTACAGCATTAGTATCGTTATTTACTAATATTCCAGTAAAAAAAGATGTAGCAATGACAGGCGAAATAACTTTACGCGGTAAAGTACTACCTATTGGTGGTTTAAAAGAAAAATTACTGGCAGCCAAAAGATCTGGGATCTCTACAGTAATTATTCCAGAAGAAAATATGCATGATTTAAAAGAAATACCAGAAAACATTTCTCAAGACTTAAAAATCGTTCCAGTTAATTGGATTGATCAAGTCTTAGAAATTGCTTTACAAAGCATACCTAAGCCTGTTTTATTAAAGAAAAAACCTGTTACTAGGAAATCAACCTCAACTTCTATCCGTAAAAATCGTCGTAAAGGCATAGAAGCAGTTAGTCGGCATTAATATTAATATATAAACTTATTTTAAACAGCTATATAACCCATCAGATAAATTATTTAATAATTTAAAATAACCATCGACACCTAAATCTTGATCTGAACCTAATGGATCTAAGATCCCTATTTTTAATTTTTCTGTTGTAGCAGTAGTTTCTAACAAAAAATCTAACATTTTAGGATTAAATTGTGGTTCTTTAAATAAGCATTTAATCTGATGTTTTTTAATTGAATCGTGAATAGAGATCATACGTTGCATGCTGAGCGGTAGTTCTGGATGATCACTAATTACTAACGGTTGTTTTAATCCATAAAATTTTTCGAAATATTGATAAGCATCATGAAAAACCACATAAGATTGCCCGGATATTTCGTATAATTTAGTTCTAATGCGCAAATCTACAAAAGATAATTTTGTTAAAAATCGTCGTTTATTAGTTAAATATTGATTAGCGTTCGCCGGATCTAATGTTATTAGATTTTGCGTTATTGCCTCTACAATAACTTTAGCGTTATCTGGCGATAACCATAAATGCTCGTCTAATTGAGTACTTTTTCTAAACGACAATTTATTAATGTTCTTTAAAGTCTGGATAGTAAGTAGTTTATTAGCTAATGATGGCTTTTTTAACAGTTTAGTCAAAAAAAATTCTAAGTCTGGCCCACCCCAAACAATCAAATTTGCTTGTTTAATGACTTCCACATCGCTTAGTTTTAGAGCATAATCATGTGGAGAAACATTACCATTTAATAACAATAATGGTTTATTTTTGGTATTATGCATTATAGCGGCAGTTAAATTATATAATGGTTTAATAGTAGCTATTACACGAATATTAGTAGGTTTAGTAGATTGTTCGGCTAAAAGACTGGTACTAAATAAAACATTAATAAATAAAACAACTATGGAAAATAAATTAATAAGCATACAGAATCTTAACATTAATTTTAATGAATATAAAATATTAAAAAACATTAATTTTGATATATATTCAAAACAAATTATTACGATAATAGGGCCCAACGGAGCCGGTAAATCTACTTTAATTAAAACTATTTTAGGCTTTATCCAACCAAGCTTTGGTAATATTGTTAAACATCCAAGTTTAAAAATAGGTTATGTACCGCAAAAAATTAGCTTTCCAGAACAAATACCTATCACTGTGTCAAAATTTCTAAATTTAAATAATAAAACTAAAAAGCCATTTAATACTGACAATACAGGTTTAAATACAGAATTAAAAATTGAACATTTATTAAATAAATCAATCCATAAATTATCCGGCGGAGAGCTACAAAGAATCCTATTAGCTAAAGCATTGTATAATAAGCCAAATTTATTAATATTAGACGAGCCAACCCAAAGTATAGATTTAAACGGCCAAGCAGAGTTTTATAAATTATGCTCGTATTTACAACAACAATTAAATTGCGCAATTTTAATGGCTTCTCATGATTTACATATAGTAATGTCTGGAATAAATTCTGTTATTTGTTTAAATAAACATATTTGCTGTCACGGCTTACCTACGGCAGTAAGTCAACATCCAGAATTTATTCAATTATTTGGCGAACACATGACAAAACTAGCAATTTATCCACATCATCATGATCATCAACATGCATAGCTTTATTATTACTGCTTTACTAGCTGGCATTGGCATAGCAATTATATCTGGACCAATTGGTAGTTTAATGATTTGGCGACGTATGACATATTTTGGAGATACCCTAGCACATGCTACTTTATTAGGGGTTAGCATTGCCGCCCTTTTAAATATTAATATTTATTACGGCTTAATTTTTACTTGTTTATTAATAGCAATATTATTAACGACAATTTCCAGTAATAAAAATTTTACTAACGATACAGTGTTAAGTATCTTATCGCACACTATTCTAGCCTTAGGTCTAATATCAATAACCTTATCTAAAAATGCTAATATTAGAATAGATTTACTTGGCTATTTATATGGCGATATTTTATCTATAAATAACCTTGATTTAATATGTATTTATTTAATTGATATACTAGTTATTGGCAGCCTAATATTCTTATGGGACAAATTAGTTTTTATTACCATTCATAAAGAATTAGCCATAACCGAAGGTATCAACGAAACCAAAATTAAGTGGATTTTTACCATTTTAGTCTCCCTAATTTTTGCAGTAACAATACGATTGGTTGGTGTATTGTTAATAAATGCATTATTAATTATCCCTAGCGCCATAGCTAAAATTTGGGCTAAAAGCCCTACCCAAATGGCCATTTTAGGTAGCATATTCGGTTGCATAACAATTATTTTAGGAATAATTGCTTCTTTAATATGGGATATTCCGACTGGCCCTGCAATCGTAATTAGTGCTGCCCTACTGTTTTTATTAAGCATCTCAATAAAAGCCACAAGTAATATATACTGAGCGCATCTCAAGTGTGTGTGCAGTATATTTTCTCTAGGCAAAACAATATAGCTATGCTATATTGCATAATTATATTTTTAATTTTAATACTTAATTAGAGGAGAATTTTGCATGGCAGCTACCAGAGTTAAGAAAAAAGTTTCTAAAAAGAAACCAGTAACACATAAGGTAAAAAAAGCTAAGATCACTAAAAAAACTACTAAACCAAAAAGTAAATTTGCTAGTTTATTAAGAAGCGTAAAAAATGCAGTTAAACTTTCTCATAAACCTACCAAGGCTATAGCTCCAAAGGCTCCTTTAGAAAAAGTAGATGCTGCTTTTAATAAATCTAAATTATTGTCCACTTTAGCAGAACACGCTGAATTAAATAAAAGGCAAATATCTACAATTCTAGATACTTTTTGCCATATAATGGGACTACACGTAAAAAAAGGTGGACCAGAAAAATTTATCCTTCCTGGAGCCTTTAAAATTGTTGTTAGAAAAATGCCTGCTAGAAAAGCACGTACCGGCATAAATCCATTTACTGGCGAATCTACCGTATTTAAGGCAAAGCCAGCTTTTAGAAGAGTAAGAATTATTCCTCTAAAGGGCTTAAAAGAAATGGCTCATAAATAATAATACCCTCTCAACACCTTGCCCGGCCCAATTTATGGCCGGGTAGTTTTTTTTTGATCTTGACTTCAACAATCACTGTAAGGTTTAATGTGATTTTTATTATTTAAAAAAATATTCTGGCTAGATAGCTCAGTTGGTAGAGCAGAGGACTGAAAATCCTTGTGTCGTGGGTTCAATTCCCTCTCTGGCCACCATAACTCCCCTAAGAAAGAAATACTGAATGCGCATGAGTTTTCATAATACGGGTGAGTTATATGTTAAAATATAAAGACTTTATTGCCAAAATTACCTATATTGGCCGTTCCGGTTGTTTTTACGGGGAGGTTATAAATAAAGATTGCTTAATAGTTTTTCAGGCGGAACAAACACAACATCTTATGGAGGCCTTTAAAACTGCAGTTGATCAATATTTAGAGTTAAATCTACACTCTTAACGCTGAGTTTTCTGGTTCAATTAAGCAACATTAATTTAATATATTTATAATACGAACCCTGAGCATTAGATATAGCTAACATAAATCCATATTTACCATCTAAAAAACCTAGTTTAAAAATATAACCTCGCAAAAAAGCAAACATACCATGTAAAATAGCAGTAAAAATATTAGCTTTTTCACCAGCTTGCAATCGTTCTTTAGCTCCCAAAGTAGAATAATCGTTAATCTTATGTAATACTCTTTCAACAGTTGGAAAAGAATAATGTAAAATATAATTATACAAATTACTTATTTTTCCTTCTACTTCCAAACTAGAATGCACAATCTTAGCTGTAATTTGTCCTTTATCCCGTTTAAATAACCTTAAATGCCGTTCTTTATACCAATCACCAAATTTTATAGCTTTACCCAAATAGAAAGTTTGAAACGGAATAATAAAACCAGAATATTCTGTAGAACTATTAATAACTTCTTGGATTTCTTGTTGTAGTTCCACAGATAATCTTTCATCAGCATCTAATATTAATACCCATTCTTTAGTAACCTTTTCTAAAGCAATTTTTTTTTGGATCCCGCAACCTTGATAAGTATTTAAATAAATTTGATCGGTATATTTTTTACATATCTCTACAGTACGATCTGAACTATAAGAATCTATAATAATAATCTCGTTAGCAAAACTAACTGTTTGTAAAGTAGCTTCTATATTACGTTCTTCGTTTTCAGTAACTATACAAACACTTAAAGTAGCCAAACACTATACCCTTTTTTCTCTCATTTCTGCCAAGGTTTTACATTCGATGCATAAAGTTGCAGTTGGTCTAGCTTCTAGACGCCTAACACCGATTTCTACGCCACAAGAATCGCAATACCCATATTCATGATCTTTAATTTTTTTTAACGCTGTTTCGATCTTTTTTATTAATTTTCTTTCACGATCTCTAGCTCTTAATTCTAAATTGAAAGTTTCTTCTTGGGTAGCCCGATCATTAGGATCGGCCAATATATCTGCTTCTTTCATTTCAGTAATAGTATGATCAACTTCTACCATTAAATCTTGCTTCCAAGATTCTAAAATATTAGTAAAATGCTGTAATTGTTGTTCGTTCATATATTCTTCGGTAGTATGTATACGATACGGCTCAAATTTACTAGTTGGACCAGATAATAACGGATCTGTATTGGTTGAAGCAATGTGATGTTGTTTTTTCTCTGTAAAATCATGTTCTGCATGATGAGTTGCATGACCTACATGACATCCAAAACCATGCTCTGCAAAAATATCTTGTGGTGTAGTTAAACTACTTTGAACGTTATTTAACAATGGTTTTTTCTTAGCAACACTAGAAGATTTAATTGTAGATTTTTTAACTTCTGCTGCTTTTTTAACTGGCTTAATACTAATGGTTATCCCCTTCTTTTTCTTAGATGCTGCTGTAGAAATAGTTTTCAATTTAGGTTTGGATTGTGGTCTAGATTTTACTTTAGATGTAGTTACCTTAACTTTTGCTTTAGATTTTGCTTTAACCTTAGTTTTTATTTTAGCTTTTGCCCTAGCAGCAACAACCTTATTAGGTTTTTTTAAACTCTTAGTAATTTTTTTAGCTTTTGCCGCTTTTTTAACTACTTTACTAGACTTTTTAACTTTACTTTTACTGTTTTTAACTTTAGCTACCATTGCACCCAATCCTCCACACCATTAATAAAATTATGATTTATAGCAAAATACCAGGGATATATCAACAAGATAACATGTAGATCCAACAATTTTTATTGAATTTTTTAGTTAAGCTTATTTTTTTTATGCCGAAAAATAAAGTATGAAATACCACAGTCAATTAACCGAGGCCACTTTATTAAAACGTCCCATTAGTTTTTTAATGGAAGTTGTTTTACAATCTAAACGCCGCATTATGCTTCGTTGCCCTAACTTAGGCCCATTAGTTGGCTGCGATATACTAGGCACCCAATTATGGTTTTCTGCGCCCTACGAAGACCACTGCCTACCAACTCTAGAGCTAGTTGAAGTTAACGGTGGCTTTTTAGTAAGTATCAATCCAGAGATAATAAAAAAACTAGTAATAGAGGCTATTAAGTATGGTCACATTAAAGAGTTAGCTAATTATAAAGTATTGAATCCAGAACTCAAATACGAACAAGATTCTATGCCGTTTTTAGTTCTAGAACAAAGTCCAATACAACTATTACACCCTTTAACTCAATGCTACGTATGCTTAGAACATGTAATTTATAGCAACGAACAATACGAAGGAATATTCCCTTTAACAAAATTCGCAGATCGCAGTTTAGAGCATTTAATACTAAGAAAAAAACAAGGCCATCGTGCAGTATTATTATATTGCGTACTACACTCTGGCGTTAAAATTTTAAAATTTACTGACAAAGATCCAGAATACAGTAAAAAAGTTGCTTATGCTGTAGAACAAGGCGTAGAAATTATGGCATATAGAGCTAAAATCTCTACCCAAGAAATAGAATTAATTAACAAAGTTCCTATTGCATCACAAGCAGACGCTAAAATTTAAGATCCAACTAATTCCGGAGAATTTAAAGTAATATTTAACTCTAAAATCGAGCAATTTTCATTTTGCTGCAATTCAACTTGAATTTGATCGTTATCAATAGATACATATTTACTAATAACATTTATTAATTCTTGTCGTAACTGTGGAATAAAATCTAAATTACCATTTTTAGTTCTCTGGTGAGAAACCAATATTTGTAATCTTTCTTTAGCTTTTTGTGCAGTTCTACGATTATTTAAGAAAAAATCAAAAATACTCATACACAATCCTTAACAAGCCCAATATTTACTAAAATTTTTCTAATGGTCGAAGAGGTGTTTGGTGCGGTTTTTTCTCCTAATAAAGTAGCAACCGCTTCCCTATAGGCTTTACAGGCATTACTTGGTTTTTGTTCCAAAGTAATTGGGATCCCCTGATTAGAAGCAGTTAATACTGCCTCAGATTCTGGTATTATGCCTAACAATGGGATTGCTAAAATTTCTCGTACATCGTTAACGCTTAACATTTCACCTTTTTTAACTCTATTTGTAGAATATCTAGTTATTAATAAATGCTTAATAATTTCTTTGTTTTCTTCAGCTAGCTTAGTTCTGCTATTTAACACCCCAATAATTCGATCCGAATCTCTTACCGACGATACCTCCGGGTTAGTTACTATAATAGCTTCGTCAGCAAAATATAGCGCCATAAGAGCCCCACGTTCTATGCCTGCTGGAGAATCACAAATAATAAATCTAAAGTCTTTACGTAATTCTTCGATTATTTTAGCCACGCCTTCTTTAGTTAAAGCATCTTTATCTCTAGTTTGAGAAGCTGGCAAAATAAATAAATTTGGTTGTCGTTTATCTTTTATTAAAGTTTGATTAAGGCTAGATTCGCCATTAATAACATTAATGATATCGTAAATAACGCGACGTTCGCAGCCCATTACCAAATCTAAATTTCTTAATCCAACATCGAAGTCTATAACTACTGTTTTAAAGCCACGATTAGCTAATTCGGCGCTAAGGGCAGCGCTAGTTGTAGTCTTTCCAACTCCACCTTTACCGGATGTAACCACAATTACTTGGGATTTTAAATTATTCAAGGTTTTCTTCCTTAATTTTTATTTATTTTATTTACTATATATACTAAACACATATAAATTTTCGGTATTCTAAAATTAAAAAGCTGTAAACTCGCCTTGCTCCGCAAGGCTCAGACAAACAGCCTTTTAATTTTAAAACACCGAAAACTCATATGCATTTAGTATAACTTTTATTTTAATATCAAAATTCTGTAATTAACAGTTTACCTTCAAACAATTGAATTTGTACCGGTTTTTTCCAAAATTTTGGTTCAATATTTTCGCTAATTTTAAATTGTCCAGCAATAGAAATCAAATCTGCTTCTAAGCTAGTACAAAAAATTCTAGCTTGAGTATTATTATTTAAACCAGCTAATGCTCTACCGCGTAACGGACCATATACATGAATATTACCATCTGCTAATAATTCTGCTCCATTACTTACTGAGCCTATTACCGTAACATCGCCATCTGGAGCATAAACTTGTTGTCCAGATCTAATCGGTGCGGCAATTAACTTATTTTTTACTGGTTTTAAGCTAGTATTCCCGCTAGAACTTATACTTACATCTTTAACATTATCTTCGTCTTTAGCTATTTGACTTGTCTGACTCTGACTACCAGGATATTTACTATGATTTTCGAAACTATTATTAGATCTTAAAATAGCTAAATTAGCTTCCACTGCTAATTTTTGTAAAGTTACATTAGCATTTTTTACTCCAACTGGAATTACATTCTTCTTGATTAAAATCTTTTTAAGCACACCAAAATCAATAAACTCAGAATTTTCGGATAAATGATATAAATCAATAACCATAGGTGCATTATTAAAAAAATTTGGCGCCTGTTGGATTTTTGCATCTAACTGCTCTTCCAATGCTCGTAGGTCGTTATTTAAAATTTGTAAGGTAGTTAATGTAAATAAACCACCCTTTAATTGCATACAGGTTTTTATTTCGGTTTCTTCGCAACTAGCACTAACTGGCATATTTAAATCCTGAGTTTTATGTAAGATATCTCTATTATATATTATTAATACTAAATATATTTATATATTCTAAAGATTTTCACAATAAACACAAATGAATGTTCAGCCGTAAAAGTTTAAGCTATTTACCAGTGGGTGGCTTACTACCTACTACTTTGAACGCTGCTGGCGATGCCGCAGAAGTCGTCTCCCCTGCAGGAGCAGGCTCAACAGGAGAAATTTTTGGTCCCATATTAAATATTTTTTCTCTAGACACCACTGGTTTACTACCTTGCTCTATACTAGCTAATTTATCTTGAAACGCCTTTTTTAAATCCTTATCCATTTTGCCATTTTTCTTTAAACTTGCATGGATTGCATTATGTGCATCAACTAATTCTTTTACTTTAGCACTTAAAGGATCACTGTTTTCTTTATAATTAATTTTTACAGAAAGTAAGTCTTGCAATGCTGGATTATCGCTAGCATGAGCCCTAAAAAGTGCTTTATTAAATTTATGTAAAATTTTTATTAAATTTTCATCTTCAAAATCGTTAACAGTTACTTCACAATTTTTACCTTGTGTTTTATTAGAAATTGCCACTCCTTGCAAAGTTAATACTGTAGCAGATATGTGATCTTTTTTCTCTCCCGAGTTAGTTTGGTCTGGCGTTTTAAACTGTATTTTCTTTGGATTAGGATTGTCATCAGGAATTACTTGATTAGATAAGTCTTTAAATTTAACTGATTCTTTAACCACAGCTACTGCCGTCGGCGTAGCGCTATCCTCAATATCACTTTTTTTTGGCTTCTCTTTAATAGTATTTTTAAGCAGATGAGTCAAATTATCTTTATCAAATGCTGCCCCAACCGGAGTATCATACTTTACAATTAATCCGCCAGATTTTTTAATTTCGCTCCACGCATTTGCATATTTAGTGTCAAATGTGGATTTTTTTGTGGCTTCTTCTTCAGCTTCTTCTTCAGTTAATATTAGCGTTGGGCCTGTTGTTGCAGCACGTGGGGGCTTTGTGGCATTAGCAGATATTTCTTCAACTTTGTTTATAAATTTTTCTAGTTTGCTATTCAATCGTTCTTGTGACAGGTCTTTTGTTTCGGGTTTTTGTAATATTTCTAATATAAATCTTCCTGCTTTTTCTCTGAACAACGTAGATACCTCTTCATCAACTTTTCCATTCCTAGCTTTTTTCAAAAACTGTCTCATCAAATCCCGCATCGGTGCGTATTGCATGAATGCTGCTCTGGAAGATAGTGTTGCGCCTTCAGCATTATCTTGGTCCGAATCCAATGCTCCTAACTCCTCCATCAATTCCGGAGCTTGTTCATCTGTATTTGGTCCTGGCTTTTTTTTAGATGGCATAAATAATGTCTACCGTTTTTTATTATTAATGCGCAACACGCGCAATTGCACTGTTTTTATTAAATTATTATTCTTATTTTCTTGTTCCTATTAATTAATTGTAGGATATCGGCCTACAACTACGAGGAACAATTATGGTTTTATTTGAAAAAAACAACAATAAATTCTACTTGAGTGAATGAACATCCATTAAACACCTTAGACTTTGGGCATAGCAACAACCTTAGGCATGTCTGAGGCTGGAACACCGTCTTTACTCGGTGTTGTTATAGACTGACTAATTTTATTTTTTTGTTGTTCAAATTTATGTTTTAAGTCAGAATCTATAGTCTCATTGCCCTTTAATAAATGATCATGAATTGCATTATGCGCATCAACTAGTTTTTGCAAATCTTCGTTTTCTCCAACATAATTAATTCTTATAGAACGTAAGTCTTTAGTTGCACTATCATTGTTACTAAAAAGTTGCGCATTAAAATTCGTTAAAACCTCTAATAAAGCTTTATCTTCAAAATTTCTAAGAGTTATAGGAAGATCACGATTTTTACTGCCTTCTGCTTGTAGTTGGTTAGACTTAGATACCTCTTGCAAAACCAATACCGTAGCTAAGATGTGATTTGGGTTTAAATCGCCTTTATCATCTGCTAAAAATTGCATTTTTTGGGGGGAAGAAAATGCCAGGTCAGCTACAGTTAACTTTAGAGCTGTTTCATTAAATAACGCCACTACATTTTCCTTATTGAAAGTTGCTGCATTCCAATCTTGATTTTCAGTATCATACTTTACTATTGATTTAGCCGAATCAACTTCAGACAAGGCGTTTGACAAACTGCTTAATACACTTAATTTAGCTGGCGGAGGTGGTGGCGGAAGTGGCGCTTTGTCTACGCCACCCAGTTCAATAGTGGCTGCTGTTTCAAGGGCTGCTTTATCTTTTGCTACTTTCTTCTTGGCAATTTCAAGTTCTTTATCAAATCTTTTCCAATGCTCATCTATTTCTTCTTTTTGCTCAGAATTCAATGTTTCTTTAAACAAAAGGTTGCTTTTAGATTCTACTATTTGCTCATTAATCTTATTTATTTCTTCAACAGTTAAAGGCCTAGCTTCCATTTGTTTTCCAAGGCTTTCAAGAACATTATTAACATCCACTTTAAACTTTGCAACACTAACAGCAGTCTTAAACTGTTTAACAAGGTCAGTTACTTCTTTATTTTGAGCGCCCGTTAATAAATTGTTTGGTAAAATTGCTGCATGGTTAGTTACTCTTAACTCAAGATATTCTAGATCATTAAGACTTTTTCCCTTTTCCTCAAGGGATGCAGTGGTAGCAGCAACTTTTTCCTTAAATGCTTCAACCACAACATCACCAGCCTTCACTCTATCAGTAGCAGCTTGTACTGCAGCATCCCATTGACTAGAAATACCCTTCACCGTAACTATATGTGTATCACTTAATTGTTCCGGTAAAGATAGAGAGTTTATTTCCTGAACAAACTGTTTTATTGTTGCTGTATCGCAAGGTGTGTTTGGATCTTCAAGAAATGTAATTTTGGATTCCACACTTGCTTTATATGCTGCAACCCCATCTTCAGCAGCTTGTGCTGTTTTTTTGACATCGACTACTGCGGCATTCCACTCTTGCAACAGATCATTAACTTCGTCTAATTGAGGTTCGCTTAAACTTAATGTTTTGAATTTATCATACAAATCTTTTATTCCTGCATCAAGCTTGTCTATCTCTTTGCTATCCCAAGCTACATTTGGATCTGTAAACTTATTATCGACACCATTACGAACATTTTGTTTAAATTCTATAACAGCTTTATTTGCGGCTTCCTCTGCATAAGCAATTTTTAATTCTATTCCTTTAACTTTCTCATCTAATGTTGTAAAAAGTTCTTTTATTGCAGCTTTTTGATCTGAATTTAAAGATTTGAACTCCACTTCCTCTTTTTTTAATTTTTCTATTTGTTCTTTAATAGGCTTTATATCTTCAAATTTTATATTTGTTTTACCTATATCTGCAGTTAAACCATCAATTTTACCTCTAATATAACTCAAGAATACGGCGGCTGTTTTATTTTTATCTTTAACTGCTTTGTTAAAAGCTTTGAAACTATTATCTACTATTTCCTGTTGCTCTGGAGAAAAAGCTTTAAACGCAGCTGCTTCAGTTCTTAATAAATTTATTGCAGCTTTTTGAGCTTCTATATCTGTATGCGTTGCTTCTTCATCATTAACCTTCGCGGTTCCTGCTTGAACTCCATCTGAAATTTTAGAAAGCAAATCCTTAGCTGCACTAGCTTTGACTGCAACCGCAACATCGAACTCTTTAAAAATCTGGACCACCGCTTTTTGTTGGTCTGGATTTAATAATTTAACTTTTTCTTTTAATTGTGTTGTTTTATATTGTTGATACTCTATAACGCTAAGTGTTGTGTTCGTTTCACCAACTATTCTAGTACTTGTCGGAACCTCAGATTTAATTTGCTCAAATAAATCATTAGCAACTTTCACTCTGCCTTCGGTAGCGATTTTTTCAGCAGTAAAATTTCCTAAAACTCTATCTACTCTTTGTTGTTGCCCATTAGATAGTTTCGGCAACGTTGCTTTTAATATTTCTAGTTCATCTTCACGAGCTTTTATGGTAGCTGCATCAAAAGTTTCTTGCGGGTTTATAAGTTTTTTTATAACTTCTTTGCTATGTTGTTCAAATTCTGCAATCGCACCATCAGCAATTCCTACTCTTTCTCTAGCTTCAACTGTTGCGCTATCCCATCTACCTAAAATCTTATCTGCCTCTCTTTTCTGTGCAGCACTTAAAATATCAGGCAATTTTGTATGGAAATCTTTGATTTCTTTATCCTTGGCATCTATATCTATGTTTGGATTTCCAAGTTTACCAATGCCTTCTTTAACTTGCTGTTCAAATTTTTTAATCGCAGCAGTAATTTCTTCTTCTTTAAGTTTTGCTAAAAGTAAAGCCTCTGCAGCTTTTTTTTCCCTATCTATAACTGCCTGTACTCTATCGTTAGCTATTATTAGGTTTTTATCAAAATTCTCTAAAGCTTTATGTACTCTTTTATCACTCAGCGCATCTGGATATTGTTTTAAAAATTCTTGTTGGCTACTTTTTTTGGCTTGTTCAATTTTTGAGATTTGTTCAAGTGTTAAAGCTTTTGGCAGTTGTCTTATTTGTTCACCAATACCTCCTATAAACTTACTAACCACAACTTCTTTAGCGGCTTCTTCGGCTTTACGTTGCTGTTCTGCTCTTATAGCTTCTAACTCCGCTATCTCTGCTTGTCTTTTCGCTTCAATAGCAATCTTTTTGGCGTGTTCTAGTGAAAACGAAATAGCGTCCTCTATCTTTTTTACGTCTTGGAACATGGCGGCTGTTGTTGACATTATATCTGGGTGATTTCTTTTATAAACCTCTGCACCATATACGCGCCCTTTAATAACCCTGCAAGAATCTAATATAGTGTTTATTTCTTCTTGACTAAATAATCCCGCGGTTGGTTTGCTAAACATAGCTATTATTTGTTTAGCAGCCTGTTTGATATCTGTTTTGTTAGGTCCAGACGTAGGTGTATATCCGCTACTATCTGCTAATTTAATTAAAGACTCAGCACTATTGATTATACTTTCTTTGTCTGCTTGAGATAGGTTCAAGTTGGCCATAACCACAATCGCTTTTATTCTTATTTTCTTGATATCATTAATTAATTGTAGGCCAACGCATATCCCAATATATGCACAATTCTTGTTTTTATTAAAAAATAACGTAACGTGCATATCCGCCCAACGGTTTTAATGGTGAAAATTTTAATATACAAAAGCTACTTAATTACCTCTGCTAAAAACTTTCCAGTAAAGGATTTGGTTGTTTTAAAATTTCTAACTAGATCTTCCGGTGTACCAACTGCCACTATTTTACCGCCTCTATCGCCACCTTCTGGCCCTAAATCAATAACCCAATCAGCTGTTTTTACAACATCTAAATTATGTTCAATAACTATAATAGTATTACCATGATTACGTAACATAAATAAAATCTGCAATAATCTTTTAACATCATGAAAATGCAACCCGGTAGTCGGCTCATCTAAAATATATAATGTCTTACCTGTATCCTGACGAGATAATTCTTTAGCTAATTTTACTCTCTGTGCTTCGCCACCAGACAATGTCGTAGCGCTTTGACCTAATTTTATATAACCCAAACCTACTTCTAACAATGTTGATAACTTTTTCTTTATACTAGGGATTGCAGTAAAAAATAATAATGCTTCTTCTACTGTCATATTTAATACTTCATATATATTTTTACCTTTATAGTAAATTTCTAAAGTTTCACGATTATACCTACTGCCTGCACATACATCGCACATTACATATACATCCGCTAAAAAATGCATCTCTACCTTAACTAAACCATCGCCACTACAAGCCTCGCACCTACCACCTTTAACATTAAAGCTAAATCTACCAGCAGCATAACCACGTGCCTTAGCTTCTGGTACTGCTGCAAATAAATCTCGAATATTGGTAAATAAACCAGTATATGTGGCCGGATTAGAACGTGGCGTTCTACCAATTGGATCTTGACTAATATCTATTACTTTATCTAAATATTCTAACCCCTCAACAGTAACATTTTTGTTTAAATGCATCGAAGTTGCTCGATTTAATTTTTTTGCCAAAATTGGGTATAAAGTATCGTTAACTAAAGTAGACTTGCCAGAACCAGACACTCCTGTAACACAAATAAATAATCCTATTGGAAAAAATACTTCTAAGTTTTGTAAATTATTAGCACTAACTCCAGATATAATTAATTGTTTTTCAAGATCTTGTTTAACCCTATGTTTTGGTATGGCAATAAATTCTACTCCAGACAAATATTTCCCGGTTAACGATTTATCGTTTTGCATAACTTGCGATGGAGTACCACTAGCAATAATCTCGCCACCATGCACTCCTGCTCCAATGCCAACATCCACTACATAATCCGCACTTAAAATAGTATTATAATCATGTTCGACCACAATAACGCTATTACCTAATGCTTTTAAATCAGTTAGAGTTTTAATTAATCTATCATTATCTCTAGGATGTAACCCTATGGAAGGTTCGTCTAATACATACATAACCCCTACCAATCCAGCCCCTATTTGACTTGCTAAACGAATACGCTGAGACTCTCCGCCAGACAATGTATCTGCACTACGATCCAAAGTTAGATATTCTAAACCAACATTAATTAAGAAATTTAATCTAGTTATAATTTCTTTTAAAATTCTTTGAGCAATCTGTAATTTGGCTCCAGTAAATTGCAGCTGTTCAAAGAAAAATTTAGTATTTTCTATAGATAATCTAGTTATTTGCGGCAAACTAACATCTTGAATATAAGTATGCCGTGCAATTAAATTTAATCTACTACCATTACATTCAACACAAGTTTTTTTACTCAAAAATTTTGCCAACTCTTCTCTAACATAATCAGAATTAGTTTCTAAATAACGTCGTTCTAAATTATTTATTACACCTTCAAAATCTCCGCCATCATTTAGATCACCAGTTAATAACAGATCTTTGATTTTTTTGTTTAATTTTTTATATGCTACACTTAAACTAAATTCATAAGTTTTAGCAAGTTTTTCTAAAATACTAAAATGATATTGATGAGTACGATCCCACCCGCGAATTGCACCAGCCGCTAACGATAAATTATCGTCGACTATTAACAATTCCGGATCCATAAATTGTTTTACTCCTAAACCATCACAAACCGAACATGCGCCTTGCGGACTGTTAAAAGAAAATTGTCGCGGTTCTAATTCTGTAATACTATATCCACATTTTTTACAAGCAAATTTACTGGAAAATTCAAGCTCTTGCTGTATTTTATTATATTCATCAAAAATAGCTGCAACCGCTAATCCATCTGTTAGATTTAACGCTATAGCTAAAGAATCTGCCAATCTAACTTTATAATCTTCTTTAATCATTAATCGATCTATGACTACTTCTATGGTATGTTTTTTATGAAAATCTAATTTTGGTAAAACACCATCTAAATCAAAAACCACACCATCTATTCTGGCTCTAACAAATCCTTGATCACGCAAAATATCCAGTTGCTTATGATACTCACCTTTTTTCGCTTGAATAATCGGCGCTAATAACATTAACTTGGAACCAAGTGGCAATTCAAACAATTGATCTACCATTTGACTAATAGTTTGTGCTGCCAATGTTATATTATGTTTGGGGCACCTTGGCTCTGCTACTTTGGCAAATAACAGTCTTAAATAATCATAAATTTCGGTAATAGTGCCAACCGTCGAACGAGGATTATGTGAAGTAGATTTTTGTTCAATAGAAATAGCTGGAGATAGCCCTTCTATACTATCTACATCTGGTTTTTCCATTACCGATAAAAACTGCCTAGCATAAGTTGATAATGACTCTACATATCTTCTTTGCCCCTCGGCATATAATGTATCGAAGGCTAACGAGGATTTACCGGAACCAGACAACCCTGTTATTACAACTAACTTGTCTCTTGGAATAACAAGATCAATATTTTTTAAATTGTGAGTTCTTGCGCCTTTAATAGATATAAACTTCATGCTACCTCAAAAATAAATAGTAAATTTAGACTAAATTATGTTATTGTATTTTTCTATGATTTGTTAATAATTTTTATATTCTTTTATATTCAATATAAAAACAAGAGGTATTAATTATGTCTAAAGGTGTTAATAAAGTTATCTTAATTGGTAATTTGGGTACAGATCCAGAAGTCCGCTATATGCCCAATGGTAGTGCGGTTGCTAACATTAGTGTTGCTACTAATGAATCTTGGAAAGATAAACAAACTGGCGAACTTCAAGAACGCACTGAATGGCATAAAGTAGCGCTTTTTGACAAGCTTGCACAAATAGTTAGTGAATATCTAAAAAAGGGTTCAAAAGTTTATATAGAAGGTTCTATTCGTACTAAGAAGTGGCAAGATCAAAATGGTAACGATAGATACTCTACTGAAATTATAGCTAGTACCATGCAAATGTTAGATTCTAAAGAATTTAAACCAAAAAGTAATAATTTCCCAGAAAATAGCAATAATTCTAACTCTGGTGCTCATATTGTAACTACTAATGAATCTATGCCTATGTTAGAAAGCGATGATATTCCGTTCTAAAGCTTAAAAATCCACCCGATGCCTGCTTTACAGCGACACCGGGTAGATTTTTCTGGAGAGTAGATGACTATAAAAATAGATCTCGAAAAAAGCATAGTTACTAATGCAAAATATATCTGTTCACCCAATTATGATCTACGCCCAGAAGGCACCGAGATAGATTTATTAGTAATACATGGAATAAGTTTACCTCCAGGCAAATTTTCTGCAGCATCCAAACAATACATTACCGATTTGTTCACTAATCAATTAGATCCTAATAAACATCCTTATTTTAAAGATATTTTTCAACTTAAGGTATCTTGTCATTGTTTTATAACAAGAAATGGTGGGATAATTCAATATGTACCATTTAAATATCGAGCTTGGCATGCCGGCAAATCTTATTTTAATGATAGAACAAACTGTAACGATTTTTCTATTGGCATAGAACTAGAAGGAACCGATGATCTCCCATATACAACCAAACAATATAAAATATTAACTAATTTAATTTATGCAATTTGTAATATATACCCCAAAATTACCCCTAATAATATTGTAGGACATTGCCACATTGCTCCCGATCGTAAAACTGATCCTGGAGATCATTTTAACTGGAAAAAACTACATAAAATGTTGCATAGTCTCGCTTAGTACCTACACTAATAAATCTTTGAACTATTTTCTCTAATATCCAGTCTCTAATAGAAACAGTACCTAATGGAGAAATTTATGCCTAACTTAACTAAAGAATTATTCGATCACTTAAAAGAATTATTTGGGCATCTAAAAAATTCGTTACAATCAATTGTCGATATAAACGAAACCCTTATAGACAATGTAAAACAACTTGATTTAAAAGAACAAAAATTTATTATATTGCTACAAAAACATGCTATAGAACTTACAGAAGCATTGGGAGCAAAACCCATTAATAGTAAAATCCTAATGCATACAACTAATACAAATCTACCAGAATTCAAATTGTTCGAAGAAATAACAAAATTTATGCAACAAACATCTACATTAATTAATCAAAAAGCTGTTGCCTTGCATAAAACATTATCTAATCAATCTCAAAATAAACCAACTATCAATAAATTATTAACTGGGATAGAAAGACTAACTATATCAGCCCATATAACACAAAAAGATATTAACAAATTACTAGAAGCGAATAACGTATTAAAGCCTATAGATAATAGCCCATTTAAACAAACTCTAGAAAACTTAGATAAATATTTATTAACATTAATTGAAAAATGTGGGCAAACTAAAACTAAGCTTTTAACAAATACTTCTACCAAAACAGCAACTGCTACTCCAGAAGCACTTAGCCATCAATATAAAAAACATATTGATTCCAATAAACATGCACCTAATAAACATTTACCGAATATACCTACACTTCAGCAAAGGCAGTCTGGAAGACATGGTAATGGTCGTTAATAACTTCTTTGCCTATTTACTTCGTATAAACAAATTCCAGCGGCTACCGACAAATTTAAACTATCGACACTATTATTAGCCATTGGGATTTTTGCTAAAAAATCACTATTCTCTTTAATAAGCCTACGCACACCTTGATGTTCTGAACCTAAAACTAAAGCAATAGGAATAGTTAAATCAATAGAAGATAGTACTCTATCATTCTCTGTATCTAATGATACAACCCAGACTCCCTGCTTTTGTAATTGTTTTAAACAATTTACTAAATTACCAACTTTAGCTATTGGCACGATCTCAGCTGCACCACTTGCTACTTTTTTTACTGTAGCAGTTACATCGCAACTTGCATTTCTAGAAATAACCACTGCACTTGCATTAAAACTAGCAGCACTTCTAATACATGCACCTAAATTTCTAGGATCTTGAATATTATCTAAAACCAAAAATACTGGTTTAAACCCATTAGATTGCTTATCTGCTAAAATAATTAAATCTTCTTCAGTTAAAAATTTCTTTGGCTGTATATGAGCCACAATCCCCTGATGATTAACCGTTTCTTCGTTAAACCAGCTATCTATGGTTTTAGCACGCATATATTGCACAGAAATTTTTTTTAAAGCTGCTATATCACAAATTTTTTTTATTTTTGGATTTATTATAGAAGGATCATCTTTTTTTTCACAAAAAATTTCTATTACTCTGCTTGGATCGGTATCAATTAACACTTGTATAACATTAATACCATAAATTATTTCTTTATTATTTTTGTTTTTATTTTTCACTTTTTAGTTTTTATTTTTACAGACTTTATAGAACCAGATTTTTTTGCTTTAGATTTTTTAGATCTAGCTTTTTTACTAGATCTCTTTTTTGCACCCATATCTATCGCTAATACAAAATCTATACGCCTTCTATCTAGATCAACCTTACTAACTACAATCTGCAATTCCATTCCTAAAGAATAAATTACTCCGCTTTTTTCCCCAACTAATTTATGACTTAATGGATCATGAATAAAATAATCTGAGCCTAAAGAATTAATATGGATCAATCCATCTATATAGATATCCTTAAGTTCTACAAACAACCCAAATTTAGTTACACCAGAAATTATTCCTACAAATTTAGACCCAATAAATTTACTTAAATACTGACATTTACAAGCTTTTGTTACTTCTCTAGCAGCATCATCTGCACGACGTTCTGTCATAGAACAATGTTCCGCTATTTCCTTGATTTTCTCGGCTAACAACGAAATTTTATCAACCTCATTATGTAACACGGCCTTAATATGCCTATGAACTAATAAATCAGTATATCTACGAATTGGTGAAGTAAAATGAGTGTATGCTGGATATGCTAAACCAAAATGCCCTATATTATCGGAAGAATACATTGCCTGACACATAGAGCGTAATAAAATCATCTGGATTACATCGGCATCTTTACGATTACTAATTGTTTGTAATAACTTAGAATAATCTTTTGGGGTCGGTTGACTACTACTTTCTAATGATAAACCAACGCTTTTTAAAAAAGCTTTTAAATCGATTAACTTAGCAGGAGTCGGACCTTCATGAACTCTATAAATACTCAATAATTTATTTTTCTCTAAAAATCTAGCAGTAGCAACATTAGCGCACAACATACATTCTTCTATAATTTTATGCGCAACATTACGTTTAATCGGTTTAATATCAATTACTTCACCTTTACTATTAAAAACCATTTTACTTTCAGTAGTTTCAAATTCAATCGCTCCTCGCTCTTGCCTTTGTTCTTGTAAAATTATAAATAAATTTTGTAGCTCTAATAAATTATCTACTACCGATTTTTCTAAGGTGCGAGAATTTTTGTTATCCTGTAACAGTGCAGAAACTTGATTATAAGTTAAACGTGCTTTTGAACAAATTACTGCTTCATAAAACTTATATTTAGATAATTTACCACTTTTACTAATGTGCATTTCACATACCATGCTTAATCTATCAACATTAGCTTTTAAAGAACATAACTCATTAGAAAATAATTCTGGTAACATAGGAACAACTTTACCTGGAAAATATAAGGAATTTCCACGCAACAATGCTTGATTATCTACACTACTGCCAGATTCTATATAATAACTAACATCCGCTATTGCTACATATAAATTCCAACCACCACGACTATTTTCTTCACAAAAAACCGCATCATCAAAATCTTTAGCATCTTCGCCATCAATAGTAACAAAAGGTACTTGCCTTAAATCAACTCTAGACTCAATATCAGCTATAGTATGCTCTTTAGTTTCGGCAACCTGTTTTTTAACCTCGGCTGACCAAGTTGATGGAATATCCAAGCTAAGTATAGACATATTTATAACGACATTACGCTCTTCAGCCTTACCTAAAACTTTTAATACTTTACCAATTGGATCGGCCCACTTAAAAACTGGCATAATTACTTCTAAAACTACCGCATCCCCTATTTTTGCTTCCCCTTCGTTACCTAAAGGTATTAAAACATCTTGCGGTAAATCTTTACTAAAAAATGGCACTACATAATTAAAACCATTTACCTGAAATAATTTACCTACTGTCTTTTTTATTTGATCTTTAGAACCTACTGTTGCAAAACTATCCGCATTATGAATTTTATTTTGTTGATCTTTATTATATTGGTTAACAAAGCCTTTTAAACAATAATTTTTATGAATCTTATCTAATTGACCATCTCGCACCATTGCACGCAACCTTTTACGCAAAGCAAATTCTCTTTGTTCGTCATGCAACATTAATTCTTTTTTTAATTGATTAAAACTTATTGGGAGACCAACCGTATTAAAAATACTTAATATAAATTCTCTACTTGGAATAGGATTAGAATACTTTTCAGCTTCTCGTTTAGCAAACGGATCTTTATTCATTATTATTTATCATTATTATTTATTAACACTATTAAAGTACTTGAAAAAATCACTTTCCGGTTTTAAAACTAAAATATCATTTTTATTACTAAACACTTTTTTATAAGCATTTAAACTTCTATAAAATTCAAAAAATTGCGGTGCTTGTTCATACGCTTTAGCATAAATCTTGCTAGCCTCAGCCTCTCCAGCACCACGAATACGTTTAGCCCCTTGTTCAGCTTCTGCTAATAAAATTCTCTTTTTTTGTTCTGCATTAGCACGAATAACTATAGCCTCTGCTTCACCTTTGGCTTTTAATTCACTAGCCACTCTATTCCTTTCTGATCTCATACGTTCGTAAACTGCACCACTTACTTCGTCTGGCAAGTCAATTCGTTTAATTCGTACATCTATTACAGCAATACCTAAAGTTGCAGCATTTTCATCAGTAAATTTTCTTAATTTTTCCATAAGTTCTAACCGTGTTCCAGAAACTACGTCTTTTATGGTGCTTCTACCAAATTCTGCTCGCAAACCATCAATACTTTTTTGACTAAGCAAAATTTCTGCTTTCGCTTTGTTACCCTCGGTACGAGTATAAAATAACTCTAAATCTTCGATTTTCCATTCGACATAAAAATCTACTAATACATCTTTTTTTTCACTGGTAACTATTCTAGAAGATTTAATATCTAACATGTTTAATCTAGTATCAAAGCTACGTATTTCATCGATAAATGGCCACTTTATATGTAATCCCGGCCCAACAATTAACGGTTTGTTATTGCTATCTTGTACCAATTTACCTAAACGTAATATAATTACTCTATCTGTTTCATAAACCGTATACAGACTAAATAATAAAAAGCTCCCAATAATTAAGCTTATTAATAATATATTTTTACTATCAATTTTCATTTGCTTCCTCTCTTATGTCACTACTAATGGAAGTTTTATTATCATCTCCTCTACCCATGCTTAATTTATCTCCCATTAGCTTATCTAACGGTAAATAAATTAAATTATTAGACTGCTTTAGATCTACAATAATTTTACTAGTATTAGATAAAATTTCTTCTACAGCATCTATATATAATCTTTTTTTAGTAATTTCTGGCGCTTTATTATATTCAAATAATACGGCATTAAATCTTAAAGTATCACCAGTGGCTCTAGCTATAACCTCTCGCCTATATCCTTCTGCCTCAACTAACATACGCTGTGCATCACCTTCTGCTTCCGGCACCATCTTATTGGCAAAGGCTTCCGCTGCGTGCTTTAATCTTTCTTGCTCTTCTCTAGCTTTAATAACATCGTCAAATGAACTTTTAACTGCTTCTGGTGCTTTAGCCTCTTTAAAAGCTACTGTAATTACTTGAATACCAGCTTTATATTGATCTAAAATAGCACTTACCTGTTGTTTAATATCTTCGGAAATTTGAGTTCTACCTTCAGTCATTATAAAATCTAAATTTGAATGACCAACTACTTGACGTAAAGCACTCTCTGCTGCTTGTTTTAAAGTCTTAATTGGTTCCGATACTTTAAATAAATAATGGTTTACATCTAAAATTCTATATTGTAATTCTATTTCAACGAAAATTATATTTTCATCTTTGGTTAACATAGAAGCACTATGCTTACTAAATCCTACTTGCTCACTATTTACTATAGTATTTACTTCGATAAACCTAGGAAGCCAATGTGGGCCTGGGCCAGTTACTCGATTAAATTTACCAAATCGCGTTATAACTGCTTGCTCTGCTGGATTAACAATATAAAAACCTGCTAATAAATAGACCACAGCAACAATACCAACTAGAATCGCAATAAATACATTATTACCATTTTGAAAATAATTAAATTTATTATTACCTATATTACCTGACTTAAAAGCTTTAAAGCCCAAAAAAGATATTATTTTCTTACGTAAATTACTAAAAATTTCTTCTAAGTCTGGAGGGCCATCTTGATTTCTACGATTTCCACCAATAGATTTTTTTTTGTCGTTATTTAGCTCATCGTTATCAGACGGCTTATTAGAGCCTGGTTCATTCCACGCCATTTTTAATTGATCCATACTCTGTATCTCTTTTTATCTTTCTTTTTATTCTTTTTATTATGCCATAACTATTATGTCAAGTTCATTCAATAAATAATAAAGTTAAAGAATAAAATTAAATAATAAAAAATACGAATAATTAACTATTAATCCCTATTACTTCACATTCCATTTCTGATTCTTCTTCATTAACTGCATCAGACACTACCCGTACATTACGAGCCGGCACTATAGTAGAAATAGCATGTTTGTATACCATTTGACTTACTGTGTTTTTTAATAACACTGCAAATTGATCAAATGATTCTATATTACCTTGCAACTTTATTCCATTTACTAAATAAATCGCTACTGGCACTCTTTCTTTACGTAACACATTTAAAAATGGATCCTGTATTTGTCCTTTAGACATAAAAAATTTCCCCACCATTACCATTTATATTATTAATATGGAATTCTAACATTTTATAAAGCGTGTAATCAACCCTAATTTTATAAGTTATTTAGTGGAATTTAGGTTTTTTAACAGACGGCTCAGATGAATCAATAATTTTAATAGGTAACTTTAAATTTTCTATTTTAGTATAAAAATGTTCTAAATAATCTCTGGAAAAAGCACACTCATCAATATCAACCAATAATGGCTCTGTTGTACCATTACTTGCACGAACCTTAACTAAAGTTTGCAATAATTTTACCAATGCATCTATTTGTTCACGGTTAAATTTGTCATCTTGCCATTTCGGTAGATCCAATAAGGTTTTTTCGACATTAATCAAAATTTCGTTAGATTCCTTCGATATTATTTTTCCTAACTGTTGCGAATTAGGTTTATTTCTTTCTTCTTCAGAATGTTTTTCGTAAAAAGCAGCCTTACCTGCTCTAGGAAAAGCTCGTTCTAAATTCACTTCATAGTTTTCCAAATGAGAAATTTCTGGAAAACTAACAGTTGGTGTGGGCACAGGTGGTTTTAATACTTTATCAGCCGCTACTAAAATAGGAGCTACTGGTTTGCTGTTTAATGCTCTAATTTTATTTTCAGCAGCTATTTTTTGTTCTCTTAACTTCAAAGTTTCTTTTCGCAATTCTTGTAATTCAGCCGAATCATCACCATATACTATCCCTTTGAATTTTTGAAAATCTCTGTCTTCAGCACCATTAATCATAGTTTGATATTTTACGTATATCTCGTTATCTTGTAATGTCTTAAAGCCATTACTACAATCATGCCAATCTTTTTCTAATGAATCACACACTTGCTGTCTTATTCTATTAGCTTCTTGTTCTTGTTGTGCCTTTTCTTCTCCATTATTCAGATAATCATATTTTTTTTGATCCCTAGCTTGAACATAAGCATTAAATAAACAATTACCATCTCCACGAGTCTCCACTTCTTGAAAAGTTGTGTTTTCAGTAGGTTGATTATTATCTGTAATAAATTGACCATTAACTTGCAATGTTACAAAATGATTTGTACCAAATAACATATGAACTTTTTGCTTTTGTGGATCATTAGTTTCCATACCAGCACCAATTTTTCTATAAACATCTCCGTCCCTATTATAAAAACAAATATTATGCTCACTAATTAAAAATAACTGTTGTATTTCAGTATCTTCCGCAAACACACCTGGTTGCCTCATATTGGCAATATATCGACCTGGAACGGTAAATAAAAAATTATTAATTTCTTTATTTATTCTATCTAATTCTCGTTGTGCTTTATCTAAATCAGTTTCGCCGACAGACATAAATTAACCCTCATGATAAACGTGTATTAGCAATAAATAAACTATATTTAAACTGTTTTTGTGTTAATTTAAGTATAGGTATTTTTTGGCTGTCATACTTATAAAGATTTGATGATTAAATCCAAATTATGTTGTTCTGAATCCTCTGCATATAGCTGTTTTAAATCAACTAAACCTTGCCATTTACGTAACCAAGTGTATTGTCGCTTAGCCAATTGTCTAGTTGCAATAATAGCCTTTTGATAAGCGTCTTCTCTAGATATTTTATTTTGTAAATATTCGCTAAGCTGTCTATACCCAACACAACGCATTGCCGGCATAGATAAAGGTATACCTTGTTGTAATAATCTCTCTACTTCTTCTATAAACCCTTGCTGTACCATGCTGTAAAATCGATCGGCTATTTTTTTATGTAAAACAGCTCTATCTTGCTGCAACATAGCAAAATAATAAATGTTACAATTTTCTATAAAACTATTCATTTTACTAAAACAATCCGAAATTTTTTTGCCAGTTAAAATATTAACTTCTAGGGCTCTTTGGATTCTTTGACGATCGTTAATATTAATATTATTAGACACTATAGGATCTAATTTGGTTAATCTAGCATGCATTTCTGGCCAACCATGTTCGGTTGCCAATTTTAAAATATCATTACGAACCTCAATGTTTTTTGCTGGTAATTCCGATAAACCAAAACATAATGCATAAAAATATAACATGGTACCACCAACTAACAATGGCACTTTACCTTTAGCATGGATCTCTTTTATTAATCTGTTAGCATCTTTACAAAATTCAGCTACTGAATAATTATTTTGCGGTAAACAAATATCAATTAAATGGTGTTTAGCTATAGCTAATTGCTCTTTGCTTGGTTTATTAGTGCCTATATCCATACCAATATATATTTGAGCTGAATCAACATTAATAATTTCTACAGGCATAATTTTCGCTAACTCTATAGCTAACGATGTTTTACCACAAGCCGTTGGGCCCATTAAAAAAATTACTGTTTTTTTTGTAGACATAATATCTAATACTTACAGATATGATAAACTTAGTTCTTGACTTAGTCTATATAATATTATAAACTTTTATTAAATCATATTGGACATATTTAGTATATATTAAATATAGAGATTTTAACCATGAAAAAATTAAAAAACTGTGTTTCTGTGCATGAAGCAAAAACTCATTTATCAAAAATTATTAAAGAAATTTATTCTGATGGTCCTTTTATTATAACAAAATCTGGCGAACCGGTTGCTAAAATTATTCCTATTAATAAACAAACCCTTCCAAGAAACCCAGGTAAAGAAAACATTATTATTAGCAATGATTTTGATGCCCAATTACCAAATAATATTTTAAATGATTTTTGGAAATGAAATATTTACTAGATACTCACATTTTTTTATGGTGGCTCACTAAAGCACAAAATTTATCAAAAAAAATTATAGACATAATAAAAAATCCTGAAAATGAATTATACCTTTCTGCAATTAGTTCTTGGGAAATATGTACGAAAATACAAATAAAAAAGCTATGGTTACCAGAAGATCCTATTTATTATATACCCAAAAAAATCAATGAACATAATATTTTTGAGCTAGATATTAATCATAAACATTCGCTACAACTATCCTCTTTACCACTTATACATAAGGATCCATTCGATAGAATGCTTATAGCGCAAGCTATCGTAGAAAAAATGGTATTACTATCTTTTGATAAAATATTTAAAAAATACCCTATAACAACAATTTGTAAATAAATAGGCCTGCTTCATTTATCCGATTTGTTTGCTTTTTTTAAAGCATTTTCATAATATTGTTTTACTTCAATAAACATTCTTTCTTTATAAATATCAGGAATAAATTTTTGCTGATGATCTAAAATGTCTTTAGCTACGTCGAATTTACCTTTATTAACATATACAACCACTGCAGCTGCAGAGCTTCTTCGATCTAAATATGGCCTATAAGGATCCAACAAAAATGCTTTATGGTAATACTCAATGACTTTCTCATCTTCTTTTAGCTCGTATGAAACAACAACTAATAATAAATATGTAACTGGATCTTGAACATGCATTTTAAGTGCTTTTTCAAGATATTTTTTAGAATTATTCCAATCTTTTACATTTAAAAAATCAGCTCCTAAATCTTGATAACCTCTATACCAATCAGGATAATCATTAATCATTTTTTTCGCCAAAGCTATTGCTTTAGATTTTTCATTTAAACCTAGATAGGCAGCATGCAATAATGATTTATGGTATCTGGTATCGTAATTTGCGCTATTTATAGCTTGTTCTAAAGTTTGCTTGGCTTCTTCGTAATGCCTTCCTAAACTTATATAAAAATCTGCTAATATTAATTGATAACTGCCGTCTACAGAACAAACTGCCTCATAATTTTTCCATAATTCAGTTTTTTTATCTCTAGCTATCGTTTTATCCCATGCAATTTCAAAGGCTTTTTTTCTGCATATACTATTTCCAAGGTGAGGATAAAACATAGTAAAAGGATCGTGTACTATTTCTATAACTGGTTTTTCTTTAGCAGCCGCTAAATTATATGGTAAATAAAACATAAGCAATAATACTATATATTTCATAGCGATGGTTTCGGATAGCCTACAGGGGTATTATCAGTATTTTGCTGTTTAGGTTCCCTCTCAACCTTTATTTTAACTCCTAACATCGGAATAACACCTAACCCTGCTGAAAAAGTAAGGGTGTCTTTTTTTTCGGCGTTGCTAGTATAACCTACCCCACCTTCCACACCAAATCCAGCTCCAGCATAAGGTGCTGCCGTAAATTGAAAACAGTTATCATTTCCGCAAATTTTTTTAGATTTAATTTCTCCTTTTACCGCAATAAACTCTTCTAATAACTTAGCTTCGGCTACAACACTAAAGGGCCGTTTAGTGAACAGCATGCTTAGTTTTGTTTTGTTCAGTTCAGTATTTTTTTGATTAATTTTTTCCAAATTTAGTTGCTGTGTTCTGATGCTTTGAGTTCATTTTCATAATATTTTTGCAATTTGATAAATCTATGGTCATTTTTAATGGTTGGATCATCTTCTAATTGATAATCCATAATATTTTTAGCTTCTTTGAAATTTTTTTCGTATATATATATACCAACCATTGCAAATGAACTGCATCTATTTAGCAAAGTATTAAAAGGATCTATAGAAAATGCTTTGTTATAATATAAATGAACCTTATCATCTTTTCTTAATTCATATGCAACAGCAGCAAGAAATTGATATGTTTGGGCTTTTTGATCATTTAAAGTAAGAGCTTTTTGTAAATATTTATAGGCATTATTCCAGTCTTTTGCATTATAAAAATTTATACCTAAAGCCAGATATCCTCCATACCAATTGGGAAAATCTTCAATCATTTCTTTGGCTAAATCTATAGCCTTGCTTTCTTTGCCGCAACCAATGTATGCACTATGAAGAAATAATTTATGATATCTAGTATCATATTTTGCATATTGCGTTGCTTTTTCTAGAATATTTATCACTTCATTATAATCACCTTTGTTTAAATACATACCACCAATTATCAACTGATAACTTCCATCACTAGAACAAATTTTTTCATAACCTTTCCAAGCGTCAATTATTTGCTCTATAGGCATTTCTTTTATTGCTAATTCAAAAGCTTTTTTTCTACAGAAGCTATCTCCAAGGTGAGGATAAAATACATCAAAAATGTTAAACATTATTACTGGTTTTTCTTTTGCCATAGCTACACTAGCACTAGTAAGAAAAAAAAATATTATTATAAATATTAAATTCTCTACTATCTTTAGTATATTTTTTATAAGAATTAAAAAGTATAAATAATAGTGAGTCATCATATAGCAGGTCTTGAAGTAGAATTATTCGTTGATTTTGGATTAGGTTCTTTATCAACAGTTATACTCCCACCTAAAATTGTACTAGTCCCAACTCCAACAGAAATAGTAGATGTACTATGTTGAGTTTGTTTGTTGAAGGAATATCCACCACTTAATTGAAGACCAACTCCAGGACCAGCATAAGGAGTTGCTGTTACTTGATAACAATGATCTGGAGTACACCGTTTTTTAGAAATAAATTGTGCCTTTACTGTAGGACCTTGCAAAAATGATGTAATTCCACCATCAATGGTAAGTTGTTTTTCATTATTAATAATTTGTCCACCTGCTCGTAATGTTCCAGAAAATGCATCTACATCTACCCTACTTGTTCCAACTGAAGATGTAACTTCCCCAGATGCTAGGTTTACACCAACAGATCCACCAATGGATCCATCTATATAAACATTATCTTTGCTTACGGAGTATCCAGAATGAGTGTTATCACAAATATAACCTCTAAACCCTGTTTCTATTTCAGGAGTACTTACTCTACCAAAATCTGCTATATAGCATCTTGTTTTATCATGTAATGCTTCTGTAGCTAGCACATCAACGTTAGAGGATGGTTGTTCTCCTTCTTGTAAACTTTCTTTTGCTTTTTCTAAAGCTGACTTGGAGAATTGTCCAGTACCAAGGTCTCTATAATGATGCTTACCATTTTTATCTTTTTCTGTTCCAACAGTAAAAGTTTTAACACTGCCACCACTTTGTAATGGTTGCCATTCAGAAGGAGTAAATTGATCTACCAATGATTTCCCAGCTAATTGTGCTTTATATAAATCTTGCTCAATAGCATCATTAGTTAACGTAACTTCGGCATAATTTTCTTTAAATCTTTGCCACCAATTTAAACATTTTTCATCAAAAGGACCCTTAATTTTTGGTTCTATCCAATATCCACCAGGTCTTCCACCGTTAGTTTGTTCTAAACCAGCAGTATCCAACGGTATTTCGAACACAGCTTGCTTAATTTCAGGTTTATTAACATTAGCTGATACATCAAAATACGCAACAAAATTTTTCTCTACTTCTCTAAACTGCGTCATATTCATTTTATGAATACTCTTATGAACCGTTTCAATAGCTTGAGGTAAATCAAACTCTTGAGTTTTTGCAAGCAACACTAATTGTTCTGTTATTTTATTAATTAATTTAACTTTTTCTTCTTGCAGAGACATTTTTTGCCATAATTTCTCTTGCTCTTGCTGCTCTATTACTAATCCCTGTTTATCCAATTGTAGAGACTTTGGTTCCGCTAAAACTATTTTTGAACTAGAGAGTTGTCTTTCTGCCTCCATCTTGGATTTAAACTCTTCGCCCATGGTTGTTCCAAGATAACCAGATGCGCTCTCTGTTGCTCCGGCCGCTAAATTTGGTATCAATTTACCACCATGAATAGCCGTTACGGTGGTAACTTTAATTGCCCTTTCAGTTAAATCTTTAGCTAAGCCATCCATGGTTGTCCCGCTCGCCCCCGCTAAACCAGCACCTAATATAGCTGCAGGATCTAATTTACCTTTACCATGCACAATAGTATTTGCTCCAGTACTTACAACTGAACGTAAAACACCGCGTTCTGCTTCTGCAATTCTTTTTGCGCTACCAGCAAGTTCACCAGAAACTGGCACTTTAGACATAATACCACCAGTTATTCCACCTATCGCGGCTGACTTAAGAATATCACTAAGTTTACCACCAGTTATAGCCGTTTGAGTTGCACCACCAATTGCTGCTGAAGTTATTGCTGTAGCCGCACCAGCCGACACGCCCAATACCCCACAAGCAGCAGGTCCAACAAAACAACCAGCCGCAATTCCTACTGCCTGTTTTAGAGTGTTGCCAAATGCCTTATTATAAGCATCTCGTTTAGCTTGAGCTATTGCCGTATTAATATTACTCATTTCCTGTTGTTGTACTGCATCCAATTGTTCATTGATTCTTTTAATCTCAGCTTCCCCTGATTCTTCTATCTGCTTAATTTTTGACTGTAATTCCGCAATATAAACTTGACGCGCTTGGTTGGCCTGTGCTCTATCTTTTCCTTCTAATTCTTTAGCAAAGACATTCATATTTTTATTTACAGCAGCGGTTACAAAATCAATAACCTTTTTCAGTTGAAAAACTTCACAGAATTCCTTCTGTTCATAAGAGGATTTAGAAATCATTGAATATGCAGTTACTATGGCTATCTTGTCTTGCACATCAATCCACGTCATATAGGGAATTGCTCTAACGATACAATCTATCCTAAATGCAAATTTACTATTATCAAACCTGGTGCCCAAAGATAAATCATCATACAACTTATGTACCTCTGTATTTTTTGGTACCAATGAGCCTAATAGTATAGAAAATGAATAATATAGTTTTAAAAATTCAAAATCTATCACTAAAAATTGAGGAACTATCCCTTGCTGTAACAATAATTTTGTATCAGCCAAAACTTTTAATGCTCGTTGTCTTGTAACATCGCCCTCTAAGTAAGATAGATAATAGGCCAGAGACACATAGGCAATTTTATGCTTTAAATTTTCACTAATATTTCCAAGCTCTAAAGCCTTATATAATTCATTGAAGCAATCTGAATTGAATCTTGAATATTTTGTATTACTTAAGTCTAATTCGGCACCTATTCGTAACAACCTAAGTTGTTGTGCGTCTATCGCAAGATTTGAAGGCAATTTTGCTATACCATCCATGCATTCCTGTTGTTCAGAAAAAATTATCTTTTTAAATTCTTCCTTGATTACAGCTTCTTGTTGCCCAACTTGTAGCGCATATCTTTGGGATCCTTGCTGCAAAAAGCTATCTATTTTCTGTGTAACTTCTTCAATTGTCAAAGGCATAAATCATCTCCAAAACAGTAATTAATCTTCAATAAGGTCTTGGTCTTTTTAGCGAAGTGCTTGCTACCTGTGTCGGTTGAGTACCACCATGTAATTCGCCAAAGACGATGCCATGATCATTACGTAAAATTGCAGCATTGATTAACGGTTGATGAAGTTGCGTTTTCTCCCTCACTTTTCCTAAAAACGCATTTTCACCTTCAATTTGAATAAAAGCTAACATTATTCGTTTTACTTTTTCAAAATTCTGCCCAGCTATCGCATCATTTATATTTATCCATACGTTTGCTGACAATTCTATTTTTGAGGTATTTATACTTTGATGGTTATGCTCGCTCAATATACGGAGTACCTCAATACTAATAATATTAGATTGAATATATGATAAATAGGCTTCATTTAATGGATTTAATTCTATAAAAAAATTATAATCTTCAGTTTGCTGAGCCGACAATATGAGAGCAAGCTCTTTAGTTTGGCCAGTGCTACATTCTTCATACGCAAAAATTGGGTTAAGTATTCTTTCCTCTTTTCCACCAGCTGCATCAGCAATATTGTCTTTTTCTGCACGATGGATTTCTGCTCTTAAAACATTAATTTGGGTAGCCATGATTTCTCGAATATTAGCTGCATTATTTGCTTTTTGAGCCATAACACGATTTTTCGATTCATTGATAAGTCGTTGTTTTTCAGCATCTAAACGGGTGTTTTCTCTTTTTCTAGCTCCAGTAACATCATTAACAAGACCTTTAATTGGTTCTTGAACTGGCTTGGTTACCTGATCTGCAACTCTGGCTGTTTCTCTTATAATTTTGGCTGCTGTATGCCCAACTATAGGCACCGCCTTAACAACTTCACGAAATGGTTTAGTAATTTCTTTCAACAATGGCATAACAATCTCCTATCAACTTTAACTGCATCATCTACGAAACAGTTAAACTTTTCTATCCTAAAAAATGCTCAATAATTTAATTAGAAATAATTGGGTATACTAAAACAAATTTATACGATACATGTCAATAGATAATTTAAAAAATGTCAACGTGGCTGCTAATTAATTTCGAAAATTGTTGTTCGCTCCAAACAGAAAACCCAAAATGTTCTTTAGTTAATTCTGTGATTAAAAATATTAAATCATTTTTGGTATATAAAATATATTGATTTACGTTAATATGTTTTATAATTAACTTTATAATTTCTAAATTATTTAAATTACCCAACAATGCTGGTTTAATTTGCAAAAACTCTAATAAAAAATTTTTATAATTTATCTCTATTTTTAGTAAATTTAAGTAATATGGAATAGCCCTAATTAACAAGATATCTTCGTGAATTTGATCTACTGTAAATTTAAAATTTTCTAATAATTTAATATATAAGTCTAAATTATCTTTATTTTCATTACGCTCAATATTATCTATTTTAATTCGCTCTGGAATTATTAACTGATACCTAGATAACAAGTTAATTTGCTGTAATTTTTTCTCCAATAGCCATTTTAATGCTGCCGGCACACAAAGAAAAATTATCTCTAATGACTCACGCTCAAAAATTATATATCGATTATTAAACATAGAAAATAATTTTATATTAGCTTGTGTAATATTATGATCTATAAATTCTGCACTTGCTAATTTTTTAGACTCTATAACCATGTTTTCAGATATATCACAAGCAATATTATCAGAATATAGCAAATTATTGATACTAGATTTCCCAGTTAAAACCTCTAAAATATTCTCGTAAACAAAAGAATAAATTATTTTTGGTTCCCTAAATCTTACTTCTTGTTTAGTTGGATGAACATTAACATCCACTAATATTGGATCTAATTTAATATATAAACAATATGCTTGCGGTAAAGATAATTTTTGCGTAACTTGTCTTATAGCACCACTTAATAATTTATCTTTTACCATGCGGTCATTAATATAAAAATATTGCACACTACAACCTGCCATATTAACAGAGCTAGATATCCAGCCAGACAATTCCAGGCCATTTTGAACGACACTAAAAAACGTAGCATTGTCTACAAATTTTTTCCCACAAAGTTTAGTTAATCTTTTTTCTTTTTGAACAATATCTTCTGCACAGCTTGGTAGGTTTTTAATTAATTTATTATTATGATATAATGTAAACCCCACAGAAAAATTACTTAGAACAATGCGTTTAAAAATTTCTTGCGTATAATTAAATTCTGTTTTGCTAGAACGTAAAAATTTGTGCCTAGCCGGGGTATTATAAAATAAATCCTTTACTTCAATTGTAGTACCGTTAGCACCCTGTTGGTCTTGCTGTTTAGAAACAATCGTAGTTTTAGCAACAGAAGCTATGCTCGCTAATGCTTCCCCTCTAAAACCTAATGAATTTATATTAGCTAATTCGCTAGCGGCAGTTATTTTACTAGTTGCATGTTGTAAAAATACTAACGGTAAATCTTCCGGATGAATACCATGACCATTATCCACTACTTTAATACTAGATATTCCGCCATGCTCTAAATAAATTCTAATTACTGTACTATTAGCGTCTATGCTATTTTCTACCAATTCTTTTAAAATAGAAGCCGGTCTCTCTACCACTTCTCCAGCAGCAATTTGATTTACCACAAATTCTGGTAAAACTTTAATTCTATTAATATATTTGTTCATGTGTGTTCAGTATATAGCCTATTTTTTTTGCTTAGTTAAAAAATACTGATCTATACCATTAAGTATACTTTTAACAATTTTTTGTTGATAACTTTTATTTTTAAGCTTTAATTCTGTACTTGGATTAGATATAAATCCTGCTTCTACTAATACAGATGGCACATCAGGAGCCTTAAGTACAGCAAATCCAGCATGCTCAACACTGTTTTTATGTAATGGTACTGTTTTTTGCATAGAAAATAAAATACTTTTAGCAACGTTTAGACTTGCATGATAATTAGCTGTTTGAGATAAATCTAACAATACCGACGCTAGTGCTTCGTTTTTACGATCGACTCTAACACCACCTAACATATCAGAACGATTTTCTGACTCCGCCAACCACCTGGCCGCAGCACTAGATGCTCCTTTTTCTGATAATACAAATACCGATGCTCCATCTGCCTTTGAGTTAGAAACTGCATCAGCATGAATAGAAATAAACAAATCAGCCTTATATTTTCTAGCCTTTAACCTTCTATCTCGCAAACTAACGTAATAATCACCGTTTCTAATTAAGAAAGCTTTTTTATCTTTTGTACTATTAATAACCTCTTGAAGAGCTTTAGCAAGTTCTAAAACTACTGCTTTTTCTTCGGTGCCATAAGGTCCTATAGCTCCTGGATCTTCTCCTCCATGCCCGGCATCGATTGCAATAATTAATTTCTTCGGTAAAACTGTTATAGGTTCTATTATGCCACTAGATTTATAAGTGTTAAGTTTTTCTTTTTTATCTATATCTAAATCAAACAAAGCTAATATTTCTTGCTTTTCTTTAGACTCTAAATCTAAAATTAATCTATGCCCATAACGTTCATTAGGTTTTAAAATAAAACTATTAATAACAACTGATTTTTCTAATTCAAATACCACCCGCACTGCATTTGGTTGAATTCCAGTACGTATTTGTTTAATCGCAGCAAGTTTAGGAGCTTTTTGTAAATCAGTTACTAGTTTTGTATTTAATTTTGCATTATTAAAATCAACAGCTATTCTGATAGGATTAGTTAAACTATAAATTTTATAATTTACTGGACTGCTTAGATCAAAAACTATTCTAATACTGTCTGGTGCAGGCCAAATTCTAACGCTATGAATATTAACTACCGAATCAGCCAAACAAAAACTATAAAGATTAATAATTAAAATAATAAAATATACTAAACACACATGAATTTTCGGTATTCTAAAATTTACAAAAATATTTTTCATAATTACAGTTTAGATATACAAATTCGTCTAGAATAATCATTAATTATAGAAAGCTGTATAATAAAATCTGGATCGGGAATATGCCCTATCCCCTTATCTGGCCACTCAAAACAACAAATAGCTGCAGCTTGTAAATAATCTCTAATACCTATTAATTCCAACTCCATTGGCTGCTCTAGCCTATATAAATCAAAATGATAAATTGGTATTGCCTCCATATAAGATTCGACTATAGTATAGGTTGGGCTTTTTACTGGTCCTGTAAACCCAAAGCTAGCAACTAAACCTCGCATAAAAGTAGTTTTACCAGTTCCTAAATCTCCAACTAAATAAATAACAATAGGCTGATCACCAATATTAGTTAGCAAGGCATTTTTAACAAATAAATCTGCTGTTTGTAAAGTTTGCTCAACACTACCAGCATGTATATCATAAATAATCATAAACTGCTTGTAAGCTATGCTTTGGATCATGAGTTGCAATTAAATATTGTGCTGCTTTTTTAGCATTGGCATGATAATTAGCATATTGCTCTTTAATTTTTAAAATAGCCAAGCTAACAGATGTAATGGTCGGCTGTTGTAAGACTATACCTGCATCAAAACGCTTAGTGATATCCCCCATCCAAGTATTATCTACAGTAATAACCGGACAACCAGCATAAAATGCATCTAATGTTACCCCACTAAATTTATCGGAATATTTTACCTGTTCATAAACCAACAAACAAATTGCACCAAAAAATAATTCTTGGTATTGTTGATCTGTTAAAGCATTTCTATAAAGCCTAATTTTATGATTTAAATTAGCAATTTTTTGTAATTTATTTAAAGATCCTAAGGTTTTTGCATCATAACGATTAGAACTTGGTGCAGAAATTTGCAAAACAAATGGTAAGTATGCATATTTATCTTGCATAGCAAGCACCGTATCTACCACTAAAGAAAATCCTTTATCCGATCTAGCCACCCCAGCGTATAAAATTTTATTAAAACTACACTGCAATTTTTCAATAGTTTTTTTAGGAGAAAAACTAGGACAAGGAATGTGTTTAACATTAGTAAAACCACAATCAATAAAGATATTTGCTAAATTAACTGTTGTTGCTAAAATTTTAAAACTTTTTTTAGAATCAGTAGTTATTTGGGTTAATTTTTGTATTTTATTAGTAGTTTTATTGAACTGATGAAAATGAAAAAACGCTAATTGTTTATTCAAGTTATTATTAGTACTATTACGATTAAAAATTTTAAAACATTTACTTAAAAAATCACATAACACTAAATCTATTAAACCACTAGTGCAAACATAAAAAGTCTGATTGTTTTTTAAAAACTTATAATACAAAAAAAATTTTTGGATCTGTCTTATTGCTCTTATAAAATATTTGTGAATTATTACTGCATGTTTATTAATATTTAATAATTTACTAATAATATCTTTGTTACTAGCTGTCTTACCTAACCATATATGTATATCAAAATTAAAACTTTTATTTGCGCTTACTAAACTTGCCACATACCCATACTCGTGCCCAGACAAACCTGTTAAAGTTGGTTCTATTAGATGTAAATTTCGGTTAAGCACAAATTTCTCACTTTAATTATTTTAAATTATAAGGATATAATGCATACTTATTATAGGCAACATGAACAAAATTAAGTTATATACTAATCACACACATGAGTTTTAAATATTCTAAAAAATTATGTCATTAAACTTGTTTAATTTTTCGAACAATAAATTATTAGTCATCGGCGATATAATGCTAGACGAATATTGGATCGGCGAGACTAATAGGATCTCCCCTGAGGCACCAGTACCAATAGTATTAGTAGAACATACTGACCATAGAGCTGGCGGGGCCGCCAACGTAGCCTCCAATATTGCTGCATTTGGTTGCCAAGTAGATCTGCTAGGCTTAGTTGGAGACGATCAAGCTGCCAGGACCTTAGAAATTTTACTACGCAAACAACCAAAAATTAAAAATTTAATTACAACTACTCAATATCAACCTACCATTAATAAATTAAGAATTATTAGCAACGATCAACAATTATTTAGAATAGATCAAGAAAAGCATTATTGTGTTAAAAGCTTTACTGCCCTAACTTTAGCTTTCGAGCAAGCTATGGCTAATAATACTTATAATGCTATAGTACTATCTGATTACAACAAAGGCTCACTACAAAATCCACAATTATTTATTAAGTTTGCTAATAAATATAATATTCCTGTTATAGTTGATCCTAAAAATTCAGACCATTTAGTGTATAAAAACTCTACAATTCTAACTCCTAATTTTAAAGAATTTAAACAAATGGTAAATTTTGTTAATAATTCTAACCTAGAAAACTCTGAGAATTTAGAGCAAGAAATTTTAGAAAAAGGTCATAATTTAATTAAACAATTAAATTTACAAGCTCTAATTCTTACTAGAGGTAAACATGGCTTAACTTTATTAACCAAAGACTATAAAGATCAACATTTTGCAGCTAGCCATCATGAGGTTTTTGATGTAACCGGTGCTGGAGATACAGTAACTGCTAGCATAGCCGCTTGTGTAGCTAGTGGTGGAAAGCTACATGTAGCGGCGCATATAGCAACCGTTGCTGCTGGTATTAGTGTCAGTAAACTAGGTACATCTTGTATAGACTTAAAAGAATTACAACTATCGTTAGAACTTGCTAAAGAACACCAAAATAACAACATAACAAGCAATTTAATCAACTCAGATTTAAAATTAGGAATTATTGATAAAGACCAGCTATCTATAATTATTAAACAAAGACAATTATTAGGTGAAATAATAGTATTAATAAATGGTTGTTTTGATATTTTACATCCCGGACACATTCAATATATTAAAAAAGCTAGATCTTTTGGAACTAGATTAATAATTGCTGTTAACGACGATCAATCCATAAAAACACTAAAAGGCAATAATAGACCAATTAATACTTTAGAACATCGCATGCAAGTATTAGCTGCTATTAGAGATGTTGATTGGGTAGTATCTTTTAACCATATTAGACCAGGTAACTTAATAGAAGCACTTAACCCTGATGTTTTAGTTAAAACTAAAGAAACTTTTAAAACTATAGAAGATATTCCTGAATATGAAGGCGCCCACCATGTAATAAGGCAAGGCGGTAAAGTTTATTTATTAGATAGACCATTGAACATTAACTGCGATATTTCTTCCACTAAAATTATCGAGGCCATTAATAATAAAATATATGAGTCTTAAATATTTATAGGATAAAAACATATGAGCCAATTAACTAATAAGCTGATCGGCAGTATAGTAGCAATTGTTACTCCAATGCAAAAAACATCTTATCGTATTGATTATGGTAAATTTCAAGAATTAATAAATTGGCATATATCTCAAAAAACTAATGGAATAGTAATAGCCGGTTCTACTGGAGAATCCTCTGCTTTAGAATCTAGAGAATTTGTTAAATTACTAGAACTAGCTATAACAACTGCTAAAAATAAATTATCTATTATTGCAGGAACCGGAACTTGTAACGCTAATGCTACTATAAAAAAGACTCTGCTAGCAGAAAAGCTTGGTGCAGACGCAACATTAGTGGTCACTCCTTACTACAGCAAACCTACTCAACATGGTTTAGTTTTGTATTTCGAAAAACTAGCATCTACTACTAAGCTACCCATACTTTTATATAATGTACCTTCTAGAACTGGTTGCGATTTACTACCAACCACAGTTGCTACCCTTGCTAAAATAAAAAATATTGTCGGCATAAAAGAAGCTACTGGTAAACTAGATCGCGTTCCTGAATTAAAAAAATTATGTGGAGAAGAATTTATTTTGTTAAGCGGTGACGATCCAACCTTTGTTGAATTTATGCTACAAGGCGGTAGTGGCGTTATTTCGGTTACCGCTAATGTTTGCCCACAAATTATAAGTAAAATTTGCTCTATTATACTAAATAGAAAAAATCTAGATATTGCTAAACAACTTAATTCTGCATTAGATCAATTACATAGAATTATGACTATAGAAGCAAATCCAATACCAGTAAAATGGCTATTAGCTCACTTAGGAAAAATCCAAGAAGCCTGTAGACTACCGTTAACTAATTTATCTAAACAATATCACCAAACTGTTTTAGAAGCATATAATAATATTAAAGAATTTAATAAAGAAGGAGTGTATTCATGATCCGCTATAAATTTTGCTTATTTGGTTTATTGGGCTTATTAAGCTCAATTATTAGTGGCTGTAGCGTTTATCAAAAACATTTTGGTAGTACCGGTCACGATTATAGCGGTGCCCAAACAGCTAAACCACTAAAAACTACTAAAAACGAATATCCGTTGAACAAAAGCAACCGTTATTCTATTCCACAAATCCCTGGCCAATGGACTAAACCTGTTACAGATTTTACTCCACCAGACTATGCTAACAAAGAAGTAGAAAACAAGGCAAAATAAAGTAAAAAATATTTGGAGAGATGCCAGAGCGGTTGAATGGGGCGGTCTCGAAAACCGTTGTACCCAAAAGGTACCGTGGGTTCGAATCCCACTCTCTCCGGTTTTACCGAGACGACACTAATAGAGTATTTTAAATAACACGAATATACTATGATAACAGACAAATTAAATATCTTATTTAGCTCTGCAGCTAAAAAACATACGTTCGTTAGTACTGGGTCTTTATAAGAATAATCTTAAAGGAACAAGCAACGGTAATATGAATATTTTTAAGAGTTATAGAGAATCAATCATTATTAAAGATCACCTAAAAGCAAAACATATAATTGTGGGAGATCATTCCTATTACTCGGGTTATTATCACGGTAAATCCTTTGAAGACTGTGTAATGTATCTTGATGAACAAGATAATCATAGAAATGATAGTGAAACTGATCGCCTGATTATTGGTAAATTTTGTTCAATTGCAACAGGTGTGAAATTTATGATGGGTGGCACACAAGGTCATAACTACAACTGGATTGCAGCATATCCATTAGACTTTCTTGATGAAGACTTTGATGGTTATACATCGACTTCACCGAAAGGACATAAACTTAAAGGTGACACTATTATTGGGAATGATGTTTGGATTGGTGCGGAAGCAATGATCTTGCCTGGTGTACAAATTGAGGATGGAGCAGTGATTGGTGCTAGAAGTTTGATCACCAAGAATATAGGACCTTATGAAATATGGGGAGGAAACCCAGCA
>Ga0187884_10000222_pt1 | contig 59020 bp, 59 predicted proteins | sample June2016WEW_20_4_FD_132983 | JGI IMG/M metagenome (GOLD analysis project Ga0187884, IMG submission 132983) | Peatland microbial communities from SPRUCE experiment site at the Marcell Experimental Forest, Minnesota, USA - June2016WEW_20_40 | ecosystem: Environmental > Terrestrial > Soil >...
CGAAGACATACGGCAGAAATTCCGGATCAATTCCCCGGCCCGTATCTCGGACAACGACTTGGGCATGCGATTCGGTGATCTCGAGGTGAACCTCAATGCGCCCCCGCTCGGGGGTGAATTTCACCGCATTCGACAGCAAATTCCAGAACACCTGCTGCAATCGGTGCGCGTCGCCCGAGACGAAGGCTCCACCGGGACGGACGGCAGTGCGCAACTGGACGTGTTTGGCGTCGATTGCTGGTCGCATGGTATCGAGCGCCCCCTGGATCGCCTCCGCAATGTCGGTTCGGCATACATTAAGCCGCAGCTGACCGGCTGAGATCCGCGAAACGTCCAGCAGATCTTCGACCAGTTGCGATTCCGTTTTCGCATTCCGTTCAATGGTCTCCAGTGCTTGGGCGAGTGCCCCTTCGTCAATGCCGTGCGTGCGCAGTATTTGCGTCCAGCCGATTATCGCCGCTAGCGGAGTTCTCAGCTCGTGTGACACGGTGGCAAGGAAGTCATCTTTGATTCGGTTCGCCGCCTCCGCCTCGGCGCGCGCTATCTCGGCGCGCCGGTGGTATCTGCGTCTCAGCTCATTGAGAAAACTGATCAGCAGACACACAGCGACAAACTCCACCAGCCTGACGATCACGGCCGGGCTCTTCATCTCAAACGAGAACGGCGGCGGAAGATAGAAGCACATGAAGGCAGCCGCTGTCAGGATGGTTGCAAGCGCTCCCGGACCGAAGCCGCCATACCATGAGCTGCACATGACGGCACCCAAGAAGATCAACAGCGTGTTCGGCTCGGTCAACGGGTCATCGATGAGCAGTGTGAGGAGCAGAGCGAGGCCGCTCGATACAACGGCGACAGCGTACCGGAGCGATGAGGACATGCGGCTCATCGAACGGGACAGCCTCGGCCCGCTGAACGTGGCTCGAACAACACGCAACTGGCCGTATTCTCCGACCCACTCCAGGTGTACCCCTTCCGGTAGCCAGTATATGCCCGAGTGGTCTTGGGCATCCTGTCCATTGCTCGCATGTCTATCTGCAATGCCGATGCGGTCAAGCTTGGCCGCGCTCACCGTCGAGCCCGAAGAGCAAGGTACGTTCCAGCAGCTGCGGAACTGAAAGGCCCCGTACCTCTCCTGCCCCACTTCCCCACAGTTGGACTCCGATCGGCCTCGGGTGTCACCACCTATTGACAAGACGTTGTGAGATCGCGACATACTGGTTTTCTGGTGACGATTGGTTTCTGGGCTCCAGATTAAATGGATTTCTCCCGCAGCCGAAGCTGTCACTTTACAGTGACATGCGGCACGCACCCACCCGCTAGCGGAATCAGTGAACGCCGACGTGGCGTTTTGGTATGGGCGTTGCAGCTCTCAACCGGGAATTGCATATGCTAGCCAGATTCACGGCATTTCTCGATGCATCCATCGGTCGCCGGCTGGCGCTCGGAATGAGCACCATGCTGTTGGTCGTGCTGGCCGTGTCTACGGTGTTCTTCGTCCGGGCCGAGCGGCGCGAGATGGAGGAGATCCTCGAAGAGAAGGGCAGGACGGCGGTCAACATCATCAGTTCGCGCATCGCCCGCTCCATCAGCCTTGAAGACCCGCAACTAATCACCGCCGAGCTGGTACCGGTGCTCGAAGATCGCGATTTTGACTACGCCTATGTCTTCGATCGCACCCACGTCCTCGCCAGCGCCAGCGACCCCGATGTGCAAGCACCCGAGCATGCACCGCTGCCCGATCTCAGCAGCTTGCGGGCGGGACACTCCGTTGTGCGCCTGACCGACAAATACATGGAGATCCTCGCGCCGATCGTGCAGGACGGCCAGGCGGTCGCCGGCCTCGGCTTGGGGGTGTCGCTAGACTTGTTGGCGCGCCAGGGCCAGCGCATCCGCTCGCGCCTGTTGCTGGTCACCGCCGGACTGATGACCACGGCCCTGGCTTTCATCTATTGGTGGACTCGCAAGACGGTGGGGCCTTTATTGGGCCTGACCCGGAGTGCCGAGCGGCTGTCGGAAGGGGATCTGAGCGTGCGTGTCCCGGTCACCGGTGCAGACGAGGTCGGCACCCTGGCGGCCACCTTCAATCATCTCGCTATTTCTCTCGAGCACACCTTGCACGAGAAGGACCGGGTCCTGACTGAAACCAATCGTCTGTACCGCAACCTGAAGGTGGCGCGCGCCCGGTTGAATCAGGCGGAGCGCCTGAGCGCGCTCGGCATGTTGGCCGCCGGAGTGTCGCATGAGCTCAACAACCCACTCGGCATCATTCTGTCGACAGCTGGGAACCTGCGTGAGGCGCTCGGCGAGACCAATCCGCTGGCGGAAGATGTGGCGATCATCGAGGGTGAAACGCAGCGCTGCCGCCGCATCATCCAGGGCTTGCTGAACTTCGCCGCCAGCGCTGAAAGCCACCCGGTCGAGGTGGACGTCAACGTTTTGCTGCGGGAAACCTTCGCCCTCGCCGTGCGCGGCGAGCGCGCCCGCGGCCTTGACGCCCAATGGGCTCTGGATGCGCAACTGCCTACGTTGTGGGTCGATCCCCGCCAGATGCAGCAGGTTTTCTTGAATCTCCTGATGAACGCCGCCGACGCTATGGAAGGCCAAGGGACAGTCAGAATCCAGACGGCAGAGTCGATCGACGGCGGGCGGCGGCGGGTGCTCATCCAGTTCGCCGACCACGGCTGCGGCATCGACGCCGCCGACCTAGACCATATCTTCGACCCGTTTTACACCACCAAGAAGGGCGGTGCCGGCTTCGGTCTGGGCCTGGCAGTCAGCTACGGCATAATCGCTGCCCACGGAGGGGAGATTCGCGTCGCTTCCGAAGTTGGGCGCGGCAGCGTCTTCAGCATCACGCTGCCCGTGCGACGCGACGCCGGGCTGGCGGAGGCTGCCGATCAGGTGGGGTGATATGCGTTTCTCAATGCTGTTAGTCGATGATGAAACCAACTTGTGCCGCTCGCTCAGCCGAGCGCTGCAACGCGAAGACTTGCACGTTGACGCCTTTACGAACCCGGCGGAGGCCGTCGATGCCCTAAGCCGCAACTCGTACGCCCTGGCGCTGGTCGATCTGTTGATGCCCGGCGTGGGCGGGCTGGAGTTCCTGCGCGAGGTGCGCCGGCTCAGCCCCGACACCCTGGTCGTGATCATGACGGCCTACGCCACCATCCAGACGGCGGTGGAAGCGATGCGCTCCGGCGCCTTCGACTACCTGCAAAAGCCCTTTACCAACGAGGAGGCTCGCCAGCACGTCGACCGCGCCCTGCAACACTTTCACCTGCTGCAGGAGAACCGAAACCTGCGCGATCAGCTCGCCGATCGTTACGGCATGAGCAACATCATCGCGGCCAGCAAACCGATGCATGAGGTGTTTCGCGTCATCGAACGGGTGGCCAACTCCAGCGCCACCATCCTGATCACCGGTGAGAGCGGAACGGGCAAGGAGCTCATCGCGCGGGCCCTGCACACCCAATCGGGACGCAGCACGGGGCCGTTCGTCGCCATCAACTGCGGCGCCATCCCCTCCGAGCTGCTCGAAAGCGAGCTTTTTGGCTATGAGAAGGGCGCTTTCACCGGCGCGCACAGCAGCAAGAAGGGACTGGTCGAGCAAGCCGATGGCGGCACGCTCTTCCTCGACGAAATCAGCGAGCTGTTGCCACGCTTGCAGGTGAAGCTGCTGCGCGTGTTGCAGGAACGCGAGCTGCAACGCGTGGGCGGCGATAGGGCGATCAAGGTCGATGTCCGCGTCATCGCCGCGACCAACGCGGACCTCACGGAACGCATCCGCAGCGGCGACTTCCGTCCCGACCTCTTCTATCGTCTGAACGTCGTCTCGGTGCGCATTCCGCCACTGCGCGAGCGTGTCGACGACATCCTGCCGCTGGCGCATCATTTCCTGCGCAAGCACGACGGCTCCCAACGCATCACCGGGGTCGACACCGTCGCCGCGCAGATCCTGCGGCGCTATCAATGGCCCGGCAACGTCCGTGAGCTGGAGAACGCCGTTGAGCGCGCCACGCTGCTGGCGAAGGGCGAGGAGATCACGCCCTCGGACCTGCCGCCCGAGCTGAACGCCGGTTCGGAAGTGGAACGCCCCGCGCTCCTCGGCAAGAGCCTCAGCGCCGCACGCGAGGACTTCGAGCGCTACTTCATCCTCGAATGCTTGCGATGCCACCATGGCAACGTCAGTCGGGCGGCACGGGAGGCCGGCCTGCACCGGCAGAATTTCTATCAGAAGCTGCACAAGTACGGCATCCAGCGCAAAGATTACATCCTGTAGGGGCAAGGCATTTCCCATCGCTGCCAGCCAACCGGCTACCACGCGGCGGCGTTGGTTGCGGCCCAGGTTCGTTGCGTGTGCAAGCGGAAATGCCTTGCCCCTACAGCCCGACAACCCCCGCGGGTGGTTTGAAATCCGGCGGGCTTTGTGGTTTTGATCGATCCGAGCGTTCACCCGCCAGAGGATAGGTTTGTGCCTAACATTTCATCGCTGCCCCGCGCCGAGGCGCCTGCGACTGATTCAGTACCGCAGGCAGCACCGCCTCCGCTTGCGGTCTCGGTCGTCATCCCGATTTTCAACGAAGCGAACAACCTGGAAATCCTGCACGAACGTCTGACGCAGACGCTGAAGCAGCTCGGCCGCTCTTACGAGGTCTGGTACGTGGATGACGGTAGCACCGATGGGTCGCTCGAAATGCTGCGCTCGTTTGCCCAGAACGATGGCCGCGTCGGCGTAATCGAGCTGACGCGCAACTTCGGCCAGCACGCCGCCGTGCTCGCCGGATTCGCCGTTGCGCAGGGGGAGATCGTGGTCACTCTGGACGGCGACCTGCAGAACCCCCCCGAGGAGATCCCGCGGCTGGTGGCGAAAATCGAGGAAGGCTACGAAGTGGTGGGCGGCTGGCGCGAGGCCCGCCAAGATCCGTTCTTCCGGCGCGCCGCCTCCGACGTCATCAACCACATCACCTCACGGACCGTCGGCGTGAAGATGAACGACTACGGGTGCATGCTGCGCGCTTACCGGCGGAATCTGGTACGGCAGATCATCGAATGCGACGAGCGCTCCAGCTTCATCCCCGCCCTGGCCAACTCGCTCGCCAAGCGGACGGCCGAGATCGAGGTGCAGCACTCGGACCGATGGAGCGGGACCTCCAAGTATGGCTTGCTGAAACTCTTGCGGCTGTCCTTCGACCTGATAACCGGCTTCTCGCTGCTGCCGATTCAGATGATGAGCCTGACCGGAATCGTGGTGGCACTGGTGGGGATGGCGTTTGGCGTGTTCCTGCTGGTGCGCCGCTTTTTCGTGGGGCCGGAGAGCGAGGGCGTCTTCACCTTGTTCGCCATCTTGTTCGTGTTCGTTGGCATATTGATCCTGGCAGTCGGGCTGGTGGGCGAGTACGTCGGTCGCATCTACCTCGAGGTGCGCCGGCGTCCAACCTATCGCATTCGGGCCATCCATCAGCGCACCCGGTGACGTGATGCGCTCGGTCGTCTTCGCCTATCACGACATCGGCTACGTGTGTTTGCAGGAGCTGCTGCGCAGCGGCGCCACGGTGGTGGCGGTGATCACGCATGAAAACGACCCGCACGAAGAGATCTGGTTTCGCTCGGTGCGCGAACTGGCCGAGGCGCGCGGGTTGCCGGTGTTCGCGCCCGACAGCGTCAACACGCCCGACTGGATCGCGCGCATTGCCGCGTTGCAGCCGGATTTCCTGTTCTCGTTCTACTACCGCAAGATCCTGTGCAAGGAGATTCTGGGCATGGCCAAGCGCAGCGCGCTCAACCTGCACGGCTCGTTGTTGCCGAAATATCGCGGGCGTTGCCCGGTGAACTGGGTGCTCATCCACGATGAACGGGAGACCGGCGTGACCTTGCACTACATGGAAGAGAAGCCAGACCGCGGGGACATCGTCGCGCAACGTGCCGTGCCGATCTCCGACGACGACACCGCGCTCACCCTATTCCGCAAGATGACCGAGGCGGCCGCGCTGCTGATGCGGGAAAGCTATCCGCTGCTGCTTTCCGGTCACGCCCTGCGCCTGCCGCAGGCGCAGGCGCAGGCAAGCTATTACGGTGGCCGCAAACCGGAAGACGGGCGCATTGATTGGAGCCAGCCGGCGCGGGCCATCTTCAACCTGGTGCGCGCGGTCACGCATCCGTACCCCGGCGCGTTCACCAGCTGGCAAGGCCGCCGGCTCTACGTATGGGAAGCCCGCCCGGCGCCGGCAACGCAACCGGCCACGGCGGCGGTGGGAGCCGTCATCGCGACCACACCGGAGTTGCTAGTGCAGACCCGCAGCGAGCCACTGCGCTTGCTGCGGGTGCAGATCGAGGGCGAACCCGAGGTGCTTGGCACGGAGTGGGCGCGGCGCTACGGGATCGAAGAAGGAGGGCTGTTGACATGAAGGTGCTGATTACCGGCGGCGGCGGATTCGTGGGCTCGCATCTCGCCGATGCGTTCATCGCCCGCGGCGATGAGGTCTTCATCCTCGACACGGGAACGGTGAAGAAGGTGCGCCACCTCATGGGCAATCCCGCCTTCCATTACATTCGCGACAGCGTCTTCAACGTCGAGATCCTCGAAGGCCTGATCGTCAAGTGCGACCTCGTGTATCACCTGGCCGCGGTCGTCGGCGTCGAGTACTACGTCGGTGACCCGTACGAGGTCTTGAACGTGAATGTCAACGGCACACAAAACGTGCTCAAGCTCGCCTTCAAGCACCAGAAGAAAGTCGTGTTCGGCTCGACCTCCGAGGTCTACGGGCGCAACCCGAAAGTGCCGTGGCGCGAAGACGACGATCGCGTGCTTGGATCAACGCGGATCGACCGCTGGTGCTATTCCACGTCCAAGGCTGTGGGCGAGCACTTCTGCTTCGCCTACCATCGTATGGGTCTGCCGGTCACCATCACGCGCTACTTTAACGTCTACGGGCCGCGCCTCGACCGCATCGACGTCGGGCGCATCATCACCATCTTCATGGGACAGGTGCTGCGCGACGAACCGCTGGCGGTGATCGGCGACGGGAACCAGACGCGCTGCTTCACCTACATCGATGATGCAGTGCGGGCCACCATCGCCGCCGGTATTGCGCCGGGAACGGACGGCGACGTGTTCAATATCGGCACCAACGTGGAGACCAGCGTTGCCGAGCTGGCGCGGCTGATGATCGACATCGCCGGGGCCAAATCCACGATCAAGTTCGTCACGCAAGAGTCGGTGTACGGGTCCAGCTACGAGGACATTCCCCGCCGCGTGCCGGACAACACCAAGATGCACGAGGTGTTGGGGGTGCGCGCCGACACACCCCTGCGCGAGGGCCTACGGCGCACGATCGAATGGTTTCGTAGCACGCCTCTGTAGCCGTGAGCGCAATCCAATTGGCAGTGAAAGTCGACGTGTGTACCCATGCCGGCCTCAAGCACGGGGTTCCGGCGCTGATGCATCTGTTCGATGAGTTCAATATCCGCGCCAGCTTCTTCGTATCGTGCGGCCCGGACCACTCCGGGCGGGCGATCCGTCGCCTCCTGCGGCCCGGTTTTCTGACCAAGATGCGACGCACCAACGCCGTCAGCATGTACGGCTGGCGCACCATCCTTTACGGCACGCTGCTGCCCGGGCCGCAGATCGCACGTGCGTTTCCGGGCACCTTGCGCGCGCTTGTGAGCGCGAGCCACGAAGTCGCGATACATGGCTACGATCATGTGTATTGGCAGGATCGTCTTCCCAGCCTGTCGGTCGCGGCGGTGCGCGCGGAGATCGAGCGCGGGCGGGCCGCATTCCGGGACGTGCTCGGGGTGGAGGCGCGCGCCTTCGGCGCCCCGGGCTGGCAGTGCACGCCGGCGAGCTTTGACGCTGAAGATGGCGCCAACTTCGCCTATCACAGCGACACGCGCGGGTTCGCCCCGTTCATCCCCGAGATGGGCGGACAGCGCTTCCGCACTCTCGACATCCCGACGACCACGCCGACGCTGGATGAAACCTACAACCGCGTCGGCACGACGCCGCGCGAGTTCACCGCGTTCTATCGCCAGCGGCTCCATCCCGGGCTGAACGTGCATACCGTGCATGCCGAGATGGAAGGCATGCCGCACCTGCCGATCTTGCGTGATTTCCTCGATGCGGTGCGCAACGAAGCGCAGTTTACACGCTTGATCGATGTTGCCGAGCAGCTGGGCTCGGCGGAGGTCGGGCGCGTGGTGACCGGCTCGATCGCTGGACGTGCTGGGACTGTCGCGTGGCAGGAGGGGACGCGTGAGTAATGCCGCGGTGTCACTGCCGCAGGAATCCAGCCCTGCCAAGGCCGGCGATGCGGTGAGGTTGCAGCTTCCACGCTGGATGGTCTGGAGCGTCGGCGTCGCCATCGTCCTCACCTACCTGTGTCTGCTTGGCGGCTTCAGTTTGGCGGAACCGGATGAACCGCGGTACGCCGAGATCACGCGCGAAATGATCGAGCTGCACGACTGGGTTACCCCACACCTGAATTATGTCAAGTACTTCGAGAAGCCGCCGTTCGTGTACTGGCTGACGGCGGTCAACTTCGAGCTGTTTGGAATGAGCGAGTTCGTCGCCCGCCTGTGGCCGGCGCTGTTCGGGCTGATCGGAATCATGACGGCGTACGTGTTGGGGCGTTCGATGTACGGCGTCTGGACCGGTTACGCCGCCGCGGCGCTGCTGGCCACCACGCCCTTCTATTTCGGCCTCAGCCAGATCCTGACCCTCGACATGCCACTCACGGCTCTGATGACCCTTGGGCTCGCCGCCTTCTGGTTTGCGTACAAGTGCGGTCGGGAACCACACCCTTCGAGACGGTCCCAAGAGCAGGGACCTCCTCAGGGTGAGCGGAAATTGTCTTTTGAACACACCAACAGAACCGCTCGCCCTGAGGAGCCGCCTTCTTCTGGCGGCGTCTCGAAGGGCGCCCGCTGGAGAAGACCGGGCCGCCGCGTGCTCGTGCTTCTTCTCTACGTGGCCACGGCGCTCGGCGTCCTCACCAAAGGCCCCGTGGCCGCCGTGTTGATCGGTGGGAGCATCGTCTCATTCCTCATCCTACAGCGCGACCTCCGCGCCTTGCGCTGGCTACCCTCGCCGCTGGGTATTGTTGTGTTCCTGGCCATCACGCTGCCCTGGTTCGTATTGGTGAGCCGGCGCAATCCCGAATTCCTGGACTTCTTCGTCGTCGACCAGCATCTGAAACGATTTCTGGCTCCTAGCGAGCACCGGCATGGGTTATGGTTTTTCTTGCCCATCGTCTGGGGCGGGATTCTACCGTGGAGCGCCTTCGTCCTGTTCGCGCCCGGCATGCTGCGCCAGTTCGGCGCTCGCCTGCTGCGGCGGCAGCTGTCTGCCGCCACGCAGTTTTGCCTCGCGTGGAGCGGTGTGATCCTCCTCTTCTTCAGCCTGTCGGGTTCGAAGCTGGCCACGTACGTCCTCCCGATATTCTGTCCACTCGCCATCTTAGCGGCGCGGTTCTTCGAACGGGTCCTTGAAGAGAAGCAACACTGCATTCTGATCCGTGGTTGCGTGGCACTTCTCGTGTTCGCGGCCGTCACGGCGTTGGGAGGGGCAGTTGCCGGAGCGGTGCTCGATCAGCCGGAGGTCGCGATAATCATCCCACACGTCTACGCCGGCTCGTGCGTCATCGCCCTGACGGCCTGTACGGCGCTGATCCTGCTGCAGCGGCGCTCACCCCAGGCCGGCTTGGCGGTGCTGGTTCTGGGCGTGTTGGTGCTCGAAATGGCGGCTATCAGCGGGCGCGGTGTGAGGGCGCATTACCGTCACCTCGGCGTCACCATTGACCAGGAGGCGGGGCCGCAGGATCTCGTGATCCTGTACAACCATTATGTTCAAGGCGTCCCGTTTTACGCGCGGCGCCGAGCGGTCGTGGTCGGTGGTCATGGCGAATTGGATTTCGGCAGCCACCAAGGCAACCAGGGCGCGTATTTCTGGGACAACAATGAGCAGCTGTTCCAGGCGTGGCGATCGCCACGTCACGTTTTTCTGGTCATCAACCGTCTCGAGCTGGAGCCGCTGTTGCCGCGCCTGCAGCCTACTCCACGTCAGATCGCGGCCGAGAGCAAAAAGGTGCTGATCGTAAACTTTGCTGGATGACCGATGGAAGCAGTCGAAACCGCGAACAATGTGGACAGTGCTACGGCCGAAGGCCCTGTCGCTGCAACGCCACCCGTTCGCCGCTGGAGCATTTCTACGGTTGCCATCTATACCGTGCTGGTAATCGTCGCCTGGGTGGGCCTTGAACTGTGGGGTTTGGGCAAGGCGCCGTTTCACACCGGGGGTGAGCCGCGCGAAGGCCTGGTGGTATGGCAGATGACGCATCCCACCGATTGGCGGGATCTCATCCTGCCACGGCGCGACGGGCCCACCGGTTTGGAGCTGCCTTCCAAGCCACCGCTGTTTCACTGGGTGGCGGCGCTGACGTCACTCGTGCGCGGCAGCACGGATGAATGGAGCATCCGTTTCCCGTCGGCGGCGCTGTCGCTCATCGCGCTGCTGTGCGTCTTCGCAGCCGGGGGCGCGCTGTGGAGTCCGACTGCCGGCCTGATCGCGACGCTGACGCTCATGACGACGTTCGAATGGGCCCGCGCCGCAACCGGCGCGCGCGTGGACATGACCCTCACCTTAGGCCTCGTGCTCGCGTTCTTGAGCTTGCTCTTCTTCCTGCGCAGCCGTGCCGCCGGATGGCTCATCCCGCTGTACGTCGGCATCACGCTGGCGGTGCTCGGCAAAGGGCCGGTCGGCGCCGCGCTGCCCGGTTTCGTAGCTGTGGTAATGCTGGCGCTGACGCGCGATCTCAGTTTCCTGCGCCAGATGCGCCTCGGCTACGGGGCGCTCGTCGTCAGCGTCGTGGCCGGTGGTTGGTACGTCATGGCACTGATCCTCGGGGGTTGGCGGTTCTTTCACAAGCAGGTCTTGGCTGAGAATGTTTTTACGTTCCTCAACAGCCAGGATTTCGGTGGCGGGCACCGTCATCCGGCCAGCTATCTGCTCGGCGCGTTGCTGCTTGGTCTCCTGCCCTGGACGGTTTTGCTTCCGGGTGTGAGTGTGCAGCTGTGGCACCAGCGCCGCCAACTCTCGCGCCATGATCCGCGGCTGTACCTGCTGGTATGGATCGCGGTGGTCTTCGGTTTCTACGCCCTCGCCGCGAGCAAGCGCGGCGTCTATTTGCTGGCGCTGTATCCGGCGGTGGCGCTGCTCCTCGGGTGGTGGGGAGATGAGCAGTCCCGCGCACCGGTCGAAGAGGGACGGTGGCTGGCGCGGCTGCTTCCGTTTCTCGGTTGGCTGTTCATGGGGCTCGTGGGCCTGGTGTTTTTGACTGCGCTGCTCGAAAGTCTTGGTGCGCCGCTACTCGTGACCGTGTCGCGATGGCTACCCCAATCGGCGCAGCCGTTTGCTCTCTGTCTCAGCGAGACCATGCGGGCGCAGCGCTGGCTCTTGTTGGGGTTGCTGGTGACGGCCATGGCCTCACTCTATGCCTGCATCCGTGCGGCACGTGCAGCCCGGTGGATGGGAATCTTTGCCGCCGTCTTCTGCGCCGCCGCAGCGTTGATCATGTCGGTCCGCCAGGTTCTGCTCCCGGCGATTGCGCAACAGCTGAGCTTCCGCGACTTCATGCGTGAGGTCCGACAGGTGGTGCGACCTGCTGATCAGCTTTTCTTCTTCAACGCATTCGAGTATGGTGCGGTCTTCTATTGGCAGGACCACATTCTTCGATACGAAGGACCCTGGCCAAGTGGCGCACCGCGCTATCTGCTGATGAACAAAGACGAGTGGGACCGTGTACAGCCGTCGGTCAGCGACCAGTACGAACGGGTGACTTTCGCCGACGGCACCAAGGCGACAGAGGGTCCTCTTGTGCTCATCCGGCGAATTGGACAATAAGGGTGAGGGTGGAGACGGGTGTGCGCGCTCTCTCGAGCTGAGGCATCGACGACGGATAGGCCGTCGGTGATTTCGGTGACCATTCCGGTCTACAACGAGCGCGACAACCTGCGGCCGCTGTACGAGCAGCTCACCGCCGTCCTGCGCCCGATGCAACGCCCGTATGAGATCATCTTCGTCGACGACGGCAGCAGCGACGGGAGCCGCGAGGTCCTTGACGAGCTGTCGGCGCAAGACCCCGCCATGAAGGTGGTCCATTTTCGCCGTAACTTCGGCCAGACCGCAGCGATGATGGCGGGCGTCGACTTCGCCAGCGGCGAAATCATCATTGCGATGGACGGCGACCTGCAGAACGACCCCAACGACATCCCGCGCCTGCTTGCCAAGCTGGACGAGGGTTACGACGTCTGCTCCGGCTGGCGCAAGGCCCGACACGACGCGCCGCTGCGTCGCAATCTGACCAGCCGCCTCGCCAACCGCCTCATCTCGATGATCTCCGGCGTTCACCTGCACGACTACGGGTGTTCGCTCAAGGCCTACCGCAAGGACGTTATCAAGGGCGTGCGTCTCTATGGCGAGATGCACCGGTTCATTCCGATCTTCGCAGTCTGGCAGGGTGCCAAGGTCGTCGAGCTTCCAGTGACCCACCACCCGCGCATCCACGGCAGGTCGAAGTACGGGCTCGAACGCATCTTCAAGGTCGTGCTCGACCTGATTGTCGTGAAGTTCCTGCACCGCTATGCCCTGAAGCCGATGCACATCTTCGGGGGCTTCGGGTTGCTGAGCCTCCTCATCAGCTTCTTGGCGGCATCGATCGCCGTTTACTGGCGCGTCACCGGCAAGTGGCACTTCATTCGGACGCCGCTACCGTTGCTGTCTGTCATGAGCTTCATTACCGGCATCATGTGCATTCTCATGGGGTTGCTGGCCGAATTGATCACGCGCACCTACTACGAGTCACAAGGCAAGCAGGTATACCTGGTCGGGGAGACACGGAATCTCTAGGAGCCTGAATCCGGCAGTGGGTGCGCGCGCTCGGCAGGGGAGGAGCAGGTGACGATTCCATTGCTTGATCTGAAACGCGAGTACGCCTTGATCCACGAAGAGGTGCAGCAAGCCTGGTCGGCCGCGCTGGCCACCATGCAACTCCTCAAAGGCGAAAACGTCGCGGCGTTCGAGCGTGAGATCGCTGCCTACATCGGCACGCCGCACGCGGTCGGCGTCGGCTCCGGAACCGACTCGTTGTTGCTAACCGTGTTGGGCCTCGGCATCGGCGCCGGAGACGAGGTCATCCTCCACGCCAACGCCTTCGCCGCCGCGGCCGAAGCGGTGTATTACGCCGGCGCGCAACCGGTGTTGGTGGATGTTGAAGCGGATGGGTTGGGACCGGACCCGGAAGCGGTCGCCCGCGCCGTGACGCCACGCACGAAAGCCATCATGGTCGTGCACCTCTACGGTTCGCCGCTGCAGCTCAAGAAGATCGAAGAGATCACCACCCACCACCGCCTCGCCCTGATCGAGGATTGCTCGCACGCGCACGGCGCCGGCCGCGACGGCCGCAAAGTGGGCACCTTGGGCCGTGCCGGTTGCTTCAGTGCCGGCGTGGTGAAGAACCTCAGCGCCTACGGCGACGCCGGTTTCATCACCACCGCAGACGCCGATCTGCCTGCACGTGTTCGTCTTCTGCAGGCGCACGGACAGGAGAAGAAGAACCAACACGTGCTCTACGGCTTCAACAGCCGCCTGGACGAGCTGCAGGCCGCGCTCCTGCGCGTCAAGCTGCGCCATCTCGACGTGCGCAACCGTCGCCGCCAGCAGATCGCGGCATATTATAGTGAGCGGTTCGCCGCGCTCGGTGTGCGCGTGCCGCAAGAGCATCCCGGCGAGGTGCACGTCTATCATCAGTACGTGATCCGAACGGGGCAACGCGAGCCCTTGCGCGCGCATCTGCAAGCGGCCGGTGTCGCAACTGGCATCCACTACCCGGTCCCGCTACATCGCCAGCCCGCCTGGTTGCGTCGCTACGGCGAGTCGCCGCCGCTTCCGCGCGTCGAGCGGCTGGCCGAAGAAATCTTGTCGCTGCCGGTCTTCCCCGACCTGACCGACGCGGAAGTTGAACAGGTGGCGCGCGCCGTGTCCTCGTTCTTCCAACAATGAATATCACCGCCGCGCCGGCACTCTCCGTGGTGGTGCCGGTGTGCAACGAGCAAGGTAACGCCGCACCGCTGTGCGAAGAGATTCGCGAGGCGATGAGCGCCATCGGCCGACCGTTCGAGATGATCTTCGTGAATGACGGCAGCACCGATGGCACGCTACAAGAACTCCAGCGCATTGCGGCCAGCGAGCCCCGCCTGCGGATTCTCGACCTCAACGGTAACTTCGGCGAAGCGGGGGCGTTGTCGGCGGGCTTCCAAGCGGCACGCGGCGATCTGGTGGTCACCATGGACGGCGACGGGCAGAACGATCCGCACGACATCCCGCGGCTCCTGGAAACGCTGGAGCGCAATGGTTGCCGGGTAGTGTCGGGATGGCGGCAACAGCGGCAGGAAGCCTTGCTGCTGCGCGTGCTGCCGTCACGCATCGCGAACGGTATCATCGCGGTCGTGAGTCGAGTCCCGGTGCACGACAACGGCTGCGGACTGAAGATCTACCGGCGCCCGGTGGTGGAAGGGGCCGCGCTGCCACGGGGTTGGAACCGCTTCTTGCCGGCGATCCTCGGCGTCAAGGCCGATGAAGTGGCCGAGGTGCCCGTCAGCGATCGGCGACGCCAGCACGGGCAGTCGCACTATGGCATCGACCGCACCTTGGTGGTGATGCGCGATCTGCTCGCGTTGCGCTTCATCATGGCTAATCCGCGCCGGGCCGAACCCTTGTGGGCAGTGGTGACAGTGGCCGCAGCGCTCGGCTGCATGTTGGGAATGTGGCGAGTCAGCGAATGGCTACTAAGGGCCTCGGCCGTGGTGGGCATTATCGCGCTGCTGATCTGGCGCAATCTGCGCCGCTTCAACCAGGCGCAGCGGCACGGCGTCTTCCGTGTGCGCCGCGAGTACTCGTCTGCAGAAGGCGTGAGTCGTGCTCGTGAGCCGTGCTCGTGAAGGGAAAAGTGGTGCGAGACAAACGACGACTCACGATTCACGAGCACGATTCACGATCGGAACGGGGTTGATTATGACCACACTGCGCGTCGGCATCATCGGCGCCGGCTATTGGGGCGAAAAGCTCTTGCGGGTGTTCCGTAACCTGGATGGCGTGCAGGTACAAGCGGTGTGCGATGTTGACGTGACGCGGCGTACCGCTGTCGATGGCAAGATTCAATTCTTCGGCGACACATCAGATATGCTGAAAGGTCGGAACACCGATGCCGTGCTGGTGGCCACCCCGCCCTCGACGCACTACGCGCTGGCGCGGGAAGTCATCGCCGCCGGCAAACACTGTTGGGTCGAGAAACCGCTGGCGCTGCGCGCCGCCGAGGCGCGAGAGTTGGTGCAAGCGGCACGGCAGCAGCGGACCACGCTGTTTGTGGATGAGACCTTTCTCTACGACCCGCTGCTCCAACAAGCCAAGAGCTGGATCGATGCTGGCCGGCTAGGCCGCGTGTATCATCTCTCGTTCGAGCGCCTCGGCATGGGCCGCATCCGCCGCGATTCCAACGTCTGGTGGAACTCGGCGCCCCACGACCTCTCGATCCTGCGCTACCTGGTGCCGGCAGCGGTCGAGCAGGTGCACGTCGACGCCTTTTCCTACCTGCAGAACGGTATCGCCGACATGGCGGTCGGCACGGTGAAGCTTGAGGGCGGGGTCTCGGCACACATGTACTTGAGCTGGTTGTCGCCCCTGAAGGTTGCCAGCACCGTCGTTGTGGGCAGCAAGGGCATGCTCCATTACGAAGGTCGCTTCGGAAAGCGGGCACTGCAGCTGTTCGACTACACCGTCGCTGATCCCGCCACCGTGACCGACAACGTCGTCCCAATTCGTGCGTTCGCTGCGACCGAAACCATCACCGGAGGATCGGAGGAGCCGCTGGCGCTCGCAGCCCAGGCATTCGTCAGTTCAATTTGTAACGGCATTCCAGCGCCGAGCGCCGGGGAGTACTCGCAAGAGGTTGTGGATCTCCTCGAGGCCGGCGACATATCCGCCTCTGGCTCACGTTGACCGCCCCCGGTCACCGGTCGTAATTCATTAGGGAAAATTGCGCCATCGTGATACATTGATCGCGTCCGATGTGCCGTACGGCTAGACCTTGAGGGTATGCAGGCAATGGGAGCCAAAATTCTCGTTGTTGAAGACGATGCGGACATCATGCGCATCCTCACCCACGCATTGACCGCCGTCGGTCACCAGGTGGTCCCCGCATACGGCGGCGAGGACGCGATCCGCAAGATCAAAGCGCAGAAGTTCGATCTCGTCCTCACCGACCTCGCCATGCCGAAGGTCAGCGGCGTGGAAGTAATTCAGTCTATCAAGACTGATCCGAAGACGCGGCACATCCCAGTGCTGGCCGTTACGGCGCACGTCTGGGATGGGATCGCCCAGTCCGCCGGCCAAGTGGGATGCGACGGGTACATCTCCAAGCCCTTCAGCATGAAGCAACTGGCTGAGGAAGTTGAGAAGCACCTCAAACCGCCGGAGGCGTGAGGTCTGCGTCGGACGGACCCTACGCTCCCGGGATCAGCGTCCGTGATTGCACGCGTCGTTGTTCTTCCTGCAGCGGGCGATGTCGGACTCCTCGATTACAGCGTCGGCCCGACGTGGCGTGACGCAGTCGTGCCGGGCGTCCGCGTGTTGGTTCCGCTCGGGTCACGGCAGGCGGTCGCAATGGTCACGGAACTGGCTGACATCTCCTTACAGCCGCGGCTCAAGACGATCCTCGCCGCGCTCGATCCACAGCCGCTGCTCGATGCGACGCTGATGCGGCTCTGCCGCTGGATGGCCGATTACTACTTGTGCTCCTTTGCCGATGCGCTGACCACGGCCCTGCCGGGGAGCTTACGCATGACGGTGGAGCGTATTGCTCGGCTCGGCGGCGATGGTGATGCACACGGAGGGAAGCTGAGCGACACGGAGCAGGCGATCCTCTCCTCCCTCGCCCGCAATGGCGCGCAGAAGACGGCGAATATTGTAAAGCAATTCGGCGCACGGGCGCAGCGCGCGCTAGCGCTGTTGGAGCGCGAGGGGCTCGTGCATCTGACCTACCAACTAGCCGGTGGTCATGGCGCGACAAAGCGGCTCCGTTTCTACCATGCTACCCGTTTGCTCGGCCCTGACGAAGAGCACGCCTGGCGCACGCGGCGGCCTTCGCAATACGCCGTATACAAGTACCTCTCCGAACATCCGCTGCGGCGCGCGCGGGCGGCGGAATTGCGGACGACGTTTCCGAATCTCTCCGCGAAGCTGGCGGCGCTAACCAAGGCCGGGCTGGTTTCCGCGGCCGACGAGGAAGTCTATCGCCCGGTGCACGCGAGCGTCGCGCTGGCAGACCGCCCCGTGCAGCTCACCGCGGCGCAGCGCCAAGCCGTGGAGCAAGTCACCGGCCGCATGGGCTCGGACTTCCGCACCTTCTTTCTTTGGGGCGTTACCGGCAGCGGCAAGACCGAAGTGTACCTGCACAGCATTGCCGCTTGTCTGGCGGCGCAGCGGACGGCGCTGGTATTGGTGCCGGAAATCTCGCTCACGCATCAGCTGGTCGATCGGGTGCGCGCCCGCTTCGGGGAGCGTGTCGCGGTGCTGCACAGCGGCTTGAGCGACGGCGAGCGCTGGGATCAGTGGCGCCAGATCGCGTGCCGCGAGTTGCCGATCGTAGTCGGCGCGCGCTCCGCCGTCTTTGCGCCCTTGCCCCGACTCGGTCTCGTGGTAGTCGATGAGGAACATGATGCCGCCTACAAGCAAGAGGACGGCGTGCGCTACAACGGCCGCGACGTCGCCATCATGCGCGCCAAGTTTGCTGGCTGCCCTGCTCTTTTGGGCTCGGCCACGCCGGCGATGGAGACTTTCCACAACGGCGTTACCGGACGCTACGAGGTGCTCACGCTGCCGGAACGGGTCGAGGCGCGACCGTTACCCACGGTCGAGATCATCGACCTGCGGCGCAGCCCGCAGGCCGGCAAGCAGCTGTTGATCTCGCCGCAGTTGGCGGCAGCGCTGAAGGCAAACCTCGCTGCCCGCCGGCAAAGCCTCGTGTTCTTGAATCGCCGCGGCTTCGCGAATTTCCTCCAGTGCCACGCTTGCGGTGAGCCGTTGAGGTGTCCCAATTGCAGCGTCGCGCTGACCCTGCACCGGCGCTGGAACGCCCTGCGCTGCCACCACTGCGACTACACTATTCCGCCGCCGCCGGCGTGCACTGGCTGCGGCGATACCAGCCTGAGCACCTGGGGTGCCGGCACCGAACAGGTCGAGGCGGCCCTACGCTGCATCTTGCCCGGCGCGCGTATCGGCCGGATGGATCGCGACACGACCAGTCGTAAAGGGGCGCAGCGCGAGATCTTCGGGGCTTGGGAACGGCGCGAATACGACGTCCTGGTAGGCACACAGATGATCACCAAGGGACACGATGTTCCAGGGGTGACCCTCGTCGGTGTGCTGCTCGCCGACCTCTCACTGAACTTGCCCGATTTCCGCGCCGCGGAACGGACCTTCCAGCTTCTGACGCAAGTGGCCGGGAGAGCCGGCCGGGGCGCGCTCCCGGGGCGGGTGATCATCCAGACGTTGCAGCCGCACCATGTCAGCCTGCAATGCTCGGCGCATCACGACTACCGGCGCTTCGCCGAGCACGAGCTGGCCAGCCGGCGCGAGCTCGCCTACCCGCCGTTTGCGCGTCTGGTGGAGATCCGCTGTGAGGGCGTGGAGGCGAACGCCACCGAACGCATTGCGCGGGCTATCGCCGAGCACATGCGCAGCGTCGCAGCGAAGGGCGTGGGCATTCTCGGTCCGGCACCCGCACCGCTCGAACGCCTCTGCGGCCGCTACCGCTGGCAACTGCTGGTGCGCGGTCGCAACAGCGCCGCCATCCGCACCGCGGCAGCAGCAGGGCGAGATGCCGTGCGCCGCCACGCTCGCAGCTTGGATGTCCGGGTCCTCGTCGACGTCGACCCGTACAATATGCTCTGAAACTCCAAGAAGGATTTAGGGGGTCGAGGGTGGGTTGACCCTGGGATCCTCGAAACCTAGAAGTTCTTCTAGCGCCATGGCGTTGCGAACCATCCTCAAATTTCCGGCGCCTGAGTTGAAGCGGCGGGCGCGTTTGGTGGAGAATATCGACGGCAACATCGAGCAACTCGTCGCCGACCTGCTGGAAACCATGTACGCGGCCCCGGGTGTCGGGCTGGCGGCTCCACAGGTCGGCTCGCAGGAACGAGTGATCGTGCTTGACGTCAGCCAGGAGCAGCCCGGCTGCGGACTGATCAAGTTGATCAACCCCGTGTTGGTGCAAGCCGAGGGCTCCATCGTGTGGGAGGAAGGCTGCCTGAGCGTGGTCGACTACACGGCGGAAGTGCGGCGCGCCGGCCATGTACTTGTCCAGGGCTGGACACCGGAAGAGAAGGAGATCGAGATCGAAGCCGAAGGCCTGCTCGCGGTTGCCCTGCAACATGAGATCGATCACCTAGAAGGCAAGCTGTTCATCGACCGCATCACCAAGCTCAAGCGCGACCTCTACCGCCGCCGCGTGAAGAAGTGGCTGCGCGAGGGCGTCCCGCTCGAAGCCAAGAAGCCGGCCGTGAGCATCTGACGATAGCCGTGACCCGGGGTCGCTGCGTTTCCCGGAGAATCACTTCACCATCCATGAGCGGGGTGCTAGCCATAGAGGACGGCACACTTTGATGGGCTGCAGAGGAGAGCAGACGCACCGAGAGCTTTCCGCTTCTCACCAGCCCGCCCGACGTGGTGTTGACTGCGCCGGACGGATTGCGTAGGCGGTTTTTGGCGCTGGCGGGCAGCAAGAGTATGGCAAGCACGTTACTGCGAACAGAAGCACTCCATTTCACCCGGAACGGCGATGGGATCAAGACCTACGCGGCCTGGCTGCGGCGCGATGAGCGCCTGCCGGCAGTCATCATCGTCCACGATGTGCACGGGTTATCGGATCACTACTGCGACATCGCACGCCGGCTGGCCAACGAAGGCTTCTTTGCACTGGCGCTCGACCTGTACAGCCGCGAGGGCGCGCCAGCGTTGCCGGACATGGATGCGGTGTTGGCGTGGCTGCGGCAGCTCAATGACCGGCGGGTGTTGGCGGACATCGACGGGGCGGTGCGGTTTTTGGGATCGCGCCCGGAGGTGCGCTCCCGCTCCATCGGCATCGTCGGGTTTTGCATGGGTGGGCGCTATGCTTTCATGGCAGCCTGCGCCGTGCGGAATTTGGCCGCGTGCGTGAGCTTCTACGGCATGCTGCGCTCGGCCGACAGGAGCCAGAGCCCGCTGACGATGGCGGCCGAGCTGAGCTGTCCGTTTCTGGGATTGTTCGGCGAGCAGGATACGCTAATCCCACGGGCTGACATCAAAGAGCTCGAAAGCATACTGCGGCGCAACGGCAAAACCTTCTCGACCAAGATCTACCCTGAGGCAGGCCATGCGTTCTTCAACGACGAGCGCCCTGATGCGTACCGGCCCGAGACGGCGAAGGATGCGTGGGTGCGGGCGGGAGGGTTTCTGCATACGCACTTAGGCGCGTAAGCTCGCGGCTGGCTTGTAACGCTCTTTCTTCATTTTCCATCGGCCGCGACGCGATACCGGCTACTGATCCAACCAGGCGAGCGGTTGGCGAGACGGGGCGAATCCGCAGAGCGCGACGGCGCCCAGCACGCGCCGTCGAGGTGTTTACTGCAACGTGGCCTCGCCTGGAGCTTGGGCGTCAGGGTCTGTGGGGTCGAGCTGCGTGGGAGACTCGGAGCCAGGCGCCTCTGTCGTGTCGGGGCGCGGCGGTGCCTCAGGCGTCTGCGGTTGAAGAGCTTGCGGCGGTGCGGTGGCCGGCGCGGCGGGCGTCGGCGCCGCCGGCGCCCGCGTACGGACGGCTGCCTCGGCGGCTTGCGCCTGCACCTCGCGCACGCGCTGCTCTTCCTCAAGCAGCTTGAATCGCATTTCGAGACTGTTGAAGCTGGCGGTCATCTGATCGGCAAGCTTCTGAAACTGTTCGAGCTGGCGGTCTGCCCGATCGCGGGCTTCCTTCTCCGCTTCCAGCTTGCGCGTAAGATCCTGGACCAGCGACGAGGCGCCGACGCTCTGCTCGGTGCCGTGGGGCGCCAGCACCAAGATCCCGACGACGATGCCGGCCGGTAGGCCGAACAGGAGGCCTAGGATCAGCCCAGGCAGGAAGCGCAAGCGCAACATCCGAACTCAACCCGACGTCTGTAGGCTCTCACAAACGGCCGGACGCCGCAAACGCGCTGAATGCTGTGGGTTACTGAGTCTCGCAGAACGCCATGACAAGGGCGCGGACTTCTCTGTGCCGATCGCGTGTCGAAAGCTCTGTCAGGCCGGAAAGCCGAATCCAAAGCGCTACGCCAGGAGCCGCTTCATGGTTGCCGCGTTGCGCACGCCATAGTCGCCGTAACAGTTGTTGAAAATCACGTAGGTGGGACGGGCGGCGCGAAGCTCCCGCAGCTTGTACGCTTCGTCGCGCAACTCGTCGTCGGAGTACAGATACTTGAAGCGCTCCGCCGCTGTCGTTGTGCGCCGGAACCACGCCTGGCGGTTGTGGCCATGCAAGCGCACGTAGGCAACATCCGTGGTAGCAGTAAATGGCGGCTTGGGAATGCTGGGGGCGTCCGGCGCGTCCAAGCAGACGAATGCGAGGTGACGGTCGGCCAGAAAATCGATCGTGCGCTGCAAGCGATCGGCGAACCAGCTGGCGTGGCGGAACTCAATGGCCAGCCGGTCACCACCCATGTGCTCGCGGCAGTAGTCGATGTACTCTTCATTGCCGGTCCGTGCCGTGAACCAGGGCGGAAACTGAAACAGGACGCAACCGAGCTTGTCCGCCTGGCGCAACGGCCGCAGCGCGCTGCCGAACATCTCGAAGCAGCAGTCCAGCACCTCCGGCGACGGCTGCCCTATGCGCGCCGCTTGCAACGCCCGTTTTGGGATCAGCTCCTTGACCGCCTGCGGCAGCGCTCGGGTCTCCGCCTGATGCTGCGTCAACAAGGCGAAGGCTTTGATGTTGAATCGAAAGCCATCGGGCGTGCGCTCGGCCCACAGCCTGGCGTTGCGTTCGTTCGGCAGAGCGTAGTAAGTCGAGTCGACCTCTACGGTATCAAAATGATCGGCATAGAAACGCAACCGGGCCTCGGCACTCTTGGCGCTTGGCGGGTAGAAGCCCGCTTGCAGCAGGGTCGGATCGGTCCATGAAGCCGTCCCCACACGATACTGAGGATGCGACTGTGCAGCCACAAGTGGTGATCATACCAGAGCTGCCGGCGGTTGGCGATGCAGTTGCGGTCGTAGCACGACAGCGAGCGGAGACGCGAGCATGAAGTACATCTGGTTCGGCATCCTGCTGGCATCATGCGCTGCAGTGGCCGCGTCGGAATGCCGTCCAGAAGGGCGCGGCACCTTCACCGCCGGCTTGGAAGCGCTGGGGCGCGGCGATCTCTCGGTGGCAGCGGCGCGATTCGCGAACCTGGTGCAAGCGCAACCCGGTTGCGCCGAAGCGCGCAACGACCTGGCGGTGGTGAAGGTCGAGCAGGGCCGGCTGAATGAAGCCGCCGCCCAGCTGCGCGTGGCCGTAGAGTTGCGTCCGGATTACGAGCGTGCCCGCTCCAATTTGCAGCGCCTCGAGGCGCTGCTCGCGCGGCAGGCGACGCTCGCGCCGGAGCCCGTGCGCCCAGCGCTTGCGGCATCACCAACGGTGACTCCGGAGCGGGCGGCGGCTGCGACCGTGACCGTGGCGCCGCAGCCAGCGATGACGCCCGGTCTCGCCGCCACGGTGGCGGAATCACCCACACCTGCGGCAGCAAGCCAGGCAACAGTGCCCGGAATTGTCGCCCTCGAGCCGGAAGGCGCAAGCGCGTGTGCGATCGATCCGACACGACAACGGATGTGCGTCTACGACCGGACCGCACAGGCTGTGATTCTGCATGCATGTTACCCGTTGGCCGGGGTCCGCGTTGCTGCCTGGCCGCGTTGGTTGATTGCAGGTGATACCGGCGGCCGGCGCATCCGCCTGTTCGACGAAACCGGACAGCGGCGGGTCACGATCATCCCGGAGCACGCTGACGTCGGTGGAAACCTTGTGCGGCTGCGGCAGAAGGACTTCGACTCCCTGTCCGCCGGCGTGAGGCCGTGGCGTACGGCGTGCGTACCGGCGGATTCAGCGGCGGAGTTGGAGCCGGCGATGCTGGCGGCGGTGCGCGATGCGCTGGAGGCGTGGCGTTCGGCCTGGGAGCAAAGACGGTTCGAGGATTACGTTGCGCATTACGGCGAAAGGTTCGTGCCGCAGTCCGATTTTGATGTGGCACAGTGGCGGGCGCGCAAGCGGCACGTCTTTGAGGAGGCCGGTAGCATCACGGTGCAGGTCGCGTCGCCGAGCATCTTCGTCACTGAGGGCGGAACCACGGTCATCATGCTCTTCGATCAATGGTACCGCTCGGCTGCGACCGCGGCGCACGACCTCAAGGCCTTGCGCTGGCAGCGCCAAGCGGGCGTCTGGAAGATCACGGCGGAGACGGTGCTGCAACCGAATCTTCCGAAGTGACGTCCGAGCCGCGCATGCGGACGAAGAGTGCGGCACCCCAGAAATTGCTGTCGCGATCGCGCAGAGCGATGGCGCTGATTTCGACGGGAATTGCGGGCGGTCTGCGGAGCACCGCAGCATAGCGCTGGACCACGGCCTCACGTGCGATGCGGTCGAGCAACAGCGCGATGTCTTCGCCGATCCCCGAGAGCACGTCGCTTAACCTGTTCTCTTCTTCGCGCCAGTGTAACAGTCGGCGAGCCCCTTCGTTAGCCGCGGCACAACGACCCTCGGAGTCTACGTACAGCAGGGCGACCGCGGGCGGGCGCGGAGCGGCTGGCCGGGAATTGTCCTCGGGCGCAGGGAGGATGTCTGCTTCCGGAGACTGCTCAGAACGCGGTGGGGCAGGCCTCCGTGCCTGCCCCACCGCGCAGGCAGGGACGCCTGCGCCACCAATGCCGAGGGCCGGCTGCTTTTCATGGTGGAGAGAGCGCGCGCCTGGACGCAAGTGGCGCACGAAGAAGCGCCGTCGCTGCGGATCGAGCAGGAGCATGCGCCGACGACGATCGAGCAGGAATAATTCGAAGGTCGCGATTACCGCGGCGCCGACGCTGGCCCAGATCCATATCTCATCCATGGCGCCGTGGACCTGCTCACGCCGGGCGGAGCACGATCACTCCCTCAGCATTGTCGAGGCTGTGTGACAGCTGCCACCTCCAAGGCCGTGCCGCGAGCGCAGCGAGGAGAAGGGGCCAGGAATTGCTCACGGCCTGCTGCGCCGGGCGCGGGCGGTAACGGAGCAGCGCGCCTTCCGCCGTGATCCCGATTGTGATGAGCGGCGAGTCTGCGCGCCGCCGCAGGTGAGCGCGCAAGAACGCGGCGATAAGTGGCGCAAGGGTCAAGGGACCGGCGGGCATTCTCATGCCGAAGTCGATGCTGCACTCGCACAGCAAGGGGAGTTCGGCGGGTGCGTCGGGCTGTTCGAGGGCCCTGCACAGGGCAACGAGGAACTCAGGAGATGTCTCCGTCCGACGGGAACGGGCGCGGAACCGCTCCAGGTGATCAATCGCTTCACCGAGTACGTAGCTCTGCTCGCGCGCGATGGCCGCGAACACTGTATCCGCGCCGCAAATGAGAGCGTCCGCTACCACAAATGAGCGCAGGACCGCAAGCGGGTAGCTGAGCTCTGCCTGCAACGAGTCGGCTAGCATCCACACGGCGGCCCACAGCGGTGCATGTCCCGCGCTTACCAGCCCCTGCATCACCGCCGCGCGAATGGCGTGTGGTTCGAGCGGAACGCTAGCGATTCCGGGATACGCTGGCGTCATAGGAGGCGCCATTTCGGCAGCTGTCTGCACCGCAACGATCGGCAGCGTCGGCCATTGTCGCGTCAAGTCGTGGAGGAGCCCCGCCGGCTGACGCACGGCGACCAGTGCCAAGTCGGCCAGCATCGTGTCCGCAGCGGGCGCTCCGTCGTGAGTCATGAAGCGGAGCTCACAATCGTGCTCCAACAGCACGCTCAACGTTTCACGCACCGGACGCGAGTCAGAGAACGCCACGACCACGGGAGCCGCGTTCATATGAGCTTACCCCTTTTGAGCTTGCCCTTTCTACGACGGGGCAGGCGTGACGGGCAAGTGGGACCACCACCGCTGTGCCGGTGCCTCGCTTCTCCCCTGACACCGCCGAACGTGCCCGGTCCCAGGCTCGATCTCAGAATTTACGAAATTTGTCATCTCGGGAGCTGACATAAGTCCTACTAGCCTTCCAACCGCTCGGTAGGCTGTCCACCCGCTAAGGCTTGGGTTTGTGGGGCGGAAGAGAAGGAGGCGTAGCGGAAACGATGATGGGACAGATTACGACTTCGAAACGGCAGCTGGCGTGGGTCTTCGATCTGAACAAGTGCATCGGTTGTCAGACGTGCTCGGTGGCCTGCAAAGTCCTCTGGCCACAGCAGGAAAAGGGCACAGAGCAGATGTGGTGGATGACGGTGAACACGCAGCCCGGACGCGGCACGCCGCGCGATTGGGAAACGATGGGCGGCGGCTACGACGCAAGCGGCAAGCTCATTCTCGGCCGGATCCCGACCGACGAGGAGGTCGGCGGCGGCTGGGACTTCAACTACGACGAAGTGCTGCGCAGCGGCAAAGGCCGCAGCGTCCATCTCCACCGCATCGGTGGCAGCGAGACCTGGGGCATGAACTGGGACGAGGACGAGGGCGGCGGCGAGTTTCCCAACGCCTACTTCTTCTACCTGCCGCGGCTGTGCAACCACTGTACCCTGCCGGCGTGTGTCGAATCCTGTCCGAGCGAGGCGCTGTTCAAGCGCGAAGAGGACGGGTTGGTGCTGCGCGACGAGGACAAGTGTACGGGCGCGCAGGTGTGCCGGGGCGCCTGCCCGTACAAGAAGATCTATTTCAACGCGGTGCGCAACATCGGCCAGCACTGCATCGGTTGCTTCCCGCGCCTCGAGCAAGGCGTGGCACCGGCGTGCGTGCGACAGTGCCCGGGCCGGGCCGCCTTCATCGGCTTTCTCGACGATCGCGGCGCGGCGGTGCACAAGCTGGTGGAGAAATGGAAGGTGGCGCTGCCGTTGCACCCGGAGTACGGGACGCACCCGAACGTTTACTATGTCCCGCCGTTGTCGCCCGCGCCGTTGCGGGCGGACGGCAGTTTCGACGAAAGCGGCCACCGCATTCCGCCGGCATACCTGGAGTCACTCTTCGGGCCGCAGGTCCATGGAGCGCTCGATGTGTTGCGCGCCGAACTCGACAAGAAGCGGCGCGGGCAGGGATCGGAGATCATGGACACTCTGATCCTCTACCGCTGGAAAGACGCGCTCGGGCATCTCGACCGCGATCCGGCGACTATCGAGTGGGGGTCGTAGCGGCGGCCTTTCCGGTCGCCCCCGCTGGCCCGCACGCGCGAAGCGCGCGCCTTCCGACACGAGCCGGCACGGTGCCGGCGCTCCCAGGTTTGAGGGACGCCCGAGATTTTGTGACTAGATCACGAAATCGGTGATATTGATCAGAAGAACATCAGTTCCTCGGGGCCCGATTTTCACGAATTCCGATTGAATCACAAACTCTGAGGGCTTAAGGAACTCGGCCGCAGCCCCAGGTCGCACGGGCCATCCCGCGACACCAGCGCTGTTTGTCGCTCGCCCTCACAGACGCCGACGGGCACACCGACGAGCACGGCGACGTTCACCACGCCGCTGCGGCGCCGCGCGCGTCCAGCCGGTGGCATTCCTGCGGCCACTTCCTCACGTCGCGGCTCGGTCGTCCCGGCCCGGTTGCGCGACGCGGCGACTTGCAGCACGGTGGAATCATGACCGATCCGATCGAAGTCGATAGTTGGCGTTTTATGCCGCGGCGGCTGGCCGAGCTCCTGAAGGCGCGGCTAGAGGCGACACCGGAGGTGACATCGATTCCGTTCACGCCGTTTCCCGTCCCGCTCTCAGCCGCGCGCATCGCCCTGCTGTCGACGGCCGGCATTTCGTACCCGCCAGACCCCCCATTCGACATGATGACGGAACGCGCGAATCCGATGTGGGGCGATCCCTCGTGGCGGCGCATCCCGGCAACCGCCACTGCCGCCGAGGTCGAGGTGAACCATCTGCACATCGATACCGCCTACGCGAAGCAGGACCTCAACGTGGTGCTGCCGCTGCAGCGCCTCGCCGAGCTGGTCGCGGCGGGCGAAGTCGGCAGCATGGCGCCAACGCACTACTCGGTGATGGGCTTTCAGCCGGACGCCACCGCGCAGCTGACGCAATCAGCGCCGGCGGTCGCGGCTAGCATGCGCGCCGAGGGCGTCACCGGCGCCGTGCTCGCCCCCGTCTGACCCGATTGTTGCCGGTCCGTGGGACTGGTCGCGCGGGTAATCGAAGAAGCGGGAATCTCCACTGTCATCTTGAGCATGATGCCGGCGTATCAACCGACGGTCGGCGCTCCGCGCGTCGCCGCCATTAGCCATCCGTTCGGCCGTCCGTTCGGCAATGTCGGTGATGCCGAGACGCAGCGCGCGGTATTGCGCGCGGCGCTGCACGTTCTCGCCACGGCGAAGGCGCCTGGCCAGGTCGTTCATTTGCCGCTCCAGTGGGGCGAGGATCCCAAGGCAACGAAGTGGGGGCCGGACGAGCCGTCGCCGATTGTGGCCATGATGCTGAAGAGCCAGCGATCGCCCTCCGCGTGAGCGGCGCACGCCGGGGGCGCCGGATCACGCGGCCCGGTTCCAGCGCAGGCGAGTCGCGGGCTGCCGTCCGCGTACCAGGATCCGGCGCGTGACGGTCTCGGCGATGAAGAAGAAGCTGAGCATGCTCACCAGCAGCATCAGCTCGAACACCAAGTAAGACCGAAAAACGCTTTCCCAACCAGGCCAGACCCCGAACGCAAGGTTCACATTGCCGGCCGGCGGCACGGTTTGGCGTGTCACCCCTTGCAGCACCGAGATCGCCAACATGGCCTTCCACCACACCTGCCGCGGCATGCCGAGCTTGGCCAGAGCAATAAGGCTAAGGATGAGCCCGCCGATGTGTGTGCACAGCGAGGTCGGCAGGAACTCGCCACCATTTGCGAGATCGATGGCCCAGATCAGGTCACCGATGAGCAGCCACAGGAACGCGATGCCGTTGACGGTGGCGGAACCACGCAGGAACGCGACGCCGACGAGCACGGTCGCAAGATGGCACGACCACAGCAGGTTTTCGGGATGGTGATCGAGCACGTGGTAGGTGGCGTGCACCAAATAGAAACCGAAGGCCAGCCACCCCAAAGCGGGCGCCGGGCGGTGGACCATCCCACTTACCTTGGTCCTCTTCCGGAGCCGAAGAGAGAAGGGAGAGTGTCCTTTGCGCACACCACGAGCCAGCCTGCTCCGGCTCCGGCGAGGCCGATCAGGGCGCCTCCCGCAACGTCGGCGGGGAAGTGGGCACCAACGGAAATGCGTGAGAGGCATACCAGCGCGGCGAAGAGCCACAGGCCCCACCTCCACGGGCGCGACACTCCCCGAGAGAGCGAGGCAGCCAGCAGGATGGCGAAGGTGGAATGGCCGGACGGAAAGGAGTGCTGGAACTCGGGCTGGCCGACGACGATCACCGCCTGTTCGCCCAACACCAGCAGCGGCCGCGGAAAATCGACAAGAGGCTTGAGCGTGGGGATCACGATCGCCGTGAAGGCGTAGCCGATCGCAAAGATCACGACATTGCGTAAAGGCAGCGACCGGGGCGCGGCGTAGGTCACCACCAGCGCCAGCGCCAGGTAATATGGATACCACTCGTGATTCCCCAGCCAAGTCATGGCCAGCATCAGCTGGTCCCAGCCGGCCGCGTGAGCGCCGTTGATCAGGTGGAACAGCGCAACGTTGAGTCCGAACCAATCGTAGAGGTGGGGCACCGCTCAGCCCGCCATCAGCAGCGCTGAAACCCACGCCCCGACACCGCCAGCCGCGCTCAGCAGCGCCACGGCAAACAGCCACTTCCGCTGCGTCAGCGCCGTGATCGAAGCGATGGAAATGGCGATCTGCAGAAAGATCATGGCCACCGCAAACCGTTCGTGCCATCGACTCAAGTCTTCCGATTCGGTGTCCGCGCGTTGCGAGGCCTCATCGAAGGCGCGCGCCTGCGCCGTCAGCTCATCCTTCTGTTTGGTGTACTTCTTGATCTTCTCTTCGAACTGCGGCGCACGCTCCTGCGGGACCAGCTGCTGCGCCAGCTCCATCACGTGCGATTTCGTGCTCACCGACTGGTAATGGTTCCACTCGTTGGTCGCTTCGGCTTTGCGCAACACGGCCTCGTTCTTCTTCAGCAGCGCTTCGTTCATCAGGTGACTGCCCTGGAAACCGACCACGGCCCCGAGCGCAGCGGTGATGGCGGTGAAAATCGCCACCCACTGCTCGAGCCTGCCGGTACCGTGCGCTTCATCCGGAACCTCGATTCCTTCTTCACTCATGTAGATCACCTCCTGGCGGGGCAACAGTATCCTTACAACAGCCCCTGCGCCACAAGCCGCAAAGCGGCGCCGGAGCACACAACCACGCGAAGGTATCCCTGCCGCCTGGTAAACCAAAGCCGCTTGGACTATACGCTATTCCTACCGTGGCCCTGGCATACGACGTTCACGCACTGTGCAGCTCCCCATGGACGGAAAGCTGCGGGACGACATTGTAAAGGCCGGCCAGCTACTCTCAGGCCCGCTGTTCAGCGAGCCGATGCGGGTCGAGACGGTTCGGCCGAACGGACCGGACGCGTGGGTGCTCGGACTGGTCGGCGTCAGCTCGGAGCGCTTCCGCAGCGTGACGCTGACGCGCCGGGATGTTGAGGCACTTACGATCCAAGGATCGGTGCGGACCTACAACGGAGACGGTCGACTTCTCTGGTTGGGTTTGCAGGCCTACTCGCTGGGGATCGCGTACGAGTTCGACCCGTACTTCGGGCTGTCGGTGTCGCGCGTCGACCCGCTGCCGCATCAGCTCGAAGCGGTCTACGATTACCTGCTGAAGCTCGCGCGCGTGCGCTTCTTGCTCGCCGACGATGCCGGCGCAGGCAAGACAATCATGGCCGGCCTGCTCATCCGCGAACTGAAACTCCGCGGGCTGGCCGACCGCATCCTCATCGTCTGTCCGGCCAACCTGACCTTCCAGTGGCAGCGCGAGTTGAAGGAGAAGTTTGACGAGAAGTTTCTGGTTCTGAAGGGCGGCGACATCCGTGATCAGTTCGGTGTCAACCAATGGCTGGAGCACCGCCACCTGCTCACGTCGCTCGACCTCGCCAAGCGCACCGACGTGCTGCCGGGGCTGAAGCAAGTCCGCTGGGACCTGGTGGTCGTCGACGAAGCGCACCGGATGTCCTGGACTCCGCCCGCCCGCAAGACCGCGCGGTATGCCCTCGGCGAATTGTTGCGTGATTCGGCGGACCACCTGCTCCTGCTGACGGCGACGCCGCACAAGGGCGACCCAACGAACTTCAGTCTGTTCCTCCAGCTGCTCGACGAGGACGCGTATGCCGACGTGAAGTCGATCCGCCAGGCGATGGATCAGCGCCGTGCGCCCTTCTACCTGCGGCGCACCAAGGAAGCGATGGTCTATTTCCCCGAGCGGCAGGGCGATGGCTCATGGGTGGCGCGCAAGATTTTCAAGAAACGCATCCCGCATTCGGTCGATTTCCAGATCGACGGCACCGAGTTCGACCTCTATCGCGACGTGACGCGCTTCGTGAAGCAGCAGAGCGCCAAAGCCGCAGCGCAGGGCGATGACCCGCGCGCCCGCGCCGTCGGGTTCCTCATGTCGCTGTATCAGCGCCGCCTGGCGTCAAGCACCTACGCGATGCGCCACTCACTCCAAAACCGCGCGCGGCGCCTGGAAGAGGGACTCAAGAAAGCCCAAGAGCTGGCCCGGCTGGCGCCCCCAGATTTGCCCGACCCCGAAGAGCTGGAGGAGATGGAGGAGGGCGAGCGCGAACGGCTGGAGCAAATGCTGGAAGCGATCACACTCGCGGGCAGCGCCGAGCAGGTGCGCGACGAAGTCGAGGATCTCAAGCAGCTTGCGGCGCAGGCGAAGGCGGTCGAAGACGCCGGTGCCGAAGCCAAGCTGTCACGGCTCAAGGACTTGCTCCAGACCGAGGGCTTCTTCGATCACCCTGAGCAGCGCTTGCTGCTGTTCACCGAGTTCAAGGACACGCTCGACTACCTGCTGGGGAAGCTAAAGGAATGGGGATTTCGCGTCGGTTGCATTCACGGCAGCATGAAGATCGGCAGCCGCGACGACCCCAACACGCGGCTGTACGTCGAGCAGCAGTTCCGCGAAGGCGACATTCAGGTCCTCGTTGCGACCGAGGCGGCGGGGGAGGGCATCAACCTGCAGTGCTGCCACATCCTGTTCAACTACGACATCCCGTGGAACCCGAACCGGCTCGAACAGCGCATGGGCCGCATCCATCGCTATGGGCAAACCAAGGATTGCCTGATCTTCAACTTCGTGGCGACCAACACCATCGAGGGACGTGTGTTGCAGCGGTTCCTGGAGAAGCTGCAGGAGATCCGCAACGCGCTCGACGACGACGCGGTGTTCAACGTCGTCGGCGAGGTCTTGCCGCCGGCGCATATCGAGCGGGTGCTGCGCGACTACTATGCCGGCAAGCTCGGCGAGGCCGATCTCGAAGACCGGCTGCTGCGCGACGTCGACGAAGGCCGCTTCCGTGCCATCTGCCAGAACGCCTTGGAAGGACTAGCCAGCAAAGGTCTCAACCTCTCGATGCTGATTGAGCGTCGCGCGCGCGCCCAGGAACGCCGGGTTGTGCCCGAGACCATTGCTCGCTTCATGCGCGACGCGGCCACGTACGTGCCGTTCGACCTCAAGCCCGTCGGCGCGCTCGCGCACACCTTCGAGCCCGCGCGCACACCGCCCGCGCTCAAGCGCTATGAGAGCGACCCGGATTGGCGCCTCCCCGCACTCGCTGCACGTTACCCGCGCTTCTCGACCGACCGGCAAGCGGCGGAGGCAAACAACCTCGAATGGGTCACACCCGGCCATCCGCTCTTCGAAGTGCTACGGCGGCACACACACACGCTGGCGCGCGATGCGTTCGCAACCGGCGCGTGCTTCTACTCCCTCGATCACGACCACCCCGCGCGCATCGACTTCTACCGCGCGCAGGTCGTTGACGGGCTGGGGCAGGTGGCGCACGAGCGCCTGTTCGCAGTCGAGATCCGGTCCCCTCGGTCTCTGGAAGAGCCGAGCTTCAGGTCCCCTCGCCCCCTGGGAGAGCCGTGTCCTGAGCCTGTCGAAGGGGGCCAGGGTGAGGGCACTCTCAAGCTGGTCGAACCCAGCATCCTCGGCAACCTGACGCCCGCCGCTGCACCCGCGAATCTTCCCGACGTCGCGACTCTGCCCGAAGCCACCGAGTGGCTGCATGCCAACGCGCTCGCCCCGTTCTTGGACGAAGTGCGATCGGAGCGGCTCGCCGAGGTCGAGCGCATTGCCGCGCACGTCGAGCTGTCGCTGACTGAGCTGCTGCAAAAGGTCGACGAAGAGATCGGTAAAGCGGCCGCTGAGGTGGACCAGAAGGTGCAGGGCGCCGAAGGTCGTTTGGCACAAGCCGAGACGCGGCATGCCGAGCTGATGGCGCGTCGGGAGCGGCGACGGCGCGAGCTAGAGCGCCAGCGTGGGCTGACGCTGCAATCCGTGGAGCGGATCGCCAGCGCGCTGGTGCTGCCTCACCCCGAGCGTGAAGCCCCCGACGTGCGCCGGCTGCGGCCCGACTTCGAGACCGAGGCGACGGCGATGCGGGTGGCGATGGAGCACGAACAGGCGCAGGGCCGACAGGTCTACGATGTCCACGAGAAGAACCTCGGATACGACATCACCAGTCTCGATCTCAACTCCGGCCAGCTGCGGCTGATTGAGGTGAAGGGCATCGGTGCGTCCACGGGGACGGTCCTGCTCACCCCCAACGAGCGCCGCGTCGCTGAGGATCGGCGTGATTGCTACTGGCTGTACGTCGTGACCAACTGTGATTCGGAGCCGGTCCTGCAGGAGCCGATCAAAGACCCGGCTCGTTTTCCGTGGCACGAGGTCAGCAAGGTTGCGCACTACTGGCTGGAGGTTGACGCACTAACGAGGCCGATCCAGGTGCGGGAGCCCCCCGCGCCGCCGTATGGCAGCTCATGACCCCACCTCGGAAAACGAGTATGCTTTCCCTCTCCTGTACTACCCGCGGGAGAGGCATGTCCTGAGCGGAGTCGAAGGAGTGCGGGTGAGGGTACCGATATGACCAAACGCGACGAAGAAATCGCTCAGCAGATCGGAGAGAAGATCTTAGCGCAGGACGGCCAACGTATCCGCCGCGTCATCCTGTACGGCTCGCGTGCCCAGGGCACGGCGTCGGCCGACAGCGACTTCGACTTCCTCGTGGTCGAGCGCGATCCTGCTTCCAAGCGTGACGAAATGCTGCGGCTCCGGGGCGCACTGTGCGAGGTTCCGTACCCTATCGACATCTGGGTGATGGGCGAGCAGGAGTTCGAGGAAACGAAGAACGTGATCGGCGGGCTCGCTTACCCGGCGCACAAATACGGGGTCATCGTTTGTGAGAACCCCTGAGCAGGTGCGGTGGGACTTCGTCCAGCAGTGGCTGGACAAGCAGATGGCGATGAAGCATCTCCAGCGAACGGTGAAAGCAATCATTCGGCCTGGGGATGAGTCGGGCTTCGTCGGCGAATGCGTTGAGATCGCCGTCGTTACGCAGGGGACCACGATCGACGAGACGATCCACAACCTGCGAGAGGCAGTGGCCCTGCACCTCGAAGGGGAGAACCCCGCGGACTTCGGGCTGAGCGAGCGGCCGTAGGCTGAGGACACTGGACGAAGGATCGATCCGATGAGCGAAAGGCAAGAGACGCTACAAGTGTCGCACCTCCAGTTGAAGAACTGGAAGAACTTCGCCAACTGCGACGTGGCCGTTGCGAGCCGTGCATTCCTCGTAGGGCCGAACGCTTCCGGGAAATCCAACTTCCTCGACGCCTTCCGCTTCTTGCGTGACTTGGCCTCGCCGGGTGGCGGATTCCAGGAAGCCGTTCGCCGCCGGAGCGGGGTGAGCGCCATTCGCTGTCTCGCTGCCCGTCGCTATCCGGATATTGAACTTCGAGCGGCAGTACAGGCGCGAGAGACTTCACCACGATGGGAGTACGAGCTGGGCTTCAACCAGGACAAGCTGCGTCGTGCGCGGATTACCAAGGAAAAGGTGGTGCGAGATGAGCAGCCCTTGCTGGACCGTCCCAACGAGGACGACAAGCAGGACCCGGACCGGTTGACGCAAACACATGTCGAGCAAGTAAACGTCAACCGTTCCTTCCGAGAGTTGGTGTCTTTTTTCGAGGCGATTCGATACCTCCACATCGTCCCGCAGCTTGTCCGTGAACCGGACCGCTCCGTCGGCCGGGCGAATGACCCGTTCGGTGGCGACTTCCTCGAACAGATTGCCAAGACGCAAGAGCGAACGCGCGTGGCGCGTCTCAAGAGAATCAGCGAGGCGCTGCGCGTCGCCGTCCCCCAGCTCGCCGAGATCGAGCTGTGGCGAGACAAGCGCGGCACTCCGCACCTGCGTGGAAAGTACGAGCACTGGCGGCCGCAGGGCGCGTGGCAAACTGAAGAGCAGTTCTCCGACGGCACCCTTCGCCTCATGGGGCTCTTATGGGTAGCGATGGGAGGCGGCGGCCCACTGCTGCTCGAAGAGCCAGAACTCTCGCTCCATCCCGAGATCGTACGGTTCTTGCCACAGATGTTCGCCCGCGTTCAGCGGCGCACTGGAAGGCAGATCATCCTCAGCACGCACTCCCCAGACCTGCTCCGGGACGAGGGGATTGCACTCGACGAGGTGCTGCTGCTGCGTCCCGGTGCCGAGGGCACCGAGGTGACCCCGGCCAGCGCGTTCGCCGAAATACCCGAACTCCTCCGGGGCGGCTCGACTCTCGCGGAGGCCGTGATTCCGAGAACACGTCCCGCGCTGGCGGAGCAACTGAGCCTGTTCGGGGACCTGTGAGGATGGCGACCGCCAGCGAGATCTCCGCGGCCGTGGAAGGAGTCGTGGACGAGGCGGTGGTGCGAAAGCTCATCGCCCACGTGGGTGCTACGCCCGGGCCAGTCTACGGAAAGCAGGGAAAGTCGTTCTTGCGGCAGAAGATCGCCGGCTACAACAACGCCGCGCGCTGGGCACCCTGGATTGTCCTCGTGGATCTAAACCACGACGGCGACTGTGCGCCGCCACTACGCAGCGCGTGGCTCGTTCAGCCGGCAGCGCATCTCTGCTTCCGTGTCGCTGTGCGTGAAGTCGAGGCCTGGCTGATCGCAGACACGGACCGCCTCGCCGCCTTCCTCCGCGTGCCGCGCAACAGGGTTCCTGCAAATCCCGAAGGGTTGGACGAGCCGAAGACCACGATGGTCAGTCTGGCGCGTTCCTCGCGGTGGCGGGCCATCCAGGAGGACATGGTGCCCCGCGAAGGAAGCGGGCGGCAGGTTGGCCCGGCCTATTCGTCCCGGCTCGTCGAATTCGCCGCGTCGTCGTGGCGGCCGGACGTTGCTGCAGCACGATCCGACAGTCTGCGGCGTGCGATCGACTGTCTGAAGCTCCTCGCGGAACCGTCATGATCCCCAAGGAGTGCAAGCGCCTCGCGGAGGTGGACTTCCCGATTGCCGTCGTCAGCAAGTGGGCGGCGAAGGAGAAGTCGATCCGGCACGGGCATCCGTCGACCCTGCATCTGTGGTGGGCGCGGCGGCCTTTGGCGGCGTGTCGGGCGATGCTGCTGGCGCTGCTGCTGCCCGACCCGTGCGACGAGCATTGCCCGCCGGAGTTCAAGACCAAGGCGCGCGAGTTGTTGAGTCCTGTGCAACGGGAGATCGACGCGAGTGACAAGGGCCTGCAGAAGGCACTGCTGAAGTTCATCGGTGACTTCGCCAACTGGGATCTCGCGGCGAATCGCACGTACCTCGAAGTCAGCCGCGGCTTGGTGAAGGCGGCGCATGGTGACGAGCCGCCGCTGGTGGTGGATCCGTTCGCCGGCGGCGGCTCGATTCCGCTCGAAGCGCTGCGTCTCGGTTGCGACGCGTTTGCCAGCGACCTGAATCCGGTCGCGTGTCTGATTCTCAAGGTGATGCTGGAAGACATCCCACGTTGCGGCCCGAAACTCGCCGGGGAACTGCGTCGCGTCGGTGCGGAGATCAAGGCGGCGGCGGAGAAGGAGCTGGCTGAGTTCTATCCGCCTGATCCGGACGGTGCGCGACCGATCGCATACCTGTGGGCGCGCACAGTGCGCTGCGAGTCGCCCAACTGCGGTGCCGAGATTCCGCTCATGCGTTCGTTGTGGCTCAGCAAGAAGGCGAGCGGCCAGCGTGCGCTGCGCTACAAGATCGTGCGTCGCGCAGGCGCGCAGCATGCTGTGCCCTCCGTCGAGTTCGAGATCTTTGAGCCGAAAAGCGAGCGGGAAGTTCCTGCGGGGACGGTTAGCCGCGCGAAAGCCACGTGTCCATGCTGTCACATAGTGCTGGCGCCGGGGCGTGTACGTGCGCAGCTCGTGGCACAACTCGGCGGAGCAGACGTCGCATTTGGGGAGCGTGGCAGACGCACTAGTGGCGCGTTGCTGCTCGCTGTAGTGACGTTGACGCCCGGCGAGCAGGGACGCAGCTACCGGTTGCCGACGGTTCGTGATTACGAGTCAGTCCGTAACGCGAAAGCCGCACTTGAGGCGCTGCTGACGAAGAGCCGTGGTGGCAGTCCAGCCATATGGCCCGTGCCGGATGAGCCGGTTGATGAGTGGCACCATGATGTGAATCGGATGCCGATGTACGGTATGAAGCGGTGGGGCGACGCGTTCACGACTCGGCAAAAGCTAACGATGCTTGCCTTGCGTACTCTGATTGCGAAGTTTGCGGTGGGGAACGCTCAGCGTGAGATCACTGGCCTGGCGCTCAGTCGCTTCGCAGACATCAGCAACGCGTGCTGTCGGTGGGAGAACACCAAGACTCAAGTTCGAAACCTTTTCGGCCGCCAGGCGATACCGATGGTCTGGGACTTCGCTGAGCCGAGCCCGCTAGGTGGACAGGCTGGCGACTACGCCGTCACGCTGGAGACGATGATCCGAGTCCTCGATGACCTGCCTCGCGAGACTTCCTCTGCGCAGATCCAGCAGGCAGACGCTTGCAAGTCGCCACTTCCAGACGACGCTGCCCAGCTCTGGTTCATCGACCCTCCATATTACGATGCCATCGATTACGCCCACTGCTCAGATTTCTTCTTCGTGTGGCTGAAGCGGATCTTGCCTGGTCATCAGCTTCTAAGAGACCCGTATGATGCGACAAACCCGCTCACTCCAAAGACACAGGAGATTGTTGTTGATAGCACGACGACGAAGGGGCACGGCACTCGAACGCCGGATTTCTATGAAACAGCGATGAGCAAGGCCTTTGGTGAGGGTAGGAGAGTGCTTAGTGACACCGGCGTTGGGTGTGTGGTCTTCGCTCACAAGACCACTGAGGGATGGGAAGCGCTGCTGTCTGGGATGATTCGCGGTGGCTGGGTGATTACTGGATCTTGGCCGATAGCAACCGAGAGCGGCACGCGCCTGCGGGCCCGTGACTCTGCCGCGCTTACAACCAGCGTTCACCTCGTCTGCCGTCCCCGTACTGGCAACCACGTCGGCGACTGGGGCGAAGTGTACCGCGAGCTCCCGAAGCGCGTCGGCGATTGGATGGAGCGGCTGCAATCGGAAGGCGTACGCGGTGCGGATCTCGTGTTCGCCTGCATCGGCCCGGCACTGGAGATCTACAGCCGCTACGCGAAGGTCGTCGACGCGGAAGAGCGTGAAATCCCGCTCGGTGGCAACCCCGAAGCAATCGAGCCGCACAAGCGAGGTTATCTGGCGTACGTCTGGGAGGCCGTCGGTCGCGCGGCGCTGGAGCAGGTGCTCGGCACCGCCGAGGCAAGGGCGCGCAACGGTGCCGCGGGCGCACTCGAAGAGGATGCGCGGCTGACGGCGCTGTTCCTGTGGGCGCTGCAGAGCACGGACGCGAATGGTAGCGCCGGCTTCCAGCCGGCAGACGAGGAAGAGAGCCGGCAGGAGGCCGGCGCTACGGACGACGCGGAAGACGATGAAGAAGAAGCCGGCCAGAGGCCGGCGCTACGGAAGAAGGGACTCAGCCTGATCTTCGACGTCGTGCGGCGCTTCGCGCAGCCGCTCGGGATTCATCTGCCGGACTGGGAGCACCGCATCATCGAAACCGACAAGGGCGTCGTACGGCTCCTGCCGGTCGGCGAGCGGGCGAAGCAGCTCTTCGGCGAAGAAGGAGCCGAGTCGGTTGCTGATCAGATCGAGCGCAACCCAAAGGTAACCCCGCAGCTCTCGCTCTTTCCGGACACCCCGGCCGACCGCACGCGCTCCATCAGAGGCCGCGGCCGATCGAGCAGGAGGACCGTGCCTTCCGGCGAAGCGCTGCAAACGCGCCGCGAGGTCACTACCCTCGACCGCGTCCACGCCGCCATGTTGTTGCAGTCGGCCGGCCGCGCCAACGCCCTGCGCGAGCTGCTGAAAGGCGAGCACGAGCGCGGCCCCGAATTCGAGCGCCTCGCCAACGCGCTCTCCGCGCTGTATCCAAAGGGCAGCGAGGAAAAGCGGCTGTTGGATGCGATGCTGCTGGCGGTGCCGAGATGACCGATGCTGCAGTGGTCAAGCCGATCGTCTTCACAGCGCACGCGCGTACGCGCATGCATGAGCGAGGTGCCCGCGAGGAGGATGTGCGTGAAGCCCTCCGCATTGGGCAACGTGAGCCGGCCCAGCGCGGCCTGATTCAGTTCCGCCTGAATCTGGAGTTCAACCGGGAGTGGGATGGCCGTTACTATGGTGTCCAGCAGGTGCTTCCGGTAGTAGCCGAGGAGGAGGCGCGGTTGGTTGTGGTGACGGTGTATACGTTCTACTTTCAGGAAGGCGAGGAACGATGAAGATCACGTACGACAAGGACGCCGACGCACTCTACATCCTGCTGATCGAAGGCAACTTCCAGTGCCGCGTCGTGCGGCTGACCGACGACATCGCCCTCGACTTCGCCGCCGGTGAGAAGCTGGTAGGCATCGAGGTCCTCGGCGCCAGTCGTTTGTTTGAGCAACCAGACTCGCCCGCCATCGAACTGAGCCACCTACTCCCTAAGGTCGCCTCGGCGTAGCGGCTCCAATTCTGGTGCACGATGAAAGTCTCCTACGATCCGAGAACAGACACGTTGAGCGTCGTCCTCAAGGAGAGGGCGAAGGTTGCCGAGAGCGATGAGGATAAGCCTGGCGTGATTCTCGATTACGACAAGGACGGCAATCTGATCTCGCTCGAGATCTTGGATGCCTCGATACGTGTCAGCGGGACACGCAAGATCGAGTTTCAGCTGGCCGAGTAACCGCCGGCCGCGACGTTTTTCGCCATGCCGAGATGACGAGACCCGCAAAATCGATGCGTACCACTCAGGTGCGCAAGGCGATCAGCGAGATGGTGCGCCGCGTCGTCGAGCGGTTTGACCCGGAGCGGATCATCCTTTTCGGCTCGCACGCACGCGGGACGGCGGGCCCGGACAGCGACGTCGATCTTCTCGTCGTAATGCCGGTTCGCGGATTGAAACGCGACAAGCAGCTGGAGATTCGTGCTGCCCTCCATGATGTCCGGCTGCCAAAGGACATCATCGTCACAACGCCGGAAGACTTCGCGTGGCGAAAGGAGATTCCCGGTACGATCGAGCGGCCGGCGGCGCGCGAGGGGAAGGTCCTCTATGTCAGACCGTGACAAGGTGCTGGCGGTCGTGAACGAGTGGGTGGTCAAGGCCGAAAACGACCTGCTGAACGCAAGCCACACGCTCAAGATGGGGGCGAGGTGCCCGACCGATACGGTCTGCTTTCACGCGCAGCAGTGTATCGAGAAGTACATGAAAGCGCTTCTCGTTTTGGAAAATGTCGATTTTCCCAAGACGCACGACCTCGAAGAGATCACCGCACTATTGCCGGCGCGAATGCATCTGAGCCTGAGCAGCGAGGAGCAAGGCAAGCTCACCGAATACGCGACCGGAGCGCGGTATCCTGGCTGGGGTCCGATCCCGTTGGCGGAAGCGCGCCGCGCGGTGACGCTCGCTCGCCGAGTTCGAAAGGAGGCACGGCGCTTCCTGCCCAAAGGAGCCCTGCAACGGAGGACGCCCTGATGGAGCCCTGGTACAAGATCGCGCAGCCGCGCAAAGAAGTCCGGGAGGGCCGCTCCTTCAACCCGGACGAGTTTGCCATCGCCCTAGAGCGCGTGGTCGACGGATCGGCCCCCGAGGACTACAGCGATCCGGATAAGTTCTTCGCACGCACCTGCTTCACCCGAGCGCTGCGCGAGCACGCGGGCATGGTGCTCCGCAGGCTCGCTGGCAAGACCGAGAACACCGCACCGGTCCTCGCGCTCATCACGCAATTCGGCGGCGGCAAGACGCACACACTGACCGCGCTGTACCACCTCGCGCGGACCCCGGAACGATGCACCTCTAGTGACGGAGTCCGGAGCGTACTCGCTGAAGCGGGCTTGCCGGAGATTCCACGGGCTCGCGTCGCGGTGTTCGTCGGCAACGCCTGGGACCCGAAGCCGGGTGCCGAGACGCCGTGGATCGACATCGCTCGACAACTCGCCGGTGACGACGGCGTTGCTGCTTTGGGAGCGGAAGCGAAGGCCAAGGCGCCTGGAACCACAAACATCAATCGCCTGCTGGAGCTCGCCGGTGGCAATGTCCTCGTGCTCTGTGACGAAGTTCTCAACTTCCTCAGCCGGCACCGCGACCGAGCGGACTCGTTCCGGGACTTCCTCGGAAACCTGGTGCGAACGCTGACCGGAACGGTGGGAAGCGCCGCACTGATCAGCCTGCCGCAAAGCAAGCCGGAGATGAGTGACTGGGACCTGCGCTGGCAGGACATCGTGGTCAAAGAGGTGAACCGGGTCGCCAAGAACCTCATCTCGAATGATGAAGCGGAAATCAGCGAGGTGGTGCGACGGCGACTGTTTGAAGATCTCGGCAACGAACGAACCCGCAAGAGTGTCGCGAAAGCGTACGCCGATTGGTGTTTCGAGCGCCGCGCGCAGTTGCCACGCGAGTGGACGGCAGTGGACACCGCAACCACCGAGACAAAGGCGCGAGACTTTCTGCAGCGGCGGTTTGAGGCGTGCTTCCCGTTTCATCCCTCCACGCTTTCTGTGTTTCAGAGGAAGTGGCAGGCCCTGCCGCATTACCAGCAAACCCGCGGCACTCTCGCCATGCTGGCGCAGTGGATCTCTTGTGCGTACCGGGAAGGGTATCAGCGCGCCCGCCGCGAGCCGTTGATCACCCTGGGTTCCGCCCCGCTAGATGTCCCCGGTTTCCGAGCCGTAGTGCTTGGGCAGCTTGGAGAACCGCGCCTGAACTCCGCGATCGAAACCGACATCGCCGACGACCAATCTCACGCCCGAGCACTTGACGCGGATAGCAAGGGCGCTCTGCGCGACATCCATCGACGGGTCGGCGCCGCCATCCTGTTCGAGTCCTCCGGCGGGCAAATCGACAAGGTCGCGCACCTGCCGGAGCTGCGCTTCGCCATCGGCGAGCCAGAGATCGACACGACCTCGGTAGACAATGCTGCTGTCGCTCTGGAGTCGAAGGGGTTCTTCATCAGCCGCGTCGGATCTGACGGCTTCAAGATCTACCACAAGGCCACTATTAGGAAGGCCGTTAGCGATCGGCGCGCCTCGCTCGATGAAGAAACCGAGATCCGACCGGTGATGCGAGACATCGCCAAGAAGGAATTCGCGCGCGGCGCCACTATCCCGCTGGTCCCCTTCCCCGAAGACGGCGCGGCAGTCCAAGACTCTCCCAAGCTCACACTGGTGCTCTTGGACCCGGAGCGTGAATGGGGCAGCGACTCGATCCGGCAGCAAATTGCGGAATGGACAAGGCAGCGCGGGAAATCGCCGCGCTTGTATCCGGGTGCGCTCGTGTGGTGCGTGAAGAAGCCGGGGCGGGACCTGCGCGACAAGGTCGAGCTGTGGCTCGCGTGGAAGCGCGTGGCTCGGGAGGTTGCCGACGGCACCTTGGGGTCTGATTACGATCGCGCCGACATCGACGCGAAAGTCCGTGACGCGGAGGAACAGGCGAAGGATGACGTTTGGGGCGACTACCGCTTCGTCGTGCTCGCGGATGCGGGTGAGCCCGACCGGCTACGGACAATCGATCTGGGGGCCGGTCACGCCTCGGCTGCCGAAACGCTCTGCGGCCGCGTTATTGCCGCGCTGAAATCGAATTCACTCCTCAACGAATCGGTCGGTGCGGGGTACCTCGAACGGAAATGGCCGCCGGCGCTGAAGGACTCCGGAGCGTGGCCGCTGGCCAGCCTACGGCAGAGCTTCCTGAATGGTGCGCTGACCCGACTGATTGATCCCGACACGATCTTGCGGGCGAAGATCCTGGAGTTTACCTCAAGGGGCGATCTCGGGCTGGCGTCAGGCCAGCAACCTGACGGCACGTACGAACGGGTGTGGTTCAACGAGCCGCCACCGCCAGAGGAAGTGGCCTTTGAATCAGGTGTCTTTCTGCTGACCAAGGGCCGCGCGCAAGCGCTGAAGGCTGGGCGAGCCTCGGCCGAACAGCCGGTGAGTACGAAACCGACCAGCCTCGAAACCCAGCGGGAAATCCAACCGGAGCCGGCGCCTGTTGAACCGATTGGGCGTGAGACCCCAGCGGCGCAGCAGACAACAACCTTGCGTCTCGTCGGCAGCATCCCGCCCGAGATTTGGAACCGGTTAGGGACGAAGTTGATTCCAAAGCTCCGTTCCGGAAGCGATCTCAAACTCGGCGTGGAGTTCTCGGTCACCATCGATGCGCGCAACGCTTCGAATCTCGAAAGCGAACTTCGCCAGGCGCTAGACGATCTCGGCGTAAGCGGGAAGATTCAAATCGAACGCTAACGCTTAGACCGCCACCGTACGTGGCGCGCGGTCGGTGATGCCGCGCTCTTTCGGCCGGATGCTGCCCCAACGCCCGGGGATGCGCGTACCGCAGTGCGCGCAGCAGCCGTCTTCGAGGCGGTTGGCGAGGATACGATAGCCCGTGCGCTCGACAACCGCCGCATGGCAGCTCGGACAATACGTGTTTTCGTACTTCGCGACGCGGCCGGGCACGTTGCCGGCATAGACGTAACGCAAGCCCGCCGCCTGTCCGCTCGCTAAGGCGCGCAGGATGGTGGCAACCGCGGTCGCATCGCGGTCCGTCATCCGGTAATCGGGGTGGAACGCCGTGACATGCCACGGGATATCGACGGATACCGAAGCCAGGAACTCCGCGATCGCGGCCAGCTCAGCGTCCGAATCGTTGAAGCCGGGGACGACGAGGGTGACCACCTCGACCCAGAACTGCATGGTCACCAGCTGCCGAATCGCGTTCTTGACGGTCTCGAGAAGGCCGCCGAGCTTGCGGTATTGCTTATCGTCAAAGCCTTTCAAATCTACCTTGTAGAGATCTACCCATGGCCGCAGGTACTCGATCACCTCCGGCGTCGCGTTGCCGTTTGAGATGTACGCCGTCGTCAGCCCGCGCGCTTTGGCGATGCGGAAGACTTCCACGGCCCACTCGCTGGTGATCAACGGCTCGTTGTAGGTGCTGGCGACGATCTCGGCGCCGTGATCGAGCGCGAGTTGCACCAGCTGTTCTGCGCTGCAGAGGCGTGGCGCGACGCCGGCACTCGGGTCGCGTAAGGCCTGCGATGTGATCCAGTTCTGGCAGTAGCTGCAGTGGTAGTCGCAGCCCAGCATGCCGAAGCTCAGGGCCAAAGCCCCGGGCGAGGCGTGAAAGAACGGCTTCTTTTCCACCGGGTCGCACTGCAGCCCGACGACGTAGCCGCGCGGCACGTAGAGGACGCCCCCGCGGTTGAAACGTACCTTGCAGATGCCGACCTTGCCGTCAGGGAGGTAGCACCGGTGACCGCAAGCGAGGCAGCGCAGCGCCGTATCCGACAGAGAGACATAAAGCTCGCCCGCAGCCGTCTGTTCCGTGAGGAGCTGTTGTAGAGGTGTCAACCGCTCCTGAGCGCCTGGCATGCTGCAAAGTATAGGTTTGGCCTGGTGGACCTGCAACCGCGAGGAACAGGGCATGCATAGGGGCGCAGCATGCCGCGCCCCTACAGCCTCGGGTGAGATCAGCTAGTCGCGATGTTGATGCGCCGCAGCTTGGCGCGCGCGCTTTTCGGCAGCTCGAGCTCGAGGACGCCGTTGGTCATCCGCGCCTTGATGTTGTCAACGTCGATATCCTCGGACACGGTGAATCGGCGCAGGTAGTTGCCGATATTGTACTCCGTGTACACCGGGGCTAGGTTCTCATACTCCTTCAGCGACACCGCGCCTGCGATGGAGAGGACACCCTCGGCTAGGTTGACCTCCACCGCCTTCTCATCCACTCCGGGCATATCCGCCCACAGCCAGAGACTGTCAGCGGTCTCGCAGATGTCAACGTCCGGCATGTAGGTCCGGCCCGGGCGCGTCTGCTCTTCGCCTTCGAGCTCCTGTTTGCCTTTTGGAATGAGTTCCTTCTCTGCCATGGTTGCAATCGCCTCCTTTCGATGTTGCCTCAGGTGACCTTGACGGTGATTTGGCGCGGCTTCGCCTCTTCTCGCTTGGGGACGCGGATCGTCAGGATGCCGTTCTTGTACGACGCTTCGCCCCGCATCAGATCGAGCGAGTCCGGCAGCTGCAGCGAGCGCGAGAACTCACCGCTGTCCCGTTCGCGGCGGTGAAAACCGGCACCTTCGGGGCCGCGGCGCTCGCGGTTGCCTTTTATAGTCAAGGTGCGGCCCTGAGTTTCAATGTGCAAGTCCTCCGGGGACACACCGGGAATTTCGAGCCGGACGATGTAGCCGTCGGGCTCGCTGAAAATGTTCACTAGCGGGAACACGCCGCGGCCAGAGACACCGAGGTCCAAACCAGACGGGTTCTCGAACGCACGCTCGAGTTCACGCTGAAGTGACAACAGTCCGCTGACAGGGTCCAGGAAAAGTGCCATGGACGCCTCCTCCTTTCGAGTACTTTTTTCTCCGAATCTGCGGCGCCACTACGGGCCGCCGCTGTCATGGCTGAACGTAATGCCGGATCGGTGCATGTCAAGGTGTTGGCCGCCCTTTGGCGAAGCGCCGGCCGCATGCTAGGGGAGGAAGTCCTGAGTACCGAGTGCTGAGGAGAAAGGGCAAAGTCTGTGCAGTACGAGACCATTCGATGCGATATAGAACAACGGATTCTTACCATTACCTTGCACCGTCCGGAGAAGCTGAATGCCTTCACCCCGCGCATGCGAGAGGAACTGGTTGCGGCCTTCGATCAGGCAGATGCGTATGACGAGGTCCGGGCGGTGATTGTGACCGGCGCCGGCCGAGCCTTTTGTGCCGGCTCCGATCTGGGCGAGGGGAGTGCCACCTTCGACAGCCAGGTAGGTGGTGGCGACACCCTGGAGACTCACCGCGATGGCGGCGGCATGGTGGCCCTGCGCATCTTCGAATCGACAAAGCCGGTCATCGCCGCCATCAACGGCCCGGCTGTGGGCGTGGGCATCACGATGACGCTTCCGATGGACATCCGCCTGGCCTCCACGAATGCGCGTATGGGGTTCGTCTTCGCCCGCCGCGGCATCGTCGCCGAGGCGTGCAGCAGCTGGTTCTTGCCCCGTGTCGTGGGCATCAGCAAAGCAGCAGAGTGGGTGTACACCGGACGCGTGTTTGATGCCGAAGAAGCCCTGCAGGCGGGCCTGATCAGTCGCGTAGTTGCGCCCGAGGGGTTGCTCGAAGCAGCGCGCGCCCTCGGGCGCGAGATTGCCGACCACACCTCGGCTGTTTCGGTCGCACTTTCGCGGCAGCTCCTGTGGCGCATGCTGGGTGCCGATCACCCCATGGAAGCCCACAAGATCGACTCCAAGTGTATCTTCTGGATGGGCAAGTCAGCCGACGCTTACGAAGGAGTCATGTCGTTTCTGGAAAAGCGTCCGGCCCGCTTCACGCTCAGCCCGACTCGCGACCTGCCGCCTTTCTGCCCTTGGTGGCCAGAGCGTCGCTTCCGCTGACGTTGACGGTTCACGCCGCGGGTTTTGTGGGTTTTCTGGTTCACCAAAAAGAGGTCGTGCCGTGTGCGCTGCTTACCATGACAAATGTCATATGAAATCGTTCTGGGGCGTTGCCCTATTACTCTAAGTATTTTCCCTCAGAAATCGGTTGCAAATGCACGTGCATTGCGCCAGGGTGACGGCCATGGACAGACCAGGCATACACGACATTCCTAAAGCACGGGTGCTAGCGCGGCTGCGTGAGATGAAGCTGCCCGTTGCCGAGAGCAATTCTCCTTCGCGCTATGATTTTCTGCTCAATGGTGAAATACGGGTTGCGTTGCGAACCGCGTTTCCCAGCTCCTACCGCCGCCGAGTTCGTCTGCAGCGGCGTCGTTACAGCTACGTGTACCGCGCCTGGAACTTCAATTTTCATCACCGTGGCCGGATCGAGGAACAGTACTGTGATTTTTTCGTCTGCGTGCCCCTAGGTACGGGAAAGTCGCTGAACCTCAGCGCCGCTTACATCATTCCGTGGGACGCCCGCAGTGGTAAGACCTTCTACTTGCCCGACTCGCAACGCCCGTACTCGGGAAAGTATGCCGAGTACCGCGACGCGTGGCATCAGTTGGGCGAGAGCTGTAGCGCCCGCGCTGCCTGAGCCCAGCCCGGTCCATGTGATGTCCGCAACGGGGCGCACAGCGGCGCGCCCCCGATCTGTGGTACCTGCAGGCGCGGCAGCGTGCGGGTATCTTACCTGATCTGCTTGCGGAAGGTCAGGCTGGCAAAACCCAGAATCACGATCCCGTAAACCAACAGAATTGCGGCCTCATCCTTGAGGGCGTCCCACCCCACCCCCTTGAGGAAAATACCGCGCACGATGGTGATGTAGTAGCGCAGCGGAATCACGTATGTCAGCTTCTGCACCAACGGCGGCATGCTGGCAATCGGGAACATGAACCCCGAGAAAAACATGTTCGGCAGAATGATGAACTGTCCCGCCATGGAGGCCTGCTGCTGCGTGTTGGAGATGCTCGAGGCGACCAGGCCCATGCCGAGGCAGGTGAGAATGAAGAGGCCCGTGAGGCCGAACAGCAGCGGCAAACTGCCGGCGATCGGCACGCCGAACCAGAAGGTTCCGGCCAGCACCACCATGGTGGTATTGATGTAGCCGATGCCGATGAACGGTATCGCCTTGCCCAGGATCAATTCGTAAGAGCGGATCGGCGTCACGATGAGCTGCTCCATCGTGCCGCGCTCTTTTTCGCGCACGATAGCCACCGCGGTCAGGATGACCATCGACTCCATCAGCAACACACAGATGATCCCGGGCACCATGAAGTTCACGCTGCGCATCTCGGGATTGAACCAGACGCGCGGTTCGAGGCTCACCACCGGGTGCTGCGCCCGGGCCACTGGCCGGCCGTGGTCAGCGAACTGGACCTCGACCGCTTGCGTCAGCGTGATCTGCTCAAGGTACGCCGCGGCGATGGTGGCGGTGTTAGAATTACTCCCATCGAACGCCGCCATAACCTCGGCGGGTTGATGGCGCTTGATGCGCGCCGAGAAATCCGGCGGGATCGTGAGCCCAACCCGGATGCGGCCGCGATCCAACAGTTGGTTGATGTCCTGCACGCTGCGACAGGGGGCCGCGATGCGAAAATAGCCGCTACGGATGATGTGCTCGACATAGGCGTGGCTCTCGGTCGATTGGTCGAAGTCGCAGACCGCCGTGTCGATGTCGGTGATATCCATGGCGACAACGTAACCGAAGATGGTCAGCTGCATCAGCGGTAGGATCAGGATCATTCGAAACATCCGCCGATCGCGCGTGATTTGGATCACCTCTTTCCACACGACGTGGACGATGCGGGAGAGAGAGGCGGTCATCCCAACTTCTCCTGGAACCGGCTGGCGCTGAGCCACACGATGGCGGTACTGAAACAGAGCAGCATGAGTGCTTCCGGCCACAGGACGGAGAGGCCGACGCCTTTCAGGTAGACGCCGCGGATCGCGGTGACGAAGTAGCGGCCGGGGAACAGATAGGTGATGAGCTGGATCGCCACCGGCATATTCTCGATCGGGAAGATGAAGCCGGAGAGGAGCACCGAGGGCAGCAACGAAATGAAAAGGGCCGCAAGCATCGCGCTCTGCATGGTATCGGCGATGGTGGAGACAAAGACGCCCATCCCCAGGGAGCTGGTGAGATAGAGAAGAGACAACGCCGTGAGCTGCAACAGGCTGCCTTTGATGGGCACGTGGAAGATCAGGTAGCCGGCGCATACGATGATCACGAGATCGATGAACGCGATGATGACGTAGGGGACGATCTTGCCGACCATCATCTCCAGCGGCCGGATGGGCGACACCAAAATCTGCTCCATGGTGCCACGCTCTTTCTCCTTGACAATGCTCATTGCCGTCATGACGGCACCGACGATCATCATGACCACCGCGATGATGCCGGGAACGATGAAGTTGACGCTTTTCAGCTCCGGGTTGTACCAAATGCGGCTTTTCAGCTCGATCGGCGGCGTGCTGAGCTGCGATGCCAAAACGCCGGGCTGGCTGGCCGCAACCGTCCTGGAGTAGCCTGCCATCATCGCCAGCAGGTATCCCTGCGCGATCGTGGCCGTATTGGAATCGGAGCCATCGATGATCGCCTGGACGGTCACCGGCTCGCCGGCGCGGACGCGCGCAGCAAACTGGCGCGGGATCACCACCGCCGCCTTGCTGGCATCGGTGGTCAGGTCGCGGTTGAGATCGCGTTCGTTCTGCGCCCAGCGCACGAGATGAAAATACCCTGAGCGCAACATGTGCTCGGCGAAGTCGCGGCTCTCGGCGCTGTGGTCGTAATCCAGAATGGTGAGCGGAACGTTGTCGACGTCGTAGCGAATGCCGTAGCCGTACATGATCAGCATGCAGATGGGATAGAGGAAGGTCAGAATCAGGCTGCGACGATCGCGCCGGACGTCGGTGAACTCCCGGCGCATGATGGCGCGGATGGTGCGCAGCGACAATCGCCGCTTGCTCCACCGCGTCGGTTCGGCGGGTGGGCTCATGCGCGCTCCCCCTCGCTGCCGCGGGCTTCGACAATCGCGACGAAGGTGTCCTCGAGTGACGGCTCGATGCGTTCCATACGCTGGATGCCGATCCCGGCAGCCTTCAGACGTGCCGCCACCGCAACGCGTGCGGCGGCTTCGTCGTCGGCAGTCAGATGCAGCGTGGTGCCGAACAGCGCCACCCCGGCCAGTGTCGGCTCCGGTTTGAGGGCTGCGAAGGCGCCCATCAAATCGGAGCAATCGAGCTCCAACAACGCCCGCGACATGTGGCGGCGCTTGAGAGTTGCCGGGCTGCCGGTGGCGACCAGCTTGCCGCCGTAAATCAGCGCGAGCTCGTCGCAGTGCTCGGCCTCGTCCATGTAGTGCGTGGTGACGAACACGGTGATGCCGCGCGATGATAGCTCGCCGATCATTTCCCAGAAATTGCGGCGCGAGGCCGGATCGACCCCGGAGGTCGGCTCGTCCAGAAACAGGATCGGCGGCTCGTGGAGCACGGCACAACCGAGCGCCAGACGCTGGCGCCAGCCGCCGGCCAGCTCCCGCGTTTGGAGATGCTCCCGGCCACGAAGGCCGGCCATCTCGACCGCCCAGGCGATGCGCGCCTGCCGCTGCGCCCCGCGGACGTTGTAGATGCCGGCGAAGAAGCGCAGGTTCTCCTCCACCGTGAGTTCCTCATACAGCGAGAAGCGTTGCGACATGTAGCCGATGTTGCTCTTCAGTTGCTCCGTCTGCGTCGCGATGTCGAACCCGCCCACCGTGCCTGCGCCGGCGCTCGGGCGCAGAATGCCGCACAACATGCGGATGGTGGTCGATTTACCCGCCCCGTTTGGCCCGAGAAAACCGAACACCGTGCCGGTGGCGACCTGCAGATCGATGTGGTCGACGGCCACGAAGGTGTCGAAGACGCGGGTCAGTCCCTTTACGTCGACGGCGAACGCGGTCATGGACTTGCCGTGGTATCCGCACCCGCCGCGGCGGCGCTACGGTGAATGTAGGACAGGAACACGTCCTCTAGCGAGGGCTCACGTATCTGCCAATCGTGAACGTCGATACCGTTGGCCCGCAATTTCGTCAACCCCGCTTCAATGTCGAACCGGTCCCGTGGAACGGTGATATGCAGGTGCTCTCCAAAGCTCACCGCCTCGCCCATGCGCGGCACGTCGCGGAGGGTCCGGCGGGCCCGCCGCGAATCACTGCAGCGCACATCGAGGATGACCGTGTGCAGCGCGGCTTTCAGACTTGCCGGGCTGCCGCAAGCGATCAGCTGTCCGTTGAGCAAGAAGCCAACACGGCCACAGCGCTCCGCCTCGTCCATGTACGGCGTCGACAGCAGTATGGTCGAGCCTTCCTGCATCAGGTCGTAGAGAATGAGCCATAGATCCCGGCGCGATACCGGATCGACGCCGATGGTGGGCTCGTCGAGGAGCAGGATGCGTGGCTGATGGATGAGGCAGGCGCACAGACTGAGCTTTTGTTTCATGCCGCCCGAGAGGTTGCGCGTCAGCCGGTTCTGAAACGGTCCCAGCCGGCTGAACTCGAGCAAGCGGGTGACGCGCTTGCGCCGTTCGCCGTGCGGCACGTGCCACACTTCGCTCACGTACAGCAGGTTTTCCGCCACGGTCAGCGTCTCGGAGAGGCTGAAGCGTTGTGACATGTAGCCGATGCGTTCTTTCACTAGGGCGGCCTGTTTGGTCACGTCGAGGCCGTCGATGCGCGCCGTTCCACCCGACACGCTCAAGAGGCCGGCCAGGACCCGCAGGAAGGTAGTCTTGCCGGCGCCGTCCGGGCCGACCAACCCGAACAGCTCGCCCGGTTCGATCGACAGACTCACGCCCCGCAGGGCATGCGCGCCGGCGTAGTCTTTAGTGACGTCGACGGCTTCAATGGCAGGAGGCATAGACACGATTGAACGATCGGGTCATCGAGCCATTGCGCGATTGGAGAGTTGACTCAATGACTCGACGGTTCAATTGCTCAGTTTTCTTCCGCGCCATGATTGAGCGGCACCATCGCATCAGCCGGCATCCCAGCTTTGAGCACCTGATTGCGGTTCTCCAGTTCGATCTTGATACGGTAGACGAGTTTGACGCGTTCATCTTGGGTCTGGATATTCTTCGGAGTGAACTCGGCCTTTTCCGAGATGAAGGTTACCCTGCCGGGAAACGGCTGCGATGGGAACGAATCGACCGTGACAGAAGCCTGCATTCCGAGCGCGATCCTGCCGAGATCACGCTCCCCCACGTACAGGTTGAGCCACGGCCGCGTCAGATCACCAAGCGTCACGATCGAAGCCCCCGCCGGCACCGTCTCCCCGACCTCGTGATTCTTCGACAACACGCGGCCGGCCACGGGGGCGAACAGTTCGCAGCGTGACAGGTTCAACTCCACGAGCTCGAGGGCCTTCTCCGCTTCGCGCAGCCGCGCTCGGCCTTCTTCAACTTCCTCGACGCGGAACCCTTCCTTGAGCATCGCGAGTTGAGAGCGAGCCCGGTCGCGGGCCGCCTGCGCTGCGATGAGCGCGTTGTTCACTTGGTCGAACTCCGACTGCGACACCACGTGCGTGTCGTAGAGCGCTTTAACGCGGTCGAACTCCCGCTGCGCCGTGGCGGACTGGGTATCGGCGGCCTCGACCGCCGCCAAGGCCTGATCGACCTCCTGTCCCCGCGGCCCTTTCAACAGCAGGCGGTAGCGCGATTCCGCCGCTGCCTTGGCAGCGCTGGCGCGCTCGACCTGGAGGTGATACTCACGGTCGTCCAGCCGCGCGATCGGCTCGCCCTTGTCGAGCAGTGAGCCTTCCTGTACGTAGCGCTCCTTGATCGTGCCCGGTACCTCGAAGGCGACGTCGACCTCGGTGACTTCAATAATGCCCGAGCCTTTGATGGCTCGGTCCGATTCGTCCCGTGACATCTTCGAGCGCCACCAGAGGGCGGCTCCGGCCACGACAATGAGCGCGAGAATTATGCCGATCCGTCGTTGCATGCGTGTTGATGTCCAGGTGGCTTAGAGCACAAATGCCTGAGCAACGCACCCGCCGGCCGCCCGATCGGGACGATGCAAAGCCGTCGCCCCTGCGCCTTCCTACTGCTCGCGCAATTGGAGCAGATCTTCGCGCCGCAGTACCTCGATGAACTTCACGGTTGCGGGGGACAGGTGGCGGTTCTTCTTGTAGATGATGCCGAGCGGCCGCAGCAAGGTTTCGTCTAACAGATGCACGACTTTCAAGGTGCCGAGTTCGAGCTCGTACTGCACCGACGCTAGCGGGATGACCGCGATGCCCTGGCCGATCTCCACCGCGCGCTTGATGGTTTCGATGTTGTCGTACTCACCCACGTACTGCACATTGACATTGTGCTCTTTGAACAACTGGTCGAGGGCCTTGCGGGTTGACATGTCGCGCTCGTATCCAACGAGCACCTGGCCGTCGAGCCGAGTCAGGGCGACCTTCTTCAAAGCCGAGAACGGATGATTGGGTGGGCAGGCGATCACCAAGAGATCTTCCCGAAACGGGAGGACGGTGATCTGCGTATGCTTCGCCGGGTACGCCACGATGCCGAGGTCGATGCGCCCAGCTACCACATCGTCGTAGATCTTGTTGGGCCGCAAGTATTCGACACGCACGTTCACTTGCGGAAACTCGCGCAAGTACTCCTTCAGGTACGGCGGCAACTCGTGTAGCCCGACGCTGTACACGATCGCGATCCGGAGCGTGCCGCTGACCACCTTGCCGCTTTCTTGCAGCTGGGTTTCGATCTCACGATACTTCTCGAGGATTTCGCGGCTGGCCCGGTACAGAATCTCGCCCGAGGGCGTCGCCTTCGCCCCAGCGCGACCCCGTTCGAGCAGCTTGCAGTGGTACTTGGCTTCCAACGTGCGTAGCTGTTGGCTCACCGCCGATTGGGTGATGAAGTTCTGAGAGGCTGCGGCCGAGAAGCTCCCGGTTTCCACCACGTCGCAGAATACCTTGAGGGTTTGGATATGCACACCCGCCATAGTTAGCGGTACTCATCAAGATGTCAATCTCCGGCACCAGTTCTAATGCCACGGACACGCGCCCGCGCACCTGGGTGGCGCCGGCCATACCGGCGGCGCGCATAGGACAATGAGCGAAGCAGTCGAGCGCAGCTGATCGGGCTTTTCAGGCGGCGGGTTTGGAGAGGAACCCGCCGCCTTTTTCGTCCAGGCGGTCGTCGTCTCATCGCTCAGCTCCGGACCGCAGACGCGGGATCCACCGCGGCACGCGCCGGCAGTAGACCTCATACTGTTCACCGAAGCGCTCGCGCAACTCGGGTTCCTCGATGTAGACGACCAAAAGATGCCCAGCCACAGCCCCGAGCACGGCATAGAGGAATATGCCGAGGCTGGAGAAGTAGAGCGCTTCGGCCCAGACGACCAGAATCTCGGCCGCCATGATCGGGTTGCGGACTACCGCGAACGGCCCCGTGGTCACGAGGTTGCGGGGCGCGTCCAAGGGAAACGGCGTGCCGTGCCCGCGCCGGCTGAAAATGTCCAGGCAGATGATCCACGTCGCGACGCCAATGAAAAAGAGCGCGCCGCTGCCAAAGAGCTGCAGCCATGACGGCAGCGGTATCGGGGCCGACAACAACCAGTTCGCCAGCCAGGGCAGCGCCACCATGAAGATGCAGAAGAACAGGAGGGCGTTGAGCCAGGACTTCGCCCACAGCGCTGCGGTGCTTTGAGTTGTGCTCGGGCGAACGGCGCGGCTGGGCATCGAGACTCCTACATGGGGCCGACTGAGATCGGCGCTCGACTATAGCGCAACGGACCACCGATATGTCCAGCCCCGAGCGGCACCGTGCCCCAGACGGCCCATCGCGTCGCCGCGCAGCTGCGCGCCGGCGCGGTGTGGGTGAACAGCTACGGCAGCTTGCCGTACACGGTGCCGTTCGGCGGCTACAAAGAAAGCGGCATCGGCCGCGAAGCTGGCAAAGAGGTGCTCGCCGAGTACATGCAGCTGAAGAACGTCTACATCGACCTCTCGTGAAGTCCCGTGCTGTTCCGCTGTCAGCTCTCAGGAGCAAGGCGCGATACGGCGCGAGACCCGAGGCTCGTTGTACACGAACGCAGCGTGGCAAAGCGCCGCCTCCCTAACCCTCCCCCGTTGCCGGAAGCATGCCCTGAGCCTTGCCGAAGGGTGGCAACAGGGGAGGGGACCAGAGGAAGTCGCAAACGGAGGATGGCAGTGTCCCCTCCTCCGTGAGCACCTCCGCGAACGGAGGAGGGTTAGGGTGGAGGCGCCTTCACCGCCGCACCAATCGCCTCCACCACCGCCTCGATGTTGTGCTGCACCTCCTCGTTCGTGAAGCGAATGACGCGGTATGCCTTCTGCTCGTTCAGCCACCGCGTACGCTCGGCATCGTACTCTGGCTGCTCCGTATGACTGCCGCCATCCACTTCGATCACCAGCTTCACCGCCGGGCAGAAGAAGTCGACGATGAACGGACCGACCGGATACTGGCGGCGAAAGCCGCAGCCTCCGAGCTGGCCACACCGCAGGCGTTGCCAGAGCCGTTGCTCGGCGGGCGTGAGGGTGCGACGGAGATCTCGCGCACGCTTCTGCACGGCTGCTGAGGAACGCCAGCGGCGGCGTGGGGCCTCGGGCATGTGGCGCATTATACACGAGTGCGGTGTGGCAAAGCGCCTCCTCCCTCGCCCTCCCCCGTTGCCGGAAGTGGCAACAGGGGAGGGGACAAGAGGCTTGCGAGCAGTTGCCAAACGGAGGCGGTTGACCAGCTCCCCTCCTCTGCGAACACTTGCGTGAGCGGAGGAGGGTTAGGGTGGAGGCGCATTCACCGCCGCTGCGCCCCCGAAGCTCAGATGGATAGAGCACAGGATTCCTAAACGGTCTCAGGCCCCGGAGACCAGCACCAGACAAGGGTTTTCGGGGCACTGTGCCTAGCTTTTTTGGCTGCTGCGGGTGCGGCGAGGTGGCACCGTCGGGACCGTCGCGGGCACAGCTTCGGGCACAGTCGGGTCACCGTCTGCGCCAGGCGCTACCCCTTGGGGGGCGACAGCCGGGCAGGCGACCTTCCCAGTGCTTACGGCCGACCAAGTCACACTCGACAACCCCACGGTCGCGCTCACGGCGCCGGTGTGGTATGAACCGCGCGACGAGAGCGAACCCGTGGCGCTTCTCACCACCTGATATGTCACTACCCACACCCACCCCCGCAACCTCTATCACCACGCTCATCACCTACGCCCTCACCGCCGCCGCCGGTCATCTAGTCCCGCGTTGGTGGCAACGGTACCGCAGCCGAATGATTGTCCTCCGCTGGGAAGCCCACCACGCACACATCGCGCTCTCGGCCGCGGACGCGCGTTTCGGCAACATCCAAGTCCTCTACAACAACAACCCTGTTCAAAACCTCTTCACAACGACTGTCCGTGTCGAGAACGAGAGCACCACCGACCTCTCCGACCTCGACCTCAACCTTTTCTACACCGACGGCAGCCTCATCTACACCGCCACCGCGGCTGTCTCCGGAAGCGCCAACGAGCTTGAACTCTCACAGCGTTTCAAAGACCGCCGAGAGCAACTTATGAAAACCACTCCTAACGACCCTACGTTGCTTGCCCTTGCGCCCTCTCTCATCTCCCGCCGCGACTTCATGGTGCCCGTCCTCAACCGCGGCGGGACAGTTACAGCTACACTTCTCGTTCAGAACCCCCAGGGCCGACTGCCGTTCATCAATGTAGCTTGCGACCACCGAGGCGTTCGCCTGGTCTTCAGGGGGCCGCGTCAACTCACCTTCGGCGTGAACCAACGCACCGCCGCAATCACCGGCCTTGTTGTCGGGCTGCTACTCATCTTTCTCGCTTTCTGCTTTGCCCTGATTCCACTCGCCGTCGCCAGCTACCTCGTCCTCGCCCTCTTAGTAGGTGCATTCGGCCAGTTGTTCGGGGCCGCTCTTGTCCGTCTCGGCCGCGCCGTTTTACAGCTTCTCGACTAATCGAACGCCGCCTTCACAGGATTTCCAACTTGCCCTAAGGTTTCCACGCACGTCCGGCGACCGCCGGCGCCCGTGACTGGTGTGACAACGCCACTACGCGGCGCGACCGCGGCGGCAGCACTCGCCACGTCGAAGCCGGCGCGCGCCATGCTTGCGGCCGAGCTGCCGGCCGGCGACGGCCACCGGCGCCGCCGGCGTGCGCAAACAATCACCGCGGCGAAGCGGCGCGAACACGCGCCGGTTGTCCGAGCCGCGGTCTACCACCCTCTCGAACGCCCTCGCGTCTTCAGCCACCCCCCCGAGCACCCAAGGCGTCAAGTCACCGGTCGCTTGAAGAACAACAGCAACAGATCGGGCTCCTTGTGCGCTACGCTTATTATGAGTTCCCAGCCCTCGCCCCCGTAACGGTTCACGACCTTGCCTATGTCATCTGCTATCCCTTTGACACCACGCTCGCTAAGCTTAATCTCATGGCCCGTGACCTTGTAGCTCCACTTCGTCATCGCCCTCACCTCCTCTCATCCTTAGAAATCGGAAACCTCCCACACCGAAGTAGGCGAGTTCTGGCTCAGCGTCAACTTCTTTTTTGGTTCCCGCTTGAAATACTTGTTGATACTGTTGATAACGAATGAACCTACGACTTCCCCCTTTTCCCGTCACCAACTCAACAAAGAAAAACGCTTCAACCCCGCCCGCATTTGACCGCCCTCCTGCTACCCAGGGCGGGTAGGATCGTTGCGGATCTCGACAAGCAGACAAACCGCGTCGAGCGTCACCCCCATACGGCGCATTAGGTTCGACGACCTCGGTCGGTCTTTAGTCACCATCGCTCGGCCGCGCCAAACTCCCGCACCCTGCCCGTGCCGCTTGGCCGAGCCGCGGCCACCGTCGGGCGTTTGTGACCGCCGCACTGTTCGGGCAAAATGAGAGCCATGAAAATAACTCGGCTCGCCACTTACAGCCAAAAGTCTTCCGTTAAACTACCTACTCTGCTGAACAGGGATCTCACCACACTCCCCACCACACTTTCCCCTAGAACTAGCAACTGGCTCCTCTGGAACAGGCGCACCAACGAGATCGAGATCAGGGTCACCGGGGAAACAATCGACGGCAGCACCTACGACTACACGATCACCCTCACGGTTTCGGATCTCTTGACCTGCCTTAAGGCCGCCCTGACCCCGCCCAAGCCGACCCCACAACGCCGAGCAAACAAGACCAAACCGGTTCAACTCTGACCCACTATTTGACGGCCGCCGGCCGACCGTGGTACGCTTCTCTTATCAAAGGTTTATAACCCTATGCCCCGGAACCCACAGACCACCGCCATCGTCGCCGTCTCGTTGCCCGTGCCGATGGCGAAGCAAATCGAACGCACCCGCAAAGCCGAGCACCGCAGCCGAAGCGAAGTCGTGCGCGACGCCCTACGCCTCTACTTCAGGGCACTGCCCGACATCGAGGAAGCCGGCCGGCAAGCATACCTCGACGCCAAAGCCGGCAAGGGACTGTCGCCCATCTTCGAGACCGTCGAGCAAGGCCAGCGCTGGATTGCCCGAGAGCGGCGCAAGGCGCGCCACAAGCCATAATGTGCTAATGCGGCCGCCGTGCGCTACCGCCTGACGAACCACTTTCGCCGCGACTACGACGCTGCCCCGCCCGACGTGCAACGGGCGTTTTGGAAACAGCTCCGGTACCTGCTCGCCGACTGGCGGCACCCGTCGCTCTACGCCCACCCGTGGCCGAAGCACGGCGCCGACGCCATGCAAGCCCGCGTCAAACTGCACTGGCGTTTCTACTACCGACCCGAAGGCGACACCTACGAAATCTATGCGCTTGAAAAGCACAAGGACTGACCGCCCCGAGCCCAGCTCTAGGCCGCCGACCCCCTGACATGAAAATCCATGAGGCGCAGGCAGCCGTCAGGGTGATACGGCGGGCGCGACGACGAGGATTCTGCCCTCGGCCGAGTCCGTCAGATAGGCCGTGCCCGCTAGGGTGGCCACCGCGTTGCGCGCTCCGCTGACCGTCGCCACGATGGCCAGGGGCGTAAGTCCGCCTTGAGGATCGAGGCGCGCGATGGTGAGCGTGGCGTCGCGCGCCGCCGCCGCGTACAATTCGTGGCGCGGTTCAACATAGTCGATATTGTCGATGCCGTCGCCGACGGCGAGGGTTGACAGCCGTTTCCCATCGTGTCCGGCGTCGAGGACCATCACCCGACCTCGGCAGGCCACGAAGAGGAAGTCGAGGCGTTGATCGAGCGCCAACCCCTTCGGGCCGTCCCCACCGCAGCTCGGCGACCACGTTCTCGTGACCTGCCGGCTCCGGATGTCGATGGCCAGCGTGCGATCCTTGTCTTCGAGGTTGGTGTAAAAGACGCCGCGTGCGTCGTCGACCGCGAAGCCTTCAGGCTGCCCGTCCAGGCTGACCTTGGCCTTCCACGTCAAGGCCCCGGCCGTGGCGGCATCGATGACCACGATCGACTGGTCGCGTGGGGTCGTCACCCAGACTTCTTTCGTCGACGCGACGTAGGCGAGCCCGTCGGGTGTGGAGTCGAGCTTGAGGCACGGGCCCATCCACAGGGAGGCTCCGTCGACCGCGCACACACTGGCATCACCGCGATTTCCGACATAAACCACGCCGTCACCCGCTGTGGCGGAACTCGGGCCAACGGTGCGTTTCATGCCGTGCCGCTCCGTCTCGGCAGTGGGGAAGCCCTCGACCGTCGCGACCCGCTCGGTGGCCGCGTCCACGACGACGACGCTGCCGGTATTGCCGGCCGGCACCCAGACGCGATCGTGGGCTGGATCGTAGGCCAGATAGTCCATGGACACACCTCCCG
>Ga0187884_10000234_pt1 | contig 57965 bp, 48 predicted proteins | sample June2016WEW_20_4_FD_132983 | JGI IMG/M metagenome (GOLD analysis project Ga0187884, IMG submission 132983) | Peatland microbial communities from SPRUCE experiment site at the Marcell Experimental Forest, Minnesota, USA - June2016WEW_20_40 | ecosystem: Environmental > Terrestrial > Soil >...
CGGCCTCGAAGTCATTGCCAACCAACTCGGCAAACGGCTCGACGAAGACAACCCCATACTCCACGCACAACTCCCGGATGGGAGCCGCTTGGCGGCGGTGATTCCGCCGGTTGTTCGGCTTACGCCAGCACTCATTATTCGAAAGTTCACCAGTCGCCATTACACAGTCGATGATCTGATTACTCGCGGTACGCTGACGCACCCGCTTGCGGACTTCTTGGCAGAGCAGATTCGCAGCGGCAAAACGCTGCTTATCAGCGGTGGAACCGGCACTGGTAAGACGACGCTTCTGCGGATACTGGCTGATTTCATTCCGGATCATGAGCGCATCGTCGTGATCGAAGATACTTCGGAACTGCAAATCCAGAAGCCGAACATTCTGGCCGTCGAATGTCAGACCGACACGTTCAAAGCCAACATCACTTTCGACGACCTCCTCAAGTCCGCTCTCCGATGGAGACCAGACCGGATCATTCTTGGCGAAGTGCGCGGAATCGAGGCGCGGACGCTGCTCGACTCCTTCAACACCGGCCATGCCGGATCGCTCGCGACGATCCACGCCAACTCGGCAGAGAAGGCCCTGCATCGCTTCGCCAATCTGGTCATGCGCAATCACGCGCAGACCACGTTCTCCGATACCGAAGCCGAGATTGGAGAAGCCGTCGACTTCGTCGTCCACGTCGAGCGTCAACCAGGCCGCCGCGTCGTCCGCGAAGTGCTGGCCCTTCGCGGCTACGACCGCGACGCGAAACGCTTCCTGATCGACCCGGTATTCGAGGTGAAACATGCCACAGCATAAGGCACAGAACGTGGCGAATATCGCCGCCGATTTCCTCACCCGTTGCTTCGCACCAGGCGAGTCCATCGCACTGCTACTTCGACGCGAGAATCCCGACGGGATTCTTCAGCGTATTGCTCCCTTGGAGAATGCGCTTGCGTCTCGTTACCTGGGCTGGCTCGTTCACGAAAACTCCATCGGCGCGAACGTCTATGTCGCTGCCAATCCGGTTCGCTCGGACAGCCGCAAACGTACCAAGGAGAGCATCGCCGCCGTGCGACATCTGTACCTTGACTTGGACACCGATGGCGAGGCCCGCCTCGCTTCGCTCCGGGTCTCCGATGCCGTTCCCACACCGAACGCAATCGTCTCCACATCGCTTGGCAAGTACCAGGTTCTCTGGCGCGTGGATGGCTTTACTCTTGAACAACAGGAAAGCGCCCTGAAACTGCTTGCCGTCACCTTTGGCGGCGATCCCGCCTGCACGGACTGCAACCGCGTGCTTCGCCTGCCGGGGTTCTTGAATTGCAAGTACGATCCGGCGTATCCCGTCACGGTCGAATACCCTGGCGATTTCACTTGGAATTTCGATGACTTCCGGCTGGACATTCTGGCGGCTGATGCGGTCCTTTCGTCCCATTCAATGGCCCCACGAAAGCATCCCGACAAGCACAGCAATTCCGAACGCGATTGGGCGTGGGTTCTTGATGAACTCGCCCGTGGGAAGGACGCCGCAAAGCTCACGCGGAAGCTGGCTTTGCGCCGCGCCGATAAGCCGAATCCTTTGTACTACGCGCAGCGGACCGTTGATGTTGCATCGGCCAGACTTTGGCTCATCGAAGGCGCCCCAATTGACGACGTTATTACGATGCTCCAAGTCCGCCGCCGCTTCGAGATTCCCATCGCACTTTGCTCCGCTCGTGCAAGGGAAATCGCGCTAACGGCGCAGAGGATGATTGCCCGAAGAAAGATTGCTTAATTCAACAGCTACAAGGAGAACAACATGCCCCTACTTGAAATCAACTTGAGCCGGTACATCAGCGCGTCGATTCGGCTGGACGAAACGACCGCTGAACAGGTCGATCAATATGCCGCTTTCGTCCACGCATCCGCGGATGATGTCGTGGATAAAGCGCTCAACTATGTGTTCTCGAAGGACCGTGACTTCCAGGACTTTCTGAAGACGCCACAGGCCAAGCAGGTTGCTTCCACGTTGCGCGTCCGTAGAGGCCCAAATAAGGATGCGAACAATGAGGCGGAGCAGCCTGCGAAGAAGCTTGGCGCCGGGGTGGAGTCCACGGCTTCTGTGCGGGTAATGAAGGCGTGATCCTGCATTCAATTTCGTGCCGGAGCAAGAACGGTGCTTCGCACCGGAAGAATTTTGACACTCCACCCCTGGGAGGGTGCTGCCGAGCTACTTTTGTAGCTCGTTGGCTACCACTGAAAACAGAGGACTTGCAGAAACACGGTAGCTAACGAGCTACCGCACGGAGACCGCGGTTGAAGTAACCCAATGACGATTCTGACCAATGCCGAACCCATCACGACACGGAAGTTGCGAGGCCGCACACGGCGCGCCGTGACTCTCAGTACCAAGATCACATCACGAGAGTTGGAGTTGATCTCGGCGGCGTCCGAGGCCGACGGGCGCGCGCTCGGCGAATGGGTTCGTGAAGCAATCTTGAAGGCGGCTCACTCTTCATCCACCGGCGTCAGAGCGGATCATCTCATGACCGAAATCGTCGCCTTGCAACTCTTTTTGACCGACGTCCTTTTGCCGCTCGCCTGTGGTGAACGAATGAGCGCCGAGCAATATGAACAGTTGATGCGGAACGTGAAAACCAACAAGCAGCGTGCGGCCCGCGAGGTCATCGCACAGTACGTCGCCGAGAACAAGGAAGAACACCATGCCTGAAACAAACTGGGGAAGAAAAGAGACCATCATCTGGCCGCCACACAGCCCGATTTATACGTTCGGCGCGGTCTTTCTTGGGTTGATCCTTACCGGATTGTTCGTCTACATTCGCTTCGCGTTTGGACTCTCCGCGCTCGAAAAGTTCTATCTACCGCTTTATATCAAGACCTCCATCGCCCCGAGCCTTCGCGCTTCTGGCAAGTACCAGATGCTGCTCATGTCTGACAGCAAAGGCCGCACCTGGTATGCCCGAGAGCTGGATGTCGTAGCGGGCTCGACATCGCAAGCGAATGCCAAGCCCATCCCACTCGTTCTATCCGACTCGGCTCGCCAGCACGGCATGATCTATCTCTATCGCAGCGCCCCGAATATTTTCCAAAACACCGCTCTCGGAAGCTACCTCAAACTGCAGGTCTACAGCGGAGCAAGCATCGTGGATCTCTTCCAGTGGCCGCTGATTTTCGGAGCACTCGCGTTGATCGGGCAGCTTCCACTGTCCATTCGAAAAGACATTCGCCGCCGCAAGCAGATGAAGTACGGGCGACGTCTGAAGGGGCCGATTCTCGTAACGCCGAGGCAATTTAACAAGGCCTTCGAAGGCACCGGCATCGGCCTGAAAGTGGATCGATGCCGCAAGATGTTGCGTGTTCCGCAGCGCGCCGAGGATCAACATTTCGAGATCATCGGGGATACCGGCAGCGGCAAAACGACCATCATCCTGCAGATGCTGCGCCAGATTCAGGCGCGTGGACACTCCGCCATTGTCCATGATCCGGCCTGCGAATTCATCGAACGTTTTTATGACGAAAGCCGCGGCGATATTGTGCTCAATCCGCTGGACCGCCGTTGCCCCTATTGGGGACCGTCGGAGGAGCTTGTCCGGCGCGCGGAAGCTCGAACGATCGCGGCCTCGCTCTTTCAACGAACCACCGAAAGGAAAGACGAATTCTTCATCGATAGCCCGCAGAAGATATTTGCTCATCTCCTTCTCGAATTGCCCACGCCCCAACAGTTGGTGCAATGGATGTCGCACCCCGAGGAGATCGACCACCGCGTCAAAGGAACGGAGCTGGCCTTGCTGATCGAGCCAACCGCTCCCCATCAACGCATGGGCGTACTCGGCTCGTTGAGCCTCGTCGCCGACAGTTTCCGTCTACTGCCTACGAAGGCCGAAGCCAAAACCGAATGGACAGCACGCGAGTGGTCAAAGAATCGACAGGGATGGATCTTCATCACTTCGCAGCCCGCCGAACGCGAAGCTCTCCGTCCGTTGCACAGTCTTTGGATCGATATGCTCGTTCTCCGCCTGCTCAGTGCGCCCCGGCCGGAGCAGCGTCCAGTGTGGTTTGTGATCGACGAGTTGGCCAGCCTGCAGAAGCTGCCACAACTGCACACCGCCATCACCGAGAATCGCAAATCCCGCAACCCACTCGTTCTGGGTTTCCAGGGCAAGGCCCAGTTGGAAGTCATCTATGGGCACTTGGCCGAGGTCATGCTCTCGCAGCCCGCCACCAAGATCTTCCTCAGAACGACGGAGCCCAATGCCGCCGAGTGGGTGAGCCGCGCCATCGGAAAGGTGGAGATCGAGCGCATGAAGGAAACGCACTTCGACGGCCACCGCAGCGGTCGAAACTTCGCGCTCGATAGGCAGACCGAGCCACTGGTGCTCGACTCCGAAATCAGCGGATTGGCGGATCTTCACGCCTATCTCAAGTATGGCAACTACGTAGCGCAGTTCTCCTTCCCCCTGCTGGAGATTCCTCCGTCGAAACCGAAGTTCATCGAGCGACTGGAAGATGACTACATCGTGCGGGAGCCCCGGAAGGATGAAGCACAAGTTGCAAAGACCGAAGAGCGTTCGGAATCCTCCCGACGCGGCGAATCAAAACCCATAAGCGATGGACACAATGGCCAAGGTGCTGTGACGAAGCCCGCCGTTGAGGCGCAAGAAGTCCGCCAAGGTGAACTCAGCTTTGGTCCGAGGATTTGAGCGATGCTGACGATTTCGAAGCCACTCTCCGCAGGCCAAGCACAGACATACCACGAGAAGGAGTTCACTGCGAAGGAACAGAACTACTGGTCGCAACGCAGTGTTATCGCTGGCGAATGGCAAGGCCGACTGGCCGGACAGTTCGGCCTTGCTGGGACGGTTTCTGCCGACGACTTCGCTAAACTCAGCCAGGGCCAGCATCCACAGACCGGCGAACAGCTTGTCCGGCAACGAGCGTCGTATGAATATCAAGATGCCGAGGGCAAGACCATCAAGACGATGGAGCACCGAGCCGGGTGGGATGCGACCTTTTCTGCGCCCAAATCTGTCTCACTTACAGCGCTAGTCGGCGGCGATGAGCGTGTCCGCGAAGCGCACCGGGAGAGCGTGCGGGTTGCCCTCGACCAGCTCGAACACTACACGCAAGCCCGCATCGGCGGCAATCATCCGCCCGAGACCACGGGTAAGTTCATCGCTGCCAAGTTTGAGCACGATACAGCCCGCCCGGTCGATGGCTATGTCGCGCCACAACTGCATACCCACGCGGTCGTTTTCAATGTCACCGAGCGCGACAACGGCCAACCCCGTGCGATTCAGCCGCACAGCCTTTTTGCTTCGCAGCAGTTCGCCACGGCCATCTATCAATCGGAACTGACTTACAAGCTACGCCAACTCGGTTACGAAATTACGACCGGCCGGAGCGGTGCGCCCGAAATCAAGGGATACACACAGGAATACCTCGACGCGTCCAGCCCCCGCAGCCAACAGATTCGCGATTACCTCGAACGCACCGGCCGTTCTGGGAAGGAAGCCGCCGAGATCGCCGCGCACTCGACCCGCGACCGCAAGGAGATTCACACACCGGGTGAAGTGATGGCCGCGCACCGGAAGCTCGCGGCCGACTTCGGGCACCAAGCCGACGCTGTTGTACGCGCAGCCCGTGAACGCTCTCAACATCAGGAGAAGCCCGTCAACTCGTTGGACCGGGTTCGAGAATCTCTCACCTTTTCCCGTGACAAGAACTTCGAGCGCGAGGCCGTTGTTGATGAACGAGCGCTGATACGAGACGGGCTCCGGCGCGGAATGGGCGAGATCACCCACGCCCAGGTCCGCGCCAATCTTGACGCCCGATTGGCTTCGGGAGAATTTCAAATCGTCGACCGGAATCAGAGCATTCCGGGACGCCAGTACACCACCGCCAAAACTATTTCAGCGGAACAAGAAATTCTCCGCCGGATGCACGAAGGACAAAACCAGCTCGGGCCCGTTCTTTCGCGTCCGCAGGCCATCGCCGTAGCGGACGAGCATTCGCATCTGAACCGGGCGCAAAAGACTGTGGTCGAGGATGTACTCAGCTCGGCCGACCGCATCCAGGGGCTCCAAGGCTTCGCAGGTGCGGGCAAGACGACCACCCTCGCGGCCATCCGCAGCGCTGCGGAAAGCCATGGATATCGGGTTGAGGGCTTCGCCCCAACCTCCCGCGCTGCACGCCAACTGAGTGAAGCTGGAATCCAGGCCGGAACCCTGCAAGGTTTCCTTGCTCGCACTGCAAATCCCGACCTAAGAGACCAAAAGCACTTCTACTTCATCGATGAATCAAGCCTTGCCAGCACGAATCAGATGCGCGAGTTCCTCGCGCGTCTTCCTCCCAGTAATGATGACCGCGTCCTTTTGATTGGCGATATCCGCCAGAATCAGGGCGTTGAAGCGGGCCGCCCTTTCGAGCAACTACAGGAAGCCGGAATGCGCACAGCCAGACTCAATGAGATCGTGCGCCAGCAGGACCCGGCTCTGAAATCTGCCGTCGAACTGCTGGCCACCGGCCAGGTTTCCGCGGCGCTCAGCGCACTCCAAGAGCAGGGCCGTGTGAAGGAAATTCCCAACGCGGAAGAACGCGTCCGCACCATCGCGAAGAGTTACGTCGATTCCCCCGAGAACACTCTCATCGTCTCGCCGGACAATGCTTCCCGCCGGGAGCTGAACGTCGCTGTTCGCCAGGAGCTGAAGGCCACTGGAAGGCTTGCTCCAGAAGATCACACTTTTCGCGTCCTGGTTCAACGTCAGGACATGACCGGGGCCGAACGATCATGGGCAAGCCACTACGAAATGAATGACGTAGTCCGCTACACACGCGGTAGCAAGGCCATTGGAATCGGAGCTGCCGCCTATGCAACGGTCGTCGCGATCAACCCAGCCGCAAACCAGCTCACGGTAGAAAAAACGAACCAGGAAGTTGCCACCTACGATCCCCGCCGACTCACAGGCGTCAGCATCTACCGAGAAATCGATCGCCAATTCTCCGCAGGCGACCGCGTCCAGTTCACCGCGCCCGACAAATCGCTGGGCGTTGCCAATCGCGACCTTGCAGTAATCGAGTCGATTGCGCCTGATGGCCGCGTGACCGCCCGACTAGACAACAACCGCCAGATCGAATTCAACGCCAGCGAGCATCGCCATTTCGACCACGGGTACGCCGTCACCAGTCATAGCTCCCAGGGCCTCACCGCCGAACGCGTCCTCGTTCACGCCGACACCAGGGTCCACCCGGACCTGCTTAACTCCCGCTTCGCCTACGTCTCCATCTCCCGCGCCAGCCACGAGGCGACGCTCTTTACCGACGACATGGCAAAACTCGGCCCCCAACTCGGAGCCGATGTCTCGAAGAGCTCTGCATTGGAAATAAACCAAGTTTCATCCGTTGCCCAGGCAATTGGTATAGCGCTCTGATAGTGTCACCTTTTCCCCTTGGCACTCGTTGCCCCAGGCGTAAGGTGATGTTCGCCACTTGGAAGGATATTGACCTGAAATCACAGTGCAGCCGATGCGTCAGAGCCACGAAGCGACTATCCAGTAACCCGACCAAAGTACTGGACTACGGCTCTTAATCGGGACTGTCCAGCTTGGGATATTTCTTGATGAGATCGCGCCACGCTAATCGCTGCGCTTCATCACCCACCCATCCGTTGCTGAGATACCAGTTAAGATAATAGCCCCAGTCCTCTGACTGTTCTGGAGGAAGCTTGGCGACGGCGCTATCCATATCCACGTCCATTTCCTCAGATCCCTGAAAATTATGCATCCTTAATGAGACCTATTGCACGCATTTTTCTGCCTTGATTCTAAGCGCGGTCCCCGCGTGCTCAAGAACACCTCATTGTTTGCGCTTCGCTCGGTCTCGCTCTGCATCCGCCATCTGATTCGCCAGACTGTTCGACGCGCCGTAGCTTGGTCCGGCCCAACAGTAGACAGACCCGTCCTGCCCATCGTGAAGATCATGAATCGCCTTCCGGATCTCACCGCTCTGCTCCAGTCGCTTTATCACTGTGTGTATAGACGACAGGATACTCTTGTGCGTACGAGGGAAACGCAGTTGCTCCAGCGAAGACCTTACTTCTGTTGGCATTAGTCCTCGGTTGCCAGCCGCCCGGAACGCGGTGCGGCAGGCATTCGTCAATCCGCCAAGGTCCATTTCCGCCATTTGCTCTACCTCCCTTTCTCCAGCAAGTGCAGTCAATGCCGCGACCCGCGTTTGTTGTTTGGCAATCCTCGTCGCGAGTTCTTCGCGCCGGCGAAAAAGATCAGCCAAGACTTCCCGCTCTTGCTCCAGTTCGAGTTCGTAGGATCGGGTCATTGCACACGTAATTATACATATTGTATAATCTCCTGTCGATACTAAGAACAAATGGCGAAACTGTGGAGAGTCCGGTCGAAGATGAACGTGATTCCAGTCTGAAGCGGAACAGCATTACCGTTCCTGTCTGGGCATCCCTTGGCGCCCAGGTCCGCTACGCACCGCGATTTACGCCGCTTCACCAGCGGAGACGATGGCCGAAAGATGTACGATGGCGTCTGGCTCCGTAGCGCTCCTCCCAGAAGGGATACGGGTGGCCTGTCACATGCGAATTGTTTCACTTAATGTTCGGAAACGGCTCAACACCACGAGGGAGGTGGTTGAAGATTGGTTGCACGAATGGGCCTGCGATCTCTTTCTAGTGCAGGAACCCTGGGATCAACGCTCTCAACCAATCAACCTTCGTGGTTACAAATCACTTGGTGGCAACAGCCGTGTTCACAGCTGGCTCGCCGACGGTCTTGATTTGCCGGAGCGGACGTTTCTTCAGCGGTGTTGGCAGAATATAACTTTTGGTCGAGTTGCATTCTACAGTGTGTACCTTCCAGCCAAGTCCAGAGCGGGCCGTCTCACCGCGCTTCGTGGATTGAAGCGCGAAGCCAGTCAAGCGAAAGGCAAGCTACTTGTCATTCTCGGCGATTTCAACCTGGCTCCAGAACCAGACGACGGCATTCACGGTGAGCAGATTAGTAAATGGACTGTCAAGGCAGAGCGAACAGCGTTCAATAGCCTCCTCTTGGATGCTCATCTTGTTGACATGACGAGTAGAAGCCGTGCGGGCCATACGGAATTTACTTTCCAGAGGGAATCCCGTGGACGACAATCGGCCTTTCGTTGTGATCTCGCGCTCGTGAGCGACATTCTCGAACCGTTCGCAACGGTTCGCTACGACCACCGAGTTCGCGTGGCCCCTACGGCGTTCACAGACCACAGTTCGATCGTTGTGGACGTTTCGATCAACTCCCTCACGGGAAAAGAGGGTGAACTTGGCATCTCTTAATACCTGCACTTCATCCCTTCGCTGCCCCATCCCCGCAAAGCGCCGGTATCCCAAGACGTTGGCGGCGACTCACAGCGGCGTCAGTCACGGCCTCCTTGGGCCGACCCGAACCCAATACCGCGACCCAAATAGATGTGAATTGGCTAGGCGCACAAGTAGGTCTACAATCCTGGGGAACTCTATGTCCCTACAACGACCGTTCGTAAAGGATCTGCTGGTCCTTGATCTCGAAACAACAGGTCGGGATCCCCTCGTACATGAAGTCTTGGAAATCGGCGCTCTTTTCCTAGACCGAACCACACTCGTGACCAAGAAGACCTTCCATTCGCTACTTCGACCAAGACATCTTGACCAAGCAGATCCTGCCTCGATGCGAATCCATGGCCTGTCAGAAGAGCAATTGCGCAGTGCACCTGACGCAAGTGAAGTTGTGGAAAGATTCCTCGATTCTTTTGGCACCGACTTCATTTTATGCGGGTGGAACATCGGTTTTGACAGTCTATTCCTCGGTGAGTTGCTTAAGAAAACGGGCCGGAATTCAGAGTTACGGTCCATCGATTATCACCTACTTGACCTCTGGACCCTTGCAAATTGGACGCGGGTAGTTGGAAGAATTGATTTTCCCTCAAGCTCCCTCAGTCAATTGTGCGAAGCTTGGGGTTTGAGCAGATCGCTGCTGCATAGCGCGTTGGAAGATGCTTGCCTGTGTGCTGAGGTGCTGCGGAAACTGACCGCCACCCTTACAGAGGAGACCAGTGAAAAACGGAACAGGATGGACCGGGCTTGTGCGTCTGCTGATGTATGACTTGGTCGGATTCTTCATTCCAGGCGTTGCATTCGCTGCTGTGATTGCGGTCAATCTTCGCCTCTTCAACGTTCCACTGAACGCTCCCTCCAAAGTAGAAACAATCTACATCCTCTTGGCGGTCATTGTCAGTTATATCTTGGGCCGCGTTCTCCAGGGCCTGACGTATATCCACATGCTGCTTTTCGAGTGGGTGGGCATTGGTTTATTGGGCAGAACAGGCCCAGACACCACCCCACGTTCCACTAGCGGCTCCACGGAAGTTACCATAGCCAATCGGGTTGCCAAAGCCAGATTTGAAGACGATCCATTCTTTGAGCTTGCAAAATCCGAAATAGCGGAGGCATATCGAGTTGACACGCAGGCTCTGACTGATCGTACTTTAGAGAATTTGGCGTTTTCGATTGCGGAAAAATCCGCTGAAACGGCATTGACTTTCAGGTTCAGCGCCGATTTTGAAGGTGGAATCGCCACATTGGCGGTTGTGCAGCTTGTCTTGTTGGGAGCATTGGCCATTCATTTGCATGGTTTCCGTACCGCTTGGTCTTTGATACCGGGTATCGTCGCATTTTGGTTTGCCTACGGAGTAGGCCGCGTCCTCGTTCCCGAGCACCGGGCGAGGTTCACGTGCAGTGGCACTTGGGATTGGGTGAGGATTCGATCGTTGCTCCCATTTGCAACTGTATTCCTCGCATGGATATTGGCAGTCAGCTGTTCTGGTCTAAGGCCACCATTTTGGTGGGCATTCCCGATAGTTTTGCTCATTTGGTTGACCCAGCTCTGCCGTGCATTCTTCTATTACGATATCGGCGGGAGACTGGTCATCTACAAGGCGTTTTCGACTATACGTAGGCCCCCCACTCCTCCAGGCGCGAAAATCGCTTCAGAGCAGTAATTCGTGGAACCTAAACGCAGAATTGTGCTAGCCCATCATTTAAAACGAACCGGGCTCGTCTCATACCCTCCAATCACTACCTGAAAAATCTCCCTGCAGCTCGCAATTCCCGCCACACGCTCGACCTCGATGCCGACTCTGTCCTTGACAGACCTACCACTCGGGCGCTACAACTGCTTTTACTTCAATAGTTTCCAAATGATTTTTGGATTGTCTTACCACCGACACGAGGAGAGACATGTCAACAGTTCAAGATATTCTGATGGAGAAGATCGTCATTGGCCCTTCCCAAGCCAGAGTTCGGAAGGTTGAGGAAGACCTCGACGAACTCGCGGCAAGCATGGAAAAGGTCGGCTTGCTGGAGCCAGTTGTCGTCTACAAGCTGGAAGACGACACCTACGAGTTATTAACCGGGCAACGCCGATTTCTTGCGGCTCAAAAGCTCGAATGGAAGAGCATACCCGCCACAGTTGTTAAGAAACCAGCGCACGAAGCTCTTGCAAAAGCGATTTCGCTCACTGAAAACTTCGTCAGAAAGCCACTACCTGAGCGAGACCTCATCGAAGCGTGTACTGGGCTGTATAAGTTTTACGGAACCATTCCTGCCGTCGCTGAGGAAACAGGTCTCCCAGCCCGCAAGGTTCGGGAGTACGTGAAGTATGACCGCGTAGCCCCGATTCTCCGCAAGCTCGTTGATGATGGCAAGCTGGACATCAATCTGGCCCTCAAAGCACAGAACGCGGCAGAGAAGAGTGATGGTTCATTGGACGAAGAAAAGGCTGTGAAGTTTGCGGAAACGTTGAAGAGTATGACGGGAGCGCACCGCAAGAATCTGGAGACAATAGCCGAATCCACGCCTGACAAGTCTGCGGATGAAATCATCGAAGAAGCACGCAAACCACCGCAGCAAGAAACTGTCAAGGTGTCGCTGCTCCAGCCCGCAGTGCAATCTCTGACGAAGTTTGCCTCTGATGCGAAGACTACGAAGGAAGAGGCAGCGGCAGACCTCATCGTTGAAGGACTGAAGGATAAAGGTTACTAAATTCAGGAGTCGTCCCTGTCAACGCCACTTACAGAAGATGAATGGTCGGAACTGATCCTCAGCGTTGGGACTCATCACAAACGCCGTGTTATCCGCCCGATGGAAGTCGCAAAGCGAATGCAGCGGGCGCTTGAGTCCGGGGTGCTTCCTGAAAAGAGGCCCTATTCTGCGGAGAGCCTTTCTAAGGCTCTTGGATTCAAGGCCAAGGACATGGTTTCACGTTTCTTGTCCTTGCTAAGAATGCCTGAGGAATTTCAGGGTCTCGTCGAGTGGGGCATGGGGAGCGGAGAACTGAACCATCTAACATTCTCTACTGCGTTCTCCATCGCATCGCTTGCAATGGAGCGGCAACGCGAACTCCTGACAGAAATTTTCAAACACGAACTTACCAAGCACGAAACCATGATGGCAGTGCAAGCGTTGAAACGTAATCCGACTCAGACAGTAGCAGATGCGGTCGCAGTCGCTCTCACAACGCGCCCGGTCAAGATTGAGCATGAAATCCTTATCGGTGCTTTCCCCGTAGAAAGCGCAATGGCGGGAGACGCAATACCCACGGGTCGCAAAGAGGCGACACTTACCGCCGTGTTATCCCCCATCTTCAATGGTGAGCCGTTCGCGGCAAGGGTTTCGGCAAAGAATTTCGTATTGTCCACTTCCCCCAAAGGCAAGAAGTTGTTACATGACCATTGCACCCGTCTCGGTGTTGACGAAAATCAACTGGTGGTAAAACTTTGCGAGGAGAGACTGGCAAGCTAATGTCTACAGCCAAGGTCTTGCCCGGTGGGACAATCCATTTAGGCGAGCACGTCTCTTGTGACGGATTCGGTTGGAAGCAACCGACGCGAATCATCACCCACGCTCACGACGACCATTTGCGGGAATTTGAACCGAGCCTCGGTGTTCAAGACCCGATTCTAATGCTGCCCGCTACCAGAGACCTAATTTACGCCATCAAGGGACCACATCTTCTTAGGCGTCGGAATCTTGTGATCTTGGAACCGAAGCGTACCTTGGAAGTGCCCCACGCGAAAGTGACATTCCTCCCGGCGAATCACATTCTCGGCTCGGCGCAAGTGATGGTGGAGACAGAAGACGGCGAACGGCTCGGATACACGGGAGATTTTTATTGGCCGATTGAACCACTGACTGGGTTGGATGAACTCGTCGTGGACGCAACATACGGCAATCCAGATTACGTCAGGGACTACAAGGAAGAACAAGTTGTCGAAGAATTACACGAACTGATTGACAAACTGATTGCCAACGGACATCGGGTCTGCGTCAAAGCCGTCGCTGGACGCCTCCAATATGTGATGCAGCAATTGCAGCCGCGTACACGACTGCCATTCATTTCAAGCAAGAAGCAGTGCCAGATTGCGCGAGTCTACCGGGATTACGGCTGTCTTGCCGATCCGGTACTGGATATTCATGGAGAAGAAGCCCAGAGAATAATTGCGGAAAGGCAGCCCTACGTCGGATTTCACCATCTTGCTGAGCAAATCCCCGAAACCGATTTTGATGCATCCATTCTGGTCAGTGCCTACATGGTTCCGCGTGAACGTCCCATCGTCCAGTTTGGGAAAACCTATCGAGTCGCACTCACTGACCACGCCGATTTCAATGCGACGATTGCCTACGTAGAAAAGGCAGCTCCGAAGCTCGTCATCACTGACAACTCACGAGGAGGCGATGCGAAGACGCTTGCCGAGGAAATTCGGGAACGGCTGAAGATCGATGCCATCGTCGGTGGTTGAATTCAGTCCGGCTGCTCGAAATTGCCTTCCATTGTTAATAATTTGACTTCCAAAACATTATGCTTTACGATCCGAGGAAATCAGCAATCAGGGAGCGAAGTTGGCAACGAAGGAATCAAGGGAAGCGGCGGAATCCTTCTCATACGTCTTCTCTGCGTTGAGAGGAGTGCAGGCGGGACGCGACTACTACGTCGCCATGTGTCCCCTAAAGCTTATACCGAAAATCTTCCTCTTTGACGAGGACGAAATCCCACCTGACTTGCGCGCGCAGCGCACCCTAAACCGTGCTCGCGTGCCGGAAATCGCACGCTACATTACCGAGAATCCCAAGGAATACGTCTTCTCCGCAATTACCGCCTGCGTAGACGGCGAAGTGAAGTTTGAGTCCTTCGGGGTTGATAGCGGTCACATTGGCAAGCTCCACGTCCCGATGACTGCCAAGTTCATCATCAATGACGGGCAGCATCGCCGTGCCGCGATTGAAGAAGCATTAAAAGAAAAGCCGGAAATGGGAGACGAAACGATTTCGGTTGTGTTTTTTGTCGATGGCGGCTTGAAGCGCAGTCAGCAGATGTTTGCCGACCTGAACAAACATGCCGTCCGACCCACGAAATCGATTGGCATCCTCTATGATTTGCGTGACCCCCTCTCGCATCTGTCCCGGAAGCTAATCTCGGCTGTGCCCCACTTCAAGGGCTTAACTGAATACGAAAAGACCACAATCTCGAATCGGTCGATCAAACTGTTTACGTTGAGCAGCATCTATCAGGGGACGCGTGCGCTGCTGAACAAACCAAAGCATGCCCGCATCTCTCTTGACGAAGAGAATCTGGCGACGGTGTTTTGGACTGAAGTTGGTAAGCACATCCCGGAATGGCAGATGGCGCAAGCCCGCAAGGTTAGTTCCGCAGAGCTACGACGAGACTTCATACACTCTCACGGGATTGCCCTCCACGCCTTGGGCATCATGGGTTGCGCCTTAATAGCGTCTGAACCGAAGAAGTGGAAGGAACGTCTCCGGATGTTGTCTAAGGTTGATTGGTCACGCTCGAACACCAAGCTTTGGGAGGGGCGGGCGATGATCGGAGGGCGAATCAGCAAGGCGCACAATAGCGTCCTCCTCACCGTGGTTGTGCTCAAGCGGACTTTGGGAATCGACATGACGCCAGAAGAAGAGAGAACACAAGCCAGTCTTCTCAAACGAGGAGCAGCGTAAACCAATGCAACTCACCGACACCGAGACCCTTGATCGCCTGTTCTTGGATCGCATCTCCGACGAAATTCGGCAGGTGTACCTTTGCGACAATCGCCCATGGATCATCGGGTACAGCGGCGGGAAAGACTCGACCACTGCGTTGCAACTGATCTGGCATGCAATCTCCAAGCTTTCTGCCGATCAGCGCTCCAAGCCGATCTACATCATTTCATCCGACACCCTGGTAGAGACGCCGAAAATAGTGGACTACATCGATAGATCTTTGGACCGGATGAACGAGGCCGCCCGTAAGCAGGGCCTTCCATTTTCGGCGCACAAAGTTCGCCCCATTCTCGATGACACATTCTGGGTGAACCTGATCGGCAGAGGTTACCCGGCTCCGTCATCTCAGTTCCGCTGGTGCACCGAGCGTCTGAAGATCGATCCGGCGAATGCTTTCATCCTGGAGAAGGTCGCAGATCATGGCGAAGTAGTTGTGGTTTTGGGTGTGCGCAAATCAGAGAGTTCCACCAGAGCACAGGTGATGAGCCTGCACGAAATCAAAGGCAGCTTGCTCTCCCGGCACACAACGTTGCCCAATGCTTTCGTCTACACGCCGATTAAGGACTTCAGCACAAACTCTGTATGGACATACTTGTTGCAAGTCCCGTCGCCATGGGGAAACAACAATCGTGACTTGGTAACGATGTACCGCAATGCACAGGCGGGAGAATGCCCGCTCGTTGTGGATACCACGACCCCATCATGCGGGAACAGTCGCTTTGGCTGCTGGGTTTGTACGGTGGTGACCCGAGACACTTCAATGGAGTCGATGATCGACAACGGCGAAGATTGGATGATGCCGCTGCTCGAATTTCGGAACATGCTTGCATCGACCCAAGACGTTAACGTGAAAGGCCAAGTTCGTTCTCTAAAGCGGCGGAATGGGCAGGTAATGACGAAATCTTCCGGTGAAGGCTTCGTCTATGGCCCCTACAAGATGGATCAGCGCAGGAAGCTGCTCCGTGCCCTGCTGGAAACTCAGAAGCAGATCAGATCGAAAGGCCCGAAGGCAGGCGAGACGCTAATCACTCCCGAGGAGCTTGAGCAAATACGTCGAATCTGGAGAACGGAGGAGCAGGACTGGGAGGATTCGGTCCCGAAAATATACCGAGAAGTTACGGGCGAGGATTTGGATTGGATCGCTGATGAGCTTCCTGCTTTCTCAAGCGAGGAACGTAAGACCCTCGATCACATCTGCGCCCGGCACGGAGTGTCGCCGGATATGGTCGCCAAGCTATTGGACGTGGAACGTGCGTTCCACGCAATCAGCCGTCGCGCTGGTGTATACCAAAAAATTAGCTCAGTCCTCGCTGAGGAGTGGAGAAGCGAGGAAGCCATTCTTGCATCAGAGGAGAAATCGGAAGAATGATTCTCACTCGACTGACGCTTACCAACTTTGGTGTGTTCCGCGGTCGCCAGAGTATATCCTTGCAGCCGCAGAAGGGAAAACCGATCATCTTGATCGGCGGCAAGAACGGTGCGGGAAAAACCACCTTTCTGGAAGCGATCAGGCTTTGTTTCTACGGCTCTCAGGGGCTTGGATTCAATTCCAAAGAAGACTACCTGAAGTACCTAGACGGCAGAATTCACACCAGCGCAAGTTCGATAATTCAGCCGAATGTTGCGTCCGTGGCGGTGGAGTTTCAGTACAGCGACTTTGAAGCCGTCCACACCTACAAAGTAAGCCGCTTCTGGGAACGCAGGAATACCGGAAAAGTGCACGAGACGCTCACCGTAGAGAGGAATGGCAAACCTCTCGACGACATCGCGGCCGAATACTGGCCTGAATTCGTCCGTGATCTGATTCCGCCCGGTGTGGCTCAACTCTTCTTCTTTGACGGCGAAAAGATTCAGCATCTCGCGGACGACACCTCAGATCAGAGGGAACTGTCGGAAGCAATGAAAGCCTTGCTCGGTTTGGATGTTGTGGAACGGCTGGGGGCAGACCTCGAAATCTACCGCTCACGGGTCATCAAGACTCTTCGCAACGTGGACGGCGGCAAGGACGTGGAGGAACTGACACAAGAACTCCAGCACCTTGAAAACACGCTGAATGAACTCCGCAAGGTTCGCGAGGCACAGGAAACTACCATTGCCGAGATGCGGCTACAGGTCGGACGTGCACAGGACAAGATTACAGCGCAAGGCGGCTCCTTCGTCCGCAATCGTGAAAAGCTGGTACATGAGAGCGCAGTCCTCGAAACACAAATCGGTCAGTCGGAAGCAAGTCTCCGGGAAATGTGCGGGGGACTGCTGCCCTTCACACTGGTTCCTCAGTTATGTGACCAGCTAGGGAAACAACTGCTTGCTGAGCAAACGGCTACGGAATCCGATGCGGGCAAACAGGTCATCAAAACAGCCAAGACACACGTGCTCGGACAACTCGACACACCCGACTTTTGGACCGAATTCCCCAAGCTTTTACCTGCGACCAGGAAGAAGCTCAAAAGCCGGATAGGCAAAGCGTTCGAGGAGATGGTGACCAGCAAGAACGGTAACCACGCAGAACCCGTTCACCAGCTATCACCGATTCTCGTCCGCCAATTGACAGCTTGGCTCGACAGCGCGACCGACCTCAAGAACACGATTCTCCAACAGTGCGCGGAGCTGGAACGTCTCAACCGGGAATTGCACCGAGTCGAAGACGAACTCCGGAAGGTACCGCCAGACGAATTGCTGAAACCCCTTTTGGAAGAGCTTCAGAAGTTCAATCTCGAACTCGCCGAAGCCGGCAAGAACGCGGTCCTCACCGACGACAAGATCAAGAACGCGGAATTGGAACTTGCTGTTGTGCAGCGCAGATACACGCAGAGCGTCGAAAAGCTTGCGTCACAAGCAACTCAAGGATCAAGGGTTCAACTTGTACCAAGAATTCAGCAAGTTCTTAACGACTTCAAATCTGCATTGCTAAGCAAGAAGCTCATCCAACTCCAGACTGACGTGACAACCAGCTTTAATTCACTGTGCCGAAAGAAGAAGTCGGTACGACAAATCACCATCAGCCCAGACGATTTCTCCGTGGTATTCAAGAGTGAGGACAATCGTCCGATTCCCAAGTCTCAGCTTTCAGCAGGCGAGAAGCAGATTTATGCCATTTCCATGCTCTGGGGACTTGCCAAGACCTCTGGACGCCCCTTGCCCATCATCATTGACACCCCGTTGGGACGGCTGGATACAGACCACAGAAGGCTATTGACCGAGCACTACTTCCCCTTCGCTAGTCATCAGGTCATCATCCTGTCCACTGACTCGGAAATCGATCAGGTGTACTTCCGCGATCTGCGGCAGAGCATCTCCGAGGCGTACCGATTAGATTTCAACACGGAAGATCATGGAACAAGGGTAAACAGCGGTTATTTCTGGAATCACGCCAATGAAGCTAACGAGACTACGACTCACAACTGAAGCCTCGAACCGACTTCGGTTTGTTGCGGGGAAGACAGGACTCACGCCGAATCTCTTGTGCCGGATCGGGTTTTGCTTGTCGCTCGCGGAACCGAGCGTGCCAAACCCCGAGAACTATCCCGAGCAGGAAAGAGAGTTTAATCGATATACCCTGCTTGGTGAATATGATCCGCTCTTCGTCGCGCTTTTGGTGGAGCGTTGCCGCAATGACGGCCTCGACCTCACCAGAGTCTCTGACTATTTCCGGGCTCACATGAATCGTGGCGTAGTGCTCTTGCAGCAGAGGACCAAGAACATTGCTGATTTAGCGACCCTCATCCCCGCGTGATCTCGCCCCGCTGGACAGTCCAAGGACCAATGATGTCAGTAATCGTTAAGAGCTCACTTGGCAGCCGCCAAGATTCGAAGCGTTCCCCCGGCCGGGAAGACGAACCCAAGACCCAACTGTCCTTTCCGAGAGGAAACGGATATCCTCTTCTGTCACCTGACTTTGGGAGAATGTACATGGCCTACCCGGCTGATCTCTTGGGCAGCTACAAGGTCCTGGAGGACCCGAACCAGTGTCTCCACCGCACAGTTAAAGACATCGTAGCCTCCTACAACAGTGCCTGGGATCCCCTCACCGAACTTCTTCAGAACTCCATCGATGGAATCAATACCAGGGCGGCACTGGACGGCGGAGCCTACGAGGGAAAACTCCTTATCACCATTGACGCCACGACGAACTCGATTGTCATCGAAGATAACGGTATCGGCATCCCTCCCGGTAAGGCGAATACTCTCCTCTTGCCAGGAGGAAGCCTCAAGACCCTCGGGAACACCTATGGCCACAAGGGATTAGGCTTTACTTATTGCGCACACGTATCTCGGGCCATCGAGGTCGAAACAGAACACCACGAGACCGGGGCCAAAGACCACTGGAAGTTCTCAGGAGCATTTGAATGGTTGGTGGACGCGTCAAAGACGCCTGTTATGGAAAAGGTGCTAAATGGATCTCTCCGAACCATGCAAGGTCCAGGTACCGCGGTCCGAGTAGAATTCGTGCCCGGTCAGTACGAGCCAAACGTTGCCAACACCGCTGTCCTGGATGATTTCTTCAAATGGGCAGATGACGAAAAGCTGCTACCTTTTGTTTTGAGGACACGCACGGCCATTGGCCAGGTAGGAACGCTCTTCAATGAAGCCCCACCCGTAAACGTTGATGTAAAGGTCGCGTTCGTAAACGGCTCGCGTTCCATATCTGTTCCCTACAGCTTCTTTGATTTTCAGACCAAAGCGCCTCTCAGTCAGCAAAACTATCCACGAGCATCCGACTACGCTTCAAAGATTTATCTGAACCCGAAATATCCAAACAAGACCCACTATGGGATTTATCACATTTTTGCAACCGAGGCATCTGATCCTGCCAAGACTTTAAGCGTCGGCAGAGTACACGGTGGAGTTACCTTCAGTGTCTACATCTACGCGTGCGGCAAGGAGAACCTGGCCACAGCTTTGAGCCAGTACGATGAGCGATTGGGTGAGAATGGCCCATTCAGGAATTTAGCGTTTACAACCGACGTGCACCTTGCAATTGCGGGCATGCCTTCGGGCGTGCCAATCGATTCGTGGAACAATTTCGGTGCGCACGAACAAAGGTATTTCTCAATCGTCAATACCGAGCTCAGTTTTGGATCCGTCCTCGACGCGGGCAGGAAGACTATCACTCGTTACTACGTGGACCTTATAACCCAAAAAATAGTGGATTTGACCAAGGCCAAGGCAGCCTTCGGAGGCCAAGTCTCGTTCTATGAACTATCGACGCATTTGCACACGAGGCCCGGAGCACCCACTCGCACTCCTATTTCTTACATCGAGCAATGGAAGACTTATCCAGCCTTGAAGAGCGACCACCTATTGTTAACGAGGCGTCCCGACGACGAGCTCGGGACCTATCTTTTATTCGGTGAACTTGCGGGACGAGGCCATTTGCCCGGTTACAAATTCCTATATCTGTCCGGCGGTGCCGTTTATGATGCCGCTGTCGAATTCGAAATCAATCTTCAGAATCTTGAACATCTGAATCAATCCGCTGGTGGCAAGAACAAATTTGGCGTGGGGCAGCCGCTCATTCAGCAGCAGAAGAACCTTCCCTCGTTCCCCAAATATAAGTGGCGAGACCAAGCCAGCGGCCAAGAACACCTGGTTACCGAATTTAAGGTTGCGGCGGAGGAGCTCCTCCGCGACGTTCAAAAGCAAAAAACTGCCAAACAGATCAGAGACATCAACCTGTTGGTCTGCATCCAGGCTGACGAAGGAGAAATCATCAACTTGCAAGGCTCTTGGATTCCTGTCTCCGACGCAGCTCGCCGCCTCTCCGGCGTCACCCACGAGCTCAGCTACGCCGGCCACACGATTCCAGTCATTTGCCTAGATGAGGTGATAAACGAACTCAGCAAGATTGGTGCCATAAAGTAGCCACAAACCAAGAGCGGCTTTAAGGCAAATTCGGGCCGTATTTATCTACTTCGAGCTAGGGAACCTCGCTAGCAGCCAGCGGGCCAAAAATGAGCGTCGGGCAACTTGATCAGCCGCAACCCGAAAGCAACGGGGGTCACTCCCAGACCCAACCAAGCGAGCCCGAGTCACGCTTGACTATCATTCAGGCGATTCAACAGGTCATGGCGCAATCCGGGCACCCGATGACGATACCGCAAGTATATGAAGCGATTGTGCGAAACCATCTTTACCAGTTCAAAGCCGACGATCCAGCTCACATCGTAAGGAACGAGATCAGAAGGCATTGTGTTGGACTCGATTTCGCATCCGCTTCCCCTCGTAAGGTTTTCAAATTCACCGGCGACGGCCGGTACTTCGTCCTAGCTTCCCCCGTGCTGGACAAGGGGCGCGGTCGCGCCAGAATGCCAAGGACCTCCCGACGCACCAAGGATATCGATGATTTCAAGCAGCAGTATGAACAATACATTGCTCGATTCAAAAGCCGAGTGCTTGATGAAATAAGGAACGTCGGACCACGACAGTTTGAGCACTTCTGCCGCAATCTGCTAAGCGCCTATGGTTTCCTGCAAGTAAAGGTGACTCGATTTACGAAGGACGGAGGCATTGACGGCCATGGTCGCTTGAAGGTCGGCTTTGACTACTTCAATGTTGCCTTTCAGTGCAAGCGACGAACCCGAGGCAATGTCGGCCGTCCCGAAATCAGCCAGTTCCGCGGCGACATTCAGGGGCAATACGCCCTGGGCTACTTCTTTACAACCGCGAGCTTTACACCTGAAGCCAAGGATTACTCGGTACGTCGCGGGGCAGTGCCGATCACCTTGATCAATGGTCCAACAATCGTCGAGATCATGCTTGAGAAAGGCTTTGGTGTCGACAAGGAGGATCTTCCGATCTACAGCTTGGCCCTCGACCTGATCTTCAGCGATTAGAACCTACCTTCCATAGATTCTAGGTACTACCGCTCATCCTTCCACTCCACCTCCCCAGGTGGGCGCCGCTCGGCCGCGGCTCGGACGGGCATTTCGGAAGGCGCCGATTTCGCGCCAAACGAACCCCAACCCCGTTTGGCACTCATCGCGCTTTCACTCACGCCCTGCCACCCTCCTTCGGCCTCCGTTCTGTCCCTTTCACCGTTCCGCCTTGTTTCTTCCCGCTGCCGCTCAAGTGAAGGAAGAAACAAGCCGGAAACGGCAGAAAGGGAAAAAACATGAAATTAGAAGAAGTCAACACACGAACCAAAGAGGCCGTGGATTTCCTCGTTGCGGCACTGGAGTCCGGTCACAGTGAAGTCCTTACCGCATACCTCGGAGCAATGGCGAAGTTTCACAGCTACAGCTTCGGCAACATTATGCTCATCGCACGTCAGAAGCCCGATGCTACCAACGTTGCCGGACTTCGGACATGGAACTCGCTTGGCCGCTTCGTTAAACGGGGAGAAAAAGGCATCTTCATTCTCGCCCCGATGGTAGGACGACGGAACACGAAGGATGTGGCGACCGAAGAGCCGAGTGAAGACGCAACCACGGAAGGTCAGCGGACGCTGTACGGATTCCGGGCCGTCTACGTTTTCGATCGAAGTCAAACGGAGGGCAAAGACCTTCCAGCGTTATCCGAAGTGCAGGGCGATGTCAGCGGCTACCGCGAACGGTTGGTCAGGTTCGTGGAAGCCCACGGCATCACGCTGAATTACTCCGACAAGATCGGACCCGCCAAGGGTCTGTCCTACGGCGGAAAGATCACGCTGCTTTCCGGGATGCAACTCGCCGAGGAATTTTCCACCCTGGCGCACGAGATCGGCCATGAACTCCTACACCGTGGTGAGCGCCGCACCCTGACCACCAAGCAAGTGCGCGAAACCGAAGCCGAAGCTGTGGCCTTTGTCGTCTGCCAAGCCATCGGGCTTGATACCGGAAGTAGCTCGGCGGATTACATTGCCCTCTGGCATGGAGACGCCAGTCTTCTCCGCGAGAGCTTGGAAGCCGTCCAGCAAACCGCTGCCGTGATCCTCGGGGGTATTGCCCCCGAGCCTCCGGCGGCGACCGCAGCCGCATAACCGCCAACCACCAGAGATTCCGGCGCATACGCGCAACGTGTGCGCCGACCACCCCAACCAGAAATACAACGAAACGAGAGGAGAAGAAGTCATGCAAACTACGCACAGTGCAGTTACCAACAACGAATATCGCAACATCTCAATCGCCGCATTGGTCGAGTCGGGCACGAATCCACGGAAACGGTTCGACCCGGTCGCATTGGAAGAACTGGCCGCGAGTTTCAAGATGCAGGGCGTTCTCGCGCCCCTGCTGGTACGCGAACTGGAGGAAAGCAAATACGAAGTCGTAGCCGGAGCGCGTCGTCTGCGGGCTGCCCGCATCGCGGAACTCGAAAACCTTCCGGTCCGCATCGTCAAACTCACGGACGCGGAGGCGATTGAAGCCCAGTGCGTCGAAAATCTCCAACGTCAGGACATCCACCCGCTTGAGGAAGCTCTGGGTTTCCGGGCATTGCTTGAACTAGGAGAACCCGCCTACAGCATTGCCAGCATTGCGGCCAGAACCGCGAAAAGTGAGGCGTACATCTATGGCAGGATTCGCCTCGCCGACCTCATCCCGCCTGTGGCCGAGGCGTTCCTGAAAGATCAAATCACCATCGGCCACGCCCTGCTGATCGCCAAGCTCCCGGCTGCGCAGCAGCAGGAAGCTTTCACCGCCGCTTTTCGCGGCATGTGGACGAGCGGCGGAAACACCCAAGTCCTCATCCCTGTCCGCGAATTGGCGGTGTGGATCGAGGCCAACATCCTGCTGCAATTGGCATCCGTGCCGTTCGACAAACAGGATGACACGCTGGTGCCCGAAGCAGGTTCGTGCGCCAATTGCCCGAAACGGACGGGCTTTAACAAGCTACTTTTCCCCGATGTCCAAAAGGATAGCTGTATTGACGCCCAGTGTTTTCGTCACAAGCTCGACGTTCACCTATCGAAGACAATCGAAAGCAAGCCGAAGCTGGTGCAGATTTCTTCGGCGTGGAACTCCCGCGAGGGCGCTCCCTTGGGGCGCAACCACTACGTGGAACTCCAAATCAAGAAAGCCAAGACGAACGGAGCGGCGGCGAAGTTGCCGCCAGTCCAGAAGCCTTGCGAGAAGATGACCGAAGCCATCGTGATGGACGGCGGCAAGCGCGGACAGATTGTGAAAGTCTGCGCCGACCCTGCTTGCCGCGTGCATCATCCGAATACGCCCTCTCCCGAGCAGGTTGCGCGGGAGCGGGCCGAGGAGCGCAAGCGCATCGAAAAAACCAAGCTGGCAATCACCACTCGGCATCGCGCTTTGGCAGCAGTGTTGGAGCGGGTGTCAGCGCCATTGAAGAAGGCCGATCTTTTGACCGTGGTCCATCACGTCATCGGCCAACTGCCGTACAACCAAGTGCCGACCCTGGCGAAGCGACATAAGGTCGAAGAAGGCAAGAGCACGAAGACTCCGCAGGAGCTTCTGGCCAAGCGCGTCGCCACGTATGACGAAGCCGCGCTATGCCGGATACTGCTCGAAATTAGCTTGCTCGACTCTGCCTACATGCGGTCTGGCGCATCCGACGATCTACTCACGGATACCGCCAAGCGCTATCGCGTGGATGTCGAAAAGCTGGAGAAGGCCGTGGTTGCTGAGTTTGCGGCGAAACGCAGTAAAGAGGCTAAACCTAAGACCAAACCAAGAACCAAATCTGTGAGCTAGCGGAGCTGAACGAGATTGGGCGGAGTGTCATCCTGCACTCCGCTCGTTTTCTTGCAGTCTCGGAAAAAGCCGCCCAATGAAAATCATTGGGTTCCGTTATCTTCGACCAGCTTGGCTGGTGTGGAGGGCGGTGATTTCAGATAAGGAATTAAACTCGCCCCTTAGACCCTTCTTTCGCCTATTCTGTGTGACATGGCAAAGAAGATGCCGCAGACTGATTTTCGTGCGGTGCGAACAGTTTTGGAAGCATCAGATTTCCGACATGCTCCGGGAAATCCTCAACGCCCCGTAACTGACCTGGTGGGGAAATCCACGTGGGAGCATATTCAGACTCTCCCAGAAACAGTTTCGATCTATACCTCCAATGACCACGGGAAAGATCTCTCTCTTTTAGCCGACCTTTGGGGCGAGTGGGTTAGGTTGATTCCTACGGATGGAAGTGTCGTCCAGCGGGCCATGCTCGTTGCAACTGACGAGTTTCAAGCAGCTACATTCAATTCGCTTCACGGATATTACCGAATCAGCGCTGCCAGTTTACGTGCGGCACTGGAACAGATGACCATAGCTGCCGATTGTGAGCTTCGCGGTGACCAAGTGGAACAAAAAAGTTGGTTGGAAGGGACGGGTGAATTGCTCTTCGGAAAAGCATCCGACAATCTTCAGAATCGATTTCGACAAACACGATTAAGATTTATGTTCCAGCAGGACGATGGGAAGAACCAAGCAGGCTGGGTCAGGGCGTTACATGATGCGTTGAGCAATTACGCTCACGCGCGACCGGGCTTTGATGCGCTACGCATGTGGGAAGGAAGCAACGGACCGATCTATGTGAAAAGTGCTTTTCTGTGGACCGCGAAGATGTGGCTGTTTACCTATACGTCCTGCGTTATTCTCCTGAAACTTATGCGACCTCAGACACCCAAACTTAATGACGTGTTTGCAGAGCGCCGAATTACGGAAATTCGACAACTCGTCTCCGTAGCAAAGTTTCTGTGGCCGCAAGAGCATCACACGCGCACTTGCCAATGAAGTCTATTTCTTCTGGCGCTCCGCCTCGATTGACACTCGGAGGTGCGCGAGGGAACTTTTTGAAAAGCAACACCCCGAGCGAACCCGCAAGTACGGACACAGAGGCCCGCGCGTCGATTTCCGGGACTGGAAGTATGGACACCTAGCTTGTCCTTGCAATTCAGAGATTGATCTCCAAAGAAGAATCGCAAGGAGCATTGGATAGTGGCGAAGGCTCTCCAGTCGCGAGTTCGGGTCTTTTACAGGGGAGCGCCGATGATTACTTCTTAAGAAAGCTCCTCTGGACGATCTTTAATGGGGATGATGGTCTGGTTGAGGTTCCATTCACCGATTGCTGGAACCTCCCACTGAATTCCTTCAAAGTTGACCTTACTCATCTTCACCTCGCAATCCTCTTGAGCAACTGTCCAATCAACGGGGTTGTGTAGCAAACGAAGAAACTCCTCGGTTGACTGCACTCCAGCCGGACTGTTCTCAACCGCGACTGTCTCACGGTTCCAGTTCTCATACGTCACAGTACCTCGATTAAATATCGAATTGAGACCTTTATCGCTGATTACGACCGTTCCGTTTATAACAAAGCCATTAAACCCATGAATGTTGCTTAATATGACCGCCTCGATTTGTTTGATATCTCGAAATACGCGTTTTGTGCAAAGACCACGTAATGCCTCTGAGTCCTGGCGCAGGAAATCAGATGCCACTCTGGCTTGTCTAGCTCCACATTCGATTATCTTGTAGTTCTTCCAATGATCATATGGAGTGTAACCCTGACCGGCGAGCGCCTTGATTTGCAGTATCAACAAGAGTCCATCCTTGAACACGATGAGGTCGACGTCAGTTAACACGCGGCCATTCGCACGGAGTTTTGCGCCCCGTGCGACCTTACTCCAGCCCGCTTCGCGAAACTTGAACTCTGCATAGTCCTCGCACAGTTCTCCGAATCGATGACCCACTGTGCCATTACTCAACCATTTGAAACGAACATCTGAAGTCCAATGACTCGAATTGAACATCGAAAGACACGCGATTTTGTCTCCGCCCACTGCGATATACGGAGTCCTGCCCAGCTTCACCTGCCGCTCGCAGGGAAGAGTAAGCACCATCTGCGTGATTGCTTCCTTTACTGCTAGTTTGCCAGTGTTGTCGATTGGAAGCAACTCGACTATGGCCGGGGCCGTGGTCACAGGTGGGGTCAGTTCCCGATACGTCTTCTTTGAGGAGTGTTTTGCTACAAACTCGGCTACGCCAAGATACCAGCGCAGCGCTACCCCGGCAATATAGTCGTACCTGACTGGAAAATGATTGCGGCTCGCGATGCAGAGCAAATCGTCATCTGGAGAGAGCTCGGCGATTGTGTGTTCAAGTTCACGCTTTAGAGAGAAATATTCGGTGGAACTGTAGCGTACGTCTCCGTTTCCGGCCAGATGGGCCAGACAATCATCAAGAAAATCAGGCAGCAATTGTTCAAGATTATTGCGAAGCACTGAAACCCGCCTACGTCCGAGTAGTAACGACACCACCTCTCTGCGAATTCCAACAACGCGAGAGTATTCAAGTCGAGGTTCGCGCATCGCGAAGCTCACACTCGCGTGAGGGGCGGTCGTGATCGATGTCACTACCCACTCTCCGTAGGTGACTTGATCAACGAAGTATTCAATGCTATCCCACGCCGTTCCTTCGCAAGCAAGTGCGATAAACTTCTCTGCCGTCGCCTTCTTAATCGCTTGGCCTACTCCAACGTCAGCAAATTGAGCGGTCTTTGTAATCTCATTAAGAGCGCGGGCCGCTCCATTCATCAAATTGTTGCATGCGCCTGAGAAATCGTGGAACGCCCTCTCAGACTCCGCGGCCTTCAATTGAGGTGGCAAAGCCGCATTTAGCCTAGGATCTGCTTGCGACCAACCTTTGTTCCGAATCTCGTCGATCGAAGAAGATAGCGATTCTGTTGCTATTCTGAGCAGCGTCAAGAATGATAATTTTGGAAAGGTTTGCAAAATGGAGGAAACGCGTGCCGCTACTTGGCGCCTGGCCTGACTGGCAATGAGCACGAACTCAGCATAGTGTTCCTCGTATCTGCGCTGGTGCGAGTCGCTCACAACTTTCCGGGCCGTCTTCTTATAGAGAGAGGCCAATTGTCTCTGAACTTCAACGTCGTCGACCTTGAGTAAAAGCTTTTGTTCGCGTACGCAAACGAGAGATGGGTATGTTCTTAAGTGCTCCAGCAACATCTGGACCGGGGAGAAATCCCCGTCTGCCATCTGCTTCTTTACGGCAGTTAATATCTTTGCTCGATTCCGAGGGTTGTCCAGATCAGCATGTTCTACCATCGGGCTCAATTCTGCTTTGCGATAAGCCGCTGTCGCGTGGAAATTAAAAAGCCTCGGACACTGCAGTTTAGAGCATACGAGTCAAATAGGCTCAAGCCCTTAAACCCGGGTCCAGTTTCTTGCTTCTGCGATCCTTCATCGGCGGCGAATTCGTAGATGTATGTTCCGATAGATACTACCCGGTGGCCAGCTTGGCATTTGCGTAACGAACGCTCATGTTGTGCGAAGAAAAAGTGAATAAAACTTCTCGGCACTTTTACCGGCAGTTGGCCTTGCCTGCGCAGGGTCAGTGATCTTTGCAAGCAATTTTCAGCTTGAACTATTCCGGCGAGAAGCCAACCGAAAACGTAGTCCCTCTGGACATTTGCGACGTGTACGCCCAGCTCATCTGCTTTCGCGTCTATTTCATACTTCTCGATCATTCCTCAAGCTCATGACTTGGCGATCATCGAGTGAATAAGCGTTTGAGCCAGCTCCAGAGCCTTTGCAGTGCACCTCCGCGTTTGCGATCAAGTGCTTCAAAATATGTGTGTCTGCGCTTCTCCTCGTGACGGCGTCCCGCGGCAATTTGCTCTGGCGTCCACTTCTCAGCCCATACAACCTTTCCGCTGGTGATCCAGTAATGAGACTGGCAGGCTTGTTGCCAGTTTCCAACGGACGGTCGTAGGCTCGGCCCGCTCCTCGTCTCCTCAACCGACCATTCAGTTGGACCAAGGGCCGTTTTGACTTTCGAGCCGCAGCCGCAAGCACAAAGATGCATCGCAATGTCGAATTCCTCCGAAACGTAGAGAACACCCGGTTTCAGTTCTTTCGGCATGTAGCGCACGCGCTGCATTTCAAACTTGATCAGAGCTCGGACTCCCCGACGACCTTAAGGTCGCCAATTTCCAGCAGCATGTGATAGTAGGGAATCTCTTCAAAGTAAAAGCCACGCAGTTGTTTGAACCTGATCACAGCCAGGCAAGCGTTCAGGGCGTTAATCTCACTGATCTGAATGTTGGTCCGATAGATGTCGTCCGGCTGGTCGGACATTTCGGCGAGACCCTTATTTCGAACCTTTTCGCCATTTTCTGACGAGTAATAGGTTGCCCGCATCATGCCGTTAATCGACCCTCTTTCCCGGTCCAGTCCCATGCCGACATCGATGAACGGTATACCCTTTGAGATCAGAAGATCGAAGAGTTTAGAGCGTGCGGAACCTTTATCAACACATACGAACGCGAAAGTTACGCCTTCCAACTCAGCGGCTGACGACGAATCGATCAACTTGCGCTCGAATTTCAGTCCCTGGCGGAAGTTATCATAGCGCCCGCCATAAACATCCACCTTCGGCTTGCCCAGCTCGTCTTCCTCCAGCCTACCGGGCGATCGAAACGCGTTGTGCACGTGGAAGAAATCGAAATCAAAAGCCCTGATTTCCCGGACCGGCGTCTTCACAAGAAAATCCAAAACGTACGCACCAGTGCCGCCGGTGCCAATGACGGCCACAACGTCGTTCGCGAATTTGGCCGATAGATCTGTAATCTCCGCCCTGCTCGTCAACGTGTCGTGCAACTTGAATACGGATTCCGACATTTTGTCAGAAGTGCGGAACGTGTAAGGATTGGCATTGTGCAGCTCCATCGCCGGTCCAGCGATGATTGTCAAGTAGCTCTCGATCTTCTCGAAGAAATCTGCAAACGCCCCCGTGGCCTTGGGCTTGTTGGAAAATCGACGCTGCACGACAACGTCCTTGCTGGCTTCACCAAGTGCCAGCGGTGTAGGACCACCCGCCAGGTTGGGGATGGGTTTTCCGTCAAGGCCGTGCGGTACGGAGCCGGAAAACCAAATCTGGTGATCGTCCTGCTTCACTGTCAGCTTATCGACGAATTCCAGCTTGGCGACGAACGCGGCCCACTGGAGCTGCCTCTGATCATCGAGATACGGGATATCACGGACAATGAGATACCCGCTGTCGATGCCTACGGCATAACCCTTCTCCAATAGCCGCCGCAAATCGTGATTATGACTGACCAGTTGGTGAAACACTGAAAATCATATCCTCCTTTACTCTTACAGAACCGCCTGGCGAAAGAGTGCCTTCCGGCTTATGGCCAGGTCCGTTCTTGTACTTCACCGAATATGTGATTTCCGGATGTTGCGGATAGTCGGGCACGTCGAGCGTGACCACCTGGGCATAAGTAATCTCGCGCATCGACCATTCGTGTGGAGTTCCATTAACGATGATTGTGACTTCCCGCTTTTCGGGAGGACCACTATGGAAGTGCTCGTCTTCCTTCAAGTGCACTGTCTCTGGGCCGTCCGGAACCACCCTGTCTTCTCGATCGCCGGTTACTTCGCGGTAAAGAACAAGGCCAGCCGCGACGTTGCCAAGTTTGTAGAGTGCATGGCCTGTAGTTGGGTTCGGTGATTCCAATCTGTGCTCATCAATGTGAATCCTCACTTCATGCTTGTCGTTCATCCTCCCCCTCCCACACCTAATTGGCTTCTTTTTGCGGAGGCATGGTCTTGTGATCGTTTTTCTGTCGCCGCTGAGCATATATATACGGGAGCAAGCTCAATGGTGTCAATCTGTAGTTTACATAAACCTCGTTGCGTATACCAACGTGTTTGCGGAGATTGACATTCGAGCGGAGCTGCGTGTATGGTTTTGCTGATGGCAGATTCCAGCGGACTATACAAGGCAGTTGGACGTAACATCCGCACGGCGAGGGAGCGGTCGGAGCCCAAACTCAGTCAGGCCAAACTCGCCAAACGGCTCGGAATCAGTCGGGTATCGGTAGTCAATATCGAAGCCGGACGGCAGCATGCGCCCCTGTCGTTGCTCTGGCAGATAGCTGAAGTCTTCGAAACGGAGCTGGTCCTCCTCATTCCTCGCAAAAACGAATTGCATTCCTCCGTGGGTCCAGTTCAACTTAATCGGAAGACAATCGACCAGATCAAGCTGGCAGCCGTGGGTGACAAGGAAACCCAGCAAAAGCTCACCGGGGCCATTAGCAAACTCAAAACCACACTAGAAAACCAGCCACCACTAAAAGAAGAGGAACGTCATGACAAATCAGTCAGTCGATCAGCACGCTGAAGATATCCTGCGGAAAACAGAAACCTACAAAGTGCCCGTACCTATCGAAGTTGTCGCCCAGCGTCTTGACCTCAAAACAGAAGCCGCTGCTCTCGGCGATAACGTGTCAGGGATGCTGGTAGTCGAGAATGATCGCGGCGCTATCGGCTACAACTCCAGCCACGCGCGTGTCCGACAGCGATTCACTGTTGCCCATGAAATCGCCCACTTCATATTGCACCTGAAAAAAAACCGCCGATCTCAATTGTTCATAGATCCTTTTGTAATTTTTCGACGTGACGACAATTCGGCGACCGGTAACGATAAACAAGAAGTCGAAGCAAACAGGTTCGGCGCGGCGCTATTAATGCCCGCTACTCTTGTGCTCAAGGAAATCAAAAAGCATGGTCTGGATCTGGATGACGAAGATGCTCTGGGTTTTCTGGCAAAGCGATTTCGTGTCAGTACGGTCGCGATGACCTACAGGCTCAATGCTCTGGGGCTACTTCGTTAGGTTTAGAGGAGCGCGCCCCGTTAGCCCTTTGCACAGTATTGCCTCAGAGCCATGTTTTCCCGTACGCTGAAGTCCGTAAGAATTACGTCTCAACAAGATCCAAACTGAAACGCTATGATTGACACCGTCTGGGGAAGCACCGACAAGCCAGTATCAACCAAACGCCTGGCCGCCCTCCTTGCGACTGATAAAACGCTCGAAGGCACGCTGTATATCGGATACCCGATCATCGGCACTCCCGAAGGATCGTTTCCAATTGATGCTCTTCTTGTGTCGCCCACGAATGGCCTCATCCTTTTCAATCTTGTCGAAGGCCGCGTCTTGGCAGATTATGCGACTGCCCAAGATGAGGCATTCAATAAAATGCAAGCAAAGTTGCTCCAGCATCAGTCTCTAATTCGCAAGCGCGAGCTCATGGTGAAAATAAAGACGGTTACATTTGCCCCTGCCGTCCCACAACTAAATTCACACGCAGATGGCGAACATCCGCTATGCAACGCCGACACAATCTTCGCGGTCCTGAATGGATTGGACGTCGCTGCTCCAGAGGTTTTCCCGGCGCTGCTCTCTGTAATCCAAGCAATATCAACTCTTCGTAGGGGCCGACGGAAGCGGCAACTCCAAGATTCTGATTCGCGTGGTTCGAAGATCAAAGCTCTTGAAGACTCCATTGCAAATCTCGATACCCAACAAAGTGCGGCTGTCGTCGAGACATTCGACGGTGTTCAACGTATCCGCGGACTCGCTGGAACGGGTAAAACAATCGTGTTGGCCTTAAAAGTTGCGTACCTGCATGCACGCCACCCAGATTGGTTGATCGCCGTAACGTTCAACACCCGTTCGCTGAAGAAACAGTTCGAGCATTTGATAACTACGTTCGTGCTAGAACAAGCGAACGAAGAACCGGACTGGGATAAAGTTCGTATCCTTAATGCATGGGGAGCACCTGGAGGCAAAGACAGATCCGGCATCTATTTTGAATTCTGTCGCGAACACGGCGTTGAGTATTTCGATTTTCGCTCTGCGCAGGCCCGCTTTGGGGCTGACCGCCAGTTCGAAGGAGCATGCGACTCAGCGCTTCAAAGTGTCAAAACCTTCATCCCTAAATACGACGCTATCCTCGTGGATGAGGCGCAGGACTTCTCGCCAAACTTTCTATTATTATGCTACGAATACCTTAAAGACCCGAGGAGACTCGTTTACGCTTACGACGAACTTCAAAACCTCGGCAAGAAGTCTCTCCCACCCGTTGAAGACATTTTCGGCAGGACGCCGGATGGCAGTCCCCGTGTTCTCTTCAATGCCCCTGAACCGGGGAAGCCGAAGCAGGACATCATACTCGATATCTGCTACCGAAATTCGCGACCGGTTCTCTCCACGGCGCACGCTTTAGGTTTCGGCGTTTATCGAGAAAAAGGAGGATTAGCGCAGATATTCGACAATAAAGATCTCTGGATTGATATTGGCTACAAAGTGAAATCGGGAACTCTGGAGGATGGGCAAGTAGTTGCTCTCGGGCGTACATCGAAATCGAGTCCTGAATTTCTGGAGAGCCACTCCAGCATCGATGATCTAATTGATTTTCTGGTTTTTCCCTCGATCGAAGAGCAAAATGCTTGGCTGGTAGAAGCAATCCAACGCAATCTTTCCCGTGACGAACTATTGCCTGACGACATAGTAGTCATCAATCCAGACCCGCTCTCGACTCGCGAAGCCGTGAAAGGCGCGCGAGCAACATTGCTGCAGAAGGGAATCAATTCTAACTTGGCCGGAGTGACAAGCTCTGCGGACGTTTTTTCTGAGCCCGGAACTGTGACGTTCACGGGAGTTTTCAGGGCGAAGGGGAACGAAGCGGCGATGGTCTATGTTATCAATGCTCAAGACTGTTTTTCTGCGCCTCTACCCAGGGATGTTGCGCGGGTCAGAAATCGCCTATTTACCGCGATCACAAGGAGCAAAGCGTGGGTACGGGTGCTTGGGATCGGGGCTTCTATGGCAGCGCTAAAGGCCGAATTTGATAAAGCAAAGGCAGCAAATTTCGAACTGCGTTTTAGGTATCCAACAGAAGCAGAGAGAAAACAGATCACGATTGTCAATCGTGACATGTCAAGTACGGAACAAGCGAAGTTCGCTAAGAAGCGAAGCTTCCTTCTCGACATCATCGAGTCACTTGAATCTGGAGAAACATTCCTTGAGGACTATCCAGAGGATGTCATCGAGAAGCTCCGCGCCCTGCTCAACAAGAAGTCACCCTAAATATTCCGATGACGCCAACGAATACTTTGAGTCAAATCACGGAGCTCATGACTGCACTGGTTAGCTTGAGCCTCTGCAATGAACAAAACTTTCCATCAACCCACGGGGACCCTACTAAGGCCTTTGAGATAACCGTTGGCAATGCCGCCGGCATGAGTGTGGCATTGAAAAATATTGCCTACCACGATATCTATCGCGAGCTCGACGAGGGACGAGCGTTTAACTTCAAAATGCTTGACGGCGCGCTCGTGAGCTTACGCTATCGTTTTCAGTCTGGAGAGGTCATGGAACATTCACTTTCCTATTTTCCGTCACCGGATCTTGAGCATTTCCAAAACGATCCTCAGCTGTATTTGCTCGACGAGGTTTATGCAGACGTTGTCTCCAGGAATATTGTTCCATTTCCTATCCGGTTTGATTTCAGCAGCGACGAAACAAAGTTTGTAGAAATTCACCACCCATATTCTCATTTGACTCTTGGCCAATACGAGAATTGCAGAATTCCAGAATTCCAGTTTGCTCACCTGTTGGACCCCTGACGTTTGGCGCTTTCATCCTTCGAAACTTCTATAACAGCGCCTATCGCAAGTATTCGGAGGAAATACCTATAGGCGCTCCCCTTTTCCCCAATACTATCACCGCTAAGGAACGCCAAATTCCGCACATTGTGTTAGGAACTTAGACCCCTACAATTCGCCTTGTTGCGTTTAACTTACTCCAATACCGGATTCCAAATGTTGCTGGATAACGGTTACCGCCATGATGTCGAAGATCGTCTGATTCCGCCTTTGGCCGAGACAATGAAGTTGCAACTCAGGCAATCGCTCAATCGAGTGCCTTGGCGAAAGTGTTAATGAAACGCTCGGCCTAATCAGAGCCCCCCAGGTATAGACCGGACTTCTAATACAGACATGCTCGTGGAGCGCCAACTCGCAGCAAAACATGCGGGCAGTGTTGGTGGCACAAGAAACATCCTATCTGCTACCGTGGAGCGCGCTCATTCGTCTAATGATCATGCCTGCAAAAAATGCGGTAGCCTCGTCTGCAGTAACCGGGGCTAAACTGGTCACCGTCATGGCTCATTCATGGAGGACCACTCGCAGAACATTTCTGAGTCTGAGCGCCGGCGCCGGGCTGAGTATCCTCGCCAGTGGAGGGCTGAGTACGCTGGCCGCCGGCGGGGAACGGCGCATCTTCTCGTCCGGCCGCATTGGCAGCCTGCGGCTCAAGAATCGTCTCATACGTAGCGCTACCTCGGAAAATGCTTTTCGGGAGGGCGTTATGACCGATGAGGGCATCGCGATCTATCGCGCTCTCGGCCAGGGCGGTGCCGGGCTTATCATCACCGGCAACATGGCCGCCATGGCCGGCGGCCGCTACACCGACCTGCAAACGTGCATCTATGACGACCGCTTCATTCCCTCCATCCGCCGGATCGCCGAGGCGGTCCACGGCGCCGGTAACGGCTGCAAGGTGTTGGCGCAGATCACGCACACCGCGCCCGAGGGCCAGTTGTCCGACCCCATCGCAGCGTCGGCCACACCGCGCCCCTCCTGGAAAAGACAGCCGCGCGCGATGACCGCTCAGGAAGTCGAAGAGATGACCGGCCAATTTGCGCAAGCCATTCGCCGCGCCAAAACCGCCGGTTTCGACGGCGTGGAAATCTACGCCGCCGGATACCTACTCGGCTCGTTTCTTTCTCCCTATACCAATACGCGCGCCGACCGCTTCGGGGGCAGCCTGGAGAACCGCGTCCGCGTCATCGCCGATATCATCTCCAAAGCCCAAAAACTGGTGGGAGGCAATTTCCCCATCCTGGCCAAGCTCAACTGCGATGATGGCCTGGAGGGTGGAACGAACATAGACACTTTTCCCGCTGTGGCCGCCCAGGTGGAAAAGGCCGGCGTGGCGGCCATCGACGTGATTGGACCAATCGGGGGCCGCAACCTCGAACCGGAATCCTACTTCCTCAAATATGCGCAGAAACTGCGCGTCGAGGTGCCGGTGATCCTGACCGGCGGCAACCGCAACGTCGACCGGCTGGAGCAGATTCTCCAGGCGGGCCCGCCGGATTTCGTCGCCATGGCGCGGCCCCTCATCCCTGAGCCCGACCTTCCCGCCCGCCGGCAGACGCGCCAAGGCGCCCCGGATGCCGCCTGCATTTCCTGCAACCGTTGCCTGGATGGTTTCCGCCAGGGCAAGATCACGCGCTGCCGGGTGAACGATGCCTAGCTGACGGTTCCGCGCACGGCCCTCAACCCTTTTGAATTACCCTAGCATCCCTGCAATGCGCATCGTGACTGCGGTGACGCGACCGAGAATGTCTGCGTCTCCTGGGTAGCGAACCTGTCTCGACTTCTTTCCAGATTGGGCCGAGGGGAGAAGTACCAACTGGCTGCCGTTCACATCGCACCAACAACACACATATAGGTTATCTCGAAGCTCCACAAAGTAGATTGGCCGCTCGAATTCGTCGTGCCAGCCGCCAGGTACGACGTTCGTCTGCTGGGAGTCGATCTGCACAAACGAACCGGGCCTCAGCATTGGGTAAAGCGTGCGGTCTTCGATACCGATATATCCGTAAAGAGAGTTCCGCCAGTCCATGTGCTGGAGCAGTGCAACCGGAATCTCGCCCCAGCTCTCAAACATCCGCGAGACCAAGTTGGTACTCGCGAAGTCGACTTTCTCTCGGAGTTCCACCGGGGCCACCAGTCTGCTCTTCGCGCCTCCAAGCGTCGGCGTCACCAAGTAAGTGTGCGGTAGTCCCACGAGTTTTTGTTCGGTGCCAGCGTCGCCGATATCAACGCCGAAGAACGACAAAATTTCGTCGAGGCCCAATCTATAGATGAGGCTCAAACTTTGCAGTCTGTAGATATTGAGTTTGAGCTTTCCCGCTTCGAGAGCGCCCAGCCAAGTGCGTGAGATGAAGAAGTCCGGAGCGTTCATCTTCAGGGAGATCTCGCGACTAAGGTCTTCCACTTCGCGTATGGACAGGCACAAACGTTCCCGCGCAGCTCTGAGCCGCTTGCCAGCATCCGCGGCCGATGTCGGGGCCAACATCGTACTGCAACCTCAACAGTTGCGATATGTTACCGCAAATTTCCGCTTTGTCCACAACTTTGATGCAGTATTTGGGAAAAGCGAAGTACCGTCGTTGGCGTCAAAACGCCTGCTACTGGGCCGTAGTTGACGGGCCTCCATCCTGGCTGACCTCAATTCAGGCCACCTATCTGACAGACGCATTCTCGCCTCGGTCACTGAAACGATGATGTTTCTTGGCTGTTCGGACTCGCTGTCCCCAATCGAGGACAGGTTACGAATGTTTTATCACTGTTCCCGAACTCGCATTTATACCGGACAAATCTCTGCGAGCTTGCAGTTTGGAAGCGGCCTCGATTCACCGGTTTTCAGCCTACCCGTCTTCGTTTGAGCAGTCTGCCGCAAGACCTGACACGCAACATGCACGCCTCGCGGGAAAGAGATAGGCAAAGGCCGAAACCGTGAGCACAAAGCCAAATTCCACCAGGGGCGACGACCTCGCCGAGCGAGTCCGTTCAGTCCTTGCGAGCAAGAACCTCACTCTCTCCCGCGTCTCCCGAGCATCTGCGGCGCGATTCGGCCGTTCTTCGTCCTACTTCCTTCCGCATACTCTGTACCATGAGTTCCGGCTGGGAACTTTTAGCCCCAGCCTTCATCAGGTGTTTGCGTTCAGCCAAATTTCCGGCTACAAACTCTCTGATTGGCTGCGTGTGTTGGGGTGTGATTTAGAAGACATTCCCCGATTACAAGTTCTGTTGCCATCAAAGCGCACGATCCTGCTCGATTGCTCTCTCGTAGATGCCGATGCGTGGATTCCCTGGTTCCGAAACCGCGCCAGCAGCGCCGCTGAGCCTCCGATTGCGCCTCTGGCCCAACTTTTGGAAGTCACTCGCCCGAGGCGACTTCGTTTCCTCTCCGAAATCGGCAAACGAGGCTATCTGTACGCGAAGATTGGACGCCAAGATGCCCTGGCGTTCCCCGATCTGGTTCCCGGAAGTATTGTCCGTGTGAATCCAAGATTCCCGAATGGTCGTATCCCCAAGACAAATGGGTCAACGTCCACCGAAACATTTCTGCTCGAACACAGCAAGGGTCTTTTCTGTTGCCGCTTGCGGGTTGTAGAACAGGGCATCGTAGTTCCGATCGGAGCATCGCTCTCTTATGCTCAAGTCGAAATGAAAGTTCCACGCGAGGCGCGGATTCTAGGCGTCGTCGATCTCGAAATCCGGCCGATGCTTCTGGCTGAGCAGCCGGAGGTTCCGAAAGATCTGGCAAAACACTGGAGACCGCGGCCACTTGTCGCGGAGAAGACGTTTGGTCAACTCCTCCGCGCAGCCCGCACGAAGCCACGTCTATCTCTGCGGGAAGTTGCGGTAATGAGTCGCAAGGTCGCAGATCTGCTTGGGGACGGAAGACATTCTGTTTCTCCCAGTTCTCTGTCCGATTACGAACAGTTCGACGCACCCCCGCGTCACTTTCACAAGGCGGTCACACTCTGCTCGCTCTACGGTTTGCAGTTTGACCTATTTCTGAAAGCAATTGGAATCGTCATGGCAGCAGCGGGAACAGAACCGATGCCCGATCATCTCGCTCGCAGAGCGCTATACGCGGAGTCCGTTCAGAACTCAGACGACAACGACATGTCGCGCCGGAGCGGATTCCTTGAGCAGATGCTTGAACGATGCCAGGAGATTCCATTCTTCCTTCGGCGATCCATCGGGACATTGTCCGGCTTAGAAAACGCTTCTCTGGACGACTGGTTCTGGATCGGCGGCGAATACGATGTCCTCCATCCTCTCCTGACTAACGGGCTGTTCGCCCTCGTGAACCGCCGCGACAGGAGGCCAATCCATTTCACGTCGAAACCGGCATGGCAACAGCCCGTGTACGTGATCCAACTGCGCGACGGAACATATTTGTGCGCGTGTTGTAGCATCGAGAACGGCACACTGGTCATCCATCCCTATTCCCATCAGTTCCGCCGTTCCGAACGTTTGCGCTATCACCACGATGCCGAGGTCGTTGGCCGAATTGTCACGGTGGCAAGAAAGCTTGGCTGATCTTGTCGGTTTGGCGGACAAATGGAATTGTTGTCCCCTCGGTGAGTCCTCCCGATTGCCGGGAAAATCTGCGTAGTTGAGCGAAAAGCGAACGCTTCGCTCATTTTATGGACAAACAATCCGCATCTGGCTAACCTCGGTCGTCAGGTGTGACTTGTTGTCCTCGCCCTTCCATGACCGAAGACGCTGGAAATCCTGGGCACCCGGTGAACTCAACTGGCTTTCAAGACAGATTCGACCGTTCTTGCACTGGCATCTGGCTAGTTTTCTTTGCATCACCGCCGGCAGTCTTCTAGCACTTCTCACTCCGCTCGTACTCAAGTGGCTCATCGATCAGATTATCCCGCAGAGGAAAATGGGATTGCTGCTATTAGCGGTTGGCCTGATCTTTCTCGGCTACCAGGGGAGGATGGCGCTCACGAGCTTGGGCAGCTATTTGATGCTGACTGCCGCCCAAAAGCTCGCCCTCAGCTTGAGAATGGATCTGCTTAGACGACTCGACGCTCTCTCTGCCGAGTATTACGAGGACACGCCCGTGGGCAGCGTGATGTACCCGCTCAAAGAGCCGATCGAGGAGGTCTCATATTTCGGGTCCGACCTCCTACCCGCAATTTTGCGCATGTTCCTGACGGCCATCTTCACGTTGGCGACAATGTTCGTACTCAGTCATGTGCTCACGCTGGCCGTTCTGCCTCTCGTCCCGATCTTTCTGATCGCACGGCAGCACTTCCGCCAAAGGCTCGCGGCCAACGCGGACACCGTGCAGAGCAGCCGACGAGCTTGGAGCACATTCCTGGAAGAACATCTTTCGTCGGTGATTCCGATTCAACTGTTGGGACAAGAAAAACGTCAGGAACGAAGGGCCTTCCGGCTCCTTGCTCGTGAAATCAGGTCACAACAGAAGCTATTCACGAGCGGCGTTTGGTTTACGGTGTGGGGCTCGATGGCGGTTGTGTTGGCCATGTGCGCGGTCATTGGCTACGGCGGCGAGATGGTGTTGTCAGGGACCCTAAGCATCGGCGGGCTAGTGGCCTTTTATGGCCTGGTTACGCAACTCTTTGATCCTCTCAGCGGCGTTGCCGATCTCTATGCGAGAGCACAGAAAACCTTCGCCAGCGTTCGGCAACTAAAGTCCGCCCTTGAGTTACACCCGAGCGTGACGAATGCCGCTGCCGCCGTTTGTCTCTCGCAGGAGCATCCATCCCAGATTGATTTTGACGAGGTTGGGTTTGGATATCGAAGGCAGAAAAACATGCTTCACATCCGCTCGCTTCGAATCTTGGCGGGAGAACAAGTTGCCATCGCCGGGGAGAACGGCGCCGGAAAGAGCACCCTTGCAAAACTCATTGCACGACTCTACGACCCAGATTCCGGTTCGATTCGCATCGGCAACGTAGACATCCGGAATATTCAACTCAAGGACCTGCACCGATACATCTGCTACTTGCCGCCCGCCCCCGTTCTCTTCGATGGAACGTTGCTCTCTAACCTTCGGTTTGTCCGACCGGCAGCACCCGACGGTGAAGTAGAAGAAGCCATTCGCAGCGTCGGGCTCTCGCAATTTGTTGCAGCGTTGCCCGATGGCTTACGCCAACGGGTCGGACCTGGAGGCTGTCAACTTTCCGGTGGTCAGCGCCAACGACTTGCCCTCGCAAGAGCTATTCTGCAGCAACCTCGAATTGTGATCTTGGATGAAGCAACTTCCTGTCTTGATCCCTCTTCAGAACGGGCTGTCCTCGAAAACATTCGCCGCGGTCTCGCGGCATCAACGCTGATTGTCATCTCGCACCGCCCTTCAACATTCTCGACATTCGACAGACTTCTCGTTCTGTCCCGTGGAGAAATCGTGGAAGACGGCAATCCCCATTCTCTGAAGTTTGCTTCGAGTCGCCCCTCCAACCAATCTTTTTCCACAGCCTCTACCATCGACGAAGATCTGCGAGAGACTTTTCTGTAAATACAAGCTGCGTCGGACTTTGTTCCTTGCCGCCCTATCGTAGGGGACTTTAGCGACGGCAATGCTGATTAAAAAGCGGACACTTTGATTTTTTTCACCCAAGAAATCTGAAACGCATCTTGTTGTCATTAAGCAACTTCTTTTCGCGCATGTTGGTTTACCGAACCCTTTCACCTTTTACTGGCTTTCAGGTGGCGAAGGGTGGCACAGTGCACTCCAGGCATCCGATCTCTATTACGAGAAACAAGGGATGGGGCAGTAATGTACAGAGTTTCTGACACGGTGCGCAGCACACACAACCAAGACGGCGCAATTATGCTGGATGTCCGTCACGGTCAGATGTTCAACCTCAACTTCGTTGGATCGCGGATCCTCGAACTTCTCAAGGGCGGGTCCGCTGAATCAGCGATTGTCGATGAGATCAGCCGGGAGTTCGGCATTAGCCGGGATCTTGCTGAGAACGATGTGCGGGAATTTCTCCAGGCATTGAAGAAATGTCACCTGGTCGAAGAGCACGAATCGGGCGTGGCGGTCTGAGCTGGGACCAAGATCATGGAATCGACGCAACAATCCGATCGAGAAACCTATCGCGCCATTGTGCTGGGGCAGGGTGGAAATGAACTGCTTTTGGCACCGGCGGGCGACGGTTTTCTTCTACCTTCGGTCGAAATTCCACGATGGCAGCGGGTTGCCGAGAACATGACTGTTGCTATCAGGAACGAATGGGGCCAGGAGGCGATTTGTCTTTTCAACCCGGACATCAGCGCTCCAGTCACCTCCGCCAACAACCACAACTACCAAGTCATGGAATCCCACGGGCCAGTAGCAGAATCCAGCCCGAGAGCCGAGTGGGTGCCTGTCGCGTCTTTGTCGGAGGAAGTCTTCGTTGACCCGGCAGACTGCATGGCAGTGCAACGATCTCTTGCTGAATGTGCGGGGTGCTCGGATGGTGTAACGGCAAGACCGTTCGCAGATCTCGGCTGGTTCAAAGAGTTGCAGGGATGGATCGAAGAGGTAATCGGTCCACTGGGATTCCATCTGACGGGATGTTTTTCCCAGTTGAATGCGAGCCCGTCGTTCAGCTTGGTTCGGTTCGAGACGAGCGGTCCCGCTGTATGGTTCAAGGCGGTTGGCAAACCTAATCTTCGCGAATTTCCGATCACCCTTGTGCTGGCAAAAGTTTTCCCGCAATACCTTCCGCCGATTCTTGCCGCGCGGCCGGAATGGAATGGGTGGTTGGCCTTGGAGGTCGAGGGCACCAATCTCGGCGAGACACAAGACACTCAACATTGGAAGGCTGCGGCGTCGGCATTGTCGAAGCTGCAAATTGGATCTAGTGACAGAATCGGGGTGCTCATCGACTCCGGTGCACGAGACCTTAGGGCATCCGCCTTGTTGAAACTGGTTAGCCCATTCCTCGATGTCATGGGTCAACTCATGGAAAAACAGACCAAGATTCCACCACCGGTTCTATCGAGGCGTGAACTCATATTGCTCGGGGAACAGATCAAGGAGGCACTCTCTCTAAGCGCAGATTTGGGGATACCTGATGCGCTGGGACATCTCGACCTCAATCCCGGAAACGTGATTGTATCTGAGGGCCATTCCGTATTCCTGGACTGGGCCGAAGCATACGTGGGAAATCCATTATTCAGCTTCCAGTACCTCCTTGAACACTTTCGGCGCATGGCCCGCGTGGACGCGACCGCCGAGTCGGGCCTGACCAGCACCTACTCCCAGGAGTGGCAGTCATTGGTCCCGCCTGAAAACCTGGCGCGCGCTTTGGCATTTGCGCCAGTGCTGGCGGTCTTTGCTTATGCGGCGGCGACCGAGGCGTGGCGCGACCGGGCCAGACTTCAAGATCCGAAGTTTGCTGGATATCTACGGAGCCTGACGCGGCGAATGCATCGTGAAGCAAACCTGCTGGAGGGTCGGAGTGCGCTATGCCCAAACTGATGGAACCTCTGCCGTACTCTCCGATCGAAGCCGTGACCGAAATCCTACACGGCGTGTCTGTAACGGATCCATACCGTTGGCTCGAAGACCAGGAGTCGGCACAAACTCGCGCTTGGATCGAGGCGCAAACCAAGTACGCACGTGCATACTTAGACTCGATTCCAGGCCGGGAACAGATTCGTGAGCGCATTCGCGAGCTGCTGGATGTAGAGACCTACGATTCCGTCCAAAAGGTCGGGGACGGGTATTTCTTTCGCAAGCGCCTTCCCGGCCAGGAACAACCCTGCATCTTCTTGCGTGAAGGCCTGGACGGAAAAGACTGCCTTCTCATCGACCCCGCTGAACGCGGTAGCGGAAAGCACACGGCAGTCAAACCGCTTCGCGTTTCGCCGGATGGACGGCTGCTCTTGTACGAAGTGAAAGAAGGAGGGGAACGGACCGGAACATTTGAACTGCTGGACATCCAAAGCCGGAAGACCCTACCCGATGTGCTTCCCCGCGGCTACCTGCGAGGCTTTGCGTTTGCGCCCGATTCGCGAAGCTTCTATTACGTCCACGAACCGATTACCGCGACGCCACAGAGGCGAGCCGTCTATCACCACGTTTTGGGCACGCGCTTCGACAACGATCAGCAGATCTTTTTCGCCGGTGACGGTGACCAGCTCCGTTTGAGTATTGTCCCAGGGAAAGAACAGTTTGGATTTCTTGTGTACCGCTTTCTGGACAAACCATACACGGACTTTTATCTCTGGCGATTTGACAGTGAAGCAGCTCCAACGCTAGTGATCGAGAACGCGGGATACAAGTTCGGGCCGTTGCTCATGAACGATGGCCGAATTCTGGCCGTCACGGACCGCGATGCGCCGAATTCCCGGATTGTCAGGCTTCGTCTACGACAGGGTCTCGAACCGGAGTTCGTCGACGTGATTCCAGCAACGGATGTTCCCATCCGGAACCTCGCGGTGACCGAAAGCCGAATCTTTGTTTCCTACACGCGAGAAATCAAAACGCAGATCGCGGTCTTCGATCTCTTTGGCAAACCTCTCGGCGAATTGCCGATCGACAAATCAGATACGGTTCGTCTGATCGGAGGCTCTCTCGACGAAGATGAGCTGTTCTTCGAACGAGAATCGTTCACAAAACCGATTCAGATCTGTCGCTATTCGTCCCGCACTGGCGAGGCGAGGCTTTGGGCGGAGCGAAGGGTTCCGTTTGGCTCGAAAACGTTCAGTCATACCCAGGTCTGGTACACCGCAAGAGACAGTACCCGTATTCCTATGTTCCTTGTCGGGCGCCGCGATGTTCTCGAAAGTGGGCGGCATCCCGCGATCATGACTTCCTACGGTGGCTACGGCGTCCCGATGACGCCGCAGTTCAGCGTGTTCGTAGCGTTCCTGATCGAGCGCGGCTGCCTGTTTGCGCTCCCGAATATTCGCGGCGGGTCGGAATTCGGTGTGGAGTGGCACGACGCCGCCAAGCGGCGGAACCGGCAGGTGGCATTCGATGACTTTTTGTGTGCAGCCGAATGGATGATCGAGAGCGGACGAGCTGCACCGCAAAGACTAGCCATCTTCGGTGGTTCGAACTCGGGCCTGCTGGTCGGAGCCGCGATGACGCAACGGCCAGATCTCTTCCGGGCTGTCGTCTGCATGGTTCCCATGCTCGACATGCTGCGCTATCACCTTTTTGACAATGCGCATGTCTGGAAGGAAGAATTCGGCACCGCCGATGACCCAGATGATTTCGCCACATTGCTTCGCTACTCCCCATATCACAGGGTCCAGGAGGGTGCCTCTTGTCCGGCAACAATGATCGTTTCAGGAGATGCAGACCAGAACTGCAATCCACTTCATGCTCGGAAGATGACGGCCCGATTGCAAGCAGCCAACGTCTCCGGGCACCCGATATTCCTCGACTACAGCCGGCATCGCGGACATTCCCCGGTACTTCCGTTGAGTGAGCGCATTGAGGCCCTTACAGACCGGATGGCTTTTCTTTGTGACCAACTGCAACTGCCCGTGTGAAGTGGAGGTTCTTCTCATGTCGTTTCTTGTGCTGAAAGCTTACTTAGAGTTGGTTCGTTTTGATTCTTATCTGGCAAAGGGAAATTTCGAGGCATTGTACAACAAGGTCCGAAACTCCCCGATTGGTAAGAAGCCGGTGTCACCTGAGTCCGTCGAGCGGATCTGCTCGGCGGTGGACATGGCGTGTATTTGGTACTGGAAAGAAGCGCTCTGCCTGCAGCGTTCTGCCGCCACCACGTGTTTGTTGAAGAGCTGTGGTGTGTCCGCCCAGATGGTGATCGGCGCGCAGCAGATGCCGTTCAAGGCCCACGCTTGGGTCGAGGTCGATGGCCGCGTGGTGAACGACAAGCCATATACGCGGGAAATGTATGCCGTACTTGACAGATGTTAGAAAGTCGCTCAACCGGAAGGGATCAGAGCCATGAGTGTTCAGTTTGGCAAGTGCAATTTCGACGGCAAGCCAGTGGATCCCAAGGATCTCGATGAGGCTCGCCCTGTATTGGCCCCTTATGGGCCGGACGGCGAAAACTGCATTTGCAGAGCGAACTTCGGGATTCTCTATGGAACCTTTTACACCACCAACGAATCTCGTCGCGAAACGCAACCTCATATTTCAGCATCCGGCTGGGCCATCACTTGGGACGGCCGACTGGACAATCGTGAAGAACTCATTGGCCAGTTGGCCGATGGAATGTCGCATGAGTCGTCCGACTTGGAGATTGTTGCCGCCAGCTACGAACGCTGGGGAATCGACGCGTTTCGAAAGCTGATTGGTGACTGGGCACTGTCTATTTGGGACTCCAAAGATCGGTCGCTCATCTTGGCGAAGGATTTTGTCGGCACACGCCATCTGTACTATTCCGTCGAAAAGGAACAGGTCACGTGGTGCACTGTTCTTGATCCGCTGGTCTTGTTCTCGGGTCACGCTGTCAAGCTTGAGGAGGAATACATTGCAGGATGGTTGTCATTCTTTCCCGCCCCGCACCTCACCCCATATTTCGGGATTCACTCGGTTCCTCCATGTTCGTTCGTCCGTCTAGCACGAGGGACACAGAGAGTCAGCAAATATTGGGATTTCGATCCTCAAAAAAGGATCCACTATCGTACCGATGCCGAATACGAAGAGCATTTTCGTTACGTCTTTGCTGATTCTGTACGCCGAAGACTCCGTTCGGACACTCCAATCCTCGCCGAACTGAGCGGAGGCATCGATTCCTCCTCTATCGTTTGTATGGCGGATATCCTGCTTGCTCAAGGAATGATGAATGCCCCCAGGCTCGACACTGTGTCTTACTTCGACGATTCGGAGCCTAACTGGGACGAACGTCCGTACTTCACAAAAGTGGAAGAGAAGCGCGGTCGAGCCGGTTGCCACATTGACACCAGCACGCACGATTTGTTTAGCCGAAAGCGCGAACAACAGAGCTTTGCAGCAACGCCGAGTGCTGTCATTCACTTCAGCCAAGCCGCAGAGCAGTTTGCATCTTGCCTGACTTCGAAAGAGAACCGCATTGTTCTCACAGGCACCGGCGGAGACGAAACACTCGGAGGTGTACCAACACCGTTTCCGGAGCTCGATGACCTTTTGGCAAGAGTTTGCCTTAGGGCCCTCGTTCGACAACTGAAATGCTGGGCTCTAAATAAGAGGAAACCATGGTTCTTCCTGCTATTCGAAGCCGTCCGGGGCTTTCTCCCACAAAGTTTCGCAACACTGCGAAAACACAAGCAAACAATAAACTGGCTGCATCCTGAGTTTGTCCACCGTCACCAAGCTGTTTTGTCCAAACACAGATCCAGATTGAAATTACTTGGCGCTCTCCCGAGCTTCCAGATGAACATGGCTACATTGGAGGTATTGCGAAGAGAGTTGGCATGTCACGCTCTGCCCTCAGAGCCAACGTACGAGAACCGCCATCCATATCTCGACCGCGATCTCCTTGAGTTTGCATTCGCCGTGCCTCCTGAACAATTCGTGCGTCCTGGTCAGAGGCGTTCCCTCATGCGACGCGCACTCCGCGGGATTGTTCCACACGAACTCCTGAACAGAAAAAGGAAAGCATTTGTCACACGAGGTCCCAGGGCAGCCCTATTGGCGGAACGGGATAATCTGGCCAAGTTAGAGGGACACATGATCAGCGATTCCCTCGGGTTCATCGATAGAGCAAACTTTTCTGAGGCCTTGAGAAGAGCACAGCAGGACCCCGGAGGACCAATCGCCGCCATAATGCGCTCAATCGGGCTCGAAATTTGGTTGAGAGATCTGATGCCAGGAGAGTGCTGGACGGCAGCGCAGCCAAAGGAGAGCAGGCAGGCGATCTTCATTCCCTGTCCCAGCGGCGTGTTCACCTCGAAGCAGATGCCTTTCTCAGCTGAGAACAATCCAAAACAGGGAGGAGGTGAGAACTCGTGAAATACACAAAGCCAGAAATACTCGTGTCGGCAGAAGCAGTCGTCGCGATCCAGGGCAGCCCCAAGGACATTATGGCGCTGGACAGCAACCGCACCCAACCGACAAGTGTCGCTGCCTATGAGGCCGACGAATAACTAACTGCCAGGGCGCAGCGCCTAGGCGCCCTGGCAATTCCTCTTATTCGCTCGGAAGCGAGCCGCGATTCGATCTGCCAATCGAATGTCAGATAACAAAGAAGAGCAGAAGAGCGACGTGCGAGTCGAGGGCAGCCTGTCCTGAGAAATCTAAGAGTGAATGACTCGGTGCTAGGGGGTAGGGGCAACCGCAACTAAACTTAGCGAGCATTCACCAACTGAACGCGCCCGGAATAAGGTGGACGTTACATCAATTGCAGATGACCCCGTGAGACTTCTCGCAACTTCTATTCAGTAGGATTCGCAACTCCTTCCACCGATCATATTGATCCTTCTTCAAAGGACGGGTATCTTCCTCTCCCTTCAACCAGAAGGCGAACCAGTCCACATTTCCCTGCAGGGAGGTCATCCGCTCCGATGGCTTCACAAGGAGGTGAGCACCAAAGGGAAGCCAGATGAATTCCACGGGTTTTTCCAGAAGTGAAAGACCCGAAAACCACTGCCACCCTCCGAGAAAGTTGCCTCTTCCGTAATACTCCATACGGACCGCAGCTCCCACTCTTTCGAGATTGAAACCGGGTGAATTCTGTAACCAGGACGCCAGCGTTGATCCTTCTGGCGGCCCACCGTTTACGGACACGTAATCGGGGCTCTGCCACAACAAATAATTGATGTACCCACCGTCAAAACCATCGGCAAGAGACACTGCTCTAAAGCGGTACTTCGAATGTGTTAAGGCATACTCCACATGAAAGACAGTGCGGCTAAAGCCGATGATCCCTACATACGTCCGGTCGATCAGTCCTCTTGAATCCAAGTAATCCACAGCACCCTCGAAGACAGCCTCCTGCCGGGGTGCTTCCGCCGGGGTGTCGAAGTATTTCAATTCCTCAATCGGGTCGCTGGGACTGCCGACCTGCAGCACGACGATCCCCTCGGCTGCAAGCGGTTGGGCCGCAAAAGCACTGCTATAGGGGCCATCAATCCAAAACCTGTCTTTCCGAAATCCGTGTGTCTGAATGACCAAAGGATAGCGTTTGCCTCTCCTAAAATCTGGAGGCAGGTAGAGCCCTCCCATGACGTCGTGCCCATCTGTAGCCTTCCAATTCACAACCTCCACGGCCCCGAACCGCAAACGGGCAAACTGAGGGTTCGGGTCAAACAGCATGATCTTTCGACGGCTCTTCGGATCCTTCACAAAGAACCTTGGTGGAGTGCTGCTATCTTCCTCAAGGGTTATCTCCAAAGGTTTTCGTGGTAAGGTGTCTTCCGCAAGCAAAGGAACTTGCCTCCAAGTTGAATTGTTCCCTCCGAATGCTTCGAATTCGTGCACATGCGAAGCCGTGCGCCATTCCAAAAGCACATGCCCTGTTAGCAGGCTCCACAGTGCAACTCTCATCTCCTTCTCGGTGATCTTCACGATTTCTTTGCTCGGAAGTTTGACCTCTACGACGAAGGCGTTCTTTTCACGAGCATCACGTTCCGTGGCGTCAGAAACGCTTAGAGGGAGATATATCCCGGACACGACAATTGCCGTTCCATTCCTGTTCCATGCAAAGCTGTTGTTGAACCAAGACATAGGACCGTCGACGAGAGGAACGACTGCTTCGCTGTTGGTATCCAGCAGCATGTACTGTTGCACGTTGGATGGTGTTCCGACCTTTCGGTTCTCGACAACGTATGGGTGGAGCAGAACATCGCGATAATCCGCCCATGAACTCGGAATCTGCTGCGCATACGCAGTAAATAGGGCATACCGGCCGGTTGGTGAGAGCGAAAGTAGCCCGGACTGGGACAGGAACCCCGAGAACCGAGTCCGAGATGGAGCATGCGTACCTACCTGAAGGAATAGTTCTAGATCCTGCACTTCGTTTTCTCCATCAGTATGGGGATCACATGTGAGAAGGGTCGTCATCCCTTGAGTTGTAATGACCACGCCACTCCTTCTGCTCTTGAACAGGTCCACCGTCTTCCGTGCCGCAACCTCGTAGATGATCTTTTCGCCATCGTCAGTGATGTCGTAGGCAACAATTGGGGCATGTTGATGAGTCAATTGCTTTAACCGTTGTGTTTTCACATCGAGACTGTAGATTTCAGGTATTTCCCCCGTTTTCTCTCCCAAGAAGACGATGGTTTCACTGTCACGCAACCACTTGACATTGGTGATGGCAGCGCGATTGGATGAAGAGGCAAGAGTCAGAAGAAGTTGTGATTTCGGTGACCTGAACACTTGATCGGTGCTAAAAAGTAAGATTGAATATTCGTTTACGTCGCGTTCTAACTTTCCTTTGCTGAGGACAATGACAAATTGTCTGCCATCAGGAGAGAAGAGGCCAACACGATCTGCTGGTTCGGCACCAACGAAGTAATCACGATCAGCCCAGCGAGTCATTTGAATCACATCAGCAACGGCTACCCGCCGCGTCACTGGCATCGCATTCTTTGCTTGGGGGCTGCCGTCAAGACTTGAGAGCATGAAGACGCACGTACAAATGAAGCAGCGCAGTCCACAGCGCGTTATCAAGATGGCATCCTCGCTCTCCATCCGTTCGTACGGTACCGTGACCGTACCTTAGAAACCCAGTCTTAACGAGAGCTGGAGCGAGCGGGGACCGCCCTGTTGGAATAGCGGATTCAATCCACCTAGTCCGTGATTCAACATCTGGGTGGATTGGAGGAACGGTGTATACCCAGGACCTAAATAGAGGCCAGCCGGGTTCGCAAAGTTGGGATGATTCAAGAGATTAAAAGCGTCGGCGCGAAATTGGAGGTTGATACGATCTGTGACTTCGAATTTCCGGCCGACGGAAAGATCAACCTGCGTGAACCCGAAACCGCGAATGTCATTGCGCGGTTCCGTGCCTTGTAGCCCGTCCGACGGGAGTGAGAAAGCAGACGGGTTCAATCCTTTTCCTCCGGCACATGGCGGGCCAAGGACAGCGATACACTGCGCACCGTACAGATAGTAAGGCTGCCCTGGAACCACGTTCGGACGTGGTAGAGCATCCCCAATCGTAAAAATCGGTGCGATTGCATTAAACGGAAATGCACTCCGAGCAACCACCAGGGTTTCCACTGACCAGTCCCTGCTCGCACGTCCTAGCACGCCATTCTTGGCAGCGGACGGAACCGCAAGCGTCAGCGCGCCGGAAAAGCTGTGACGAACATCGAAGTCAGAAGATGCGTAGTCATTCTGCGCCGAGATGACGGTATTAGAAACTGCTGTTACGACGTCGTTTGAAACATTGTCGAGACTATGCGACCAAGTGTAGTTCACCAACGAATGCAGGCGGCTCGACAGAGGCCTGCGATACTGCACTTGCATTGCGTTGTAGCTTGAGTGAGCATCATTTGTCGTCAAAAGGAAGGCGCCAGCGAAATTGGGGTTGGGCTGAGCCAGGCCTTGCTGCCGAAGAAGATTCCGACCCGCCTGTCCAACGTAGGTCAAGGAAATAGCTTGTTTCCCGGCAAATGATTTCTCGATGGCAGCATTCCACTGATAAGAACGCGGAAGCCGCAAGTCGGGTGCGAAACCAAGTGCGCCATCAGGATAGGGGGGTTGAAGCGAGAGCGGCGGCAGATACAACATGGTATTGGTCAAGGGCAAAGAAGCATTCGCGAATGACTGAGAGGCATTGTTGGGAAACGAAGCTCCCAAATATCCTGCCGAATCTGCTCCCTGATCGTAGAACAATCCCCACCCTCCACGCAGGACTAGGTCGCCACTTCGGGTTAGGGCATAAGCTAGCCCAAGCCGCGGTGCGAAGTTCGCGTAGCTAGTGCTCCATACCGGGGTTCCAGGAGGAGCTAGAGCTAGCGCGCTCGGATTCGCGACATTTTCCCAAGCGGCCAGTGTTGTACCCGCCCGGGGTGAAGGCGCAGGACTCAGTTCCCACCGCACTCCATACGTCAGAGTGAGGCGGGGAACGATCCTCCAAGTGTCTTGCCCGTAAAGCGACGTTGCCCGAGACAGGAAGTAGGCAGATTTCTCGCTCTGGCCCAACACCGAGCTTTGACCAGTTGCCAGAAGAGAAGCTATGGAAGTCACTTCATAGGAGAGGATGGAGGTTGCCGGACGAAGATCGAGGTAAATGGCTCGATAGTCGGCCCCGAACTTGAACTGGTGCCTCCCGCGAACAACACTCAGATCGTCCGCGAAATTCAGTTGCGTACTCCGATTATTTGCGTCCGGTCCAGTCACAAAGTAACCGGTGTCGAAGTCATAAAACGAGATGATGGCATTACGGGCATTTGGCAAATTCGGAGCAAGAATACTGAGGCTCGGCACAACAGCACCACCGAAGGAATCTAATTGATAGGCCAGACTGGAATCTTGCACCGAGTAGTTCGCACGAAAGGTATCCGCAACTTGGGGATTGAATGACATGACACCACTGAGAGTAAGCGTCTTGGTATCGACATTGGTCGTCGTCAAATAGTTGAGACTGTTACTACGAGTATCGGTGTCCGAAGGAGCTTGATTGTAACGGCCGAAGACAGAGAACTTGCTGCTGACAGTATGGTCAATGCGGATGCTGCCGGCATCAAGTCGAGCTGGATTAGAGAAATTGCCGGTGAAGTTCGCCGTATAGACACCAGCAACTACGCTCTTGTCATCCGGTTGAGGGTAGGCATCCACGAAGGGCGCCACTGGGCTGGACGCTGCACTCATACGAGCATACTCAGAGGGCACTTCAGTGAGCGACGTGTTCGGTTGTCTGAGCCGGGCTCCCTCATACGAAAGAAAGAAGAAAGTCTTGTCCTCCCGAAGAGGGCCACCGAGAAATATCCCGAAGTCGTTATGGCGTTCCGCCGCCCTCGGTTTCCCTGCTGCGTTTGCAAACCAGTCATTGGCGTCGAGTACATTGTTGCGGAAGTATTCAAAGATTCCACCGTGAACCTCGTTGGTACCAGACCTAGTCGTCAGGAGAACCTGCCCGCCGACAGAGCGACCAAACTCAGGCGCAAACGAAGAAGTTTCAATGCGAAACTCCTGTAGCGCATCCACCGAAACTAAGCTACTTGTGCCGCCAAGGGCACTGAATGCCTGTGCGGCACCAGTTCCTGACGTCCCAAGGCCAATAGCAGGAGAAACACCGAAATTCGCCGAGACCCCGTCGACGAGGAAGTTATTCGAACTTGTCCTTTGGCCAGCAATACTGAATTGCCCCTGACTGCTCGAACTTGAGGGTGCAAGCACCACGCCTGGCGTCAGTTGCAGAAGTGTATTGAAGCTACGTCCGTTGAGGGGAAGGCTCTCTGCGAGTTGCCGGTCTATCACAGTGCTCACCGCGGCGTTTTCTGTGTTGACCAGTGGCGCGCCACCCTCCACGGTCAGCGTCTCAATAAACGCACCAATCGGAAGAGTGAAATTGATCGACAACGCGTCTTGAATGTTCAGAACTATGTCAGGTTTGATGAGCGTTTTGAATCCCACCTTGGAAACCTGAAGCCGGTACGGTCCTGGCGGGAGATTCGGCAGAACGTAAATGCCGTCGTCATTCGTCTTGCCAGTGTACTTGACGCCTGTCACGTCGTTTATCACTAGGATGTCAGCACCGACGATTACGCCGTTTGAGGGATCGACAACGCGGCCGTTGATGCTCCCATTCGGGGACTGTGCCGCTAGGGGGAGGGCTAGCGACACAGTCCAAACAACAAGAAAAGCGATGCGGGGGAAGCGCACGCGCACGGTGATTCTCCTGTGACCGACGGATTCGGAAATCCTATTCAGGTCTACGGAGAGGCGCCTCACGTGGTATCACCCCTTCCTTATTTACTTAGAAGCCTGCCGGAGACAAGAAGGATGCAACCGCAATTAAGGATGATTCGGGTCGACTCGCAGGTAAGCAAAGAGGAGGGGTTTGCCGCTTGGCTTGCGACTGCCGCCATTGGGCTCGATCGTAACGAACACGGCATCGATTTGTGCTAGCAGTTTCGGGTCGTCCAGCTTCAAGACCCACCGCTTCTTAGAGGCGTTGTCCTCGTAGAAGATACCGAGGGGAAATGCCTGCTCCCGGTTCGGGCCGCGCCGGCCCCACACCTGGAACGTGTTGGCATTCTTCGCTACAGTTTGTTGATCTAGGTCATAGGCGTAGAAGATGAGCGACTTCCCCTTCGTGTAAAACACGCGCCCATAAGGTTTCTGAGTCGCCCCGTTCCGGGCTACGTCGTAGACTTCCGCGACATAGAGATCTCGCGCGCCAATGAGTTCCCGAATATCACGATCATGCGCGAGCAATTCCTGTTGCTGATCCACGACGGCGTCACGCTGGTGAAGCAGGTTCGTCAGCTCGTTGACTTTTGCGTCTAACGTTGCCACCTGCTTTGCATCTTGGGAAGGCTTTTCTGCGATTGAATCGAGCTTCGTCTGCAATGCCTGCGCGCTTAACTGAGCGGCATTGAATTTCTGTTCCGCCTCAGTCCGCTGCTGGATGAGTTCCTGTCGCCCAGCATCGGCGTTGCGTAGCACAGCATCCGACTGCTCCTGCGCCGCTTTCATCTGGTCCATTTTGGCCGACTGCTGTTCCAACTGCCTCCGCAGATCGGCAATCAGGCTGTCACGTTGCTCGACTTGGGCGCGCGCAACCTCGCGTTCATGGCTCGCGTCGCTTAACTTTTCTTCCAATGAAATCCGACTTTGCGGGTCTGAATGGCGTGCTGCAACGTTTGCGACGTTTGTCCCGCGGCGAATGCCGACCTCATAAGCGCAGAAACCGAGAGCGATGAAAAGCAGTATTCCCGCAGCGTAGAGAGCCCACACACTACGCCAAGCGGCGGCACTGGCGGGGGAAAGAACTCGACGGGAGCTATTTTGACGGTGGACTTGAATCGGCCCATTCTGCTCGATTCCGGGCTTGCCCTCCTCCCGCGCTATGCGATCGAAAAGAGCAGACTCCGCCCGCTTCTCCGACCAACGCGGCCCTGCTTCCAGATTTTCTGGTGTCTCGTCTGCTGCCATCGCTGGGATCGCGTGGCGAATGATCGCTTCGTATTGCTGCAGGGCCTCACGGCACGAGGAGCAAACGACAAGATGCTCCTGTAGTCTCCTCTGGTCTTCCTCGCTCAGCTGGCCCGAGGTTGAAACGGCACAGAGTTCCAGGAACTCGTCATGGGGTTCGATTCGAGACAACGCCCCTGCTCCTCGGATGAATGACGCCTCCTATATTACTGCTCAATCGCCCTGCCGGTTACAGCTAAAAATTTGCTTCCGCAGTTTTTCCAGCCCCCGGAAATAGTGGTTCTTTACGTTTCCTCGGGACTGGTCCAATTTCACAGCGATCTCTTCAAACGTGTAACCATCGAGCAAATGGAGACCCATGGTTTGACGCTGGATCTCAGAGAGGACTCCAAAAACCTTGTGTAATCCAATCCTCCCGAGCACTTCCTCAATCGAAGTCGCGTATCGTCCTGCCCTGGCGCCCGACACGCTCAGTTCGTTTCCAACATCTTCCAGATCGACCTGGGTATAGAAATGGCGCGAATCCAGATAGCGGCGACGGTCAATCGCGCGCTGATAGGCCATCTGAACGATCCACGAACGCGCCGTACTCTTCGAACTATCAAACACCGTGCTCTTCTGGTGAATGAACAGAAATACCTCTTGGAGCAGGTCGTCTGCTTCTGAATCGTCCCGGAGAATCTTGTACCCGACCGCACGCACAAGGCGAGCATAGCGGTGAAAGAGGCAAGCCAGCCCTTCCTTATCTCCATCGCCGATGCGCGCCATTAGGACTTCGTCCGAGATCTCGGCACTCGCTGCTGAACAGCCATCGGAAGCGCTGGACGCTTTGGCTCTGCCCGACGATGCGGAGATCGGCGCGAACCGGGCTGTAATCGACGTGGTCAAGTTCCATCTCGCTGAATTCTGAAACGATTGTGCGGACCGTGCTCAGAATCAAACTCTTTAGAGTTCAGATCGTCCTATATATAACTCTATAGTGTGTAGTATGCAAGCAAAATACATCCCATCGCTTGTGGTTTTGGCCGCTATCCACGCCTATCGTTTGGGCAGATGGGAGACTTGGACCATCGCGAAGCCTTTGCGAACCGCCTGCGTAGTCTCAGGAGTACGGCTGGCCTCAGTATTGAAGAGGCCAGTGGACGAGGCGGCCTGTCCCCCAATTTTTGGGGAAACGTCGAACGCAACGAAAAAGAACCTTGCCTGGACATCATCTGCAGTCTTGCTAAGGGCCTCGGAATCACGCCCGATGTTCTAATGAAGCCCGAAGGCAAGGATCGACAGAACCAAGATCGTCAAGAACTGGACACCTTGCTCGATCTCTTCACTCCTTCGCAGTTGCAGCTTGCAATCCAGGTTTCGAAGCTGATCTACGCCTACAAGCCCGGTACGTCGCTCCCCGCTTCACAGCCGCCGTCCCCAGAACTCTAACCCGTATCGTCGTTGCGGCAGCTCTCCAAACAACACTTTCGATGGCAGAATCGATCCGATCCACCCGCGATAAAGCGTTATTTATCTGCTGGATACACGCTATAGATCGTTTTATGAGGCCATGATCCCCGCTATGGTTGTCACGGGGCTCATCGTGAAACACCGGACTCTATTTGCGCAACGGGTCAGAAAGCTCAGAAAAGCCGCGAAACTCAGCCTCGAAAATGCTGCGGAGCGTGGGAGTATTACCGGAAACTTCTGGGGAGATGTAGAACGCGGCAATAAGGTGCCAAGCCTGGACACAATAGTCGCAATGGCCAAAGGTCTTGCCGTGCCTCCGAGCGTACTCTTACTCTTGGAAAGGGAAGAAGACCCACGAGACATCCGCAAGCGGATTGATTCTCTCCTCACCAAGTGCAACCCGCAGCAACTTGAAATGGTTCACCGTATTATCAAGGTTCTCCTCGAACCCTGACTCGGCAGCTACGATTCCACCGCGTAGGCGATAGCCGAGTCAGTCTCCGGGTTGCCCGTTATCCAGGGCTAGATTAGCCTTTGGACAAAACGAAAGGCAGCAGAAATGCCGGACAACAAAACCAAACCGACCAAATCAAGTGTGGCGGCATTTATTGATGCCATCACTGACCCGGCCAAGCGCGCAGATGCCAAGGCGCTGGTCAGGTTAATGCAAAACGCGGCTGGCGAAAAGCCGAAGATGTGGGGATCATCCATCGTAGGCTTCGGTAGCTACCACTACCGGTACGACAGCGGGCGTGAGGGCGACATGCCGCTGATCGGTTTTTCGCCGCGTAAGGCCGCTACTGTTCTGTACAACATGATCTGCTCCAGCGACTCCAAAGCGCTTCTGGCAAAGCTCGGCAAGCATACGACGGGCAAGGGCTGCCTCTACATCAAGAAGCTCGCTGATGTGGACCAACAAGTGTTGGAGGCCATGGTCGTGAAATCCCTAGCTGCCTCGCGCACGCAGAACCCAAGTTAAGGATTGTTGGCAACCCTCCCTTCACGGGATTAGGTAAGAGTAGCCCGTGACTCGGGAAGAACCAGTGTTCACCCGCTCAAGCGTCGCTGCTGAATTGCGTTCCTCACTAAGTAAAACGGTGCGTCACGCCGTTAGAGACCGCTGGGGTACAATTCTGGCTTCCTCCCGATTCTCGTAGGTCGGTCTTGCGAGGTGTATAGAAATGCGTCTCCTGTTTTTGTTTGGATCATTGCTTGTTGCTGCGACCACCGTTGCCCAAACCCAGAAGGCGAGTGATGTCGCGGACTTCGTAAGTGTCGATACATCAGTGTTCGTTCTTGACCACGTCCGAGTCATCGACGGAACAGGTGCGCCGGCAAAGGAAGACCAAGCGGTCGCGATCACGAACGGCAAAATACAGTCCATTGGCCCGGATGCGTCAGCCCAAATCCCTCAGGGTGCGCGACGTATGGACCGCTCTGGCTACACGGTGATCCCCGGCCTGGTTGGAATGCACGACCATCTCTACTACACCGATTCGTACGCAGTGCAAGTTGTCGATGGAAGGGTTGGTGAACCCGGATTGTTCATTGCCGAAATCCCCTACACGGCGCCGCGACTTTATCTGGCGGCCGGCGTGACCACGATGCGTACGACCGGAAGCCTGGAGCCTTACACCGACTTGAAAGTCAAGAGTCGAATTGACGCGAACCTGATGCCGGGACCCAGCATTGACGCGACGGCACCCTACCTGGAAGGTGCGCCGACCCGATTTGCACAGATGCATGAACTGACCGGCCCGGACGACGCAAAACGCATGGTGGACTACTGGGCAGCGGAAGGCATGACATCGTTCAAAGCGTACATGAACATCACGCGCGAAGAGCTGAGAGTGGCGATCCAGCAGGCCCATGCGCACAAGCTGAAACTGACAGGTCATCTGTGCTCAGTGAGCTGGCCGGAAGCAGTAGCTCTGGGAATCGATGATTTGGAGCATGGACCCGTCTTTACTGACACCGAATTCGTGGCGGATAAAAAGCCGGACGCGTGCCCGGCGGGTGGTGGCAGAAGCAGCTGGGCCAAACAGGACGTTAACGGCGCGCAGGTGCAGGAGATGATCC
>Ga0187884_10000236_pt1 | contig 57180 bp, 89 predicted proteins | sample June2016WEW_20_4_FD_132983 | JGI IMG/M metagenome (GOLD analysis project Ga0187884, IMG submission 132983) | Peatland microbial communities from SPRUCE experiment site at the Marcell Experimental Forest, Minnesota, USA - June2016WEW_20_40 | ecosystem: Environmental > Terrestrial > Soil >...
GAGCGCCGACCTTCAGAGCGCCAACCTTCGGAGCGCCGACCTTCGGAGCGCCGACCTTCGGAGCGCCGACCTTCGGAGCGCCAACCTTCGGAGCGCCGACCTTCGGAGCGCCGACCTTCGGAGCGCCGACCTTCGGAGCGCCAACCTTCAGAGCGCCAACCTTCGGAGCGCCGACCTTTGGAACGCCGACCTTCGGAGCGCCGACCTTCGGAGCGCCAGGAACAAAGATAAAGCAATTGGATTACAGGAAGAGGTGAGTCAAGATGGTTGAAAGAAGCGGCTACTTTTCAAAGCTCTGCATTATCATTGACGAAGGAGTCTGCAACGCTCTTTATGAGTACGCAAACACCCTACACACAACGCCTGACCATGTGATCGAGCAGCTTGTGGATGAGAGGATAAAATGACCTTTTTTGAGTATGTATGCTCGTGTTGTCAGGAAAGGCCAGCAACGGTTTATGTTTATGAGAAAGGGTGGAGGACTACATTCTGTGATAAATGCTATGAATTGAAGAAGGAGGTTAAAAAATGACCTTTGCTGACATTATACAAGGAACTGAAAAACCAGATGTATTGGAATATGACTCGCACTCCGTTACATTGCGTATTACAGACATTGACACATTAGTCGAATTAATAGACGGAAAACCGAGTTGGTTTACTGCTGGGGGGATTGTAGTAAAACTATGCGTGTTGTAAAGAGGAGAAAGAGGCCGAAAAATGACCGAAAACTGTGTTTACTGCGGCGCTACACTACCAAATGACAACTACACGCGAACATGCCACCAATGCGACGAACGCCATCGCATAAACTTTTTTATACGTCCGAGACAGTCTTATGAATGGGGGTGCATCTGATGGTTGAGAAGACCGAAAAAAGGTGCGACACCTGCATCAACGTGCGTGGCTCAGATAGCTACGCTCCGCACCGCTGGTGTATCCCGCAGCGTGCTTATTTTGAGAAGGACCACTCCTGCGGTCAGTGGGGGGCTAGAGATGCCTGTTAATATCAAGACTACCAGAGTCAAAGTTCCCGGAGGTAGGGTCTTTAAAGACTCTTGGATGGTTATAGCAAAGCTGTACTGGTTCCTGCTGCTCAACGGAATAGCGACGGTCATAATCTTGTATGGCTTGAGTTTGATTATCAAGGTGGGGGTAATATGGAAATAACACTAAAAAAAGGTAACATCAGCGTAACAGTAAAACAAGACTACAACGAGTTTTATCATTACAAGGATCTTCAAGGGCTCGCAAGGAGTCTTTTTCAAGATTTAGCGTCAAAAAAGCCAATGTACGATACATGGAATAAAGAGGGCTGAAAAATGAACCATAATTTAGTACATCAAAATACTACCGATGAATTTGATGCTATCTGGGAAGCAATTACTCATCTTGAAAACGATACTAAAGAACATCTAAGGCAGATCGAAGCCATACGAAGCTTGATCCAAGATGGATTAATTCGGATTAACATCAAAGACATCGAGGAGGATCAGCATGCGATCAAGAGACCAGTTTATCCGTGAGCTACATGAATGGATAGATCAAAAGCAAATCGAGGCGGTAAGTAACAAAGACGCAGAAAAGTATTCCGATCCAAAGGAACAGGCTGTAGTGAGAGCATTACATGGTGGAATGATTCAAGCGTATGGCGCTGTTCGACTGAAAATAATGAAAATGCTTAGCGAGGAGGAACACATTGCTCAAGAGACAGACATCCAAGTACCGTGACTGGCGAACAGAAGGCGAACTTGATCTATTGGATCAAGCAATACTTGACTGCCTCCGCGACCGGCCAGGCTCTAACGTGAAAATGGTCTGGATGTGCCTAAAGCTTGGTCGGTTTCCTAATCTAAAGCAACCAATGTTATATCACAGGATTCGAACACTCGAGGCGGAAAAATTCATCAGAACCGAGAAAGTTTGGTATGAACGTAAGTGCTGGATTAAGTGATATATTGAGCGGCAGACTGCTTCTCTCTACATACACGCGAAACCCTGACTGGCCGAAACTACGGAGGAGGTTCTTAAAAATGAACCCATCATGTGCAGTGTGTGACTCTACTAAGCGGTTAGCTGCTCATCACATTGCTCCGTATCAGTGGTTTAGAGAGCTTGAAATGGATGAGAGCAACTTGATTACCTTATGCGAGGGCCCCGGGAATCATCATCTGACGTTTGGTCATTTAAATCAGTGGGCCAGCTATAACGAGCATGTAGTAGAAGACGCAGCCGAGTGGAATAAGCGAATCAAATCAAGACCGAAATGGAAGCAATTTTGAGGTAAAAATGAAGGTGAATTAAAAAGATAAGGCGCGGAAAGCGTAGCGGTACAAGGCTTTTAGCATGGAGCCTACTACATTCGGCCATTTTGTCACCTCGAAACCTCGAAACCGTTAGAGATGTGCCGCTGCGCCCGCTTTGCCGTTAGGTAGCTTAGAACAAAAATGCACAAAAACTGCAAGATATGTGGAATCATAATATACGGACGACAACCCCATGCAAAGTATTGTACGATATGTGCAGATGCACTAATCAAAAAGCGGGGCGGTAAGCACGTACATATCAAGCGCGACTTTGTGGATGAGTTTGAGGATATAATAACGTACTGCAAGGAGTAGATGAAAAATGACTCAAAAGCTGATTTTTATGGCATCACCATTTAGGGGAGATCATGCCGCCAATATCGAATTTGCGAAAAAATGTTGCAAGTATGTTTTAGGACGTGGGCATAATGTCTATGCTGCTCATCTGTTCTACACACAGTTTTTGGATGATAACGACGATGCAGCGAGGCTTCTTGGTATAACTCTTGGGATGAATATGCTTGAGCACTGCGATGAATTCTGGATGTTTACCAAACAAGGAGAGCACCGCACACCGGGAATGGAGGCGGAAAGAATAAAAGCTAGTGAGTTGGGTCTACCAGAAAAGTCGTTTAAAGTCTCAGAAGACGGCATCTTTTCACTTAGTTGGTCAGCGAGATAGTAAAAGGAAGATGTATAGCACCGATCTATTCACCGAACCGCGAATCTGTCAGAACCCCGACTGTAGAAAGGAGTTTAGAACCCAACTTAGCGAATACGTAGGCAAAGCAAGGGTAAGAAGACGTGGAGCAGTGGCGAGGCAGATATATTGCTCACATGAATGCTCACTGAAGATGAAAATGGAACGGCAGGAGCTGGCGAGAAAGGCGAAACATCACTCTGAAGAGGTGTTAAATGACTGAATTAGAACTTGAAGAGGTCGAAATCACATTTAACGGCGAGGACATAGCGGCTATCATGGTAATGTCTTGTCAGGGAATCGTTTCTGGACTTGCTACGCTCTTGAACATCCTGCATCGACGAGGAATACTCGACAACGATCCGACAATGGTAAAAATGCGCGAGGACTACCAGGAATATTTACGATGGTTTGAGCAAGCGCTTATGATCCAGCTAAAGCTACGCGAAATGAAAGAAGGTCCCCAAGAACCGTCTCAAGTAGATATTGGTTATGGCTAAAAGGTATCAAGGCGAAGATGAATGACAAACGAACGGAGCGACTTATCGACGAGTTAGACACACTCTGGGAAGTACTCATGAAAAATGAGGTAACAGCAATCGAGGCAGTTAGCACAGCACAAAAGACCCGCGCTAAACTCAGGAGCGTGGAGCAAAGAGTGTTGCGTGTTGAAGAAGAGAACCGGGATCTTAGAAAGCGGTTGGATCCTGAATGAAGCGATTGTTGGATCTCTTTTGTGGTGCAGGGGGGGCGGCAACGGGCTACCACAGAGCGGGCTTTGACGTTATAGGCGTTGACATTAAGGAACAGCCTAATTATCCCTTTGAGTTCATTGAATCGGATGTGTTTGATTTAGATCCCGATTTTATAAAAGAATTTGATATTATCCACGCTAGTCCGCCGTGTCAGGCATATAGTCGCTGTCGAGCAAATGCGAAAGCCAAGAACTACCCTGACCTATTAGGCAAAACTCGTGAGTTGCTGATTAGAACAGACATCGATTACGTTATAGAAAATGTGGTAGGGGCAAAAATGCAGAGAACCGTGTTATGCGGCACTATGTTTGCCCTCAATGTTATACGTCACAGATATTTTGAAAGCAGTATATGGATTTATCCGCCAGGGCCGTGTAGGCATAATGGCTTCGCTTATGACGGTAATTACGCTTGCGTCATCAGTGGAGATGGTTATGGGAGCAATACCGACAGGGACTATTTTAACATGTATGCTCAATCAGAAAAAAAGAAGATAGAGCCATATTTAGTAAAAACTAGCGGGAAAATTGGCGCTGCAAAGTTTCTTTATTGGTGCGATTCTATGGGCATCCATTGGATGAATAAGCATCAGACGCTTGCGAAAAACAAATATGACCTAACACAGGCCGTACCGCCAGCATACACTCAGTACATAGGGGGCTTATTGCTACAATGACCCATTTCTCACCAGAACTCTACTTAACAGCAATGGAACAAATCACCCCCTGCACTTCCAGAGAGCTAGCAAAAGCAACAGAGACGTCACATACAGCAACATTACGCTATTTGAAAAAGCTCCGTCAGGAAGGCTTAGTTGCTAGATTGCAGCCCCCCCACGACGGTAGAAAGGTATTGTATTATCTTAAGAGGCTGAAAAATGACTGACATCGTATCGTTCTTTACTGGAGCTATTGTTGGTACATCCATCACACTCATAACATTGTGGCTTTGGGGGGTACGTGCATCTTACATATTTGAATAATTAAAAGGAGGTTAAAAATGACCTTTGAATCATTCAGTGATGTTTTAGATTGCCTTGAGTGGGAAGATTATACATATACACAAAGCTGGATTAGACGCCAAAATGACGGTACATATAAAATTACTCTTAAAATGATGGATGGGAGTTACGACCGCTTTGTTTTACCTGAAAAAGAGGCCGAAAAATGACCTTTGAATCAGTTTGCTTGCAGTGTCCGTATCGTTGCATAGATAGTGAACCCTGGTTATGTAGTCTAAAAAAGAAGGATAAAAAAGAGGTGGAAAAATGACTGAAATGTTCTGTGACCAGTGCGGTAGAGAGATTAAATCGCGTGAGTCTCACCTTACAGGGGTAAGAGACGCGATGCCGTACCATATTCACTTGGCCTGTCGTGAGGCGTTCATGAGAGTCGGCAGGGCAGAACAAGGCAATGAGAAAAAATGAATCCATGCGACAGTTGCTCAAACGCTAAGGAACGAGAAACGTATCGTTTCTGCGAAAAAAAGGGCTGTAGAATACCTGACCTTATGATAGGCCCCCCACCTCTATGCGACTTTTACGAACCATGCCCATAAAGCGTTGTCACACATGCAAACGCGCCTACACGCTGAGGGATTTGCAAATTCGCTGTAGAGACACCGGCGAAACCTTAAGCGCGTTTAAAGAGGCGTGTCCGTCCTACGGCGATGATCCAAAGAAACTGGCGCGGGGCTGGGGTGTTTTGAAGATGTTAAATGACCTGACAGAGGTAAGAGATGACTGACGAAAGTGCTATCGATTACATGAGTAGTAGAGCATACCATATAGGTTATCAACGTGGCTGGCTGGATTGTCTACACAAATTTTCAGACCTTTTACTAAAAAATGAGCTGTTGGGCATACCTGATGTTATCGTGAAGTATGACAAAGATGGTAGTGTCAGCAGCATAGAACATAGATATGAGGCTGAAAAATGACGATCTATAAATGGCTCGAAAGCAGGATCGGAGAACAAGTAAAAATCACCATGATAAGCTTGAACTATTGGTACGGCGGCTCTGGCATCGACGCTTTTAAGGCCAAGCTTTTAGATGTAGATTGTTCAGGGGTAGCATTTGAGGACGAGGGGGAGATGTTCGTTCCGTGGCATCGCATTCTTTCGATTACAAAGCAAAAGGAGGCTGCTGAAAATGATGATTAATACAAAAAAGATAAACGACGGCTATATGTATTTAACAGGTAAATTGCTGTCGGTGGTTCAAATAGTCGCTGATGAGCTGGCAGATCGTGGTTATACTGTGACATATACAATCTATAATGGGGATCGGTTTGTGGAAAGTCGCAAAAACAAAGAATGGCTCATGGAAAATGGGGAACCGTACCCAAAAGGAGGCTGAAAAATGACCAGAGAATCTAAACTAAACAAGTTAATTCCGAAAGGCTACAGGTCCTACTGCTTCAGGCACAGGAACGCTAAAAGGGACCATGCAACTAGCTTTGCGATCTGTGTTCTTTGGTTCTTGGCTATAGTGGTTTTATTGAGATGGTAAACAAAACTAACCTGATTCACCGGCATAAGCTGACCATGCGACTACTGTTAAAGCGTAACGAGTACCTTATCCGAGGAGTATATAAGAAGCAAAAGCCCCTTATCTTGAGATACATCCGTTCAAGCCCATCTAAGACGGCGATAATCGGTTTGCCTCTATTTTTCAAAGTCAACATTAAACCGCTTTGGCTACCTGCACTAAAGAAAGTATGGCTGAACGGAGCTGAGGAAGGAGAAGCGTTTGTTAAGGAATTGCATGGGCTCAAAAAGTCAGAAGATATACGAAAAGACTATCAGGATTACGCCGATAAATGGTTGGATCAGCACGCAGGAACTAAGATCAACGGGATTACTGATACAGATCAAGAATGGTTAGCAAATACGATCCGCAGCGGAGTCTCGGAAGGACTGAGCACCGATGAAATGGCTTCTAACCTAAGTGATGACTTTGATAACATGAGCGACGGTCGTGCCGCCACTATTGTAAGGACCGAGACAGGGGGCGCATTCAATTATGCGAGTAATGAAACAGCTAAAGACTCGCTTCCTGATGGAGCAACTAAAACGTGGCGGACAACCAGCTCGAACCCGCGCCCGACTCATGAAGATATGGATGGCACAGAAGTGGGGATAAATGACTCGTTTGAATTTGAAGACGGTGATCTGGAGTATCCTTGTGATCCAAGCGGCCCAGCAGCCGAAACCGTGAATTGTATGTGCGTCTTGGAATACTCAACTGGAGCATTAGAAGAAGGGGAAAGCGAACTATCACCAGAAGAGGAAGAAAGCGCTTTAAGTGAAGCTAGTATGGAAATGCCGGAGGAAGAATGATTAAAAACTCCCATATAACATCTTATAGACACTGGGCATGGAATTATCTAAAGGGACACTTAGACAAGATGGCTCCAAGCGACCCAGCCAACATCATAGATGCAATGGCTGTGATAATCTATAGTGAAATAGACGACAAGGGAGTGTTAGGACCGGATAAATGGGGGCTGCCGGTAGGAAAAGAAATTGATTATACACCACTAACCGTTGCTCACGGCGGCAAGTATTGGGCAATCATACCTCGTGAAACAGCCAAAGCATGGGATTTTACGGCAGAGGAAGAATGACCGATAATTGCGATCACGAGGTTAAAGTGCTCTGTCAAACCTGCAAGAATTGTAAAAGTCATTGGGGCGTGACAGCAGATTGGGGTGGAGATTGGGATATTGAGTGTAAAATCGGAGGTACGTTTTGGGTAACGTCTCCGCCAGACTTTATCAATATTAGTTGCAGTGAATACGAAAAAGAGGCCGAAAAATGACAGATCTATCATTCGGCGTGTGCCACAGATGCAGCAAAAAGGTCGTCGGGCATGCCGTGTATCATGTGCTCGAAAACGGTAAGCTAGAGCTTAATTGTGCCTTTTGCGAGCTCGACACCTACTTCAAAACATTGGAAGACATCATGAAAGGAATTCAAAGGATAAAGTGAACTCGATACCGATCCGCTGTCCACAATGCAACAGACCACTAATACCAAAACATCACCTAACATACAATGGAAAGGATTTGTATATACTCTGTACCCTCTGTCATAACAAGATCCCTCTTCCTGCGCAGAGTGAAGAAATCAACCTCGTACTGAAAGATTGGAATCGGAGTGAAAAATGATACTAGAAATAATCCTAATTGAAATCTGCATTGGAGCAGGAGTTATAGCTGAGGGGCTATTAATTCTTAAAGGCTTTGATGCACTTGAACGGTTCGTGGTGAACTTAGGAAAATGGGACACTTAAACACCCCCTGTGAACGCTGCCATAATCTCATCGTGACTAAGAGAGGACTAGTAACGTGTTCACAGAAGGACACTATCTTATTCGATCATAGGGATTGCCTTAAGTTCATATGCGATCCAGAAAAAAACAAAGAGTATTTTCCAGCAGTGGAGTGTAAAAAATGACACTAAGTATGTCCGAGAAGCAAATCTTATTACAACGCTTAATAGCACTAAAACGCCTCGCAAAGGTAGGCGCAGCACCATATGGCACTCCAATGAATACCGAAATAGATGCGTGGGCTGCTGAACTTGAAGAATACATAAAACGGAAGGACCGGGATGAAAGATGTTAAATAAAAAAATGAGCCAAGTAGTGTCCTGCCCAATTACGCTGTCCTCGAAAGAGGTAGAGTACTGTAAAAAGTGCTGTGAGTTGTATTGGACGTGTAAGGCGTTTCAGAAGCATAAGAAAGATGTTAAATAAAATCTACTGTTCGGAATGTGGAAAAGAGATCACCGAAGGACACGGTTTCATTACCTATACCGATCCTGACTCAGAGAAAAACATCTACGCCTGCGATCGGTGCAATAAGAAGGTCTACTCGGCAAGTTAGGAGGTGTAAAAAATGACTTCTCTTGAAATTGAAGATGACAGAGTTATTGATGAGTTAAAAAAAGAATATCCAATTCCAGGTACCTCTTGGGACTACTTTATTATGTGCCTTTTAGTAGCATGGCAAGAATTGGTCAGTGAACAACAAAAAGCGTCGATTTTAGGTAATTTACTTGGCTGGAGCGTCATGCACAACAAGGTAGATTGGACGATGGAAGACGTAAGGAACGCTGTTTATAAAAGAGGTTAAAAAATGAACTGGATAAACTATACTTTAATAGTATTCGGGCTTTGGAACATATTCGATGGCGTATGGAGTCTGTGGTATAAAGACACAGAGCACACTTGGTTCGCAGATGCTGGCCGCGTAGTGCGGACGGTTATCGGTGTGGCACTTATTGTGTTGGCTGTGGTAATGGGTTGAAAAATGCTTAAATTTCAGATGACCGACTTAGAAAAGGTATATGACTATGTTGAAAGCGCCAGATGTAAACTTTATGACGGTGAATCAACCGTTCAAGTGTACGAATTGGTAGCTTCGGCTGAAGATTTGTTGGGCCGTACTTTAGAGGGGTTGAAAAATGATTAAACCAGATTTATCTGCATGGGACTGCCCTAATGTGCGCTCAACGGTTATCAAGAAGGGAAGAAAACGGAGATACCCCATAGATAAGACATGTTTGGAAAATGAGGTGAAAAATGACATATCTTAACTCTATCAAATGTCCGCAATGCGAGGAGCTTCATTATCTCGCAAAAACTATCAAAGATGATTACACTTGCCTCTATTGCGGTAAGGACATGAAAACGGGTGAGCAAATCACGGAAGGCATATATGATATAGATTACACAGATAAGGGTATTGACATACACAAAAAGGCTTGAAAAATGACTAATAAACAACAACTCGGCGGGGCGTTGCTCTTCATAGCCGCGTTCATAGGACTATTATTCAATCCGATAATGGAAGCCCTAAATTCGCCAGGGTACAACATCAGCATCGACACTATAAGCTCGCTCGGTGCGTTACAGCCAACGATTCTTCTTTTTGGGGTCACATTGGTAGTTTCTGGGGTGCTAGGACTCACAGGAACGCTTTTAGCCTACAACGCGTTGGGGAAGTGGTTTACGGCACTTTTGGTAATTTCGTGTATGGGGGAGATCGGCGTCGGACTATTCCCGTCGTTAATCCCTTGGACATACGCGTACGCCTGCCACGTCACATCTGCAATGACAATCGTTGTCCTTGGCGTGATCGTGATGCTCCGGTTCTATAAGAGGTTCAATGAGCCGTTTAGCTCCCTCTCCTTTGGCTTAGGCATCCTCGCATTAATCGGCGGCCTGTTAATCCCGATCGTGGTGGTATTCCCTTCCCTGATTTTCGGGCTGGGCATGGGCATCATGGAAAGAATCATGTATTATCCTCTCATGGTGTGGCAGGTCGGACTAGGCGGCGCACTGATGGAATTACATCCGAAGTTGAGCTTGAGGAGGGCCGAAAAATGACTGATATCAATTTCGTTCGTAGGTATTGCATCTACGAGAAAATAAAAGCGCAGGAGTTTATAAATAAATTTCTTCATGGAGACGGTGCTGTGCATCTTTCTAACGAAGAGAGGCGTCAGCAGATGATAGATGATAGGATCGATAGAGCGATTCTGTACAAATACAATCTTGAGGGCATTTTGGACGTTATCGATTCAGACATAAGCACGATAAATCCAAAATTGTTAAAAGACATGGAAAACATTCCAGTGGAAGAGCTGAGTGTGAATTATTCTCAGGCAGAAGAGGCTAAAAAATGAATGTGGCAGGATATTTGTATCCTTATATTAAACGGCGTATTCGGCCTAATGTTACTACCACAGATAAAAGAGCTCTACAAGAAAGGAACATCTCTAAACCTAGTATCCTGCGTTATGACGCTCAGCGCATTAATCATCCTTGGAATAACCTACACAACTCTGGGTCTAGTGCTCGCCGTGTGTGGCAATCTGATCGATGTAGGTGCATGGGCAGTATTGCTCGTGCTGTCGGTTAGGAATAGGAGATGATGAAAATGAGGAGGTTCTGGTTAATATATAATATATTCTTTTTAGTGTTTTGTGTAGCATTGACGATACACGATATAATCATTAATTCAGCATTTTATGCAGCTTGGTTTGCGGCTTTGGCAGGCACTTTCATTATCATGTTGGTAGTGGAGGTCGAAAAATGAGTAGATTTGAATATTTAGGAGAACGTGAACAGTTTTATCACTCCGCCCCAATCACACTTGATACAGCTGGGCCTACTTTATTCTTCTTAGCTGTATTTGCAGCGTTTGTATTAGCGATTTACTTTCTAGGATGGTGAAGACCCTACTAATAAGCCTTAAATACTCATAACCCAACCTTCTTTTTGAATACAGTGGCAAACTGTAGCAACGTTAAAGTCCTAATGGCTGAACCCGACTACACCGGCATAAGGGGTCGCCTCTTCGCCATGCGTGACGAAATCGAGAACCCCGCCAAAAGAATCCTATTCTGTACCATACTCGACAAGCTCATTAAAATCGAACGAGAATTAGGCGGTGTTTCGAGAATACAACTCGTCCATGTCAGCAGGGAACAAAAGAAGATTAAAGATGGGTTACTATCAACACCAGAACAAGAAGCCCAATCAGCAGCAATACTAGCGCACTGGAAACGACTACACAACAGCCACTGGGAAACTGTCTTTCTACACCTGCACGACGAATTGGATCATGAACACGCCAGGATCGCCAGGCTTGATGATAAAGATCTAGAAAATGCGTTAGGCGCTGAACATGATTACCTTGATGATGCATTAACGGTACTAAATAATGAGTATAAGGCTGTTAAGTCTCTAAAGTCATTCAAAAGTGCAAGAAAATAGTAGTTGTTCGAGCAATACTTAAATATTAACTTTCCATTCTTTTATATGGAGAGAACATTGCCTCATTCTGAATTATGGCAGCGGCAACCTAGCGAGCGGTCTAAAGCATTCTCTCTTTTTTGTATGTACCGCGATTTAGGCCCAGAACGATCACTTGAAAAGCTACGTCAAAGCGGCGGAATAGCTTCGGTATCTAAGCGCAACCTAGAGTTATACAGCGCTAAGCACGATTGGGTCAAACGCGCACAAGCATACGACGATCACCTGCTCAACGAAACACAAAAAGCCTTTGAGAAAAGAATACTGAAGTTCAAAGATCAGCGTTCAAAAGAAGCTCTTGAAATAGCCAATAAAGCTTTTGAGAGCATGCAGTCAGATAACATAGGCTCAAAGGAAGCACGAAAACGCTGGGAGCTTGGCGTGGATAAGTTTATGCAGATCCTAGGGCTGGACAAAACAAAGCTGGAAGTAGAACACGACGGCGAGATTAAAATCACTATAAATCCAAAGGTAGAGCCTTAATGGACATAGATCTCTCTAATTGGCCGCAACCAAGCTTTGAACCAGTATTCAACTCACACGCTCGTTATCTAGTTGTTTTTGGCGGAGCTTCAGCAGGAAAGAGTTTTGCAGTATCACAAAAGCTTATTACCAAAGCCCTAATCCATCCGAACAGCCGCATAATAGCAATTCGTCAATACGGGCCAAGTCATGACATAAGCTGTTGGAGATTTTTTTGTGAGCACATAGAAGAGAAGAACATTCCCTGTATTATCAATAAAACTTCTCGAACGATAACATTCCCTAATAAATCAACTATTCAATGTCTCTCGATTGTTCACACACAGGGAGAAACAACTGAACGTATTAAAAGCCTTACCGATGTTACCGATATCTGGTTGGAAGAAGCATCAAACGATATTAATCCAACGTCTTACGAAATGATACGGATGCGCCTACGCGGCCAGCCGTTAAAAGACAATTATAGACAAATGATATTAACCTTTAATCCGATCGATCAGAACAACTGGACCAACAAATACTTCCCGTTGATGGAGTTTGGCGTACACGGCGATGTTGAGGTCCAGCATTACACGTATAAAGACAACGATTACCTTGATGAAGAAAACAAACGCGAGCTTGAGGGCCTTAAAGACATTGATCCAAATCTTTACAAAGTCTATACGTTAGGCGTACCCGGTAGTTTAGAAAACCAAGTGTACACTAACTTCAAACGCGAATTGTTTGCATACAACTACGATGACTTTGAAACCACAATCGGCGGCGTTGACTTCGGTTGGGAGCATCCTTCTGCTTTTGTTTTGCTTGGAATAAAGGAAAAAGAAATCTACGTTATTGATGAGCTGTACCTACAAAAGAAACTCAACTCTGAATTTATAGAAGCGATTAAAGACAAACTGGACGAGCATATTACCGATCCTAGATTGCATAACCAAATCCCGCTATACTGCGATACCGCTGAACCGGCCCGTATCGCTGAGATGAGAAACGCCGGTTTAAATGTGCATGCTGCTAAGAAGGACGTTTTAGATGGGATTAATGCAGTCAGACAATACAAGTTTAAGATCAATCCTCGAGCTGAGCACTTCTTTAAAGAAATACAAGGCTACGTCAGACAGAAAGACAGAGACGGCAATGTACAAGAGCTTCCTGATAAACAACGCGGGTTTGATGACCTGATGGATGCTACTAGGTATGCGGTGTACACATGGACACGCGGAAGAGGCGGGGGTCTTTTCTTTGGGCCTGTTATCGTTGGTGAAGGTGAGGGTACTATACTTCCAGGTTAATCCAGATTAATCTAGGTTAGGTTTACAATTAGAATCACGACGGGTAATTATAAAGCTAAAGACACAAAGAGGCAAAAAATGACCAAAACATTGCAAATTAATCTGCCAGACAATTTAGCAGAGATGGTAAAAGAAGGCGACGCTCAGATTGTTGTTATTGATGACGATGCAGAAATTATTGCCCTCGTAGAGGTGAAAAATGACGAATCATAGTATGGTGTATTTCATAGCTGGTGACAGTTATTCAGACCTAAGCGCACTTAGACAAGCAGGAATTATCGACGCTCATATCGTGATCCACGGAGGAGGCGTAACGCCCCCGGCACAATTTCCAAAAGATTGTGCAAATGCTGGCTTAAGTCCTATTCTGAACAATGGCAATGACGGAGTTCCAGGTTGGTCCGGTTCTCCTGATTATTACAAGAACGTCGCTGCTTTAGGTTATATGGGCGCTGGGGGAGAAAGTGAGCAGGCGAATGAAATAGATGCGATAATGAATGAATTGGTTTATGTCGATTATGGCGGCGAGGGTACAGGTGGTGGAACAAACGACGACGTTTGGTTTGCTACACACCCTGCGCCAGCCCACGGCTTCGGTGCGGCAGGCTACTATGAAACCTACGACAGTGCTGCAAACTTCTGGGGTTGGAATATTGTAGGATCAGGTATGCTCGATGCTCAAAAGCATGGAGTGAAAGAAATAGGCATCATGATAGGTTCATGGATGATGCAGGTCTATTTAGCAAAAAGAGGTATCAACCATCTCGATTACATACTCAAAACCAGTTCAGTGCAGGATTACATAAACTTGGCAAATGACATGGAACAAAACGGTATTCGCTGCGCTGGCTTTGGCGTTTGGAGTGGTTACGGCAACAACATGAATGACGTTTATAATAAGTTCTCTGGGTGGTATCAGCAGCTTATGTCAATTTGGCCGCCGACTAATGTTACGATGAAAGATAGATTTGCCGCGCCAGCAACTACGCCGATCACAATGGTAGGATCACCAGCAGCGTGTTCAAACGGCGTTAGCATTAAAGGTTCAGATGGTGCATTGTGGTATTCTGCTGATAAAGGACTTACATGGGAATCGTTAGGCGGGCAAGTCGAAGCAGCAACAGATGTGGCCTGCGCTACGTCAGGAGATTTCTATGTGATCGGCACGAACGGTAATTTGTACTGGCGCGATCTAACAGGTAATTGGGTATCGAGGGGGCAGAGGTTACAATGATCACCAAGATTGAAAGACACACACACTGCGAATTTGGCCGCAGGACTGACGAATACGAAATAACATTCATGAACATTTCCGATAAAGAAAAGAGGATCCTGCGGGGCTTGATAGAGGCTGAAAAATGAAGGTTAAAGGAAAAAAGTATTACTTTGGTTTTAAGAAACAACTTCCAGATCATCGAGATTTTAAATTCGAGAAAGTAGTTGGTCCCGTCGCTCCGGTCAAACTCCCGCCATCGGTAGACCTAAGCCCGTTAATCCACAGGGTCAAGAACCAGGGAAACCTAGGAAGCTGCGTTGCACATGGGACTACATCAGAATTCGAAGCCCTACAAGTCGCACGCACAGGAGTAGACTTCGCTGCCTGCAGGTTACAAGAATACCAGAATGCCATGATACTGGACGGTGCTTTTAACGGACAGGATAACGGCGCTACTGTACGAAGTGGAGTCAAAGCAACAGCGCAGTACGGACTTGCACCTGAAACCGATTGGCCGTATAACATCTCACAATTCGCTGATCCGATCCCATCGCAAGCGGTATCAGATGCACTTAAAGCAGAGTCTACGAATTACTACCTTTTAGATTCTGCGATAGGATATCAACAGACTCTGCTCAATATTAAAACCAACTTAGCATCAATCCAAGAAAGCCCGACAGGACTTCCTGCGGTATATGGAACAACTGTATACGCACAGATCGAGGAAGTTGATGAAAGCGGAATAATCAACATGCCTAACGACGGCGAATCACCAATAGGCGGCCACTGTATGATGTTCTTTGGATACGATGACGCAACCGGATATTTAAAAACCCTCAACTCATGGGGTGAGGATTGGGGCGCACCGTTTGGTAAAACACCGTATGCATTTGACGGCGGTATGGGGTTACTACCTTATGAGTACGTGACTACCGGCCTGGTTTCGGATGTATGGGTCATCGCTAGAGAGAGTGAGATATCAGCGCCAAGGTGAACATGGAATCGCAATGGAACAGAGAACGAGAGAATAAGATCAACAGCATACATTTAGAAGGCAGAGCATACGACGTAAAAGCCACGATCAAGAACAACATATTCCCCGAACCAAGGGAGATTTATAATTGTACAACCTGCAAAGAGGCCGAACCTGAACATCCCGCATATAAGGTGAATACAGAGAAGTTCAGAGTGAAATGCACGTGGAATAAACATTGGAATGAAGGCCCGAGATACGAGGATATAGCTTGTCCAAAGTGGGAGCGCAGATGGGTCTTAAAGATATGAGGAAGTCAGATGCCAGAACTGGAAGAGATAAAACCCGCTGTCACCGCGACGAACGCGCCGATGGTGACTATTGAACTGTTTGATGAAAAAAAAGAAGATGATAAAAATTTAGAAAGGGAGAACGTGACAAATGGGAAATAGTTTTCAATACGACAACCACCTTATCAAGGCATACACGGAACTGATTAACTGGACAGGTTCATCCACAGTAATATTCTGTGTATTGGGGCAGGTCTCGCCAACGTTGAGTAACAAACAGACGTGGGCAACCTACAACGATATCAAATGGGCCGCATCGACGCCGTATGAAATCGCAGCGGTCGGGGGCAGTTCATACTCGCTTGGCGGTGGGGTATGCACGAATACTACACCTGCACTTGTTACTGATACGGTCAACTTTGGGATAAGCGCAAAAGTGTTCACTGCTGCATCAGGGTATACTATAACTGCGACGATGTGTACATTACAGTACGCAGTATCCTCGTCAACATCGATATCAAATCCACTATTGTCTAACCACGACCTAGGCGGAACGCAGGCTGTAAGTAACGGCACGCTAACGCTGACGTGGCCGTCTAACATCGCGTTCTCAATCACGAGTTCGGCAGCAGCGTAAGGGGAGATACAATGTCTCCTCCCATTCTTTTTGTATAGCGGACGGTGAGTTTTAGAGTTTTTTGATTATTAAGAAGTAGGAAAAAATAGAAATACAATCAGAATATGGCAGCCTACGAAACGTACTGCATCCATAAGTGGGATTTTAATGTAACCCCTGTAGCCAATATTAGCGATAGCATTGGCTCCCTGACCATGACGCAGAATAACTGTTCCTCCGTTGCAACGGGATTCGGTGGTTATTATTGCTATCAATTCGACGGAAGCAGCTCTTATCTGGTTAGTGGGACTAGCACATTAGGGCAAGGGAACACATGGACAATCGAAATACTTGCTGCGGTTACCACTTCTCAGAATGGTGTTTTGTTTAGCCGCGATAGGTACGTAGCAGGGATGTATGGGTATGAGTTCGGATATAACACAGCATCCGGAAAATATATTCAGGGTCTTAACAGTGGGGGCAGCGTAGAACTTGACCGTGGGACTGATATCACTTCAAATCAGGTGTACCACTGGTTCTGGACATGCAACTCGTCCGGCGGTTCTAACAACTGGAACTTTTATGAGGTACAAAGCGGAACCCCGACGCTTATAGCTTCTTTCACGTACGCTGGAACGCTTACTGATGCTACATACGCGGATCTCGATATCGGAAAGGAGGTACTAGGAAGCTCGCAAACATACCTGAAAGGTAATGTCTACCTAATCCGCGTCCACAATGCCGTCCTTACGACGGCTCAGATGACGCAGAACTATAACGCTGAATCTCCGCGTTATAGCATTACTAACGTATCTGTCAACCTAACGGTTATTCCTACTGCAACTACTGCAACAAATGCGCCAACGTTCCAACAAGCTACTACACTCACCGCACCCGGCGGGACGACATCAACAAACGCGCCTACTCAAGCTATCGCAGGGCCAACATTAACAGCACCGGGCGGAACCACATCAACAACTGCCCCGACTCGATCATTAGCTACCACCCTCGTTGAACCAGCGGCCACTACAACAACATACGCCCCGACTTTCGCTCAGGCTACTACAATCTCCACCACTCCTGCTGCTACCACAGCGACAAATCCCCCATCCCCGGACGTAGCTCCTGTAATTGTCGCTCCTACTGGGACTACCTCCACCAGCGCGCCGACCTTTGCTCAGGCTACTACGCTTACCGCACCCGGCGGAACAACTACAACAAACGCCCCTACTCAAGCGGTAGCTGGCCCTATGCTTACTTCACCTACTGCCACGACTGCAACAGATGCACCATCACTAGCAGTTGGGATTATACTAGAATCCCCTACCGCTACAACTGCTACAACAGGTACGTTGATAATCTCACAATGGGGTGCGATTGAGATTATTCATGCTACTTATATTACGACATCACGATTATCAGGAGTATCGAAAAAGACTGAGGGAATCACAGCCATAAAACCCGTAGTTACTGGGGGACTTCGCGCTACGTGCGACCTTAAAATCCCACACCTAACAGCGGTATCGAAGAACAGCGGGGTACTTACTGCGATTAGCGAGGTCATTTCGTGACGGTTCTTTCGCATGTAGGTAACTTCAACAATACAACGTCAGGAACAACTGACACTATATCCAGCCTTAGTTTTACTCCTAAAGCCTTGATACTGTGGGCTACATTCCAAGGCTCATCAGAATGGAGTGGGGGGTTGGGTAGTGGTAATTATATTGGAACCGCTATCGGATTTGCGGCGAACAACGCAAGCGGTATGCAATATGGAACCGTTTGTGGGTCATCACATATTAATAGTTTCGGGGAGTACGCATCCCGCTACCACGCTGCGCTTCCGTTGGTGCTCTACAACAGCTTCAATTATGTGGGTATAGTGTTAGAAGCTGCATCCGTATCTTTTACCTCAAACGGATTTACAATAACGTATAGCTCCACACCAACAAACTCGTGTACAATCTACTACCTCGCTCTCGGCGGCTCTGACATAACCGGGGCCAGCGTAACGCAGTGGCAATCAAATACGGCAACAGGAAACCAGTCTGTAATATTAAACGGCACGTCGTTTAAACCGAACTGCGTTCTCCATATCGCTGATATAAGTAGTAATGCCCCCCCTGTAAGTGAGTCTAACGTTCAACTTATGTTCGGCGCTATGGATATTAACGGTAACCAGTGGTGCAACTATACTTATGAGTCCGGGGGCGACTCAAGGTACAATTCCGTCGGCAGGATTCAGACTACCAGTGCTTGTATCACAGACTCAGGTACTGGGACAAGTATCGTCGATGAAGCATCGTTTGTTAGTATAAACTCAAACGGTTTCACGGTCGATTGGACTGTGAACGGCGGCACGTCTCATTATTATTATTCCCTCGCAATAGCAGGAACTACAGGTTTCAGTTCTCTCGTTGGAAACCACGCAAAAACCGCGCAAACAGCCGCAGTTACGGACACAATAGCTACGCCGACAACCACACCGATGGCAGTACTTGCCACGACTGATAGCTATCCTGCAAACGCATCAGAGCAAACCGGCATTAGATTTACATTTGGTGGAAGTGATGGAACCAATAATGGGGTTACAGTCTATGCGAGAGACCAAGGGCAGGGGGAAGGTTACAATTACAACGATGCTACGAATGCTATTATAGTAGACAACGCCAGCGCAGGAACAACAGATGTCGCTGCGCCAATAAACGGATTCTCATTTGGTCAATTTAATACAGTATGGAGCGCAGATACCACAACCGACGCCACGCAGGTTTGTTATATTGCTCTGGGCATCCCGACTAATATACCTGTCTCACTAACCACGCCAACGGCAAGTACTACAACCAATGCCCCAACGGTGGGTATAGCACCTACGCTTACCGCGCCCGGTGCTACAACTACTACAAACGTTCCGACGTTCCAACTGACTACCGCCCTCACCACAGCACCAACGGCAAGTACTACAACAAACGCACCCACAAAAGATGTAGCTATGGTACTCACTACGCCGGGTGGAACGACTGCAACATACGAGCCGACCTTTGCTCAGGCTACCACACTCAAAGCTCCTACAGCAAGTACGAAAACAAACGCGCCGTCGCTTATTGTACCCGGGGGCCGTAAAGTCGCGCTCGCAGCACCGACAGCTACGACAGCGACAAACGCTCCCGTTGTTTCTGGAGTCTCAAATGTACTGCTTACCGCGCCTACTGCCACAACGGCCACACATGCCCCGTCACAGAACGTAGCTATGGTGCTTACCGCGCCGGGTGGAACGACTGAAATAACTGCAATGGCTCAAACGACGGTTGCGACTACATTAAAGACCCCAACCGCCACGACAGCTACAGGTACGATAAATATACCACATCGCAAGAAAATCGAGTTACTCAGCGCCACATTGCCTGAGTCTATACCATTGACGGCGGTATCGAGGAATAATGGCATGCTCACTGCAATTAGAGAACAATACTAAAATGCTAAAAGGCTAAAAGGAGAAGAGGTAAGAAATGACAGATATTACAATAACCGCTGGAACGTCAATGTCTGAAGCGGTTACGCTTCTGAATACCGAAGTCCCGCCCGCGCCCGTTGACCTGACATCAGTTATCGATATTATATGGCAGGCAAGCGGCCCTACGAGGATAATGCTGCGCAAACGGTATATCGATAGTACGATCACAATAATTAACGCGACTGGAAACGGTGGGGGGATCAATACTACCCTTGCTGCGACAGCGTATGCAGGCCAGCCCATTATAACCGTCGCTAGTACAACCGGCTTTATTTTGGGGGGGACAGTGTATATTCTGGATACAATATCGGGCATTGGTGAAGTTGCAGTAATAGGGGCGATGCAAAGCGATACGCTCATGACCATGACCGCTAACCTGCAAAATGAGTATCCTTTAGCAGATACATCAACGGTCACACAAATCGCCGTGCCTCAGTTTCTTATCCCGTTCGCTCCAGATGACACATCCCCAGCATTCGGGGTAGGACTACAAACAGAAACGGTAACGTATGGCTATGAGATTCGGATTGTCTTTGGCGACAGTACCCAAGAAGTAGTACTAACTGGAAACCTAATAATCCCGCCATCAGAGTCAGCGGGGACGGAAGCTACGATACACGTAGATTCAGTTGTATGGGGGATATTCTAATGCCTACAATAGACGACTTTTATTTTAGGGTAGGGGAGAGTTATACTCACTGTGTAATTGTTACCAGCAGACATCACAATGATGCGAAAGACCTGACGAATGGAGGAAAAACATATTCATCTGCTACCGCTGGAACGTCAGCTGGAACTGCCCAGGTGATACTCACCGTCTTTACTACTGGGACAAGTCCGGTCCCGATACTTACGAAAGATACCGGCCCAACGCCGATACTAGCCTCAGATATTTCTTTATCGGTAAATCCGCTTGCGAGCACTTCAACTGTACCTTGTGCGATACTCCTTAACTTTACTCAAGCAGATGCAGCAACGCTTGTCCCGGGTACGTACACGTATGAAGTACGTGTTGTACTCAATGGGATTCAGAAGGTGGTTTACCCGTTGGATGATAATACTGCTTCGTTTTCAATCTATGACTCTGAAACGTGGAATGCATTAGCAACGCCGCCAGCGCCTCGAATTACGAGATATGATGAGGGTATAGTTCTACCATCAAATGCCCCGGTTGATATCCTGCCGAAAGACCTGTGGAATAAGCTTAGAGACACGTCTAAAAGCAAAAGGAGGAGACGATGACACTCCAAACCATAAACCGAACTATATTCCAAGGCGACGGCATCATCATCCCCTTTGTTATCACTGACTCAAGCGGAAAAGCTGTTGACATCACGCATGCTACATTCGCATGGTCAGCGTGGAATATTGATACAGGAGTCGTAATGCCAAAAACCTTGGGCAACGGAATAGCACTAGGCACTCCCGCAGATGGACAGGTTGCAGTTACTCTTGTATTCACCGACACGTCTACCATCACCCCGACTCAGTACACGCATCAACTTGAGATGGTACTAAGTGGGGTTCACACCATAGAAGCAAACGGCCTGCTGTGCGTGCAGAAGAATTACACTTTACTATAGAGATCGTTGATGAAAAGTGAAACAAGACCCAAGCTGCCGAAGCTGGTGCTCGTTAAAGGATGAGTGGTGTTACAACTGTAAATCGAACAGTTCTAAGGTGCGGTCGGAGCTTGAACGGATTATGCGTAAAGCTAGGTACAAAAATGAGGTTTAAGGTAACAATGCTATAATGGCTCGAAAAAAGAATAATACTGAACCTAATGGGATAACATCATTCCCCGAAAGTCCTCCTAACGGGATCACATCCTTTAGTGAAGCAGAGCAAAACGCATTTTCAAAGCTCTCCAAGTCTGAGCAACAGACAATAAAGAAACTTATCGATCTTCAAGAGATGCCGTTCACTACCCAGGGTTTACCCACATTAGGCTCAGGCGATCTTATGGGAATAGGCCCCTCATCACCCGCTGCACCAGCTAATCTAAACTACTTCGCAGAGTACGGCACTACGGGACTCATGTATATACCCCCGTACGTGTATGAGGAATGGCTGACTGAACTCCAATACACTCGCGGCGTTCGTATGTACAAAGAAATGTACATGATGGATGCCGTCATATCAAGTATCTTTTACGCGGTTGAAATGTCATGTAGATCGGTAAACCTTTGGTGGGAAACCGACGGCGAGACTCCAGAGGATCTAAAAGCACTGACGTTTTACGAGCAATGCTGGGAAGATATGAGCGTCAATCCAAATGATCTGCTCTCTGAGATACTGAGCATGTTCATATTCGGGTATCATCTCGCTGAAATCGTGTATAAGAAACGAGAAGGCCCACATCCAGAAGACGCAACGCTTGATAGTAACTATGACGATGGTAGAATCGGATGGAGGAAGTTCGCTACCAGAGCACAGGAAACATTATTGAATTGGGACTTTGACGTTAACGGCGGAATAAGAGGATTTAGACAGCTCGCACCGCCTCACTTTAGGATCACCGAAATACCGATAGAAAAGCTGTTGTTGTTTAGAGTCAAGCCACGCAAAGGCAACCCAGAAGGTGTCTCTCTATTACGTGGAGCATACCGGACGTATATGTTCAAAAAATTAGCGGAAGAGATTATGATGACTGGGCTCGAACGCGACCTGGCTGGCGTCCCGATCCTACGTGCTCCTGGTGAGGTATTAACTGGAATCGATGCCCGATCTGTAGCAATGAATAACATGCTAAAGCGCGTTGTTCGCAACCTAAAGCGTAACCAGGATGAGGGCATACTCTTGCCATCAAACAACTATCCAGCAGACATGGGTGGCGGTCCAATGTATAGCCTAGAGCTAGCAGGCCCACAATCACAGAGACAATTTGATATTGTCAGCATTATCCAGATGTTCTCGAAATGGATAGCTATGACAGTACTCGCTGATTTTCTTATGCTCGGCCAGGACACTACAGGATCATATGCACTTGCTGAAACTAGGAATAATCTATTTTCGATTTCAATATCTGCTATACTCGATTCAATTTGCCAGGTATTCAACAGTTATGCAGTTCCTAGATTAGCTCAATTAAATCCTGATATAAACCCGGAGTCTTTACCTAAACTAGTACACGGCGATGTAGCATCTGCTGAGATTAACGATGTAGGTACATTCCTGAATAACGTAGCTAGAGGCGGTGTTCCAATACCGGACGATGTAACCTTTAGAAACGCCCTATGGGATCTGGTACACCTGCCGAAGGAACCTGAACCCGAGGGCGAGACTGCAACGCCGGTTGATTCACTACTGCCTGGACAGACCGCAGCTCGAGCTAGAGAACGTAGTCAACCTATTAACGAAGAGACACCTTACCGTGGCACGCCTCCTCGCGGGTTCCCGAGTACATATAGCCAGTTAGGTGCTGATGTGGCCGCTAAGAAAACACAAAAGAGCCAACCTTCAGTAGGCGATGTACACGTGAATAAGCCGAGCGAAGAGTTCTCAGTCGCATACGTCCAAGGGACGCAACCTAAAAAGAAGAAAAAGAAGCGATCAAATGCCAGCTAATCTTCATGTTAAATTCCTGACCGAACCTGAAATTGAGCAGGAGATCAGGAAGCTTAAGGATGAAATAAAAGAACTGAGACGGGAAATAAAACACCATATCGATAACTGTCCGTTTAGGGAGTTGAAATGTTAGACGAATGGAATGATATAGAACAAACCCCAGATCCGAATACTACAAGGAACGCGCTGTTTGCTTTATTTATGCTCTTCGTGTATCCTGTGATCTGGGTACTGATAGCGCATTTCATATTGCATTTTTAAAGGGGGATTAGATGCCTAAAGCCAAATCAAAGAAAGAAAAGAAACCTAAAGAATCGAAAGAAGAAGAATTGCTTAAAGCAGCAGACACGCCTGAATGGAAAGATCTACCCCGCAAAGATCTTAAAGAACAAGAAAGCGAGTTTGTAGTCGTTGATGTAGTCCAAGGAGCTGAACCCGAAGAACTGCAAGAAGAACCAAAATCAGATGAGACTCTAGTAAGCAGCTTTCTTGAACGCCTGACTAAAACGCCGCCTGCTCCAACGAGTGCGCTAACCGCACTGCAGGAAGAAGCAGAGCTCAGGACTATCGAAGAAGCTACCAAGAAGATGGAAAAAGCCTCAAAGCGTCGCACGTTCAAACCAGTCACTCTTAAGATAGTTGGAGATATGCTCGTCCACTGGTACTCAATGAAAGACGGCATGCGTTCATCGTTACTTGACCGGCCAGGCGTAACAGCAGCAGAAAAAGCGGTGTATTCAAAACTGCCGATAAACGATGACACTGCGCTTGATTATCTGTTGACGTTACATGAAGAGGAGATGGAACGTCGTGATGATACGAAAAGAGCTATGATGGTGGAAACACCTCACCGCCCTGAACCTACAGAAGACGACGAGCTGATAAAACGTTTAAGCAGCATAAACCAACGACGACAACAAACAAGTTCATCAAACCCACATAGCCTAATAAATGCCAACCCGCCGCCGACGCTTCCCAAGATGGGGGCGCTGTTTAAGGACGAAGGATTCACGCTCGGTGGTGCTCCTGTATCAGAGGCTGAGTTCTTTAGAATGGCGGCATCTAAGAAACCGGAGAAGCGGGTTAAGAAGTGATGATTCATTATAATTAAGCTAGGTTAAATATGAACATCAACTTAAAAAAAGAAACAATCCAAGCCTTAGACGCCGCACGAAAAAGACACCCTTGGCTGGAAGAAAAGGATTACGAGGATCTTATCTTCCAAATAACATTAGACTGGCTACAGCTTGAAGGACGTGAAAGCCTGAACGATTGGCTAAAGGATTTCTTTTAAAAATGAATCTAGCGAGGTTTAGATCAGACGAATTATACCGTCTGGTTTATCAATGGGACGGAGGCAATGAGCCTGACTGGGATACATTAAACGTTCGTTATGCCGGTAGGTTAGGGTATCTTGTAATGATGCCATCAGTTGAGCTAGTGCATCCATATAACGCGATGAAATGTTACCACGATCAACGCATTAAAGAGATTTATATAGCAAAAACATGGCCTAGAGACGTAGATACGGAGGACCCGGTAATTGCATGTTATGATGAACCTCCGATTTCATGCGACTGAAAATGAGGTGAGACGTGACAAGACTTTGCTCCCGCTGTAATAAACCAATCGCACTCGAATCAGAAGCATACAAAACCTGCGATGCCTGCCGGGAAGAAGGCAAGAAGTACCACTCAAATAACCGTGAAAGAGAACGTGACTATAAAACCGAATGGCAGCGAGAAGATAGAAGAGAAAAACGCCAAGCCAGATATTTAGAAGGGATCGGAGAACGATACACCCACGAAGAGCTAAAAGCATTATCTAAAGGTAAAAGCGTTGACCCGTTTTCTGTAGGGGCTCCTAAAGTAACCTTAAGCCATGCAGGAGAGGAAATACGATTTGGATATTTTACCGATTCCCATATGTCAAGCATCTACTATCACGAGGAATTCCTAGATGATTTCATACACACATGCAAAAAGCGAAAGGCTCAGTTCGTCGTGTTTGGTGGAGATTTGACTCATGGCATGGATGTACGTAAGTACAATCTGATCTACGAACTAAGAGACATTGGATACGAGGCACAGAAAGCGTATGCTGAAACACAACTATCTAAAATCCCTTTTCATACGTATCTAATCAGCGGCAATCATGACAGGTGGTACGAGATAGTGGGTGCAAATATTGTACAAGACGTATGTGAAGCTGTCCCGAATATGGAATACATAGGCAGAGATGAAGGGGATATAGAAATCGGCGGAGTAATAATTCGTGTCTTTCATGGTGAGGACGGATCTAGCTATGCGACCTGCTTTGATGATAAAACGGAGATAATGACCAGTGACGGCTGGAAACTGTTCCAGGATTTAGAAAAGACAGATCGCGTTGCAACGATGAGGAAGTCTGACCACGTATTTGAGTGGCAGAATCCAACACATATCACCGATGAGTATTATGATGGAGGAATGGTTCACTTCAAGGCGAGAACCATAGATTGTTTAGTAACGCCTAGTCATGGTATGTGGACGAGGGCTTCTGAATGTGCTACTTACAAACGATTGGAATCATTGAAGTATCCTACAAAATCCCATATTAGATTAAACACCAATTGGCATAGGAAAGATGCAATCGATATCGTTAACGAATACGGCAGACAAAAATGGCAGTTTACACAAGTCTCAAATGGGTGGGACGGAAAAACCCCAAAAACCGTTGCTATCATTCCAAGAGAGTCTAAGAATCCAGGAGTCAAATCATATCATTTCGGCGACGTTCCGATTGACGATATTGCAGAACTGATAGCGTGGTATGTAACTGAAGGTCACGCAAGAAAATATTACGTTTCGTTATCTCAATATAAAAATGTCAACCCTGAGAACTATTCTGCAATGATTGATTTGGCAGACCGATTGGGTTGTAGCTATGGATCGTCTAAGAAAGGTATAACAATACATAGTGGAGAACTAGCAGACTTTTTAAAGGCAGAGTGTGGGCATAAAAGCGCTAATAAATATCTTCCAAAATGGTTGAAGGATTGTGATACTTCCGTTTTGCAGATCGTATTTGAAACCATGATATCTGGAGATGGATGGCGCTCTCCAAATGGGTACGGTTATAGATCAATAAGCAAAAGATTATTAGAGGATTTTTCAGAAATTGCGATTAAATTAGGCTACAAGATAACGTTCACGAGGGGGGGTGACACGGTTACTATAACCTCTGTGCAAACAACACCGACCGTTAATACAGCACCATCGATTGTTCACTATACAGGGCGCGTATATTGCTGCGAAGTTCCCAACGGACTTATTTTAGTTAGAAGAAACGGGAAAACGCTCTGGACGCACAATAGTTATCGGATTCAAAAGTTGATAGAGAGCTTTACTGGAGGAGACAAACCACAAGTGTTGCTTATGGGGCATGCTCACAAACAAGGGTACTTCTTTGAGCGTCATATTCACGCGGTAAGTGGTGGAGCACTATCAACGCAATCCAGATGGATGAGATCAAAGAGGATGCCTAATCATTCCGGTTATCATTTTATCACTATGAGAGTTGATGATGAAGGTGTTGAAGAATTCACGGTGACATTCAGGCCGTTTTATGTTTAAGAATTAAAGGAAAGGTAACAACGCAAAGATGGAAGAAATAGAAAAGGAAGCGAAACCAAAAGAGTACTCACAGGAGTATATCTCAGAACTTTTAGAGGCGGTGAGACAATACGTTCCCCCGCATGTGATGGACAACCTACACAGGCAAGCCCTACCTCGCGCTGGTGGAAAAGCAAGTGGTAAGGCACGCGCTGCTGCCGCTGCTCAAGCACAATCCGAATCAGCGCAAGCAGCAACAGAGGCACGTCAAGCCCAAGCTACACAAGCAGACGTAAACGCAGAGCAGGGAGTCGAAAAGCAACCACTTCCTTCCAATATCACGCCAATACCACAGGCCACACCAATGACTACACAGGATGACTTAACTCCACCAAGCCCGCCGCAACTACAGGGTAACCAGAATAATCAAAGCGCATGTGCGCCAGGGGATGAAACGTGTGAGAATCAGACTACGGGTAGTGGAGCTCAAACATCTAACGCAACACCTAATGCAACACCTAATGTAACGAGTAAAAAGAAGATGAGTAAAGAAGAAGTTGAAAAAGCAGTATCTGACAGCCGAATGGCACAGCTCGCGGCTGAAATAAAAGGAAAGAGCACGAAAGACTTAACGACCTATAACTGGCGGCTTGCACAGCACCAGGGAGCGGGAAATACACTCAAAGGCTTTACCCAAGCTGACATGGACACGTTCAAATCTAAGATAAAACAGGAGTTAGCTTCTAGGTCAGATGATACAAAGAAGTCAGATAAACCAAGCGATGAAGACCTAGAGAAATGCCACTTTAATACTGTTGACGCAATAGCATCCGATGAGGATAAAAAGAACCAAGCAGAGAAAAGCGTTAAGAAGGAAACCGCTGAAGAGGCTGATGCTGACTGCGAAAAGGTTAAAGCCAACTGCATGAAATTGAAGAATAAGAAGAGCCTCCAAAAAACTGATGTAATAACTCACATCGGAAAGCGGCCTATCCTTACCTTCGTTATTGCATCGCCAGGAGTAGTTGAGTCAATCAGAAAGTCAGCGTTAGTAGGAGCTACTGGCAAGATATTTAATGACGAGTACCTAACTCCTTTAGGACTGACAAGGGAAGATATAGCTATTGTACCTCTAGTGCCACAACTCCTCAAAGAAGATGATGGAAAAGTCCGAGAACCAATGGCTGATGAGATCGAAGCGTGGCAACCCTGGTTCAGGGATGAGATAGCTAAGGTAGAATCTAAGTCAAAGCGTAAGATCCCGATTATAGCTTTAGGTCATACAGTCAAGAAAGCATTGGAAAGGGACGTTGAGTTCACGATGCCTCATCCAAACTCACTAGGCACGTGGAGGACTGATGAGGAATTCGCACGAAAGAGGTTACAGGTGTCAAAGGCTCTTGAAGCTAGATACCGAAAAAACTGATAAGGCGTCCACAGGTACAAGCTAAAGTACAAGAAATACTTAAATACTCACAAACGAATTTTGAACCGATAAAGAAACAAGCAGCGGCCTGGCACTACACGGCCCGCCTGTTGAAAGGGACAGACCATCTCGTGTGGGGTGTTGTGTACGAACCCTGCAACTCTGGCGAGGTCTGCAAGACTGATACGCAAGGGGACTATATACGTCCCGATGAACTGCGTAAAGTCGCGCATGATTACCTCGCTAACAGTGGCAGGATCGGAACCCATCACGAAAAACTGGTGAGTCAGTCCGAGGCGACGCCTGTGGAGAGCTTCATCGCGCCCGTTGATATGGTCGTCGATGGCGAACATATACGAAAAGGCTCCTGGGTGCTGTTTACCGCTTTGAACGATGCTCTTTGGCAGCGTGCGCAGAGCGGTGAATTCGGTGCATACAGCATCGATGGAACAGGTGTGCGCGTAAAGCGTACTTAGAAGAGAACCAAGGCGCGAGTGAACGATAACGTAGATACAAATGACGCACCTAGCTTTGCTAATCTTCAAAAAGATACTGAGCTGACCGATACCAAAGTAGAGAGCGTGCATCTCGTAACCCGGGGTGCAAACCGGAAACAGCTTCACTTGGTTAAATCAGCGAATAAGCGTACACCGGGATCTAATTTTATGGATCAAAATACAGAAGCAGCCTTCGCTATCGACGTCCTCAAGCAGGACACCACTGATGGCGAAGTTATACAAAAGGAATTCAAAGGGCTGCCACCTGAAGCGATCGAAGCCCTCACGGGCATCGTGAAGCTCACCAAGAGTACCGCTGACGTTCTTCCAGATGACGTTTTTGAAAGAATCGCTGCTCTCTCAGGTTTCCAGAAAGCCAAAGCCGCGAAAGGGAAAGATGGCGATGGGGACGATGACGACGACGGCGATGGATGTGACGGCGACGGTGATGGTGACGGCGACGGTGATGGCGCTAAGAAGTCCAAGGCTAGTAAAATGAAGAAACATATAGAAAAAGCCCTCGAAAGAATTGAGAAAGAGGAAGATATTGACCTGCTTCCAGAGGATGTGCAAAAGGCCGTCCGACCGATTTGGAGAGAGCTCATAGAGAAAGATGAGCGTATCCGAAAGATGGAAGAGGAAAACCGAAACAGGGTGTTTGTCCAGAAGGCAGCGCAGTACACGCACATTGCTAAAGGAGCTGACTTCGTGCCTCTGATGAAAGAAGCAGCGGACAAGCTTAGCGAAAACGGTTTCAAGTCCTTTATCCACCTGCTTGACTCTCACGAGGAAATGCTACAAAAAGGCGGCCTCTTTGCTGAATACGGCAGTGCTTTAGAAGCTGACGCATCGGATCCCCTTACACGGTGGGATGCATTGGCTCAGGAACGAGTACAGAAGAGTGCCGGGGCGTTGACGTACGAGCAAGCGTATACCGATGTCGTACACAGTGACCCAGAAGGCTACAACCAGGTCCTTCAGCGAAACCTGATGGCCGGAGGTAGGTAATATGGCAGGAGATGTACCAGTACTTGACATGTCATACGTGGCAGGTCAGGACTTTTCAGCAACCACGACTATTCTGGAAGCTACGGGATACTCAGCACAATTCCGAGCGGTGTATATGTACACTGATGGGACAATGCACATCTGCGGCACTGGCAACCCAATGTGGGGGATTCTACAGAACGACCCGGCAGAGGGAGATATTGCAGTAGTCAGAGAGATAGGTCACAGTAAAGCAGTGATGGCGAGCACGTCTGCTAACTACGGCGTTCCTTTGAAAGTCGCTGATGCTTACGGTCGCCTCGGTACGGCATCCTATGGGTCGGATGTTGTAGTGGCAACTGCAGCAGGTCCGTGGGCAGCCGCGAACGATATTGCAGAGGTTAGCCTCATAACGCGGGGAACGCAGGGGACGTATTACCGAGCCGGACAGTTAATGTTCGGGATCAAGCTCGGGGTAATGTGCCTTAGCACAGGATCACACAACGTCTATGCATCACTCCCGCTTGGGTTTAACGGCACAATAGTAGGTGTTTATGGACTGTACACTACGGCAACAAGCGTTAGCTCAGGCGCAGGAACGCTCGACTTTGTGCTCAGTACTGCGGGACAAGTAGAAGCAGCAAACAGCTCAGCAGTTACGCTAGCGGTAGCCGCTTCGACTGCAGCAGGAACGGTTGTTGCAGAGTCGGCCGCACCTACGAAGCAAAATACGTTCGTAGCTGGAGACACACTGACGATCCACAGCAACATAAGTACAGCGTTTACGAGTGACCCGGGCGTGATCGAGGTTCACATAATCACGAACTAGGAGAAGTACAAAAATGGCAACAAATTACAGAAACTTTGCGACCCCGACTCCGAACCTCGGTGTTTATGGAGCAGCCCAAAGGCTTACCAAAGCTGGACTTATCGAGAGCCCCTACGAAGCATGGACAATGCCTAATGAGGTAACTCTTAGAAAAGCTCAACCTACGGTCTTCGATGTACACGTGAACGTCCCGAACACGATGTTCTCTATTGCGTACATACAGTCTCAAACCAACTTTAGAGCAGCCGAGATATTTCCGCTCATCCCTGTGATGAAGAAATCGGATTACTACGTCTCGTACACTAAAGACTACTGGTTCACGAATGAGGCTCAAGTACGGCTAGACGGTGCTGAGACAACCGGAACCGGCTACGGGCTCAAGATGACAAATACCTACATGTGCGACGTGTGGGGATTGCATGTTGACCTCGGTGACGCGGTTGCGGCTAACGCCGATGCTCCGTTGAACATGCAGCGGGATATTTCGTTGTTCCTGACGCAGAAGCTTCTACTCGCAAGGGAGATGCAGTTCGTAAATAATTACTTTACGGACGTATGGACCAACACAGTGACCGGCGGCGCATACGGTGGGTCCCCGAACTTCGTGTACTGGGACGACCAGGTGAACTCAACTCCTATCGAGGATATACGGAAGTACAGGCTTGAGATGGCGATGGCTACTGGCTACGTGCCGAACACTCTTGTGATCGGGCCAGAAGTCTACGAAGCGCTGATCGTTCACCCTGAGATCCTAGAAAGAATCAAATACGGTGGAACTCCAGGCAGCCCGGCAATCATCAGTGAGCAGGCACTTGCTCAGGTGCTTTCTATTGACAGGGTCATCATCCCGATGTGTGTGGTGAACTCGGCTCAGGAAGGCTCTGCCACGCCAAGCATGGGATTTGCGTATGGAAAAGACGCATTGCTCTGCTACAGCAACCCAACCCCCTCGATATTGACACCTTCGGCTGGATACACGTTCGGATGGAACGGATACCTCAGCTCTGGTGGGCCGTATCAGGACATCGTGGGTTCTGGTGGAGCTGGCTGGTTTGCAGTGCGAAACTTCCGCATGGAGTGGAGACGCGCAATGAGGATGGAAGCTGAGATGGCGATGGGCATGGAGCTAATCGCTCAGGATCTCGGTTACTTCCTAAGCGGCTGTGTTTCGTCAACCTGGGAGTAAGGCGTAGCGTAGAGAGCGCAGAGAAATGACGTGGAGTTATAGCGGCGATCCAACAAGTTCACTGAAGGACCAGGTGAGATTCTACATCGGCGATACCGATACGAACAACCAGCTCCTTTCAGATGAAGAGATTTGCTCTATAACATCAACCTATTTCAACCCCTTCTGGGCGGCGGGAGTAGCGGCGAACACTCTTGCCGCCCGCTTCGCTCCGACAACCGAGGAAAAAGTAGGCGCATGGGGTGGGGCGTACCAACAGAGGTACGACCACTTCCTGCAACTCTCCAAGGATATGAAGGAGATGGCGATTCGGCAGGCGACTCCTTACTTCGGAGGTACTGAACCACAAGAAGATGAGAAGCCTACACCGAGGCAGATCAGGGTTGGGATGTGGAGCGATCGGACGTGGTGATCCGTTAGTAACTCCTAAAATTTTTTTGGTAACAAGAATATGGTCAAAGAGAAAGAAAAGAAGTTCGAGCTTAAACCCGAACCTAAAGCGGAACCTAGAGCTGAACCTAAACCAGAGCCTAAGAAACAGCCTCTTAAAGTAGTGTACTCAGAAAATGAAGTCGCTGCGGCGATAACTGCCATTGATACTGCAACTGGGTACGGTGCGGTGATCGCTGACAATTATATCGGAAATGGAACGCTCAATTATGTTTACGTGGATGCTATGAAAAAGCTGGCGCGGCACAATACGACCAACTCAAATCATAGCTGATTAATTAACTAATCAAGGAGGAGGTAGGCCCATGCAATGGGTAGGTCTTAAAGAACTTAGGTCATCTAGTGGCAACGCAATACAGGCTGGAGATCTAATCGACGAAGCGACAGGTTCACTACTTGTCAAGCCGGTAAACGCGGTATGCGTTCCGGTGCATAACGCGACAGGCAGCCCTTTAACAGCGGGAACGCTTGTCTACATAAACGGATTTTATTATAACTCAAACTATCCGACAATCGCAGCTGCGGATAACACGGATCCTACTAAGCAGGCACAGTTTGTCGTGCTTAGCACTATCGCTGACGGAACTGACGGCTATGTGAACGGCATCGCTATGGTGCGGTTCATGGACACGTCTGCTCGGACAGTTGGGGATATTGCATACCTGAGTACGTCAGGGTCGATCACATTCACCGCGCCGACTACAGCGGGAACGATGCAACAGCCGGTCGGAGTGGTGGCGTCAAAGTCATCTTCTGGAGCAAACGGAGACATATACTTCTTCCCGTCAATTTCCAGAGAGACGGAGAACGGCGCGGGGATAGACCCACTCTCGATAACGACTGGGATGCTCGCAGCGGGAGCGGTGACGAACGCAAAGCTTGCATCTACCGCAGTTACTGAATCGGTAACGGTTGCTAAGACGTTCACACACGCGTCATTAAGCGATACAGCAGCGATTGTAGGCTCACAACTTTCAGCAACTGCTAATATCGCTGGTTCACAATTAGCTTCTAATGCTGCTATCGCAGGCTCACAGTTGGCATCAAACGCAGCAATAACCGGGTCCCAACTATCCGCTAGCGCGGGCATCACCGGCGGACAGCTCGCAGCAGGTGTGAAAGGGAACGTAATCGGACCATACGAGATAAAGTATAGCGGCCTGACGGCAAGCAAAGATGTTATCTCAGGCATTCCGTTCGGGTTTATCGGTTCGATAGTAAAGGTCTATGGCATAGTATCAACTGCGGCAGGCGGTAGCTCAGGCGTAGGAACGCTTACATTTACTTTAAGCACAGCGGGAATACTTCAGTCAGCAGGCCCGGCAACGGTGACGCTTGCAATCGCTAATACGGATACACTGTACCAAGTTACAACTCAATCAGCAGCGCCAACGCTACAGAATACGTTTGTAGCAAGTGACTCGTTTAAGATAAGTTACGCTCAGACCACGACCTTTGGAAGTGATACTGGCGTAATTAGAGTGTACCTTGTTACAAACTAGATGAAGCACGAACGATCGCCACTTTGGCCTAAGATCAGGGAAGAACACTTAGAGAACCATCCGACCTGTGAAGCGTGCGGAGGTACAGCTAAGATCAACGTACATCATGTCGTACCCTCTCACTTACGGCCAGACCTCGAACTCGACGAATCAAACCTAATAACGTTGTGTGAATCCAGAAGTTACGGGGTAGAATGCCATAGAACATTCGGTCATCTCGGTTCATACTTCAGTTGGAATGTAGACGTGCGTACTGATGCTCCTACTTGGTTAAACAAATTTAAAAACCGACCAAAGAGCGTGAAATCCAGAGATGCCAAGACTTAGCGCCTACCCAATGCAGATGCTTTCAAGCTGGATGCTACCTGACACGTTCCTCCAGGAAAGAAAAGTCCTAACGCCTGACGGAGGTGGCGGCTTTACTACAGACTGGGGTGAGATTAATACAGCTTTACCAGGGTTCTTAATCGCTGCACCACATCCACAAGAGACGGCGCGAGGCGCGAAACACGTGGCAGGGATGACGCATATGTTCTACACGTACCCGGGTACAGACATCCAGAGAGGAGACAGACTATCAATCACAAAAGAAGGACGCACTCATATCGTAACTATACTAGATATTGACAACCCTGGTATGTTGAACCATCATTTAGAAATTACGTGTAAAGAATACGAGCCTGGGATTCTTGGACAAGGGCAGGACGAGGTGGAGTTCGATGGCTAATAGCATTAAAACAACTGTAAAAGGTCTTGACAAGCTTGACATAAAACTCACAAAGATGTTCAGCGGTGCGTCGGGATCTGAGCTCTCATCCAAGACTACACTAGACATTGCAGAAGCGATAGTGGCAAAGGCGAAAGAGAAGGTTCCCGTTAGGACTGGAGCGTTAAAGGAGTCCATTCGAGTCGAACACGGAGAGAGCGGTAGCGCAGTTCTTGGCAGCGCACACGTTGTAGCAGGCGGCGAGAAGGTAGTATATGCGACGTACGTTGAGATGGGGACTCGGAAGATGGCGGCTCAACCATATCTGCGGCCATCGGCTGAGGAAGTAATGCACGATGCAAGCGTCAGCGAAAAGATAGCTAAACAGATCAAAGAACTGTGGAGCGCCTAAATGACAAATCTCTCCTGGGCCACGCAAACAGCGATACAAACACTTCTCTCAAATGATTGTGACATTATCAGCCTTACCGCACAGGAAGACGGCAGCGCAGGAGTTTGGAACTACGAAGCAGATCCAAATGCTATGTTTCCCTATATTACCTTTCAACAGGCTACCAGCCAGTTCTTTGATACGCTCGGACACATGGGGAAGGATATGCTCTGGGATGTTAACGTTTGGAGTAATCAGCCTGGCGAAAGCGAGACGACCAACATATTCGACAGGATAACAACGATATTAAACCAGTCCCCTACAAATCCGACCCCTCTCAGCTATGACGGCGTGAACTTTGCGATGGTTCACGAAGCGACCGGCCCTCGCCCGATTCCCGATCCTGAAAAGGGGATCAGGAGAATGACGGCAACGTATCGGATTAAAGCACAGATTGTCTAGGAGAAACCAAATGAGAGTAGACCTTGAAGTACCGATCACAGTTCCCCCCCTTCATCTTTTTCGAGTAAAAGAGGGGAAACGTGAAGAAATTACCTATCGTTCGTTTAAGGGATTCGGAGATGTCACGCACACTACGGTTAAATTCCGCGTAGGTGACGGTGACTATGTAGTTGTCGATGATCAGAAAAAGGAGACAGCAATTTCCGTAGTGAACGGACAGGTAGTTGAAACGCCTCAGTTAGCAGTGGAACCAGAAATGGAGCCTACCGCTGAGGCTAAAGAAGAAGAAGCGCCAATGACCTTTAGGGCGCAAGTAGATAAAATAGGAGAATTGTAAAAAGATGCCAGCTACTGCAGGCTATTTAGGAACAGTCCTTGTTGGTGTTGGAACATACACCCCAGCAGATGGAGTGCCAAGTTGGACAGGCGAAACGCCAAGTCTGAGCGATCCCGCTGAGTGGTACTCAGTAATGAGTTTAAAGGAAGCAGATGGAACAGTTGACGGTAAAAACGTGGATGTTACTACGCTCGGTGTAAACGCCGTTGCGAGACTGCACGTTCAAGTCGATTCAAAGTACACCCTTACGGGGTTCTACGATGAGACTGATACAACCGGACAGGATGTTCTCTGGACGTGGCTTCTTGGACTAGCGTCAAACCCGACGACTGCTCCACTCATGCTGAAATACGAACCTACTGGTTCAGCTAGTGTCGGGTGGAAACAGTGTGTTCTACCGTCTGAGATTGCCACCAAAGTAATCACCGGAGATGTGGACCAGATCACAATACAGCTCGAAGGGAACGGCCCAATAGCGCAACTCACAGCGTGATCGAGGCTCTAACGATGAGCCGCGAAAACGGAGGTGAATAAATAAACATGGCAGCTACAGCAGCATTAGCAGGGGCTCTTTATTTGAGCGCTCCTGCTGTTGCTATTACTACACCATTGAGTACAACGACGACCGACGAAAAAACATTTTATATCGTATGGCCCGGATCACCAGCGATTAACGCATGTCTGAGCGCACTTGACCCCGTAACGGTTCAGGGCAACTCTGGTGGACATTATGCCAATTTGACGCTCGGAACAGACTACTTCCTCGACCGTTTAGGTGGGGTCATCACTGCGAACCCAGTTACATGGCCAACCGGACTCGGCGTAGGAGTTGATGTCCAAGTCTCGGCGGGGTATTACCTTCCACTTAGGTTGTTCTTAACCTGTAAAGAATACGACCTTACCGTTGACGCTAAGAACGTCGATGTCACAACGCTCATGATGCAATTCGTAGCGCGAACGCGAGTGCAGCTCGATGCAAAAGGGACGATGACCAACTTTTACGACCCGACATTAGTTTACGGAGACGAAGCCTCGTCACCCGCACAACCAACGCAGATCTATGTTCAAGATCCGACTAAGACAGGCCACAACCAGTACTTTAGCGACATCGTAGCGACTGACATAGTAACCGTCGCGCAGTTTTGGAGCATCGCAGGGAACCCACAACCAAGTCTTATGGCGTGGGCAAAGGTTTCTGAGGACGCGATCAAGATAATCACTGGCGACGTGGTTGGTGAAACCGTTCAGTGGGAAGGCACGATTGACGCAGACGGTCATATGATCTATCGCACAGGCGTTACAAACCCAGGAAACGAATATTATTTGAGCCCGGTGGTTCAGGCCGGTTAAAACTAATTAAGAGGGATATACTGTGAAGAAAGAAATTGAAGATAATGAGGATTGTCCTGAATGCCCTAAAAAGCAAAAGAAGCTAGAGGAGCAGAGAATGATGGAAGAGCAAAATAAGATCAAAGCGAAGCCAGCTAGTCGATTGTCCTTACGTGACCGCATACTTAACGTTAACGATCGACGTGAAGAACTTGTTCGAGTGCCGTGGTGGGGTGATGGAGGAGACGAAGTAGAGATCCTGATGAAGTCACTCACAGCAGGCGACTGGGCCGAGTTACAACAGAGCGTACAACTTCAATTCAAAGACGGTGCGCCGTCTGGTGTAATCCGACAGTGGAGTAATATTGAGATAGTTATCTACTGCGCTTTCGATCCAGAAACCGGGTCAAAGCTCTTTACAAGAGCCGACCATGACATGCTCGCGAGCAAACACCCGGGTACAATAGACTTCCTCGGCTCAGTTTCAGACAGGCTCTCAGGACTTTCCGCTGATGAGGTGAAGCAGGCTCGCGCGAATTTTCGCAAAACACGTGGCTGAGGTTCATCTTTGACCTGGCTGACCGATTAAAAATAACTGTCAGACAACTCCTCACAGAAACGACCGCCGAGGAGCAGATGATGTGGCGGGTCTACCTCGGCGTACGAATGGAAGAAGAAGCTAAGGCACGCAAACAGATGGAGCAGGAAGCCAAGAAAGCTAGATGACCCTCCTGGATACTTTAGAAGTTTTAATCACCGCCAACACCGAGGGGTTAAAGACCGGGATAGCTGGCGCTAAAACCGAAGCCAGTGGGTTATCTACCTCTTTTAAAGGCGCGGCTAGCGATGTTGATAAACTCGGCACTGAGCTTGATAAGACTGGGACTAAGGCCCAGGGATTATCTTCTAACCTAGCTTCAAACGCAACTGCTTTTAAGGGAACCGCTTCTGAAGCGGATAACCTTACTACTTCTCTCGATAAGACCGGGACTAAAGCCGAAGGTCTTACTACCTCTTTAACTTCGTCAACGTCCTCACTTGGGGGTTTCAAGAGCGCATCTCAGGACGCAGCTACTGCAACCGAAGATTTAGGAACCAAAGCAGAAGGTGCTGCGTCTAAAGCGACTGGATTAAGCACATCGCTAGGTGGAGTAGGCCGCGACCTTGAAGGTACGTCGAGCAAGGCGAAAAACTTGGGCGGCGACCTCGAAGGCACAGCCTCTAAGACCACGGGTTTAGGTAGTTCATTTGGTGGTTTAGGAAATCTAGCAGCCGCAGGTTTGGGTGGTGCTGCCATAGCGGTGACTGCCTTCAGCGTCAAGGCAGGAGAAAGCGTCCAAGATGCATACAATACAATGGCAAAGGCGACGGGGGTGCAAGGCGAACAATTAAAGACCTTAGAAGGCGTTTGGAGCGGCGTTTTTGCGAATGTGCCAGAAAGTGCTGAGACAGTCACAAGTGTCATCGATACGTTAACATTAAAATTAGGGCTACAAGGCCAAGCACTACAAGACGCCGCCACGGATGTAATTGACTATAGTATAGCAACTGGCACAAGTGCTACCTCAAACATAACTACCTTCACGACAGCACTCAATGCTGCCAATCTCGGCTTAACTGGAATGCACAAGCCCGTAATGGATATGCCAGAACTATCCGATATGATGACTGCTGCATTCCAAAATACAGGCGTAGCGGTCGGTAAAATAGCCCCTATCTTTGACAAAGCAACAACTTCAATGACAAAGATGGGTATGTCGATCCCGCAACAGATAGCCCTTATTGCGCAACTAAGTCAAGCGGGTATCCCAGCGCGGCAGGTCAGTACAGTCCTTCAAGGTATAACCAAAGCGGCTACTGCAGCACATGAAAGTTCCTCAAAGTTCTGGGGCGATATGGTGGAGGACGCAAAGAAAGGCACGCTCACTGCAGATGAAACAAAGCTGCTCGGTAAAAGCGTTGATAATTTCTCTTCTTTAGCCAAAGCTGGGAAGTTAGACAATGATAAATTAATTGATTCTATCACGAACAGCAAGGGAGCATCTGAGAAAGCCGGAGAAGGCTATGAAACTATGGGGGAGCAGATAGATCGCCTTAAGAACTCCCTGACTGTAGCATTCGCCCCTATTGGTATAACCCTTATAAACGTCTTACAAAATGTACTAACTGCCGCTGAACCTCTTATTGGCATTGTAGGTACATTAGCTAAGGTATTCGCAGCGATACCCGCGCCGATCCAGCTTATCGCCTTAGGAGCCCCCATACTTGTTGGTGGATTAGCTGCAATGAATATGGTTTTCTCTAAGATAGGCGGCGAACTTGGAGGACTAGGTAGTAAGTTCGGGGGACTTATTGAAAAGATTTCAGGCGTTGATTTAGCGTCACTGAAAGCAAATAAAAGTCTGGGTGATCTTGATAAAACCGCTGCTGTCGGTGCTGAAGAGAAGATGGGCGTTCCTGGCGGCGGCAAAGTAGGTGGAGTGGCAGCAGAAGGTGAAGAGCTGGCCGGTGCTGAGGGTGTAGCTACAGAAGCCGGAGAAGTTGCCCCAGAACTAGAAGAGGCGGCAGGTTCCGCAGGTTTATTATCAACTATTTTCACTAGCATATCTAGCACGTTAGGTGGTATCTTAGCTCCCATAACCGGACTCGTTGGAGGGATTGGCGAAGCTGCTGCAGGAGCACTCGGTATTGAAGGTGGACTAGGTGCAGTTCTAGAAGTAGCATCTAGTCTAGTACTTCCATTGACTGCTGTTGTAGGAATATTTGCAGTATTATACGCAACATCTGGCACGTTTAGAGGCATGATCGGCGGCATCCTTGACACATTCAAGCAGATATTCGGATGGGTTAAAGACATCATCGGCGCGTTGGTAGGCGGCAACTTCGCCAAAGTTGGGGACCTGCTCAAGACCGGCTTCCAAGGCGCGATCAACTCCTTAATGAATTTCAACTGGTCTGAGTGGGCAGGCAAGATGGTTACGTCTGTCCAGGAATCAGCAGGTACGATCGGCAATGCTATTATGGGCGGGTTGAGGAGTATATATAATATAGGGACCTCTGTTCGCTCTTCTATTATTAATGCCCTTACGACTATTGACTGGGGTGGTGTTGCTAATTCAATCGTAAGCGGGTTAGCTAGTGTATATAACATAGGTATCTCTGTTCGCTCTTCTATACTCAGCGGCCTCTCCGGCATAGGAACCGCGTTAGTCGGTGCGTTTGGTGCTCTTGCCAATATTGACTGGGGTCAACTGTTCTATAACATGCTCGACTCCCTTGACAATACTATCTCGACGTGGCTCACCAACTTGGAGAATACAGACTGGACGCCGGTTGTCACCGGACTTATCAATGCTATAGGTAGTGTATTTGATTCACTGTTTGGCACGACTACAGGCGGCGGAGGTGGAGGATCAGCCGGAGCAAAAGTATCGGACGGCATGAGCAAAAGCCTCTCGTCAGGCGTACAGAAAGCAGGACCTGACATTGCTGGCAAACTCGGTGATGTGCTTAAGAAGCTTGCAGAAATCGCTCCTGAGATATTCTACAAAATAGGAACCGCGTTAATCGCTGCTCTTGAGAAAGTTGACTACGGTGCTGTATTCAATAAGATGATTTCCGGTCCGTTAATGCACGCGGTTGCCGGTGCTTTTACTAACTTACCAAGCACGCTCGCGGGTGCGCTCGGCGGCATAGGAAGTGCAGTATCAAAAATAAACTGGGGTGATGCGATAGCTGGATTATTTAAAACATTGGCCGGTTCTGCCTCATCGTTCTTGCAGACGATCCTCCAGCTGTTTAGAATGGTTAACTGGCTTCAGATTTTCCAGCTAATGTTCGTCCTACTCCCTGCGTTTGGGCAATCATTGATACAGGGATTCCAGAAAGTAGATTGGGGCCAAGCTCTTGGTACACTTGGCGAGGCAATCAAGCACGTACTCGGCGGGATTGGGGGTTCTGTCTTAGGGGGATTAGGCAGTGTCGGCGGTATGCTCGGAGGGGCTGCTAGTGGCGTAGGTAGTGCGCTTAGTGGGGCAGCAGGAACTGTAGGTAGTGCGCTTAGTGGGGCTGGTAGTACTCTTAGTGGGGCTGCAGGGGGGTTAGGCTCGGCGATTAAATCTGCCCTCACTGATTTCGGCTCGTGGTTACTTAAAGATGCGATTCCGTTCTTTACGGGCTTACCGGGTAAATTCGCAACTGCACTCGTAGGTTTCGGCACGTGGCTATGGAAGGCAGCAGAGGACTTCGTATCTAATGCAACGTGGAAAACTAAAATCGCTGCCGCACTAACCGGCTTTGCTTCGTGGTTATGGACAGCGGCCTCAGACTTTGTGGCTAACACAACATGGGCCTCCAAACTAGCAACGGCGCTTGTAGGTCTAGGTTCGTGGCTGTGGACTGCCGCCGTTGATTTTGTTACTAACAGTACGTGGGCTTCTAAGCTAGCTGCCGCTCTAGTTGGCTTGGGTTCGTGGTTATGGACAGCAGCGGTTGATTTCGTTACGAATGCAACATGGGCCACCAAGATGGCCGCCGCACTTCTTGGTCTAGCTTCGTGGTTATGGACTGCCGCCGCTGACTTTATCTCTAACTCTACATGGATGTCTAAGATGACGACTGCGCTCAGTGGGTTAGGTGGAGTGATGATAAATGCTGCTCAATCGTTCTTTGATAAGGTAGCATCTACAATCTTGTCCTTAGGTAAAGCTAGTCCGCCAGCGAACCAACAGAGCGCAAAGGGCCAGACTGTAGACACGACCGGACAGGGAGCGGGGCAAACGCTTTGGCTCAGCGACCCAACGGGTACAAATTGTGAGATTTGTAGAAATTTGATGGATACGTATCCGAAGGCCACAGTGATGCAAGGCCCGTCGCCCTCGGGGAATTTCAGCACTTATGAAAACCCGTTCCCAGCAGCAAGAGGACTACTCGTAGGCGGCTCTATACCAAGAATGCAGGGCGGCGGCCTTATGGGGGATATAGGCCCCAAACCAACAGGGCCGGATGGTAGCTGCACTTGTCCCCCAGGTTATTTCTTCTGTCCTGAGCCAGATAACCGCTCTTGTTGTAGCTGTGGATTATGTCTTTCTAACGGCACTCCTTGTAATAGCGCCGCCGCTGGGTCTTTAGTCGGCTCACGGAGCGGCGGAATTCCTGTTATAGTAGGAGAAGGCGGACGATCAGAAGCGATTATACCTAGTGATATGTGGTGGGGAGTGCATCCTGCAGTATTAAATGCACTTCCGAGAATGGCAGGCGGCGGTATAATACCAGCTCCGGGTTCTATGAATCTAGTTGGGCCGGGTGGAACGAGTCCGACCCTTCCAACTGATTCTAGTCAATATTACGATCCCAAACTAACTGCCGATCAGGAGATCTTAAAACTCACTGTACTTGCAGAAGAGACGAAGCAAACGAACGCAGAACTGCAAGAAGAGATCAACCTTGTTAATACGTATTACCCTCAATTTGGAAAAGCTGCAAGCTCTACTATAGACGCGAACACTGCGCTACAGAACTTGGCAAAGCTACTACCAGCCATCCCGGGCGGCTATCAGGCAGGGGGGGCATCCCCAACAACCGCTGGCGCGTGGCTCCAAAACGGAAAATGGTATTATCAGACCGCCGACGAACAGATAGCTTACTTGACCGAGCTTGCGGAAAACACAAAACAATCGACTGCCACGTTGCAGCAAGAGATTGATTTAGTTAATAAGTTCTATCCTCAATTTGGTAAGTCCGCGTCAGATATAACCGATGCGACTAATGCGATAGCGGCGTATGATGCCCAAACCGCTGCCAATACCGCGCAGACGGCGCAGAGTGCTGCTGACGCTCAGAAGTCCTTGATGTCTAATATCAGCAGTCTTGTCGATACTGTAACCAAAGGAATAGGCTCAGTTGGAGATGCTCTCTTTGGTTTAATGAGCGCACAGGAAAGCCTTAAAGAACTCCCTGTACGATTCGGAGGAGTACTTACCAATCTTGATTATTATCCATCAAACGCAAAAGCAGGAATAGAAAAGGATACCGGTACGCCTCAGATTATCACTGCGTTACAGGGACAAGGCACACCGATAGGGTCAAATTCTGTAGTGTCGCAGCTCCAGAACTGGGGGCAGCAGCAGATAAACTCAGGGAAGTCTATATTCGACGGCGTTGCGAGTCTTGCGTCCACAGCAGGCAGCGGTCTGATGGGTGTAATATCTGGCCTCTTAACTCTTGGAACGGGAACTCAGTCTAATGCCACTCTAAACGCAAACACCCTACTCGCGAGCCAGAATAACAACGCACAAAATCTCGGAAACACTGTGAATAATGCCGGTAATAAGGTATCAAACTCTATCACCAGCCTAGCATCGTTACTCGGAGGCAGCAGTAGCGGCGGTGGAGGTGGAGGTATAGGAGGGATATTCAGCGGTATAATTGGCATTATCACTGGGATCGTTAACTTGTTTACGTGGATTGGCAACACGATACAAGAGCAAAAACAACCTACTGAGGCTTCGTTTGGATATGGCGGTTCATATTTCATCACCCACTCAACAAAAGCCCCTATCGATTGGGATGCGATGTTCGGTGATCTAGGTCAGATCGCTAGTGGTTTTGGAAGCGTCATGAGTGGAGCTATGGGTATGATGGGCGGCGGCATGGGACTGCAACACGGCGGCATCGTTACAGCTCCGATAGTTTCACGGTTAGGTGAAGGGGGTCCAGAAGCGGTTATTCCGTTAAAGAAAGGAGCCAATGCGTTAGGCAACCAGTACACAATCAACATGAAAGTATCAGGCGATGAGAATGCAGTAGCGGTTCGTAAGATGGCTGACCAGGTTGTAAAACAAATAAAGCGTAATGACTTCATGCAGAACGGGTGGTACTAGTGCCAACAACTGATAAAATTTACTTCATACGAGGCGACGGCGGTTCCATTGACTTAACCGATCACCTTAATTATGATGTCCTCTGGGGTGTTAATGGCCGCTGGATGCCACCTTACAATTATACATCTGAATATGTTTACACCTACCCTGGACAGGTACTTCGTATAAAGCAGACAGCTCCGCGAGTTATTGATCTTCCTATAAAGGTTATGGGCTCCAGCATAGAAAACGTGCGCGAGAACTTACGTGCGTTAAACAACGCCTTTTCTTATGACCTCGGTTCAGGGAAACTAAAAGTGGTAACTGCTGACGGTAAAACACGGATGATTAATCTTTATTACAGCGACGGTATGGGGTTCCAGGAAACGTCGGATACGGCGTATCCTTCTGTGTTTTATATGTTCTCCCCTGAGTTTACTGCATTTGATCCGTATTGGTATGATCCACTTGAGAATGAAGTATGGTTAAACGCAACCGCAGGCGAAATCGGAGAGAGCAGCATAAACTCTAAGATAACTCTATATAACGAAGGCGATGTTCCAGCGTGGCCGGTGTGGAGTCTAACTGGGGCATTTACTGAGTGCGAGATACAGAATCTAACGACAGGAGCGTTATTCGATCTGCAAGAGACAGTGCCGACTTCACAGCGAGTTTATTTAGATACCCGGCCTGGAAACCATAATGTATTACGGAACCATGTGACCGTTGACTATGGCAACCTGACGACTGATTCAAAGTTATTCCCACTTGTACCCGGCCCGAATGAGATTGTGCCTATATTCACGAACAGCGATGCAAACACCGAACTGCGCGTTCGATGGGTTAACAAATATCTAGGAGTTTAGAAGTAATATGGAGTTCCCCGCAGCCACGTATGACATATGGACACGCGGCAGCAATCTACAGCGAATGGATCTGGTATCTGATTGGACACAACTGACGCTCGATCTTAAGTGGGGGGATATCTCCACATGGTCGCTCACACTACCCACAGCAGAGTTCGTCAATCGATGGCAACTCCAGGGCATATACGGTTCCATGCTAGTCCCCTCTGGCGGTTGTGGTGAACTCGGCGCACCGCTTGGCGTCATCATTATACGGAACAACTCATCACTAGAAAACGCTCTGCTTAGCGGTATTATCATATCAGCGGAAAGAGTGTATGATGGTTTTACTGATACAGTAACATTAACGGGAGAAAGCGATTCATCGTTTTTACGCATAAGAGACTTATGGCCTGATCCGTCTAGCGACTATGACACAAGTACAGGTTGGTGGAGCGGCAATGCTGATGTGGCGTGTGATGTTGTACTTGGACCCGCTGAGAGCTGTCTCAGCTATTATGTTAATTATAATTTAGGCCCGTGGGCTTTACCCTATCGTAGGTTAAACTATTTCGATACAGCTCCAGACCAACAGCGCGGGAGTCAAGTTACGTATCAAGGACGGTTTCAAAACCTGTTCCAAGCGTGTCAGGATATATTAGCGGCTCAGACGGATTTAGTGATCACTGAAAGTTTTGGAATCAAACAAGTCAGTGAAGATGCATCAACACGACTCCTCTACTCCTGGTACGAACCAACTGATAAGACAGACCAGGCGGTTTTTGGAACTGAATTAGGTACAATCAGCAAATTCGATTACACGGAAGCATTACCACAGGCTAATTACATAATGTGCGGCGGTCCGAATTATAACGCAGGCGGGAACGGCCAAACGACGGATATGTGTTACCGGATGTACACGGAGATCCTAAACGAGACAAGCGCGGATATGTACGGGAGACGAGAAGACTTCTGCGATTATGGTGGCAATACATCAGGCTCTAGTGGAAGCTCTGACCAGGAACTTGCGATAATGGCCGCGATGCAGAATCAGGCGCTTATAGCATGTTCTAAAGAGTCGTACCAAATGAACGCTAAAATCTATTTACTTCCTTATGAAGGCCCACAGTTTATGGATAACTTTAATCTTGGAGATATAGTGACTGTTGACATCGGTTCGACTCCTTTGACAATCACAGGTGGGGACCTTCAGCAAAATAACATAATAAGAGAAATAAACATCACCGTAACACCAACCGACGGAGAACGCATAATACCGACGATCTCAGACCAAATGCTATTCTCACGGAGCGGCGGCACACCGAACAGGAGAGCACTAGCAGCTACAAGACAGATACGAAATATGGGGGGGCCACTGAAATGACTATCGGAATCAGATATAACAATTTTGACGTTTATCGACCAAATCTTTGCTTTGGGGTTCAGTGGGATACCTCAAATTCAGATCCAGTGGCTTGTTTAACTAGGATAGGTGATGCTGTTGGATTAGAGGTAGATACCTCATCAGCGGCAACCGCAACATATTCGGTTTACACCTCTGATTTTGATAACTACCTACCGTGGAGTGGTATGCGAAGAGTTGAATTGAACCACAACGGGGATTATGTCTCTGCTCATGGCGAGGTTGACGGGGCTGGGAATAGTACGTTCAACGAGTCAACTACTGGTTCTAACCTAATAATGGTAGAAATACCTAAGTTTTGGTACTCAATTCTTAGGAATACACCAACAGAGGGAGTTTGGCAGTATTGGATCAGTCCCTTCCCGATAGATGGTTATACACTACACCCGGCGTTCCTGCGCGGTCAAAGTGGAACCACTGCAAATATTCTTGATTATATTTACGTTGGAGCGTATGACTCATATATTGATCCGAGATTAAATGCGGCATATCCTAATCTCGATAGCGTCGCAAATGTTACCCCTTCAACGGGACAGACGCGGGCAACGTTTAGGAGTTATGCATCGAACACAGGATTGAACTGCACGATAGCCGGGCAGACGAACGTGTATGATTTTGGCTTGCTCGATTGGCAGACGTGGAATGCACTAGAACTGCTTTATCTTATCGAATATGCTTCATTAAATAGCATGCTGCCTTCTCAGTCAACAGCTCAAGGCGGCCTAAGCGCAGGGATAACGAACGATACTGCGGTAGAAAAAACTGGCTGGACATCATCAATAGATGTGAATGCGAATAGCTTACATAGCTATGACCTCGGAAATTCTAGCGGACAGGTACGATGTAATACCGTAAGCAGCAACCCAGTATATGCAATGTCCTATAGGGGAATAGAAAACCTCTGGGGCAACGTTCACACGATGCTCGATGCGATAAACATAAATACAGATAGGACTATCTGGGTAAATTTTACAGGATCGGATGTAACAGACCAAGTCATTACCGGAACTCCATATGCCACAGGAACGCTAGGTGCTAACTATTCTACAAGCGGCACATCATACGCATCGACTGGCCTTGCATCAACGATTGTTACGACGAATGTCCAGATTCAGGTTGCCGCATCGATAACATTCCAAAACAATACTACTCCCTGGGGGGGCTCGCATGCAGATGGCGTTAATATAGCGATATACCGAACACTAGCCAGTGGTTCCGCCCCGGCTGCGGGTTCTCCTCCAGGCACATACGACTCACTCATCTGGCAGGGTACGTTTTACCCCCCGAGTACAAATACAAACGAAACCGTAGCTCCTACCTTTACAGATATTGATCTCAGCGTTGGGTCGAGTTATTCTTATTATGTATGTATCTCAGCAGTAGCTGGCACTGCAAAGGTGATGTCAGGTTCAACGTTAGAGCTGATAAACGTAGCGGGAATAATGGAGTGGCCTTACGTGCAGACGACGTACTCAGCGGCTACAGCGAGCGGCAATCCAATGTACCCGACAGGCTGGGCGTCGTATCAGGACGATAATTGGCAGTTTGAAAAGTACCAAATGGGTGGCACATTAACCTCTTACATGTGCGCGGCTTATGTAGTTGGCAATTACTCAGCACCTAGATTCCCAAGAGTTTCGGGTTGTTATAATAGCGGCCTCGGCAGCGGAATATTCTCTGAAGATGTTACATTCGGGTATAGCTCAACCGATGCAGCGACCGGAACAAGGTTGCAGTACATCAGACCGCCGATTTCGTATTACAAGTATTAGGAGAAAACATGACAGTAATAGGGGTTAACTGGGCAGGGAACGCATCATCACCTACATTGACTAGAATCGGGATTGACGGTACTCACTCCACCTACACCGGGCCTGTTAGTGCTGGCACACCTTTTAATACATTTGGCCCATGGGCAGGTATGCAGCGCGTGAACGTTTACGATGACGGCACAGTGACTACAAATTGGGGTACGCGATGTTATTCAGATACCAGTACTAATCTCGGGCAGGTTATGGTGCAAATCCCTCAATTTTTATTCTTTACAGACCCAAGTGATTATAATGGTGGTCAAGCGCGGTACTATATCGGTGAAACTAGTGATATAGGGGTGACGATACAAACCACAGGGATTGCACCGGCGCACACAATGGCACAGTCTGATGTTCATCCGCTTTTTAATGTTGACGGAAACTATGTCGATTATGCTTATGTAAGCGCATTTGAGGGGTACTGGGATCCGACTACGCTAATGATGGACTCCGTAGCAGGAGTGCCGCCGACTACCTTCACAACGAATACACTTGCCCGTTCATATGCAGAAGCCCGGGACACTGGTTGGGAGCTGATGAATATACAAGCCCTCTCAGCTCTACAGCTTCTTTTCATAGTTGAATACGCCACCCTAAATTCACAAGCGGCATTAGGTAACGGTATAGTGAGTGCAAGCGGCATAGCAAACACTGGTGCGACAGGAACGCCGGGAACTGACCGAGGGAATTTATCGTACGGAACTACTAGTAACAGTACGACAGCAATGTCCTATAGGGGAGTAGAAAACCTTTGGGGGAACCTACAAAATGTCGTTGATGGGCTAAACGTAGACACATCAAACTACGCATGGATAGCGCCGCAGAGCAGGACTCGACCGACGTATTACGAGTGGGAATTAAACGCCTCACCCTATGTAAAACAATCCTCAACTATTACAAACGCAGGGGCTGGGGGCTGGATGAAACGGCCCAATCAGACTGCAACTGGTAGCTGGAATTTCCTGATAGGCGCGACAGGCGCTTCGTCTAGTACATACTTCTGTAACGAATGTTGGGAAGCGACGACGGGATTGCTAGTTTTGAACCAGGGTGGAAACTACAACGATTCTACAGGGGCAGGGCTTTTCGCTCAACGATACACGGTGACTGATGCTACACCGGCCGGGGCCAGATTGCAGTACCTCCCAAGTTCATAGGTGTAAAAATGGAAACATGCTCACATTGCGGGTTGCCGATCGGGACTAAAGAATTACAACAAATTTGGGTACTTAGTGGAACAAAATACACTTTTCACGGCAAGAAATCAAGTGCTCAGGGATGCAAGGAAAAGTGGAGAGCTGCCAGGAGGGAGTCAAATGCACAGAAGAAGGTATAAATCAGAAAAAGACGCAGAGTTCGAAGAGTACTATAACAACCTCACCGAATGCGAGCGGCTTGAACTAATAGCAGAGATCGAAGAGGAAAATTATGAACGAAAGACGTGTACCTAGATGGATCAGGCTTCGGATGCCCACGCAATGCGAACAGTGTGGCAAACAACCTGTCCTGCTTACTGAAGTCGGCATAAAAAACCGTCGATGGCTCTGCGATGATTGTATCCTGGAGTTAGAAGAGAAAGTACTAAGCTCCGATGAGTTTTACAAGGTCAAGGTCGATCAGAAGAGAGCCAATAATGTAGCGAATGCTGCGGCACGTCGGGCGCACATAGCTGAGGATATACTAGCGAAAGAGATGTCCCCAGAGGAAACAGCTAAGCACAAAGAAGAGGAACACGAACAAGGGAAAAAAAGCTAGTGAATACGGGATGTTTCGATGGATATGGCATACCAAACGCAAAGAGTTTATCATCATTGGAGTCATTGTATTTATCGTACTCCAAGGGTTATCCTTCCTGAACGGATCACTCATGCAGCCTATGGTACTTATCTCAGACAGCTTTTCCGCAGCGGTGTACGCGATCTTATCCGCTATAGCTATCCTTCTTATAGATATGGGGATCCATGGGGGGTTCAATAATGGAAGCACTTAACGAGCAAGAAACAGACCATGACACAATCGTAAGGCATGAGTGTGAGATCTGCACTATACAGGAAGACCTCAAAGAAGTAAAGGACGTTCTCGGCAAACAGAACGAACATCTAGACAAACAGGATGCGGCGCTCGCTAAGATCCAATGGTATGTCTTAACGGCGATAATAAGTATTATGGGAACGATAATCGCTTTCAAGATAATAGCTTTATAAAAGAAGAACAGAATATAAAACATATAAACGGAGGTAAAGCTCTGAGATGCTAGACTTGATCGTGGCGATGACGCTCCAGGAACTGCAAGAGATTATTAGTATAGTAATGTCAATAAGTGGGTTCTTAGTGGCGCTCTATGCAGCGGGTTTACTCGCAGCCTTTTTCGCGTTATTCTAAACTCTAAAAGTAAAAAAGGAGGTGCATAAAATATGGCAAACACTAATCTCGACTTACGTATAGCTATCAGCGTGATAGTCGCTGGCCTTACGGCACTGTCCGCTGCAGACCCCGACTTAACGGCAGAAGAACAGGAGATAATTACCCTGTTAACAGGAATCCTAAACGGAGTGCTAAACATGCTGCCTGCTGCCAGCGCCTAAAGGTAGTAATATGACATATAAACTCAATCCTAGAGGATCCTTACCAGATGCATGGGTGTGGGTACTGATCCTAAGCATGCTACTAGCCGGTATAAACGCATTACAAGGCTACGCGCATCTAAGCTCAGTGGATTCTGCAGTACTCCTTTTTGTGGGATTTGTACTTACTCTGATCCTTAAAGTTGTTGAAAAGGAAGAGTAGCTCGAGGGGTCGTGTTTTTTAGGTCTTGCGACCCTCTTTTTTACCTGTACTCCTTAGTGTTACTGATATAACTTGGAAACGGACGCCACTGCGTAGTCTAATCACGATTTTGAGTGGTTCATATATAAAGTAGCGTAGCCTTTTTGCTTTATGTAGATGTGTTAGGTAGGTAACTATTAACGTTTCAGGCGGGAAGTCTCCTTCCGAAAGGTGGGAGATGAGAGCCGTTCTTATCCAACACAAACCTTTATAGTTATACAAAACAATAAGGAACTATGAAATATCAACTGAGCAAAGGCGCTCATTCAGTATATGCACTCCAATACCACTTTGTTCAGTGTGTGAAGTATAGAAGAAATGCACTTGCCGAACCAGAAGTCGTTGTGCTGATAAAAAACAAGATACACGAAATAAGTGAAACGTTTGAAGTTGACGTGCTAAACATAGAAGCCGATACAAACCACTTCCATATGATATTCGCAGCGAAGCCGACGCTTGATATTCCGCGATACATCAACGCACTCAAAACTATAACATCTCGTGAAATCCGGCGCAACTTCCCCGAAGTCAAAGAAACTCTGAAACGAGGCACGTTTTGGTCACGTTCGTATTTCTTAGCGACAACCGGACAGGTAACGCTTGATAAGCTAAAGAACTACGTTGAGAGTCAGGGAAAATGAACAAAGTATTTCGTTATAGGCTGTATCCGACAGCTCACCAAGAAACGGTGATGAAGCAGACGCTTGAGCTATGTCGGTGGGTCTATAACGAAACACTAGCAACACGGCGGAACGCATACGAAGCGACAAAAGCGTTTCCATATTCTCGTCATGTTTTGTATTCTCGATATGATACGCAAAAGCTTCTGTTGCTTTGGAAACAAGAACGGGAGCTTCCCGTGTATTCTCAAGTGCTCCAAGAAGTCCAATATAGAGTAGACTTAGCGTTCAAAGCGTTCTTTAGACGGGTCAAAGCCGGAGAGAAAGCGGGTTATCCGCGTTTCAAGGGCAGGGGTTGGTATGACTCATTCACGTATCCACAGTCAGGGTTTGCTCTCGACGCCAAAGGCGGTTCGACGCTACAACTGTCAAAGATAGGCAACATCAAGATAAAACTCCACAGAGCGATAGAAGGTGAGATAAAGCGGCTCAACATAAAGTGCAGTTCAACAGGTAAGTGGTTTGCGTGTTTCACCATGGACTGTTATCGTGATATTCAAATATCCAACAAAGACGCTGCGGTAGGTATAGACGTTGGCATAACTTCGTTTGCTACACTTTCAAACGGCGAACACATAGACAACCCGCGTTTCTTTAGAAGTGAAGAAAAGGCATTAGCGAAAGCACAGCGTAAGAAAGCAAAGAAAGTTGTTGCTAAAGTTCACGAACGCATAGCAAACAAGCGAAGTAACTTTGCACATCAACTAAGTCGGAAGCTGGTCAATACATACGGAGTCATCGCCTTTGAGGACTTGAACATAAAGGGAATGATGCAAAACGGTCATCTCGCCAAGTCAATAGGCGACGTGGCGTGGGGTCAGTTTCAAACGTACACGAAAAACAAAGCTGAGAACGCTGGTTCAGTAGTGGTGATGGTTGACCCAAAGAATACAACTCAAGAATGTTCGAGATGTGGTGCGATAGTCAAAAAAGAACTAAAAGACCGCATACATTCGTGTGACTGTGGACTCGTCTTAGACAGAGATGAGAACGCAGCTAAGAATATCCTAACACGAGGGCTATCGTGTTTTCGCCAACAAACGGCGATAGAAGCTGCTTGCGTGAGCTAGCAGAGTAGTCACTGCCTCAAAATATTTCATATTCTAACGTAACTAACAAAACTAACAGAACATAACTATACCAAACTCTAGACCCAATAAAAAAGAGGTAAACTGTACTCTAGACTTCCTACCTAAATAGGCTTGGATTATATATATACTTTTGTGTTGTGTCAAAGAGTAGCATGATTTTGATAGATGGTCATAATTTCAACCTTTATGTTTCGATAGGTTTGTTACTTTAGTTAGGTTTATAATGGAGTAAAGCATAGGGTATCATATGGTAGAAATATTGGAGATCCCCATTTTTGCTGATAAGCAGCGGATCATACAGAAGATAAGAACCAAAGCAAAGAGCTGCGGACTTCCTTTACATTGGATGCTCAGGGAACCAGTTAAATCGAACGAGTTGATATATCTGCGGCCAAAAGACCTCAATAAGAGACGAGGAGTAAGGACCCAGGTTCGGAGAGTACTCTATTATTTTGAATATAAAGGTATCCCACTAAAGAAGATCACCATGGTCTGCGGCGAAAAGAATTGCATCAACCCGGCCCACATGCGAGTCAGAGGCTTTGAAAGCGAGGCGGATCAACGTATAGAGAGCCAGATCGAAAAGGGTTGGCTCTATCCAGAAGATGCGGAAAAGTGGTTCGGTTGGAAGAACGAACATAACCTTCACATTCCTGACGAACTAGATTTTCAAAATAGAAGCAGCCTCGAGTTGTGGGGGGAGTAAAGATGAGTGGTCGTGTCGCCTATAAACTCATCGTTGGGGGCGATCCATCCCGCGCCAGGCGTGAAGATTACATGATCTTTCGGGCCGTTGAGCGTCTCTTTGACTATCTCGTCAACATCGCGTTCAATCTCTTCATCACTACGTCCGCGCTTTGCTAACGAAATCAGCTCGGAAGGCTCTTTTATTAATGAGCCTGACATACTCTCGCGCTAAAGCAGCGAGGTTCTACGGTCAGAGATTCGCTTTTGAACCTCTGTTGCCGTTTGGTGGGTATCAGTGCTCCACTCCGTTGCATCTCTGTCTACAACGGATTGACCAATATTGAACGCTGCATTTCCGTCCGCGTGGTCAACGTGTCCACATAGACACTTAAACTGTTTATTGACGCGTTCTCCGAGACTACCGCAACGCGAACAGCGTTGTGAAGTATAACGGGCGTCTACATATTCGACGGCTACTCCGGCTAGTTGAGATTTATATTCGAGGAATTGCTGAAGTTGATAGAACGACCACGAATTAAGCTTATGATTCGCTCGTTTGTGGTATTTCTTCGTCTGCTTACGTATTCCGGTTAATTGCTCTAATCGTAGTCCGTAGCCTGTTTGCTGTGCAATACCAACGAGTTTACGACTTATCTTGTGGTTGATGTCCTTAATGATACGGCTCTCACGGTTCTTGATTTTCTTAACAGCGCCGTATTTGCCCTTTGATTGAAGCCGCTTACGAATATTCTTGTATTTCTGATGAATGTGCGGTGCTTGCTTGCCCAACTTCAGGACTTTACCTGTAGGAAGCGCAGCGACGGCGATGTGTTTTGTCGCGTTAACGTCTATTCCTATCCACGCTTCGGGCTTTGTCATTGGTGGAACATCAACGCGATACGTCACGTAGAAAAACGAATCGTCGGCTTCTACCTGTTTAATCTCTCCAAGTTGCTTCCACGTATCGAAGTCGATTGCTAATGATGGGATTCGTACGAGTGTGCCGTCTTGCTTGATTCCCTGTTGTGGAATCGTCAGCTTAACGCGTCGCGCTGTCTTCGCTTTCTTGTTTCTGCTGTATTTGCGTAGGATTTGGTTAGCAATGACCGATTTTAACCCGATGTGCTTAACGTGCTTCGTTGACTGAACTCGCTTATCAATAGCAAACTGAGCAACTTCTTTAGCTTTCGCTAGTTCATCGCTGAAGTCGTATGAGTGTCGAATCTTGCACGTTAACAGCATTATTTTCCTTTTTGGTCTTCGAGATATTGCTTGACAGCAAACAGTGTCACGGCTCCGCACGACGATATGAACTTAGATTGTGTCCATAACGTAGGCAGTCTCTTTTTAAGCTGTGGAAACTCTTCCCTCAGAGCGTGAGACGTATAGCCTTTGATTTTACGAACGACAGTATAAACTCCGGTCTTTGGGTTCACGTCGAGCAATAGATGAACGTGGTCAGGTAGAATCTCGCACTCAACCACTTTATAGTCGTATTCCTCTTGCTTTTCGTAGATTAGCTCTTCTAATCGCTCCGCTATCTCGTCTATAAGAACAGCTCGACGATATTTTGGTGTGAACACGACGTGGTAGTAGCAGCTATAGACTAAGTGGTTCGTGTGATGGTATTGCTTCTCTTTGTTTTGTATCTGCATATTTATTTCGTTATATGGGGCTTATGCTATATATTGTTTATTGGGGATAAGAACGCAATTCATCTTAACGCTGAAGCGGATAAGCTTTCTTGCTGAAAATTCGTAACAGCGGGAGTAGCTAAGTGGCTAAAAGCGACCGCCTTAAGAGCGGTTCGTCCTGTGCAGGGATAACGTGGGTTCAAATCCCACCTCCCGCTTTAATCATTGATTAACCGCTTCCTAGACATATACTTTGCTATCATTTTTGTAAAAACGCCTTTAGTGACACAAAACGCAGAATAAAGCATTATTTGGACTCCATTACGAAAATTGTCGCATCTGAGGCCGATGGAGACTCGGTTTACTGTTTATTCTCTGAGAGTGTATTAGACGAGCAAGAGGACTAGAAAAAAAGAAGAAAGGGAGGTTAACTATTACCCTTCACCTGCGGGGCCGTGGGCCCACATTTCGAGCTTCTCCACCCTTTTCAATAGCTCAACGTTTTCCTTCAAAATATCCGAATCAAAGGGCAATGGCCCGTAAATTAGGGATTTCAACAGCCAGCATTAATCAGTTCGTCAAAGTTGTTATGGAGCTAGATCCAAGGGCTCAGGATCTCGTGGCTCCTGCTGACCAGTCAGGAAAGATTCCAGAAGGTTCAATAACTGGACGTATAGCGTATGAAATATCCCATATTCCTGACAAAGAACGACAGTGGGAAGTAGCGCAGACAATCGCGCAAAACCCGAAGCTTACGACTGACAGAGCACGACTACTCATTTCAGAAGCCCGTGAGGAACCTGAAACGCCTGTAACTGAGTTGACACAACGCCGACTTGAGCACCTTGAACCTCTCCGACCCACGCTAGTTATGTCAGCTTCAGAGGCAAACCGAAAGGTTTTTATTGAAACCCTGCATTAAGATAAGTGTACATAAAGAGTGTACCATGCTGAAAAAAGATTAACCTGGATTAATGCCGGGTTAAAAAAGGGACAAGATGGCATATGAAAGAAGTAGCAAAAACGTCGTTCCTTGAGGTTACAGAAGGCATCCTAAAGAACCTTCGGGACGCGAGGAATAAGATTAAAGACCTAAGTGATCAAATCGCTGACAAGGAACTCGAGGCTGCACAAGTCAACGACCAGCTCAACCTTGCGCGAGCTCAGGCATTTGTCAAGGCCGCGACTGATGTGAGTAAGGTTTCGGGTAAGCTTATCAATCCGAACATCGATTCTCAAAAAGCGGCCTGCGAGATCATACTTAAAAAGGTTGATGGCTACGAAGACGCGCTCCTGGCTCATCGCGAGATGCTAACTTCAATCCAAAAAATGAAGAACGAAATCACCTGCCAGCATGAGCGTAGAGGGGACCTTAAGAGCAAGATCCAGCTTTTACAGCTTATAGCAACGGAGGACTAAACATGGTCGAAGCAGTACTCCAAGAATGCCCGCTCGAGGGATGTAAAGGGATTCAGCCCTCTCGATGCGATAGGGATAGTTGCGTAAATTCCATTGGTCAAATGTATGGCTATGACAAGTACAATGGAAATCGCCGCTATTTCATCAAAGCGATATGTGCTATCCGTGACATCTCGAGCGACTTTGCTAGAAGGGAGAAATACGGCGGTCGAGACTGTACCCCAGCGTTTCATAAGAATTGTTCGCACTGTCACAATCCTTTCTGCTATAAGAAGAAGGAGGACTAAAGATGTGCCGAGGTCTCGCAGTAGTAACAGAAAAGATAGGTGATGAGTGGAAGGTCTATGCACTGGAAAAAGAAACGTCGCATGATAAGCTATTAACAACGCTCGACGATGAACTGCGTTATGGTAGGAGACCGCATATAAAGTTTGAGGTGCTATATCCCGATCAGATACGCGACGATATTCAACTGGACATTGCTGAATCCTATTACCCTACTGGTTGGGTTATAAAGCGTGGTTATAAGTATCGCGCATGTTTAGAAGCGTTCGCAGCAGTTTCTCAGTATATCTATTCAATCGAAAACCTAGAAGCGTGGTTCACTCCACAGATGTATCAGAACGCCGACCTTCGGAGCGCCGACCTTCAGAGCGCCAACCTTCGGAGCGCC
>Ga0187884_10000239_pt1 | contig 56970 bp, 55 predicted proteins | sample June2016WEW_20_4_FD_132983 | JGI IMG/M metagenome (GOLD analysis project Ga0187884, IMG submission 132983) | Peatland microbial communities from SPRUCE experiment site at the Marcell Experimental Forest, Minnesota, USA - June2016WEW_20_40 | ecosystem: Environmental > Terrestrial > Soil >...
AGTACGGTCGTAACGAGAACGATTTTCCACGGTCCACATCAAAGAGCCCCTCCGAATCGAGCGACTTCTCTTGAATCACAAACGATTCACCGGACTCAACAACTTTTGGAACGGACACTAAGAACGGTTATCCAAGAGCTTATATTTATTGCAAATTTAAAGTAATTAAACGAATGCCGCTATTTTAGGTCGATTGCCCTCCAGCCCTCATCTGGCTCTGCTTCGCATTGGTGGCTTTTTCCCGCAAGCGGGCCAAGCCCCCCTCAATCCCAGTCCACCACCCCCTTCGGCGCATTCATCGCCAACCTGTTCAGCCGCTCGGCTTCCCTCTGGGTGCGGCGGCGCGCGCGGCGGCGGACTTGGAGGGCATATTGCTTGGCCTGGGCCTCGCGCGCGAGTTTGATCATCCAGGCGGGCGGCGGGTCGCGGGGTTTGATTTCGACTTCGAGGCCGAGCGTTTCGAGGGTGCGCAGCACGAGGCCGACTTCGAGGGTCGGCTTGCCCTGTTCGAACGCGACGATCCATTGGCGGCTCACGCCGGCGCGCAGCGCGAGATCGGCCTGGCGGATTTTGAGGCCGCGGCGGAGGTCGCCGACGAAATCGCCGAGCGCCATCGCGTTCGGCATGCGCATCATCAACCCGTCGCTTTTGCCACCCATGCCGCCGCCCTTTCCGGCGGGCCCGATTGGACCCGCCAGGGCCGCCGGGCCGGCGTGGGCTGGCTCGAACCGCCCGTCTTTGTGAACGCTGACCTGGGACGCGCGATTGTCGGCCAAAACGGCCTTTGGCCCGCCGCGAGGACGGCGAGCGATGACAGCGGACCGCTTCCATGTCGCCGTGTGGCGACGCGGAGGCGCGTTTTGTCGGGGTTTGGCGACAGGAGCCCAGGCCAAGGGCGGGAATCACCCTCAGTCCGGTATTTCTACCTGATAAACCGGCTCGCGGTCAAGAGGCGGCGTCGATGTAGAGCTTGCCGCCGCCCGCCAAAAACTCCTTGCTCTTTTCCGCCATCCCCTTCTCGGCCTCGGCGGCGACCTCCATCGCCAGCACCTCGGTCCGGATGTCCTGCGTGATCTTCATCGAGCAGAATTGCGGGCCGCACATCGAGCAGAAATGCGCGACTTTATGCGCGTCCTTGGGCAGCGTTTCGTCGTGGTAGGAGCGGGCGGTGTCGGGATCCAAACCAAGATTGAACTGGTCTTCCCAGCGGAAATCGAACCGCGCGCGGGAGAGCGCGTCGTCGCGCAGTTGCGCCGCCGGATGGCCCTTGGCGAGATCGCCGGCGTGCGCCGCGATACGGTAGGTGATCACACCAACCTTGACGTCGTCGCGGCCGGGCAGGCCGAGATGTTCCTTCGGCGTGACGTAGCACAGCATCGCGCAGCCAAACCAGCCGATCATCGCGGCGCCGATGCCCGACGTGATGTGATCGTAGCCCGGCGCGATGTCGGTCGTCAGCGGCCCGAGCGTGTAGAACGGCGCTTCGTGGCACTCCTCGAGCTGCTTTTCCATGTTGATCTTGATCTTGTGCAGCGGCACATGGCCGGGGCCTTCGATCATGACCTGGCAGCCCTTGGCCCAGGCGATCTTGGTAAGCTCGCCGAGGGTCTCCAGCTCGGCGAATTGCGCGCGGTCGTTGGCGTCGGCGATCGAGCCGGGCCGCAATCCGTCGCCGAGCGAGAAGGAGACGTCGTAGGCGCGCATGATGTCGCAGATGTCTTCGAAATGGGTGTAGAGGAAACTTTCCTTGTGATGCGCGAGGCACCAGCGCGCCATGATCGACCCGCCGCGCGAGACGATGCCGGTGGTGCGCTTGGCGGTCAGCGGCACATAGGCGAGGCGGACGCCGGCATGGATGGTGAAATAATCGACGCCCTGCTCGGCCTGCTCGATCAACGTATCGCGAAAAATTTCCCAGGTCAGCTTGACCGGGTCGCCGTCGACCTTTTCGAGCGCCTGATAGATCGGAACCGTCCCGATCGGCACCGGCGAATTCCGCATGATCCAATCGCGGATATTGTGGATGTTGCGGCCGGTCGAGAGATCCATCACGGTATCGGCGCCCCAGCGGATCGCCCAGACCAGCTTCTCGACTTCGTCGGCGACCGACGAGGTGACGGCGCTATTGCCGATATTGGCATTGACCTTCACGAGGAAATTGCGGCCGATGATCATCGGCTCGAGTTCGGGATGGTTGATGTTAGCGGGAATGATCGCCCGGCCGCGCGCGATTTCGCTGCGCACGAATTCCGGCGTGACGAAGGCGGGAATGTCGGCCCCAAAACTTTCGCCATCGGCGAGCGCGGCGGCGGCGCCGTCCAGCGCTTGCTCGCGGCCGAGATTTTCGCGCGCGGCGGCGTAGATCATTTCCTCGGTAATGATACCGGCGCGGGCGAATTCGTATTGGGTGACGATCTGGCCGGCCTTGGCGCGCAGCGGCGCGGTGTTGGCCGGGCAGGGCGGCACCAGCTTGTCTTGCGAGACGTTGCCGTTATCCTCCGGCTTCACCGCGCGTCCGGTATAGCTTTCCAACCCGGCGCGGCGCGCGATCCAGGATGTGCGCGGGCGCGGAAGCCCAGCCGAAAGATCGAACTGGACGTCCGCCTCGGTATAGGGACCGGAGGCGTCGTAGACGCGCACCGGCGGCTCGTTGGCCGAGGGGTCGAGGGCGATTTCGCGGAACGGCACGCGGATATCGGCGCGGCCATTGGCCTCGTGGTAGATCTTTCGCGAGCCCGTCAGAGGCCCGGTCGTGACGGTCTCGGGGATGAGGGATCCGGGCTTATGCTGGATGTTCATGGCGCGTCCTCCGCAGTCGTCTTCAAAACCGGACGGGCAGAGCCTGGCGGCAAGACGCAAAGAGGGCGTGCTCGCGATGCCGGTCCCTGCGCTGGCATTACCCAGGTTCAGGTTCGAAGGGTATAATCTCAGCCGCTCCAGTATGGAGAAGCACCCCTATGGCTGGCGCCAAACTAGATCGGACGCGTGGGGTTCGCAAGCCGTCATTTGGGGAGGCTCGTCCGGGGTCATTCCGCATGGTCGCCCTCGGCTCCGGGGCGGGACTCTTGCCCGGCCCCCTCCGCCGCCGGCTTGCGCCGAAATGGGATCGCCGAGACCAAGAGCGAGGCGAGCGTCCCGATCAGAATATCGATGACGCGGTCGAGCGGGCGGTGCCAGGAGACCGTGCCGGGAACCAGCACCATGACGACGAGGGTCACGCCGGAAAGCCGCAGCTCCGGCCGGATCGCGGTCATGACTGCAAGCGGCAGCAGGGCAATCCAAAACAACAGATCCAGGGACCATCCGGCCTGCGCGCCGGCGATCACGAGAAACCCGGCCACGGCGCCGATCACGGTCCCGATGATGCGGATCCGTCCGGCTTGCAGCGTCGCGTGGAAGGCTGGCTGCGTCACGATAATGGCGGTGATCAACGCCCAGTAACCGTCGGGCAACGCAAGCACGTGGGTCGCGGCAAGGGCCAAGGCGCAGGCGGACATGATCCGTGCCGTATGCCAAAAAGTTGCGGTCCATGCGACGTCCATGCCGATCCTTTGTCCAGGGGTGAGTTTGACTCCTGGATAGGCCAGGCGTCCGAAAATGTCATCGGAGCCCGCTCGAAAAGCGGTTGCGGCCAATGGTTGTAACAGCTTTATAATACACTCCGTTGGATTCGTGCTCCTAACGCGTGGAGTGGGTTCTCATGAAAATGACGACAGCCGCGCTCGCTCTCGTGGTGTCCACCGCCTCCCTCGGTGTGTCCGCCCTCACATATTACGAGCAATGGCGGGAGCATCTGAGTCTCGTCGCCAATCTATCGTTCGGGTCGCGCATCGACGAGGACAAGAACCGGCTTTACACGAATCTGAACGTCTCGAACGTGGGGAACAGAACGATTGTCATCGGATCCACCGGTCTCATGACATTGACGGGGACGCTCGACGCGAAACCCAATTGTCAAGATTTGAACTTATTGATTCAGTTGCGGAACCAAAGATTGAACCCCGTGGTGAGCAATCAAGATCTCAACTTTATCCCGGCCAGAATCGAGATCCCGGAGAGGATCGAGGCAGGCGGCGACACCGTTGCCCCGGCGATTGCCGTATCAAGCAATCAAGTGATCAGCCAAACGCTCTCTTTCGAGATCGAGCCCATGAATACGCCCCGTGGCGCGGAGATGTGGTCCGGCGGCGGGAAAGTCGTCCGCTTCTGTCCTGTCTTCTCCGTCATGGAGCCCTCTGGAAACACTGAGCAATTCATGTGCGACGGTTGGCTTGTGTCGGCGATCGGCAGCCCGATGGGCCGGCACGTCAGGCACTTCCTCGAGGCGAGCACGCGATCGATCGAACTCTTGCCCAAGACCGATCAAGCGCGATGCGTCCGGCTGGACTTGTGAGGGGAGGGGCGGGCGGCTGAAATTTGCGGGTCTAGCCCGAGCGGGTGCGGGGCCAAGCAACGTTGCCAAAAGCGCAGCCCTCACGCCGCCGCGACCATTCCGGCCCTTGTCCGTCGGCTCGCATTGGGACAGTGTAGCCCCCAATGAACCAATTTTCCCTGGCCTTCTCGCCCTTGCTCCCCGTGAGCGTCCTCGTTGCCTTGGGGCTCGCGGGCCTCGCCGTCGTGGCGCTTGGGCTTGCGCGGCGGCAGCGCTCGGCCTGGCTGCGCGCGCTCGGCCTGGCGTTGGTGCTGCTCGCGCTCACCGATCCCTCGCTGGTGCGGGAGGACCGGACGCCGCTCAAGCAAATCGTCGCGCTCGTCGTGGATCGCAGCGGCTCGCAGACCATCGGCGAGCGGACGGCGCAGACCGATGCCGCGGTTTCGGGCCTGACGGCGCGGCTCAAGGCGCTCGGAAATGTCGATGTCCGGGTGATCGAGGGCGGGCAAAGCGGGGCCGGAAACGACGGCACGCAGCTGTTTTCGGCGCTGAACGCGGGCCTGGCCGATGTGCCGGCCGAGCAGATCGCCGGGGTCTTCATGATCACCGATGGCGAGGTCGACGATATTCCGGCTTCGACGGCGGCGCTCGGCTTCAAGGCGCCGCTCCATGCCTTGATCACCGGGCACGAGGGCGAGCGCGACCGGCGGATCGAGCTGATCGAGGCGCCGCGCTTCGGTATCGTCGGCAAGGATCAGACGATCGAACTCAAGGTGCTCGACACGGCGGATAAGGGCGAGCCGGTCCGTCTCGATGTCCGCCGCGATGGCGTTGCCGTCGCGACCGTCCAGGCCGCGGTGGGCCAGACGATCAAAGTGCCGGTGCGAATCGAGCATGGCGGGCAAAACGTGGTGGAGCTCGAAGTCGCGGCGCTACCCGGCGAACTCACCGCCATCAACAACAAAGCCGTCGTGACGATCGAGGGGGTCCGCGACAAGCTCAAGGTGTTGCTGGTCTCGGGCGAGCCGCACAATGGCGAGCGCATGTGGCGCAACCTGTTGAAATCGGACGCCAATGTCGATCTCGTCCATTTCACGATCCTGCGCCCTCCGGAAAAGCAGGACGGCACGCCCATTAATGAGCTGTCGCTGATCGCCTTTCCCACGGCGGATCTGTTCGGCCGCAAGATTAGGGATTTCGATCTCATCATCTTCGACCGCTATTCGAACCAGAGCGTTTTGCCGCCGCTCTATCTCGATAATATCGTGCGCTATGTCCGGGATGGCGGCGCGCTCTTGCTGGCGGCGGGGCCGGATTTTTCGCGTCCCGAAGGCATTTTCTTCTCGCCAATTGGACGGATCGCCCCGGCGCGGCCGGACGGCACGTTGATCGAGCGCGGTTTTCGCGCCGCCGTCTCCGGGGATGGCGCCAAGCATCCCGTCACGCGCGGGCTCGCCGGCGCGGATGAAACTCCGCCCGCCTGGGCGCCGTGGTTTCGCCAGATCAGCGCGACGCTCACGCGCGGCACCAGTGTGATGGATGGCGCCGACAACAAGCCGGTGCTCGTGCTGTCGCGCGAAGGCAAGGGCCGCGTGGCGGAGCTGCTCAGCGATCAAATGTGGCTCTGGGCGCGCGGCTACGAGGGCGGCGGCCCCTATCTCGATCTGCTGCGCCGTCTCGCGCATTGGCTGATGAAGGAGCCTGATCTCGAGGAAGAGGCGCTGCGGGCCAAGGCCCAAGGCAACAAGCTCCTGATTGAGCGCCAAAGCCTGAAGCCGCAAGTGCCGCCCGTTGTCGTCACGACGCCCTCCGGCAAGACGGTCACGCTGCCCTTGGCGGCGGCCGGTCCCGGTCTATGGCGCGCGGAACTCGAAACCAAGGAGCTTGGTCTGTTCCGGGCGGTCGATGGCGATCTCTCCGTCCTGGCCAATGCCGGACCGGAAAACCCGAGGGAATTTCAAGAGGTCGTCTCGACGCCGGAAAAACTCCGGGGCCTTGCCGAGGCGACGGGCGGGACGGTGCGCCGGCTTAGCGAGGGGGCCGACGGCGCGATTACGCTGCCCCGCGTTCTCGCCATGCGCGACAGTCCCGTCTATGGCGGCAGCGATTATGCCGCGATCAAAAACACCGGCGCCAGCGAAGTCAAAGGCATCGGCTTCGCGCCGCTCGCGATCGGATTTGCCGGGCTGTTGGCGTTGTTGGGGAGCGTGGTGCTGGCCTGGGTTTACGAAGGCCGGCGCGGGGTGGGGTAGCGCATTGTCCTAATTCTACCGCGTCACGAAAGCGCCGCGCCGTCATTCCGGGTCGTCCGAGGCGAGCCCGGAACCCAGGATAACGCGGATGCCGTAAGAAGCGGAACCGTTCAGCGGCCGGATCTTTTGCGTTCCTCGATCAGCCACGTTGTCATGGGTTCCGGTCTCTCGCCTCCGGCTCGCCCCGGAATGACAGCCCGGCCCTAAATTGAAAACGGATGCAGTGGAACTAAGGGCCCGTCCGGGACTAAAAGTCCCGATTCCGGTAAGTTCCGTTCCCCTCCCCGCAAGGGGACGGGGGAGCAAACGGCGGGCGCGTTTATGCTCGGACAGATCCTAAGCCGCATCTTCTCTGACTTTTCGCGGACGTCCCCCTTTTTGTCCATTCTCCTTCGCGGCGGCGGCTTTGGCACTGGAGCGTGCGCGGCCGCCCGAGGCGCCGAGCTGGCGGGCCATCCAACTCTTGGACCCGAAAATCCCTTGGAGCAGCGACGGCACGTAGAGATCCGCATCGAGGGCCGGCCAATGCAGGCCATCGCCCAAGGGGCTGATTTCGATGGTTGCGAGATCCGCCGGCGCTGCATGCTCCAACCCTTGGGCTAAGCGCGGCGGAAAGGATAATTCCAAACCATTGTCCAAGCCGACGATCACCCGCGACACGCGGCGATCGTACCGGGCGTGGATTGCCTTTGGCTGGTTCTTCAATTCCGCTTGGAGATGCGCTTCGGCGGCAAGGCGGTCGCTATCGGTGATCGGCATGGACGCGCTCCCATTCGGCACATAATATGGTGAGTTCGACGGCCAAAGCCGCGGCAATCCGGTTCAATTCGGCTGTTGTAAAGCCAAAGCTCCCGCGCAGTGCCGGCGGCCCCAGCGGGCAGTTGAGAATAAACACGGCCTCCGTTCCCGCGCCCAGGACATGTATGTGCGGAGGGCGATGATCGTTTGGGTAAATCACGGCCCGGAGGCCGCCGATCCGCAAGACGGTAGGCATGAATTCAATTAGCATAAACCCAAGCGGTTGGGAATGGTAATTGCGCCGCCGGAATCGCCTTACTCGAAATACGCCTTCGTCACTGTCCCCGACACGCCCGCGAACGCGCCCTCCACGAGTTCGCAGTACAACAACCGCTCGGGATCGACGGGGCCGCAGAAGGTCAGCTTGTCCGCCGGCACGGGCTTGAAACCCATCCGGCCATAATAGGAGAGATCGCCGACCAGCAGCACTAGCGTGTGGCCGGCGGCGCGCGCCGCCTCGAGCGAACGCATCACCAAAGCTTCGCCGATTCCCGCGGAGCGGAAGGCTGGATCGACGGTGAGCGGTCCCAGAAGCAGCGCCGGTGTGTCGCCGCAGAGAATCGGCGTCATTTGATTGGCCCCGGCCAAGAAAGTTCCGACCCAGGCGACGAAAGAGAGGTGAGGATCCGGTTGCACGCCTTCGCGCAGCCGGTAGGCCGAGCGGGCATAGCGGCCGGGACCGAAGGCGCGTTCGTTCAGCCGCTCGATGGCGGGCAGGTCGGCTTCGGACTGAGGCGTGAGCGTGAGAGGCAGGCCGGTCATGGTATGAAAGTTTGGTCTAACCCATGCCGGGACATAATAAAAGCGCGCGCCCTCACCATTCCCCGGCGAGCGGCTGTCCCTGCAAGATCTCGGCGAGCCGGGCCTTTGTGCCCGACGTGACGCCTTCCGGCAGGCTCTCCACCGGAAAGAACCCGGTCTCCGCGATTTCCCAATCCGGCTTCGCGCTCGGGATGGGTGTGAACTGGCGGATGATGTAGCAGGCGACATGGTCGTGTTTCAGGGCTACCTGGCGGAATAGGCCATGCAAGACCGGACGCTCCTCGCAATGGAGCCCCGCCTCCTCGCGCAATTCCCGGATCACGGCCTCCTCGGTGGTTTCGCGGCGGCCGATCCCGCCGCCGGGGAAATGCCAGCCCGCGATATAGCTGTGGCGGACCAGCAGGACGCGGCCGGATTCGTCGAAAACCACGGCCCTGACACCAATCGTCACCGCCCGTGTCCACCACAACAGGCGATGGACCTTCCACGCGCTCCGGGTGAGCAAGAACAAAAGCGGTTTTCGATCCCGCCGCCGCGAGGTGATCATGGACATGTTCCGGCTCCTCGCTATAGTTCGGACTATCTTCCCTGGCGTGCTTGACGGCTGGCTTCCCGAGGGGCACACCGCCGGGATGGCGGAACGTTCCTTGCGAGATTGCTGGCAGCCCAGACGCTCTTTCTCCATCCGGCCCTGCTTCGCGGGCACCGGATAGCCCGTTTAACCCATTTTCCCCGAGAGTTGCGCTTGGCCTTTTTGCTTGCCCATCTTTCCGATGCCCACATCGGCCCACTGCCAGCAGTGAAGCGCCGCGAGTTACTCGGCAAGCGGATCACTGGCTACCTCAACTGGAAACGCGGTCGCTCCGCCGGGCATGACATGACTGTTCTCGGTCATCTCGTCGAAGATCTGCGCGCGCAATCCCCCAGCCATGTCGCCATGACGGGCGATATCATGAATATCGGACTGCCCGGAGAATTCGTGCTGGCGGAGGCCTGGCTTCGGACGCTGGGGGTTCCAGGTGCCGATGTCAGCTTCGTGCCCGGCAATCACGATGCCTATACGAAAGCGGTTTTACCGGCGCTCGCGCGGACCTTCGCGCCCTGGATCAAAAGCGATTCGACGGAGCTTCCCGGCTATCCCTATCTGAAGGAGCGCGGCTCCATCGCGTTGATCGGCCTGTGTTCCGGCGTTCCGACGGCGCCCTTCATCGCATCCGGGCGAATCGGTGCGGCGCAATGCGCGGCCTTCGAGGTGCTGTTGCGCGACACGGGCGCGCGGGGCTTAACGCGGGTCGTGATGCTGCATCATCCCCCATGTTTGCGGGGGACCAGCGTGGGCCGTGGCTTGAGCGATGCGTCCGCCTTCGCGGCCATTATCCGGCGCGCCGGCGCGGAACTGATCCTTCACGGCCACAACCACAAGCCGTCGGTTCATTATTTGCGCGGACCGGATCGCCCCGTGCCCGTCGTGGGCGTCGCGTCGGCTTCGGCCTTTTCGCGTTCCGGGGGCCGCCAGGCGAGTTATCACCTGTTTTCCATTGAAGGCGCGAGGCCGGATGTCCGGATTCAGGCGCGTGTCCGGGGCGTGATCCCCGGCAAGGGGCTAATGGGCGATCTTGGGCCGATTTCTCTTTAGAAAGATGACGGATTGTTGCCAAAACAGCGCGGTCTCCCGCTAGCTAGAACGCCATGTTGTTTTGGGAGTGTCACACTGGTAACTTTTTCGTTATCTTGGGGGGCTTGAGGGAGTCGGGTGGTTCCACATGCCCATCGGGCAGGCGATGACAGGTTGGCGTGGAAATCCCGGCATGGGTTCCTCCGTGGTGAGGTTGCGGGATGCGCCGGCGAGAATAGGGTGCTGGTGTTGTCTGTAAAGGCGCGTGCCGGCTGTAAAGATTTGTGTCGCGCAGACATTTCTTGTGTATTCGCGGGGGAATAAAAACCTAATACATTGGCGGTTAAGTAGAATTGTTATCGTTACAGCCCCCGCTTCTGCTGGTTCTCGCGGGCGAAGCTAAACTCCGCGCGGCAATTCTGTTTCGCCAGACGCATTGATCAAATTTTCGTATAGGTTTAGCTTGATGGTTCCGGTGATTTCGCCTATTGAGTAAGGCGATCCTTCGCGTCTCGGAGCCGGGGTGTTTTGCTCGTGAGATCAGTGGGTTGCGTAGGGTTGTGAGGGGTTGGCTTCAGGTCTGGCGCGTGCTCCGGCCTTGGCTGATTTAATGGCAAGGCTGTCTTGAGCGAAAATAAACTATAAGGCGGCTTGGGTTGCTTATTTCTCGGCAGTTGTGCTTGGGAGGTTAGGAATCGCTCTCTTTTCAACGGGTTGAGCGTATTCTTTTCAAGGAAGCCGGTTTGGCTTTCGCGACAAGAACACGCTCGGAGGCAAATGAATGCCGGGCTGGCGCCCATGCGCTTGGTCCTTTGGAGCGTGACGGATGGGGAATGTGAAGATCGCGGATTTTCGTAGGGAGCCTAGCCGTCCGAATTTCGATATCGGGTCGCTCTTCGCCGCACGCGAAGCCGACCGCTATACCCTGCATACCAAGTTTATGAACGAGCAGATGGTGCGCGTGCTGCAAACCATCGGCTACGACGTTGGCTTCCGAAGCGGTCATGGCCAGTATTTATTCGATCGCAAAGGGGATCGTTATCTCGATCTCCTGAGTGGATGGGGGGTGTTCGGCATTGGCCGCAACCATCCGGTGCTGCGCGACGCCCTGAAAAGCGTGCTTGGCAGCGATTTGCCCAATCTCGTTCAGATGGACGTGTCCGTGCTCTCGGGCATTCTCGCCGAGCGCCTGCTGCAATTCGTGCCGTTCCTCGAGAAGGTGTTTTTCGCCAATTCCGGGACCGAGGCCGTGGAAGCCTCGATCAAGTTCGCGCGTTGCGCGACCGGCCGCCCCGACATCGTCTATGCCAGCCACTCCTATCACGGCCTGACCTATGGCGCGCTTTCCGTAACGTCCGATAAAATGTTCCGCGAGGGCTTCGGCGCTTTGATGCCGGGGTTCGTCGAAGTGCCCTTCAATGATTTGGCGGCGCTCGAGAAAGCCTTGTCGAGCCGCAAGGTCGCCGCCTTTATCGTCGAGCCGATCCAGGGCAAGGGCGTCTACATGCCCGATGACAATTATCTGCGCGGCGTTCAGGAGCTTTGCCGGAAATACGGCACGCTTTTCATCGCCGATGAAATTCAAACCGGCGTGGGACGCACCGGCAAATTCTTGGCCGTCGAGCATTGGGGCGTCGAGCCCGACATGGTGCTTCTGGCCAAGGCTTTGTCCGGCGGCCATATCCCGATTGGCGTCGTGCTGACGCGCAAAAAGATATTCGAAAAAGTCTTCAACCGCATGGATCGCGCCGTGGTCCATGGTTCGACCTTCGCGAAAAACGACATGGCCATGGCGGCTGGTCTCGCGACGCTCGAAGTTCTCGAATCCGAGAAGCTGATGGAGAATGCGGCCCGCACGGGCGCGCGTTTGATGGCGGCCTTCGGCGACATGGCGGAGCGCTACGAGCTGGTCAAGAACGTGCGCGGCAAGGGCTTGATGATCGGTGTCGAATTCGGCGCCCCGCGAACCCTCAAGCTCAAGGCCTCCTGGTCGTTGCTCGAGACGATGAACACCGGCTTGTTCTGCCAGCTCATCACCATCCCGATCTTCAAGGAGCACAAGGTGCTCGTGCAGGTGGCGGGGCATGGCAATCATGTGATCAAGCTCATTCCGGCGCTTTGCATCAACGATGCGGATTGCGACTGGGTCGAAAGCGCTTTCGACGATGTGATCGCCGATGCGCATAAAGTGCCCGGCGCCGTTTGGACCCTGGGCAAGACCCTTGCCGATCATGCCATGAAGGCCCGCGCGGGGGCGTAATCCCCTAAACCGCCGCGATCTCGAAGGGAGGCTTGCTCAAAGGTCGCCCTTCGTTTATAGGCAGCGTCTCATTTGTTGCCGGTGCCCTTGCGATGGCCGGGGCGCGGCGGGGCTTGCGCCCACTTCGGCGGCAATCCCACCACTTTCCAAAATCCCTTCGCGCTTTCCAAAATCCCTTCCCACGCTCCAAGACGATGAGTTTAATCCGATGAAGTCCGATACACATCCGGCGTACCATGTGATCAAGGTCGTCATGACCGACGGTACCGAATTCCTGACGCGCTCGACCTATGGCAGCGCTGGGGACACCCTCAACCTCGATATCGATCCCAACACCCATCCTGCTTGGACCGGCGGCTCGCAGCAGCTCCTGGACCGCGGCGGCCGGTTGTCGCGCTTCAACTCGCGCTTTGGCGGCCTGACCTTCGGAAAGAAGTAAGCCGTTCTTTCGTAGCTTTTGTGTCGACCCAGCGCATGTCCCGAAAAATGTGCAAACTTTTTCGAGCGAACACTTGAGCTAACGTCTAATAAAAAGCGCGAGTTCTTGTCGCTTTGGTGAGGCCACCGAAGCGGAACGCGCTCTATGCAAAAGGCCGTTTCCGGAACACGGAAACGGCCTTTTGCATGAGCTGCGAATTGGCGGGAGCCCCGGCGTGCGCCTCCTCTCGCAAACGAGAGAAGGCCCGGCCGGTTACTCGCAGAACGCCGCGCGGAGTTTCGAAAGCTGATCTTCGAGCGGATGAATACCCGTGGCGGCCGGATCGGTTTCGGGGTCGCTGATCAAGGCATCGAGATGCACGACGCGCTCTTGAAGCCGCAGAGACGTGTCGATCAGCTTCCGCAGCTCTTCCGGCAAGCTTGGCAGGGTTGCTTCGTCCGGCGCGCTATCCGACCAGGTGAGACAGGTGCGTTGCTTATCGGTCAGCGCCTCGGCCTGGGTGATTTCGCCCTCGTTCACGGCCCGTTGGAGCAGCAGCCAAGACGCAATCTGCATCAGCCGCGTGGTCAGGCGCATGCTCTCGGAGGCATAGGCCAACGCGGCCAAGCGGGGCAGGCCCTTCGAATCCGTGCGTCCAGCGCCATCGAGATACGACGCCGTTTCCTCGACAAGCTGCATGCCCTCGCGAAACAGTGTTTTGAAGGACTCCGACGACGCGAGCCTTTCGGCAAAGGAAATCGGAGTGCTGTGAAGATTCGCTTCTTTGGCCATGTTACCCTTTGGCAATATCCGGAGCTTCGATCCGAAATCTAAGAGCAAGTGTAGCGCCATTCGCGGGCCGCTGCTCGATAACAGCTTTTTAACCTTAATCTAAGGCAGTTCTGGGGACAACCGCCGCAAACCCCGGGGCAAAGGCCGCTTTTTCGAGGCTTCGCTAGCGAAATTATCAAAGGCCCAAAAAAGAGGCGTGCCGTTTCCAGAGAAGCCGGTCCTAAAATGGCGCAAGATTGTCAGGATTTGAAAAACGAACTTGCGCTTTTGACGGCGTCTTGCTTGCGAGTCTTCGCGGCTTCGAGCCGGGCGATTTCATCCCGGAGCAGGTCTATGCGGGCCTCCAGTTCCGAAATCGAGAGATCGTCCAGCTTCGCGCCAACCTCGTGGGCCACCGGCCGGCTGGCCTCCTCGTCGTCATGTCTTGCCATTCGCCACCTCGATGGTTCGCCGAAATCCATGCGAATTGACGATAAACCATCGCCGGGATGAATGGAATCGCGAGAAGATTCACGCGATCTCCGTCATTTATCCACCGCCCATGGCCGCCGCCCTCTTGTTTGGCTGGGCTCCGGAGACTATTTCTAACCCTCTGAAATGAGATTTGTTTCGCCATATCGCGCGGCAGGCCGGGCGTGCCTTTGGTTTTCTGCCGGGGGCAGAGGCTGGGCATGAAGGAGCGGCCGGCGAAAACCGTGTTGTAAGATGTATTGCCTTCCGGTGGACTGGTCCTTATAGCTCTCAACTTCCCGCTTTTTAATCAAATGACGCCCCCGCCGATCGCTTGGCGCCTCAGCGCCGCACGCGGATCCTTTTGCGGACAGCCGTCCAGGAGAACTACCCATGAGCAATGCGCCGCTGATGCCGAAGGCGACAGCCGTCTGGCTCGTCGAAAATACGTCCCTGACGTTCGACCAGATCGCCGATTTTTGTAAGCTGCACCCTCTCGAGGTCAAGGGAATCGCCGATGGCGAAGTCGCGGCCGGGATCAAGGGGCATGATCCCATCACCTCGGGTCAACTGACCCGCGAGGAAATCGCGAAGGCGGAGCAGAACGCCAGTCACCACCTTCAGCTCGCCGTTTCGAAGGTGCGGTTGCCGGAAATGAAGCGTCAGCGCGGCGCGCGTTATACGCCGCTGTCGCGCCGGCAGGACCGGCCCAACGCGATCCTTTGGCTCGTCCGCAATCATCCGGAATTGAAAGACGCACAGATCATGCGCTTGGCCGGTACGACCAAGACGACATTGGACGCGATCCGCAATCGCACGCATTGGAATTCCGCCGCGCTCAGCCCGATGGATCCGGTGACGCTGGGGCTTTGCTCGCAGATCGATCTCGATTTCGAGGTGAACCGTGCCGCCAAGGAGCGCCCGACTGCCGTGATCGACCGGGGCCAGACGCTGGTGCCGGCGGAAGTGACGACCGCCGCGCGGGAAGCGCCGGTCAACGAAACCTCGGTGTTCGGCGACACCGCGCGTCCGGCTCTCGAGGACGAGGAGGAAGACCTCGACGTGAACTCCGTCTTCGCCAAGCTGAAGACGCTGAAGTAACAAAACGCCCCGCGAGCCCACGGACAATGCCTGACGGCTCCGGGGCCTGCCGTGACATCCGCATCTCGCGAATGTCAGGGCCGGCCGGATTTTAAGTCCCTGATCTCGTAGGTAAAATAATCTCCGGCTTGTTCCGGGCCTCTCCATGAGCGCAACCGCCGCGCGGGTTCCATAGTCCAGCTTTATGGCTCAGCTTCATCATCATCCGCTCTGTCCGCATTCGCGTTTCGTCCGTCTTGTGCTCGGCGAATTTGGCATCCAGCCCGAACTGATAGAGGAGCGGCCCTTCGAGCGGCGGCAGGATTTTCTTGCTCTGAACCCCGCTGGGCAGACGCCTGTTCTGGTCGAGCAATCCGGCGCGGTTGTTCCGGGAGCCGGACCTATCGCGGAATATCTCGACGAGACGCGCGGTCTTGCGCTTGGAAACCGGCGGCTTTTGCCGGAAAGCCCGGCCGCGCGCGTCGAGGTCCGCCGCCTGCTCGATTGGTTCAACATCAAATTCCACGGCGAGGTGTCGAATTGGCTCGTCACGGAAAAGATCTTCAAAAGGTTCATGCGGCCGGAGCAGGGCGGCGGCGGGCCGGAGATGGAACTCGTGCGTGCCGCGCGCGCCAATATCCGCTATCATCTCCATTATATCGGCTATCTCGTGCGCCAAAGGAATTGGCTTGCGGGTGACACGCTCTCTTATGCCGATCTCGCCGCGGCGGCGCATCTTTCCTCGGTGGATTTTCTCGGCGACGTGCCATGGAGCGAAGACGAAACGGCGAAGCTTTGGTACGCGCGGGTGAAATCCCGGCCGGCCTTTCGCGCCCTGCTCGCGGACCGGGTGCCGGGGATCACGCCGGCGGCGGCCTATGCGGATCTGGACTTTTAAAACAGCGGTTGGCGGAGAAAGCCAAGCAGCTGGGCTTCGATCTCTGCCGGGTCGCGGCTCCCGATGCCATCCCCGAGGCCCCGGCGCGTCTTCGCGCGTGGCTCGAAAGCGGCGCGGCCGGCGACATGGACTGGATGCACGAGACGGTGGATCGCCGTGGCGATCCCCGCGTGCTCTGGCCAGACGTGCGTTCCATCGTCATGTTGGGCATGAATTACGGGCCGCCGGACAATCCTCTCGCGCTTCTCGACGACCACGGCGCGGCGAACATCTCGGTCTATGCGCGCCACCGCGATTATCACGATGTGATCAAGGGCCGCCTCAAGGAGCTGGCGGGCGTGCTCGCGGGGACGGGAGCCGGCGTGAAGGTTTTCGTCGATACCGCGCCCGTCATGGAAAAGCCCTTGGCTCAGGCGGCGGGGCTCGGCTGGCAGGGCAAACACACCAATCTCGTGTCGCGTGGTTTTGGCTCTTGGTTGTTTCTGGGCTCGATCTTCACGACCGCGCTTCTGGAACCGGACGCCGCGGAGCCGGACCATTGCGGCAGCTGCCGCGCCTGTCTCGATATTTGCCCAACCTCCGCTTTTCCGGCGCCTTACCAGCTCGACGCGCGCCGCTGCATTTCCTATCTCACCATCGAACATAAGGGGCATATTCCCCGGGAATTCCGCCGCCCGATCGGCAACCGGGTCTATGGCTGCGACGATTGTCTCGCCATATGCCCGTGGAACAAATGGGCCCGCCAGGCGAGCGAGGCGAAGTTTTTGACGCGCGAAGAATTTAGGGCGCCGCGCCTTGCGGATTGGCTGGGGTTGGACGATACCGGCTTCCGTCGCCTTTTCGCGGGCAACCCCGTGAAGCGGATCGGGCGGGCTCGCTTTCTGCGCAATCTTCTGATTGCCGCGGGCAATTCGGGAGACCGCTCGTTGCTCGAGGCGATCGTGCCGCATCTGCTCGACCCCTCGCCTCTCGTCAGGGCCATGGCGGTCTGGGCCGCGGGCGAACTTGAAACCGCCGCGAATCTACCGGCTCTTGCGTCGTCTTATCGTGGCGCTGAGCCCGATCCCGGCGTCCGGGACGAATGGGCCGCGCTGCAGCCGGGCGAGGCTTCCAAATTGAACGGCGAGAGGTGAGCGGCCCCATGAATCTTTTCGTTTTCGGCCTTGGCTATAGCGCCAGGCACTTTGTCGCCGAATATGGTTCCGCCTTCGAGCGGATCAGCGCGACGGTGCGGGATAAAGAAGGCCGGCGGGCGCCCGTTCCGGGCGTCGAAATGCTGCATTTCAGCCCGGAGGGCGCGAGTCCCGAAATCGAGGACCGGCTCGGCGCCGCCGACGTGATCTTGGTTTCCGTGCCGCCGGGAACCTCGGCCGATCCGGTTTTGGCCCGGTTTGGCCGGAAGCTCGCGGGGATCAAGCGGGCGCAGCGCATCATTTATCTCTCGACCATCGGTGTCTATGGCGATCACGGCGGCGAATGGGTCGACGAGAGCCAGCCGCCATCGCCCAAGAGCGAGCGTTCGGCCGTCCGGGTTCAAGCCGAGCGCGCCTGGGCTGCCTTGGGCCGCGATCCCACCAAGACGGTGCATATCCTGCGGCTGTCCGGTATTTATGGACCCGGCCGCAATCCACTCGTCAATCTCGCCGAGGGCAAGGCGCGCCGGCTGGTGAAGCCGGGCCAGGTCTTCAACCGTATCCATGTCGAGGATATCGCCCGCGCCATCGCCGCGCTTCTGGTTTATGACGGTCCCGGCGATGTCTGGAACGTCACGGACGACGAGCCGGCGCCCCCGCAAGATGTCGTGACCTATGCGGCTCTGCTCATGGGGATCGAGCCGCCGCCGGAGCAGGATTTCGAGACCGCGCAGCTCACCCCGATGGCGCGCAGCTTCTATGGCGAAAACAAACGCACCTCGAACCGCAAAATCCGCGAGGTTTTGGCGCTCGATCTCGCTTATCCCACCTATCGCGAAGGCCTTGCGGCTCTCTGGGCCGATGGCGAGGGCCGTCACGCCCCCGCGGTGGACTTGTGAGTCCGGCGTAAAGACTCCGGAGCAAAGGCGTCTTTGCTCCGGAAAAATGGGAAGGCGTAAAAGCCCGGCCGATATTGACGTCCCACGGCTTTTGCGGAAATCTGCATACTATTCGCTTGTGATTCAAAACGGTTGGAAGGGATTTGCCATGAAAATTATGACCCCGCTTTTCGGTCTTTGCCTCGCCGGTGCTCTGTTGTTCGGCGGCGTCGCCTTGGCGCAGGGTCCGCAGCCAGCCGCCAAGCCCGCGCCGGCGGCAGCCTCCGCGGCCGCGCTGATCGATATTAATTCCGCGACCAAGAACCAGTTGCTCGTCCTCAAAGGGATCGGCGACAAGCGCGCGGACGACATTATCAAAGGCCGTCCCTATAAGGGGAAGGATGAGTTGGTGCAAAAGGGCATCATTCCCGCCGGTGTTTATGCCGATATCAAGGACAAGATCATCGCCAAGCAAAAATGATCGTGGCGCACTTGCCTTCAGGGCGCGTTTTCCGAGCGGCGGCGCCATTATACCGGCGTCCCGCCGATGACTTGTCCGGGCATTTGAAATTCCCGTGCCAGGTTTTTTTCGCATATGACTGTGCAGGGCGCCTGAAGTTTCGTCAGCAACTTTTCTTACGGGGATTTTTTGGTTTAAGTGCATTGGTGTAATTATGTATTTTTCAATCGAAAATCGAGTTGTCGCGGTCTAACGGCGCGGATAGCGGAGTTAATAATATGGAGTACCTGCAATATATTCTATTTTTACCAAGTTATAGCTTATCAAAATATTTTATCATTGCTTATTTTTCGATTCGATATCTAAGCCGCTACCTGAAAACGCAATTACCTCTTGTGGTTTCATGTTTACGGCTATCGATAAAAATTATAGAGAATTGTATTTTTTATGACGCTACGTTTTGTATTCCGGGTGTGCCGTTTTGCAATTTTAATGATAAGTTTGAGACCCTTTTAACTATATAAGCGAAACGGCTTCTTTGCGAAAAATCTGGTATTTAATTTAACGTGATCGCAACCTCTCCCCGCTAGTGTCTAGTCATCCGGCGAGGCTTCCATCGAGGCGCTCCTGGGGGTCTTGAGCAAAATCAAACTTGGGTAACCGCCATGAAAAATCTTTTCAACCGCTTTGCCAACGACGAATCCGGCGCGACAGCCATTGAATATGGTCTCATCGCCGGTCTCATCGCCGTCGCTATCATCACTGCGATCACCAAGGTTGGTACGCAGCTGCAGTACAAGTTCAACGAGGTTTCAGGCAACCTGACCTAATAGCTTCTCGCCCTGGTGGAAGCACCAGGGCGTCCGGCTAGAGCATGTCCCGAAAAAGTTGCAGACTTTTTCGATCGAGGTCATGCTCTAACTCCTTACAAAGAGAGCGAATTCCTGTCGCTTTGGTGATTCCACCAAAGCGGAACGCGCTCTGGTGTGTCACGCCGGCGATCATAGACAGGCCGCGGTTTAACGGGCGGCTTGTTGGTTGGCTTTGACAACCGGGCCCGGCGGCCCTTTCCGGTTGGGCGGTGACGCACCTCCGGCCGCCGGTCCATGCGCTTTCTTGCCGCGATGGAAATCCGGCGTGAGCGGCTTCGGCTTCCGGAGCCGCTTTTTCCGCTCGCGGCCGGGCTTGTTAGCAATGGCGTAACCGATCCGGCTGTATTGTCGGGCTCGACGCGCGCCACGCCAAATCTAACGTTGGCTCCCGTTTGATCGGCCGCGGAGCGAGGATGAAAGAAACCATGCTGCAAGCAGCTGTCTTGGTCCTGTTTCCCGCTTTGATGATTTTCGCGGCGGTTTCCGACCTCTTCACCATGACGATCTCGAACCGCGTTTCGATCGCCTTGGTTTTGATCTTTATCCCGCTCGCCTATTTCAGCGGCATGGCGCCTACGGATATCGCGGTTCATCTTGCTATTGGCTTTGCGATCCTCGTTGTGACCTTCGGCATGTTCGCCTTCGGCTGGATCGGCGGCGGCGATGCCAAGCTTGCCGCCGCGACGGCGATTTGGGTGGGTTGGGACCGGCTCGCGGATTATGGGCTCGATGCCGCCTTGACCGGCGGTCTCCTCACGCTTTGCATTCTCCAACTTCGCCGCTGGCCTCTCCCGGTGTGGGCGCATAACGTTCAGTGGCTGCCCCGTTTGCATGATCGAAATGCCGACGTGCCCTATGGCATTGCCTTGGCCGCCGCGGGGCTCTTTGTCTATCCGGAAACGCATCTTTGGACGGCCGCCCTGGCGGGCTAGACCCAGCCGGCGCCCTCGCGCTTTCCCTGGCCGCCGCGGTGAAGCGGACATCGCGCTTCAAAGCCTGCCAAAGCCCGGTAAATGCCCCGGTTTATTCGCCGCAAGCGGCAATACCTCCATATCGGTTAGCGCTAGGTAAGTGATGAACTTGTTAACCTTAATTTGAGGTTTAGATGCTCTTATCGACGCGAGCTCATAAGGAGCGGCGCTTTCGTCTGGACCATCATGAAAAATGCTCGCCTCGTGGTTTTTGGTGTTGCGCTGACAGCTGGTTTGGGCGCGGCCTATCTCGTCATGGGCTCAAAGCCGCCGCCTCCGCCAGTTCGCGCCGCTGTGGCGGTTCCTCCGGTCGAAACCGAAAATCTGCTGGTCGCCGCGCATGATTTATCCTTTGGGGCTGTTATCGCCACCCCGGATTTGCGTTGGCAGTCCTGGCCCAAGGCGCAAGTGCCGCCGGGCGCGATCACCAAGACCCTGCATCCCAATGCCCTCGAGGAATTCAAGGGATCGATCGTCCGCTCGAACTTTTTGTTGAACGAGCCGATCCGGTCGGAACGTCTCGTCCGGTCCGGCGGGTCGGGATTCATGGCCGCCGTGTTGACAAGCGGGATGCGCGCAATCGCGATCAATATCGACGAAAAGGGCACGACGTCGGCGGGCGGCTTCATTCTGCCAAATGACCGGGTCGACGTGGTCCGCACGTTTCATGCGGAAGATTCGCCGCCCGGTACCTTCGCGAGTGAAACAATTCTGACCAATATCCGCGTCCTCGCCATCGGCCAAAACATTCAGGAAAAGGCCGGCGAGCGGGTGATCACGGGCGGCACGGCGACGCTCGAACTGACCCCGGAGCAGGCGGAACACATCATTCTCGCGCAGCGCAATAGCCAGTTGTCGCTGGCCTTGCGGAGCATCGCGGACGCGGCCAATCCCGCCATGCAAGCCGGGCCACCCCCGCAAAGCCTGACGATCGTGCGTTTTGGTAATGCCAGCCAGGAACGTGTCCGATGATGAAGGCCGTCCGATCCGTCCTCGCGGGAGCCGCGCTTTTGCCGTCTCGTTTCAAGCTTGCGTTGATCCGGCCGCTGGCGGCATTGCTTTGCGGCGCATTGCTGGCGCCGGTCCATGCGAGCCCGGCACCCGCGCCGCCATCCGCAACCGTCACCAATGGCTCCCAGCGCATTAGCATGGGCATCGGAAAATCGGTCATTCTCGATCTACCGGAAGATGCGGCCGAAATCTTCGTCGGCAATCCGGCGGTTGCCAATGCCATCGTGCGGACCGCGCGCAAGCTTTACATCATTGGCATGGCCAACGGGCAAACCACGGTTTACGCGCTCGATCGTCAAGGACACCAATTCGCGTCCTTCGAAATCAGTATCGGCCGGGACATCGGCGAGTTGACGCAGATTTTGCGCGCGGCCATGCCGAACACCGAAATCACGGCGCGGACGGTGAACGACACGATCATTTTGACCGGGACCGTCGATTCCGCGGAGGATGCCCAGCGCGCGGCCGATATCGCCAAGGGTTTTGCCAAAACGATCACCGGCCAGGGCGCCACGGGGGGCGACGGCTTGGTTGTGAACTCGCTTGTGATCCGTGGACGCGATCAGGTGATGTTGAAAGTCACGATCGCTGAAATGCGGCGCGATATCATCAAGCAGCTCGGGATCACGTCCGCCAGCTGGGGACCTCTGAGCCAAGCCAATCCGTTTGGGATCAATGGAACCGTCGGGCAGGGTGCGAATCCCTTGACGGGAGCCAATGTCGTCTCCGCCTTGAACATCAACGCTGGCAATCTCAGCGCCACTTTGCAGGCCTTCGAGCGTTACGGCGTTTCCCATACACTGGCGGAACCGACGGTCACCGCCGTCTCGGGAGAGGCCGCGAAATTTACCGTTGGCGGCGAATTTCCCTATCCGGGTCCGGCAACCTGTACGTCGGGCAGCGGCTGCGTCAGCGGCGGCGCGGCCTTCAAGGACTATGGTATTACCCTCAACTTCTCGCCCATCATTCTATCCGATGGCCATATTCTGCTGCATCTCGCGACCGAAGTCACCGATATCGATTATTCCGATTCCGTCACGATCTCCGGCGTGAGCACGCCAGGTCTAAAAACCCGGAAGAATGAAACGACGATCGAATTGCCTTCGGGCGGGTCCATTGCGACGGCGGGCTTGCTGCAACAGCAAACCCAGCAGGTCATCAACGGACTTCCCGGCCTGTTGAACATTCCTATCCTCGGCGCCCTTTTCCGTTCGCGCGATTACCTGCGCCAGGAGACCGAACTGATGATTATCGTGACGCCCATCATCGTCAGGGCCACCAAGCCGGGCGATATTGCGCGGCCAGACGATAATTTTGCCGAATCCAGCGATCCGCAGGCTTGGCTGCTCGGGCGCATGAACCGTCTCTACGCGACCCCGAATAATCCCGAGACCGTCAAAAATTACCGGGGCCATGTCGGCTTTATCCAGGATTGATGAAAGATGTGCGCTGACAGGACCAAAGCACCATCCGGGATGATTGCCCCAGGGCGCCGTGCGTTGAGCGGGGCTTCCCTCGGATTGTTGCTGCTTTTGCCGCTCATGGGGTGCAGCTCGACCGATAAAATGCCCACATCCTCAATTCCCCAAGACGACTACCGCGTCCGGCATCCCATTCTGCTGAGCCAGGATACGATCTCGATCGATCTCTTTCCCACGGTGTCCCAGGACACGATCGACCGCCATACCGCAAAGCAGGTCTTCACATTCGCCCAGGATTATAGAACGTTTGGGCGCGGACCTATTCTTTTGCTCGTGCCCGCGCACGGCCCGGCCGGCATTGCGGCAGGCATCAAGGCCGCACTCGCCGCCGCCGGCGTTACCGCGCATGTCGACGTGGAATCCTATCCTGAAACGAATGCCGCTCTCGCCTCGCCGGTCCGGATGAGTTTTACCGGTCTCAAGGCGAAGGTTGGCGATCAATGCGGTCAATGGCCGCGCGATCTCGGATCGGGCTCGAATGTCGACGAATGGAGTAACACATCTTATTATAATTTCGGCTGCGCGACCCAAAGCATGATTGCGGCGCAGACCGCCGATCTGCGCGACCTCGCGGCGCCTCGTGGCGAGGATCCGGCCGATACGCTGACCCAAAGCCGCGCGATCGAAAAAGTGCGCACAGGCACGGACCCGACCACGGAGTGGAAGACGCATAATTCCAACATCGGTTCAGTGGGGAGCAATTGATGATCGGGGCCCCAGGCACGGAAGCCGAAATGATCGCGCCGGTTCCGCGCATTTCCATCCAAGCGTTTTGCGAAAGCCAAGAGATCGCTCAGATCATTCAGCGCGCGGTGAGCGACAGGCGGATGGAAAAGGCCCATGTCAAGGTTCACATGGGCGGCGCGGCGGCGGCGGTCGAGGCCTATCGCAGTGCCCCGACGCCGAATATCATCGTCTTGGAAACCTCCGCGCAGCGGAACGAATTGATCGCGGATCTCGATGCGCTCGCGGAATTTTGCGATGCCGGCACCAAGGTCGTCGTCGCCGGACGCCTCAACGACATCGTGCTCTATCGCGAGCTGATTGCACGCGGTGTCAGCGATTACCTCGTCGCGCCCTTCGAGGCGATGGATTTCATCCGCACGATTTCCGGCCTATACACCCAGGCCGACGCGCCGCCACTGGGTAAGATTATCGCGGTCACAGGCGTCAAGGGCGGCGCTGGCGCCTCGGTCATTGCGCATAATGTCGGCTTCGCCATTGCCCGCGACCTCGAATTGCAGACCGTCATCGCGGATATGGATTTGGGCTTTGGCACCGCCGGACTCGATTTCAACCAGGATCCGCCGCAGGGTATTGCGGATGCGGTCTTCGCGCCGGACCGGCTGGATGCCAATCTCCTCGATCGTTTGCTGTCGCGCTGCACGGAACGGCTCAGCATTCTCGCGGCGCCGGCGACTCTCGACCGGGTCTACGATTTTTCCGATACGGCTTTCGATCTGCTCATCGATATTTTGCGCGCCTCGACGCCCTTCATCGTGCTCGATGTCCCCCACGGCTGGAACGGTTGGACGCGGCGCGCGCTCGTCGGCGCCGACGAAATCATCCTCGTCGCCAATCCGGATCTCGCGAATCTGCGCAACGCCAAAAGCCTTGTCGACACGTTGAAGGCGGCACGTCCTCACGATGGCGCGCCCCATCTCGTGATGAACCAAGCCGGTGTTCCCAAGAGGCCGGAGATCAGCGTCGCCGACTTCTGCAAAGCGGTCGATCTCGAGGCGGAATGCATCATTCCCTTCGATCCCAAACTCTTTGGAACCGCTGCGAATAACGGGCAAATGATCGCCGAGGTCGAGGCCTCCAGCAAGATCGCGACGACGTTCAGCGAACTTGCGCGGGCCGTTACCGGAAAGCAAGAAATTCGCCGCTCCTCGAAAAGTCTTCTTCAACCCTTCATGGATATGCTGGCCGGCAAGAAGGCCTCCTGACGAGGCGGCGCGGGTCTTTTGTTTCGAAAGCGCTCCGTTTCATGGGAATGACGAGAGCGCTTTCCACTTGGGTGAAATCCCCCGGGGGATAAGAAGCCGCTCTCTTGATAAGAGGGGGAGAGCGTGTCCTCGATCACAAGAGTTTGCAACTTTTGTGGGACATGCTTTGGGGGGAAGAAGTGTATCGCGTGATCGATCGGAGATGATGATGTTTGGCAAACGCGCGAACGCCGGGCCTGGCGCGGTTGACGAGAAACCGCGGGCGATCCCAGCCGCCGCCGCGCCGGAACCACGCTACACGCCAGCGGCGGCGAAGGCCGCGGCCGCGCGGCCTGTTCAGGCCCCCGCTCCCCCGCCCGAACCCGTCCGCGCCGACGAATATTATGTCACCAAGAGCATGGTTTTCGGTGCCTTGATCGAGGCGATCGATCTGTCGCAACTGTCGCGCCTCGATGGCGAAAGCGCACGGTCGGAAATTCGCGACATCGTTCAAGAAATTATTTCGATCAAGAATGTCGTGCTGTCGATTGCCGAGCAGGAGGATCTGCTCAGCGACATCTGTAACGATGTGTTGGGATATGGCCCGCTCGAGCCTTTGCTCGCGCGTGACGACATCGCCGATATCATGGTCAATGGCGCCTTGAGGACTTTTATCGAGGTCGGCGGCAAGATCCAACTGACCAACATTCGCTTTCGCGATAATTCGCAATTGATGAATATTTGCCAGCGCATCGTCAGCCAAGTCGGACGCCGCGTGGACGAATCCTCGCCGATCTGCGATGCCCGCCTTGCCGACGGATCGCGTGTCAACGTGATTGCCCCGCCGTTGGCGATCGACGGGCCGGCCCTGACGATTCGTAAATTCAAGAAAGACAAGCTGACATTGGATCAGCTCGTCCGCTTTGGAGCGATATCGATCGAGGGTGGCGAGATCCTCAAGATCATCGGCAAGGTGCGTTGCAACGTCTTGATCTCGGGCGGTACCGGCTCGGGAAAAACGACGTTGCTCAACTGCCTCACCAATTATATCGAAAGCGACGAGCGCGTCATCACCTGCGAAGACGCGGCGGAATTGCAGCTGCAACAGGCGCATGTCGTGCGGCTTGAAACGCGTCCCCCGAACCTCGAGGGGAGCGGCGCGGTCACCATGCGCGATCTCGTCAGAAACTGCCTGCGTATGCGCCCTGAACGCATTATCGTCGGCGAGGTGCGCGGACCGGAAGCTTTCGATCTCTTGCAGGCCATGAATACCGGTCACGATGGGTCGATGGGAACGCTTCACGCCAATTCGCCGCGCGAAGCTTTGAGCCGCTTGGAGTCGATGATCACCATGGGCGGCTTTTCCTTGCCGAGCAAAACCATCCGCGAGATGATCGTGTCCTCCGTGGACGTCATCATACAGGCCGCGCGTCTTCGCGACGGTTCGCGCCGTATCACCCATATCACCGAGGTCATGGGCCTCGAAGGCGATGTCATCATTACGCAAGATATCATGCTTTACGAATTGACCGGCGAGGATGCGGCTGGACGTTTGAAGGGGCGGCACCGCTCGACGGGCGTCGGGCGCCCGCGGTTTTGGGAGCGTGCGCGTTATTACGGCGAGGAAGCCAGGCTTGCGGCCGCGCTCGACGCCGCCGAGGTCAAGAGCGAGCTGTAGCAGGCGGGAGTTTCGATCATGGACTTAACCGGGCTTGCGCTTCCCGCACTGGCAGTCATTGCCGTCGCCGGAATTCTCTTTGCCGTTCTCGATCCGCTTCTGTCGGGCCAGGATAAGGCGCGCAAGCGCCGGGCGGCTCTCAAATCGCGCGGCCCGAGCCCGGGGGCCGGCCGCGCGAACGATGCCGCGCGCCGGCGCAAGCAAGTCATGGATAGTTTGAAGGAGATCGATTCGCGGGCCAAGAGCAAGAAGCTCACGTTCGAGGCGAGATTGGCGCAAGCCGGCCTCGACTGGAGTAAATCGAAATATGCCGTCATATCCGTGATACTGGGTTGTCTCATGGGCCTGACTGGCTATTTCGTCCAAGGCAACCCGTTTATCGCGGTAGGCTTGGCCATCACTGGCGGCTTAGGTCTTCCGCATTGGTTCGTGAATTACTGCCGCAAGAGGCGGGTCAAAAAATTTCTGGAAGTTTTTCCCCAAGCCATCGACATTATCGTGCGCGGGATCAAAGCCGGTATTCCGCTCGGCGATTGTTTCCGCAATATCGCGGTGGAAGGCGAGGAGCCGGTCAAGACCGAGTTCCGCTACATTGTCGATACGCAGAGCTTGGGGCTCACGATCCCGGAAGCGGTCGAGCGGATCGTCGAGCGCGTTCCAACGCCGGAAGCCAGTTTCTTTTCGATCGTCATCACGATTCAGGCGAAGGCCGGCGGCAATCTGGCCGAGGCTCTTGCAAATCTGTCGAATGTCTTGCGCGACCGGAAAAAGATGAAGGGTAAGATCAAGGCGATGTCGGCCGAGGCCAAGGCGTCGGCCGGGATCATCGGAGCCTTGCCTTTTCTTGTCGCTTTCTTCGTCTATCTCACCAGTCCGGCTTATATATCGCTGCTGTTCACGACATCCACCGGCAACATGGTTCTCGGCTGCTGCGCCTTCTGGATGGGCTGCGGCGTCTTCGTTATGAATAAGATGATTAACTTCGATATGTAAGACTTCGCCGGGAGGCGCTGTATTTCGATCGCGCCACTCCCGGATCGAAATGCCGGGATCAGGCGTGGCGAGGGCGATCCTCGCCGGTTTGAATTGTTCAGAGGCTTGGACCAGAGTTACCGCTATGCCAAACTTTCTCGACGGCAACTTTGTTTTCGGAGCGTTGGTTGCGCTTGCGACCTTCGCGGCCATTCTATCCGTGGGAATGCCTCTCCTCGACCGGGAGCCGCTGGAAAAGCGCATGCGGTCCGTCGCCACGGAGCGGGAGAAAATTCGTGCGCGTGAACGCGAGAAATTGCAGTTCACCAAGGGATCGCTGAGGCCCGAGGCCAAAGCTTACATGAAACAGATCGTCGATCGTTTCAATTTGCACACCTGGCTCGGCACGGCGCAAGCCAAGGAGCAAATGGCGCGGGCGGGGTTTCGCGGAGCCGCCGCGGAAACCGGATTTCTGTTCTTTCGCCTTGTCGTTCCCATTGCGACGCTGATTTTAGGGTCGCTTTACGTGTTCGTGATCGCCGATGTCGATTGGCCTTTGACGGTCAAATTTGGCGCGATTCTCGCGGCGGCCTATGCTGGCTTGAAAGCCCCCGAAGTCTATATTTCCAACACGATTTCCAAGCGGCAGCAATCGATGATGCGGTCCTTCCCCGATGCGATGGACCTCTTGCTGATATGCGTCGAATCCGGCATGTCGATCGAGCAGGCGTTCCGGAAGGTGAGTCAAGAGATTGGCGTTCAATCGATCCCGCTCGCCGAGGAGTTGGCGCTGACGACGGCGGAACTTTCGTTTCTTCCCGAACGGCGCCAGGCCTATGAAAATTTGGCGACCCGGACGGGCGTCGATTCCATCAAGCAGATCGTGACCGTTCTCATCCAAGCCGAGAAATATGGCACGCCCTTGGGGATGGCGCTTCGTGTCTTGGGGCAGGAGAGCCGGGACCATCGTCTGCTTCTGGCCGAGCAAAAGGCCGCTGCCTTGCCACCCAAATTGACCGTGCCGATGATCGTGTTCTTTCTGCCGGTTCTGTTCGCGGTGATCATCACGCCGGCCGCGATCCAGGTAAGCCACCAGATGTGAGGACGAAGACGGCCGGGGCGATCCGCCAGGTTTAGCCCTGTGTTCCCTCTTGCGCGGGATGGCTGGGGTCCGGCGCCGGCTTGGAGCTTTTGCGGCCGGCGGCCTTCAGATCCTTCCACGTGTCGGATTGCGCGATCATTTGGCGGATGGCCGCGACATTCGTGGCGGCATCGATCGGCGAAAGATCGCGGCGCGAGACGTCCTCGGCTTCCGCGAATTTGCCTTGCAGCGCGAGCACCAGGGCGAGATTTTGCCGGACGCGCATATCCGCGCCGGGCTGCGCGGCCGCTTTTCGCAAGGTTTGCTCGGCATTCGGCATTTGCCGTTGCAGCGCATAGGACAGGCCGAGATTCGAGAGAACCTCGGGTTGATCCGGAACGATCTTGAGCGCGGCGGCATAATAGCTTTGCGCCTGGTCGTGATTGCCGAGCTGGTCGGCAACCGATCCTTGCGCCGAAAGCACGGACCAATTTGGCCGCTCCGGCGTATGGGCGCGCTCCAACACTTCGGCGGCTTCCTGAAGGCGGCCGGCATCGGCCAGCGCCTTGCCGTAGGCGGCGAGGATTTCGAAGTCATGCGGGTGCTTGACGGTGATTCGTTGCAGCACGGCGGTCGCCTGCGCATATTGCGTGAGGCGCTTGAGCACGCGCGCATAGGCCAAGGCCATGGCTTTGTCGTCGGGATGCCGGTCGTATTTCTTCCCGAGGTCGTCCGCATAGGCCCGCAGCGCAGCGGGATCTTGGGGCATTGCCGCCGGGGTGGATCCGGTGATGTCGCCAAAACTCGCCGGCTGACATCCGCCTAAAGCCAGGGCAAGAACAGCGAGGACGGCGAGCTCCGGCAGAGCGGGGAAGCGTCGTGAACCCATCATGATATGCATCTCAATCAGCTTGGCTTTACCAGACCGTCCGCAAGCAATAAAACGTTAACCCTAACGAAGCCTTAAAAGCCTGGGGTGGCGCCATATCGAAGAGCCGGGCGATTTCCCGGCGCATCTAAAAGATTTGGAGCATGTCCCGAAAAAGTTGCAGACTTTTTCGATCGAGGACATGCTCCAACTCCTTGGTAACAGAGCGAGTTCCTGTCGCTTTGGTGATTCCACCAAAGCTGAACGCGCTCTAGTCTGCGAATACCGTCCGCCCGGCTCGAATCAGCCGGGGTGGACGCAGGGCCACCAGCCCAGGTGCTGGCCCGAAGGGAGAATGAACATGCCGTTGCTTCAGGGATCGCCAGCGAAAGATACGATCCCCATTCACTTCGTCACCGCGAAAACCTTACCGGCCGTTGCCGGAGCCTTGCCGGCTCCCGGTGGCGCTTTCGCCGCGGCGTGCGAGTTCAAGGGGGCCGCGGGCCAGCATCTTCTCGTTCCCAATGCGGCGGGGGCTATCGCGGCCGTGTTGTTTGGCATCGAGCCGGAGGATGCGCCGTATCGCGATCCGTTTTTGGCGGGCAAGCTTCCGGTTCTCTTGCCGCCGGGCGATTATTCTTTCGCAGGCGGGCTTGGCGATCCCTTCCTGGCGGTCCTGGCCTGGGAATTGGGCAGCTATCGCTTCACGCGGTTTCGCGACGACCCGCGGCAACTCCCCCGTCTCTACGTGCCCGATGGCGTCGACGCGGAGCGTCTCGAAAATATCGCGTCCGCCATCGCTCTCGGGCGCGATCTCATCAACCGTCCGGCCAATGATTTGACGCCCGCCGCGTTGGAACAGGCCGCGCGCGACGTGGCCGGAACCTATGGGGCGCGGTTCGAAGCCATCCGTGGCGACGATCTCCTGGCGCGAAACTTTCCGCTTGTTCACGCAGTGGGGCGCGCCGCGGCCGGGGAGCCCCGGCTGGCCGATTTGACCTGGGGCGATCCCGGCGCCCCAAAAGTCACGCTGGTCGGCAAGGGGGTTTGTTTCGATAGCGGCGGTCTCGATATCAAGCCCAATGCCGGCATGTTGTTGATGAAGAAGGACATGGGCGGCGCGGCGGCGGCGCTCGCGCTTGCCTCCATGATCATGCGGGCCAAACTGCCGGTGCGCTTGCGCGTGCTGTTGCCGATTGTTGAGAATTCGATCGCGGGCAATGCGTTCCGGCCCGGCGACGTGCTGCCAAGCCGCAAGGGATTGACGGTGGAGGTCGGCAATACCGATGCGGAAGGCCGCCTCATTCTGGCCGATGCCTTGGCTTTGGCGGACGAAGAGGAGCCCGCGCTTCTCTTCGATTTTGCCACGCTGACGGGTGCGGCGCGTGTCGCCCTGGGGCCCGATCTGCCGCCGTTTTACACCGGCGATCACGATCTCGCGGCGCTCATCGCGCATCATGCCCAAATCGCCAACGACCCGGTCTGGCGGATGCCCTTGTGGGATCCCTACGATCCCTTGTTGAAGGGAAAGATTGCCGATCTCAACAATATCTCCGGCGGTCCTTTCGCGGGCTCCGTCACCGCGGCCTTGTTCTTGCGCCATTTCGTCGAGAAGACCCGGAGCTGGGTGCATTTCGACATTTATGGCTGGACGCCTTCGGCCAAGCCGGGGCGGCCCGAGGGCGGAGCGGTGCAAACGGCGCATCTGTTGTTCGATCTCTTGGAGGCGCGCTTTGGCTCGGGCCAACCGGAGGGCGAGCGGCTTTGAGCGCGCATGAAAGCCTCGATCCGCGCGTGACTCCGGCGCGGCGCGATCTGGCGGCAGCCCATCTCGAAGGCCTCGTCACGGCGGATCGTTTCGCCCGTGGCGAGCGCCGGTCCATTGTCGCCGGGGTCGCCGATGTTCACCGTCAGCCCCGGCCCGACGCGCCCGTGGATACGCAAGCGCTCCATGGCGAAGCTCTAACCCTCTACGACGAGGACGAAGGCTGGGGCTGGGTTCAACTCGAAACCGATGGTTACACCGGCTATGTCGCCATGGATGCGATCGGGCCGGCGCTGGCGGCGCCAAGCCACGTCGTAACGGTCAATCGCACCTTCGTGTATCCCGCGCCCGATATGAAACAACCGGTCCTGGCCGCCTTGCCGCTCGGCGCAAGGATCCAGGTGGCGGAGACGAGCGGCAAATTCGCCCGTCTTGCGAATGGCGGGTTTATTTATGCCGCCCATATCGCGGACTGCGCGGTTCCCGACGATGATTTCGTGGCTGTCGCGGAGCGGCTGCGTTTTGCGCCCTATCTCTGGGGCGGTAAAACATCGCAAGGGATCGACTGTTCCGGCCTTGTCCAGCTTTGCCTCGCGCGTGCGGGATTAAACGTGCCGCGGGATACGGATATGCAGGAAAAAGCGATTGGCGCGGCGCTTTTATTTGATCCGCAATTTCAGGGTTTGCAGCGCGGCGATTTGGTCTTTTGGCGCGGGCACGTGGGGCTCATGCGCGATCCCGTGACGTTGATCCACGCCAACGCGCACCACATGTTTGTGGCGCAAGAGCCGCTTGCCGAGGCGGCCGAGCGGATTTTAGCGCATGGTCAAGCTTCGATCACATCGATCAGACGTCTTGCGAACGTCTGAAAACATTTGTGTTTTGTCCGGTCGCCAAAAAACTTTGCGCTCAAGCTGGCGATCCGGCTTGTTAAATCACGCGAGTGCGCCTACTTATTTTATAATCGATTTGGCCGATGGTTTGGCCTCGCATCACGTAGTGTCCTCCAAGGACTGTCGTTCTCCAAGGACCAAGGTTCTCGAGTGACACGATGCATACGGACCACCCTCTCTTTTAAATCGAGATCACGCGGGCGTGCGAAGGCGCGCCTTACGAAGACTGACGAATAGGAATGCCTCTATGGCGACTGGAACTGTAAAGTGGTTTAATGCCGAAAAGGGTTATGGCTTCATTCAACCCGATGAAGGCGGCAAGGATGTCTTCGTGCATGTAAGCGCGGTTGAACAGGCCGGCCTGCGGCATCTTCAAGAAGGCCAGAAGATCAGCTACGAGGTCGTCGCCGACCGCCGTACGGGTAAGTCTTCGGCAAGCAATCTCCGCGCCGAATAAAATTTTGCGAATCCGGTGAGCCACGGATGTAATGGCCACCGTTTATGGCGATGACGACTAAAGCACTGCATGCTTGCATCGGTGTCTCTAGGAGCCGCCACGACTGAGCCCTGGTAGAAATGCCAGGGCTTTTTCATGCACGCCGGGGCTTTGTCCGCGTGCTCGAACCTATGCCGGAGACATGACCGCCGGTTCGCTTTTAATCAAACAAATTCCGCGAGTTCGCGCCGCATGCGCCGTCCAGCTTCTCGAGCTGTCCGGATTTTCGGGCGATCTCGCGTATTTCGTTTTCTTACAAACGTCTGGCGGACGTCCCACCTCGCGCTACGGAGCTCCCGGCTCGAGATTCTCCGGCCCAAAGGCCATGGGTAGAAGCTCGCCCAAGGTGAAGCTGGCCTTGATGCCATCGGGGCCGGCGGCGTGGACCGGCGTCCCGGCACTGGCAAATTCCCGGATTCGCTGGCGGCAAGCCCCGCAGGGTGTGACCAGCGCCGGGCCGGCGCCGCAGACCAGGATTTCCACGATGCGCCGGTCTCCACCTGCAATCATGGCGGCGATGGCCCCCGTTTCCGCGCAGGTCCCCACGGGATAGGCGGCGTTTTCGACATTGGCGGCGGCATAGATCGCCCCGCTTTCTCCCCGGATCGCGGCGCCGACGAAAAACCGGGAATAGGGCGCATAGGCGCGTACCCGCGCGGCCCCGGCGGCTTGGAGCAAATCGAGGCTGTCTTCAGGGGGAGAAGGGGCTGATTCCGCATGTTCTTGCACCGGCTTGCCTACCCTTTTCAAGAAACTTGCTCTATGAGGGCTGACCGGGCACCCCCGGCAGTCAGGCCTTCCAGCTTGGCTGCCCGGAAATGCTCTCCTAATCAAGCTGCTAAAGAGCGGATCCGCTGGAACCCGTCTTTCGATGGATTCCGCGTCCGCTCCGCGGCGCCGCCCCTGAGTCCTGATGAAACTTACGCTCAACTGGTTGAAAGATCACCTCGAAACGGATGCCTCGCTCGATCTGACGGTGGAAACGCTGACCAAGATCGGGCTGGAGGTGGAGCATGTCCACGATCCCGCCCGCGAACTCGGCGCCTTCGTCATTGCCTCGGTCGTGGAGGCGAAGCCCCATCCCAACGCGGACCGGCTGCGGGTGTGCATGGTCGATGCCGGCGGGGCCGCGCCTTTGCAGGTCGTATGCGGCGCGCCCAACGCCCGCGCCGGGATGAAATCGGTGTTTTCGCCGGTCGGAACCTATATTCCCGGTAAAAAGATCACCTTGGGGCCGGGGGTGATTCGCGGCGTCGAATCCAATGGCATGCTGTGTTCGGCGGCCGAACTCGAGCTGTCCGAGGATCACGAAGGCATCATGGATCTGCCGGCCGATGCGCCGGTTGGCGTGCCCTATGCGCGTTGGGCGGGGCTCGACAATCCCGTGATCGAGATCAATCTGACGCCGAACCGGCCCGATGCGATGGGCGTTGCCGGCATTGCCAGGGATCTCGCGGCGGCGGGTCTCGGCCGGATCAAGACGGCGCCCATTAAGCCCATCGAGGGCGGCGCGCCGTGCCCCGTTGCGGTCGATTTGGCCTTCGAGGAGGCGGACACGGCGCTGGCGCCGGCTTTCGCGTTGCGTCTCGTCTCGGGCGTCAAGAACGGCCCGAGCCCGGATTGGCTTTCGGCGAAACTGCGCGCGATCGGATTGCGCCCCGTCAACGCTTTGGTCGATATCACGAATTATCTCTGCTTCGACCGCGCGCGCCCGCTCCACGTCTTCGATGCCAAGAAGGTCAAGGGGGATCTCGTGGTGCGCCGCGGCCGGGCGGGCGAGAGCCTGAAGGCGCTCGACGGCAAGACCTATGCGCTCGATGCCGGCATGGTGATCATCGCCGACGATAGCGGCCCGGTCTCCATCGCGGGCATCATGGGCGGCGAATCCACCGGCTGCGACGAGACCACCACCGATGTCTTGATCGAATCGGCGCTGTGGAGCCCCAATTCGATTGCCGTCACCGGCCGCAAGCTGGGCATCGTCTCCGACGCGCGTTACCGTTTCGAGCGGGGGATCGATCCGGCCTTTTGTCTGCCGGGCCTCGAACTCGCGACAAAATTGGTCCTCGATCTCTGCGGCGGCGTGGCGTCCCAGGTGGCCCTGGCCGGCGCAATCCCGGAGCCCGATCTGCGCATCAAGTTTCCGCCGAGCGAAGTGACGCGGCTGACCGGTCTCGAATTGCCGGACTCCGATGTGTTCCGCATCCTCGAAGCCTTGGGGTTCGATCTCGCGGGGTCGCCAGGCAATGCCGATACGGTTTTCGTCAAAGTACCGTCCTGGCGCCCCGATATCGGGGGCAAGGCCGATTTGGTCGAGGAGATTATCCGCATCGCCGGTCTCGAACTTGTCGAGAGCAAGCCCCTGGCGCGCGCGAGCCAAGCGATTCCCGCCGCCATCCTGACCCCTTTGCAACGCCGGACCAGGCAGGCGAAGCGCGCGCTTGCCGCCAGCGGGTTGGTGGAGGCGGTGACTTGGTCCTTCGTCTCGCACGAACAGGCTGCCTTGTTCGGTGGCGGGGCGCCCGGTTTGGCGCTGGTCAATCCGATTTCGGCCGATCTCTCGGATATGCGGCCAAGCTTGCTGCCGGGCCTGATCGCCGCTGCCGGCCGCAATGCCGCGCGCGGCCATGGCGATCTCGCTCTCTTCGAGGTGGGGCAAGTCTTTAAAGGCGAGGGCGATCAACGTGTCGCCGCGGCCGCCATCAGGTCGGGCACGGCCAAGCCGGCGGGCGGCGGGCGCCATTGGAGCGGCGGGGGCGGCCCCGTCGATGTCTTCGACGCCAAGACCGATGTTTTTGCGTTGCTCAATGCCTTGGGCGTACCCACGGGCGGCCTGCAAATCGTGGCCGGCGGCTCGTCCGCTTTTCATCCCGGCCGGTCGGCCTTGCTCCGGTTCGGGCCGAAGGGGGTGATCGGCTCTTTCGGCGAAATCCATCCGCGCGTGCTTGCGGCGTTGGATGTCGCGGGACCGCTGGTTGGTTTCGAGATCGTCCTGGATGACATACCTCTGCCCAAATCCAAGCCCACCAAGGCGAAGACGAGGCTGGAATTGCCGGATTTCATGCCGCTGCGGCGCGATTTCGCCTTCCTCGTGGACCGGTCCATCGAGGCGGGTGCCATCGTCAAGGCGGCGCTCGCAGGGGAACGCGCTTTGGTCAGCGATGCCGGGGTTTTCGATGTCTACGAGGGGCAGGGCGTGCCGCCGGAGAAGAAATCCGTGGCGATTACCGTGACCATCCAGCCGCGCGACAAGACGCTGACGGATGCCGAAATCGAAGCCGTGATGGGCAAGATCATCGCCGAAGTCACGAAAAAGACGGGGGCGGTGCTGAGAGGATGAAACGATTGCGTAGGATCAAGCGGACCCTAGCCATGGGTCTCTCCGCCGGCGTGATGGTCTCCGGCCTCGTGTTTGTGGCGCCGGTGCGGGCCGACGAGCCACGCAAGATCGACGATTGCGAGAAAATCCAGGCGGCGGACGCCTATAATCAGTGCCTGGCCAAATTCGGCCCGTCCTCGAAACTCCACAATTTGGAGCCGGAAAAGCCCGGCGACGTCAAGGCCAGCGCCGCCGAAGCCGCCGCCACGGCGGGACCGACAAAATACCGGGGACACCATCGCGGGCATGGTCACGTGTTCTTCCATCGGCGGCATAGGTAGACCGGCACGGGAGATCGCTCTTGGCGCAAGCGGCGCGCCGTGCCACAAAAAGCCATGTTGCCTTCCCGCCTCTGGACCGAACTCACGTCAGCCGATCTCGACTCCGCCGATATGGCGGAGGTCATCGCGGTCTTGCCGGTCGCCGCGATCGAGCAGCATGGCCCGCATCTGCCGCTCGGTACCGATGCCTTTATCATGGACGGTTATCTCGAGCGGGTACATGCGCGGCTGCCCGCCGATCTCCCCGTGGTCTTCTTGCCGGTGCAACGAATCGGCTGCTCGCCGGAGCATCAGGATTTCGCGGGCACGCTAAGCCTGTCCGCGCGGACGGCGTTGAGCGCTTGGAGCGAACTGGCGGAAGCGGTGGCGCGGACAGGGTGCCGCAAGCTGGTGATCGTGAATTCGCACGGCGGCAATAGTCCGCTGATCGATATTCTCGCCCATGAGCTGCGGGCCGCGCACGGCCTCTTCGTGGTCATGGCCGCCTGGCAGCGGTTCGGTTATCCCGATGGCTTGTTTTCCGAGGAAGAGCGTCTGCACGGGATTCACGGCGGCGCCATCGAGACATCCTTGATGCTGTGCTTCCGGCCCGATCTGGTCCGCCGCGGCCAGCTCCGGAATTTCGTGCCGAAGAGCATCGCCATGGAGCGGGATTTCACCTGGCTTCGCACCGGTCGCCCCGCGGGCTTCGGCTGGATGGCGCGGGATATTTCGCCTTCGGGCGCGGCAGGCGACGCTTCAGCCGCGAGCGCCGGGAAGGGCGAGGCCTGCGCGGATTATGGCGCGACCGCCTTTGTCGAACTGCTCGGCGATGTCGAATCCTTCGACCTCGCCCAGTTGACCTAGAGCATGTCCCGAAAAAGTTGCAGACTTTTTCGATCGAGGACATGCTCTAACTTCTTAATAAGAGAGCGAGTTCTTATCGCTTTGGTGATTCCACCAAAGCGGAACGCGCTCTAGCATGTCCCGAAAAAGTTGCAGACTTTTTCGATCGAGGACATGCTCTAACTTCTTAATAAGAGAGCGAGTTCTTATCGCTTTGGTGATTCCACCAAAGCGGAACACGCTCTAGGGCCCGCACTTCCGCGCGGGACGCGCGCCTATTTCGGCGGATTCGGCGGGCTTGGCGGCAGGGCGTTGAGCAGCGGATTTGGCGGGGGTGGTGCTGGCGCCGGTGGTGGCGGGGTGGCCGGTGCCTGCCAGGGGAAAATCCAGGTTTCCGTCAGGGTTTTTGTCCCGCTGCGGAGGAAGCTCCTGATATCCGCGGTTTGATCGGGGTCGAGCTGGACGTCGATCGTGCCCCGGAACCCGTTGGTATAGGGGTTCCACTGGGTCGAGGCGCGCAGGATTTTGCCCTGGCTGGTGCTCGCGATCGTCTGCACGGACCCGGCGTCGTCCTTGTAATAAGGCAAGTCGCCGCCGGCGAAATCGACGATGAAGCGCCTCGTCCCCGGCACATTCGGCTCGGCCGAGCCAAGCGCCCGCGCCGTGGTCTGGAAGGTGCTGAGCGTCTTGGCATTTTCGGAGAGCCGGTCGAAGTCGAGGCCCGCCGTGATCGAATAGCTGTAGGTCAAGGGCGTGCCGACGGTCACGGGTTGCTTGGCTACCCACGATGCCACGATATTGTCGTTCGTCTCGTCGGTCGTCGGCATCTCGAACAGTTCGACATGGCCTTCGCCGAACTTCGTCTTCGGTTCGACCCAGTAGCTCGGCCGGAGTTGATAGGCGAGCGCTATGTCCTGATAATGATCGAACTTGCGGTCGCGCTGGAGCAGCCCATACCCCTGCACGTCGTGATCGAAGAACGAGGATGTCACGGCAAGTTTGGGATTGCGCAACGGGCGCCAAATCCACTCGCCCGCTCCCGTATGGATCAAGAGCCCGTCGGAATCATGGAGTTCGGGCCGGTAATCCTCATTGTAGCGGTGATCGTTTTCGCCAATGAAGAACATCGACGTCAGCGGGGCATAGCCGATCTTCACATCGTCGCGGCGCGGGATCAGCGTCGCGGTCACCTCGATGACGCTCTCGTCCTTGGCGTGGCAATCGAACTGGAGGGCGCCCGTCACCACCGAACTGTCGAGCAGGGCGTAGATCGTGAGCTTGTTGGAATCCGGCGCCGGCGTGTCGATCCAAAATTCGCGATAAAACGGAAACTCTTCCTGATTCGTCCCGCCGGCGAGGACGAGGGCTCGGGCGGAGAGTCCATATTGCTGATTGCGGCCCAGGAAGCGGAAATAGCTCGCGCCGACGAAACTGATGAATTCGTCGAATTTCTTGGGATCGTTCAGTGGGAATTTGATCTTGAAACCGGCGAAACCCAGGTTCACCGGCAACGGCTTTTCGAGCTTGGTCTTGCCGAAGTCGAAATCGCTGGGCTTGTAGGGCAAAGGTGTCGGAATACCGTCGCGGATCGTGTTGATGGTCACGGCGCGCTTGTAGAGATGGCCAAGGTGGAACAGGTGCAGCCGGAACTGATTGCCATTGGCGCCTAGAAGCGATTTATCCTCGCGAAATTCAATATCGCGCCACGCATCGAAATTGAGCCGGTTGAGCTCGTCGGGAAGCGGCGGCAGCTTTCCTTCGAACGGAGCGGATGCGAGATCTTTCGCGCGTTTCACCACGTCGTCGATGCTGAAACGGGCTTGCTGTGGCGGGCGCGCCGTTTGAGCCGCCGCTTGCTTGATGGTCAAGACGCTGGCTCCGGTGACGAGGGTTCCCTGGACGATCGTACGACGACTGAAAATGGTTTGCCCTCCCGCCGCTTTGGCCGCGTAGCGCCGCGCGGCGGGGTGAGTCCGTAGCCCTGATTCTTCATTCCGGCAAGTGACCGCTCTTGCAATTCCGCGTTGATAGTTAGCATGTTGCGGATTTCGGCGAAGCGCCGCAATTGAGCCACCTTCTGGAGGCTTGGTCGTCGCCGGCAATCCCTGTACACTCAAGGTTTGTTTGGTAGAGATGAACGCCGCTTCGCGAAGTGGGGGGGACGGCGCGGCGACTCGAAAACTTCGCCAGTGGAGAGAGACCGGCGTCCGGGATCTCGGCGTTGGAACATTTTGATATGCTATATCAATGACTTACGATCCGGAGGCTGATCAGGCGATGCCATTTTCGCGGGATGTCATGTGTGGACACAAACGCTGAGCTTTAGTCCGCGAAGTGGCCGGTATGCGCTGAGTGTCGAACTCGGCGTCGAACCCGCTATCGAGCTAGATGGCGAGCGCCATACGTTTTTCGATCACCGGCGCGTCTCGCTGCGATGGCTTTGCGGCACGGTTCTGACTGGCCTGATGGGCGCCGGGCTGATCGGCGCCGCGATTTACGCCGCGCTCGACCATCAATCCAATTTTGCCGAGGCGCCGGTCGCGGCCGCACCGGTTCATAAGGATGTGGCCGAGACCGGCATCAACCCCCGCAAGGGCGACCGTCTGGTCAAGCCGGTCGATATCGTCGCGGCCAAGCAAACCTTCCGTGTCCCCTTGCCGGCCAAGATTGGCGACAAGGAGGTGATGCGGACCCACACGTTCACCCGCGTCGAGACGACTTTGCTCACCGCATCGGCCGGCTTCGCGGATGACGTGCCTGAGTTTAACCCTCTGAAAATGCTCGCGAACGCACGAAATCCCGTGGATGCGCCGCCAGAGCCCGTGCAAGACGATGCCGAGGTCGCCTGGGCCACGCGGGACTTTTCCGCGCAGAACCTGACATCGCAGGTGGCGCTCTCCGCGGACGAGGTCCAGGCCCAAGTCGCCGAGCATGTGAAAAGCACGATGACTGCGGGCAACCGCCCATTTTCACTGCCCTCGCAACTGCTTCTTTCGCGCACGAGCCGCGCCAACGATCTTGGCGCCTTGGCCTATGCGAACCCGGCCGATGGTGTCACCCGGTCGCCGTTCTCTTCGATCGAAGTGCGCATGGTGCCGGAGAATGTCACCAACATTCCGCGTTACTCGCCACCCGCCGGCGCGACTCACATGGATGAGCGCCTGGCGATCATGAGGCATGGCGAATCCTTCGAGAATCTTTTGATCTCCGCCGGGGTGGCCCGCGAGGCGGTTCCGGCGATTGTCTCCGCCTTCGAGGTGAAATCAGGGCAACCCGCCGTTGTCGAGGGACGGCGGATCAAGCTGCTCTTCGCCGATGCCGAAGGCCCCGGCAAGGACATGGTCTTGGCGCGCGTCTCGGTCTATGCCGGCGAGGTTCTGGAGACCTCGGTCGCGTTGAAGGACGATGGATCCTATGTCCGCCTGTCCACGCCGGAGGCCGCGCCCGCTCAGGCGGCGGCGCCCGCGCAAGGCAATGACGACGATGACGACAGCGGTGGCATGCGGCTTTATAATGCCCTCTACGAGACGGGGCTGAAACAGGATATTCCGCGTCCCATTATCGACGATCTCGTCCGGGTTTTTGCCAATGACGTGGATTTCCAGCGCGGCGTGACCGGCGGCGATTCCTTCGTGGCCTTTTACGACGAAGGCGAAGAGGGCGAGGGCAACAAGGAATTGCTCTTCGCCGCGATCACGGCGCGCGGTGAAACCTATCGCTACTATCGCTTCCAGACGCCCGACGACGGCCTCGTCGATTTTTACGATCAAAATGGCCGGTCGACCCGTAAATTCCTCGTCCGCACGCCGATTCTGAACTTCAAGATCACGTCGGGCTTCGGCGTGCGCTTCCATCCGATTCTCGGTTATTCCCGCCCGCATACCGGCGTCGATTTCGCGGCGCCGATCGGAACCCCCATTTTCGCCGCGGGCAATGGCACGATCGTGAAGGCCGGCTGGGATTCCGGCTATGGCCGGCGGATCGAGATCCAGCACGCCAATGGCTATGTCACGACCTACAATCATATGTCTGGCTTTGCGCGCGGCGCCGTCGAAGGCGCGCGTGTCAAACAGGGTCAGACGATCGGCTATCTCGGCCAGACCGGCTTGGCGACGGGGCCGCATCTCCACTACGAGGTCCTGGTCAACGGCCATTTCGTGGACCCGATGCGGGTGAAACTGGCCCGCACCCGCGAATTCGACGGCAAGATGCTGGCGGAATTCATGAAGGAGCGCGACCGGGTCGAGGATCTCATGTCCAAGGCGCCGAACGCCTCTTCGCAAGTGACCGCCAAGGCGAATTGACGGAGCGGGATTAGGATGCCGCGCCAACGTCCCGTGCGGGCGTTCGTGCCAACAGTATCCCTTCCCGGTCGAAAATGGCGATGTCGAGCTTCACCGGGCTGCCTTTCAACGCCTTCGCCGCCGTGGCCCAAGCGGCCTCCGCGACGCGCGCCGCCACGTCGATATTTTCAGCCTTGGCCTGATGCAAAGCATCGGCCGCCGTATTGGCCGCGGCGATCTTCCGCGCCAAGGCGGGGCTGGCGCCGGCTTCGGTGGCGCGTGCGGCCAGCCAGGCGAGATCGACCGTGCCGCGCCCGGAATGGAGATCGAGCAGGCCTTGGCCGAGCTTGACCATTTTCGCGAAACCGCCGGCGATGGTCACCTGCTCCACCGGATGCTTGCGAAGATATTTGAGCAGGCCGCCGGCGAAATCGCCCATTTCGATCAGCGCGGGCTCGGGGAGACCGTATAAAGCCTGCACGGCTTTCTCCGACGTCGTGCCGGTGGCGGCGGCGATATGCGGCAGGCCCATGGCGCGCGCGACATCCACGCCGCGATGGATCGTGTCGATCCAGGCGGCGCAGGAAAACGGAATGACGATCCCCGTGGTGCCTAGGATCGAGAGACCGCCGATGATTCCGAGCCGTGCGTTCAAAGTGTGTTTCGCGATCTTTTCGCCGCCAGGGATGGAGATGGTGACAGTGAGATCCGCCGGAGCCCCCAAAACTTCCGCCAAAGCGGCTTTGATCATGCCGCGCGGGCCGGGGTTGATCGCGGGTTCGCCGACGGCGAGCGGCAGTCCCGGCCGGGTGACGGTGCCCACGCCTTCGCCCGCGCGAAACACCAGTCCTTCGCCGGGCTTTGCGCGCGCGACGCGGGTGACGACCAAGGCGCCATGCGTGACATCGGGATCGTCCCCGGCGTCTTTCACGATGCCGGCCTCGGCGAAACCGGTTCCCAGCTTTTCGGAGGCCAGGGCAAAGCTGGGCCGCTGGCCGCCGGGCAAAGGAATCTCGACGCTCGCCGGAAAGTGGCCCGTCAGCAGCGCTTCGCAGGCCGCCCGCGCCCCGGCGGCGGCACAGGCGCCGGTGGTCCAGCCACGGCGCAGGGAAGTTGGGTTAGGCGGATCGTCCGGCGTCATTCCTTGATGTTCTCGCGCTCGCGCCGCTCCGGCGCAAGCATTAGAGCGCGTTCCGCTTTGGGGGGACTCACCAAAGCGATAAGAACTCGCTCTTTTACAAGGGAGCTGGAGCATGTCCTCGATCGAAAAAGTCTGCAACTTTTTCGGGACATGCTCTAGCAAGCGTTCGAATGACATAAGCCGCTTGTCTTGCGCCTGGCGAGGCCCTTAGATCGCGGCATGACGCATGGATTTCTGGTTTCGGCGCCGCGTTCGGGCAGCGGCAAGACGGTTCTGACGCTGGGCCTGATGCGGGCCTTCGCCGCTCGAGGTGTCCGGGTCGGGGCGGCGAAGAACGGGCCGGATTATATCGATCCGGCGTTCCATGCCGCGGCGGCGGGGCGCGCAAGCGTCAATCTCGACACCTGGGCGATGGAGCCGGGACTGATCGAAGCGCTGGCCGGTCAAGCCGCCAGGGATTGCGATCTCCTGATCTGCGAGGGCTCGATGGGGCTCTTCGATGGGGTCGCCGCCGCGCCGCGCCGCTCGGGCTCCTCGGGCGACCTCGCCGCCCTTCTCGGCCTGCCCGTGCTGTTGATCCTGGATATTAGCGGTCAGTCGCAAACCGCCGCCGCCATCGCCAAGGGCTGCGATGGCTTCGACCCCTCCGTGCGGATCGGCGGCGTCGTGCTGAACAGGGTGGCGAGCGAGCGCCATCGCAAGCTCGCGTCCGATGCGATCGAGGCGACGGGTCTCCAGGTCGTTGGCGCCTTGCCTCGCTCGGAAACGCTCGGTCTGCCCGAGCGCCATCTCGGCCTGGTCCAGGCGGAGGAAATGCCGGAGCTCGATCGCTCTCTCGATGCCATCGCCGGTTTCGTCGCGGCTCATGTGGATCTCGCCGCGATTCGCGCATTGGCCCGGCCGATGGCGTTCCGGCCTGGAAACGCCTTGGCGGTGCCGCCGCCGGGACAGCGCATCGCGGTCGCGCGCGATGCCGCTTTTTCCTTTCTCTATCCTCATATTCTGAGCGGTTGGCGCGCGGCCGGCGCCGAAATCCGCTTCTTTTCGCCGCTTGCGGACGAGCCGCCGCCCGAGGCCGATATCTGCTGGTTGCCGGGCGGCTATCCCGAATTGCATGCGGGGCGCTTAGGCGCGGCCACGCGGTTTCAGGCCGGGCTCCGGGCCTTCGCGCAAACCCGCCCGGTGCATGGCGAGTGCGGCGGCTATATGGTTTTGGGGCAAGAGTTGGTGGATGCCGCGGGCGTGGCGCATCCCATGGCCGGCTTGCTCGCGGCCTCGTTCAGTTTCGCCAAGCGCAAAATGCATCTGGGCTATCGCGATGCCACCCTGGCGAGCGATTGTAGCCTCGGCGTTCAGGGGACGCGGCTACGCGGGCATGAATTCCATTATGCCAGCGTGATCGAACCCACCGATCCCGATCCGCCTTTCGCTTTCGCCAGGGATGCCCAGGGCAACCCTCCCGTCCCCGCCGGCAGCCGGCGCGGCTTGGTCACGGGAAGTTTCTTTCATGTGGTGGCGGCGGGTTAGAGCGCTTTTGCCTGAGTTTGCCGCGCGCTGCATCGACGCTCGCGCCAAGCAGGATGGTCAGGGCCGAGAGCCAAAACCAGAGAAGCAGCACGACGACCGCGCCGAGCGGCCCATAGGTCGCGTCATAGGTGCCGAATCGCGTGACATAAGTGGAAAAAGCCCACGACCCCGCGACCCAGAGAGAGGCGGCAAACAGCGTGCCCACGCTGATGAAGTGCCAGCGCGGCGCCGCCAAGCTTGGCCCGAAGCGATAGATGACATCGAGCGCCAAGAGGATGAAAGCGGCGAGAACCGGCCAGCGGGAATAGGCCAGCCAAGCCGCCAGCCGGCCGCTAATGGGGAGGAAGGAGAGAGCCAGGGGAATCACCGCGAGCGTGGTCAAAGCCACGATGGCGAAGACGATCGCGCCGAAGGCGAGGCCGATGGCGGTGGCCTCCGTTCGCCAAACGCTTCTCGTTTCCGGTATTTCGTAGGCGATATTGAGCCCCGAAATCAGCGACGAGGTTCCCCCGCGCGCGCCCCATATGGCCACGCCGAAGCTGAGCAGAAGCCCGAAATTCAAGCTCCGGCTGGGTTTGGCAACCAGGCTGGCCAGCGCGTCGTTGATCAGTTTTGCGGTCTCGGCCGGCAAAAGCGCTGTAAGCTGCTGGACTTGCGTTTGCACCATATGCGTATCGCCAAACAGGCCGTAGATGGAGACCAGCGCCCCGAGCGCCGGGAAAATCGCGAGATTGGCGTAAAAGGCCACGCCCGCCGCGACCAGGCTGAGATTGTTCCGCGACATGCGATGGGCGACGCCCGCCGAAATGGCCCATAGGTCGTGCAGGCGGTTTTGCTTCAGCCATTTCATCGCGGCCCACCTCAGCTCCGCGCCGCGCTTTTTCAAACCCATGCCGTCGTCCCATGCTTTGCGCTGTCTCCGGCCTATCTGAACTGTTCCGCCGGAACCGCCAAGGGGCTTGCCTTGGCGGCTCGAGGCCGGCCGCGCTTGTCACGTGGCGCCCGTCATGCCGCGCCGGGCGGAATCGGCGATAAGCGGGATCTTTCATGTATAATGGGCGAGCGCGATTCGGCTCGGGCATCCCATCGAAGTGGAAAAGGCTAACACCATCATGTCTGGACGGGTTGACCGGGCGGCGTTTGGCGAATTTGGACATTCGCGCCGGAGCCGGAGCTAGATGGCCTGGTCGCCGCAGCAAGAGGCTGCCTTGAAGGCAGTGTCGGCCTGGCTGAAGCAGGGCGAGCCGCAGGTGTTCCGCCTGTTCGGTTATGCCGGCACGGGTAAGACGACGCTCGCCAAGCATCTCGCCACGGGCATCGACGGCGATGTCGTTTTCGCCGCTTTCACCGGCAAAGCGGCGCTCGTGCTGCGCGGCAAGGGGTGTCCCGACGCGCGGACGATCCATAGCGCGATTTACCGGCTGAAGGATGCCGATACCGAGGAGCCTTTGTTCATTCTCAACGACGATGCCGCCGCCGCCAAGGCGAGCCTCATCATTGTCGACGAATGTTCGATGGTCGATGCCGATCTCGGGCGCGATCTTCTGTCCTTCGGCAAGCCGGTCCTGGTATTGGGCGATCCCGCGCAATTGCCTCCGGTCAAGGGCGGCGGCTTCTTTACCGATGCCGAGCCCGATTTCATGTTGATCGAAGTCCACCGGCAGGCGGCGGATAACCCCATCGTGCGCATGTCCATGATGGTGCGCGAGGGCGAGCGTCTGGCGCAAGGCACCTATGGCGAGAGCCGGGTGATCCGCCGCTCCGATGTCGACGCCGCGCTCGTTCAAGAGGCGGATCAGGTTCTGGTCGGGCTCAATCGCACGCGGCGCTCGTATAATACGCGGATTCGCCAGCTTTCGGGCCATGAAGACCCGTTTCCCCAAGCCGGCGAAAAGCTCGTCTGCCTGCGCAACGAAAAGACCAAAGGCTTGCTCAATGGCGGGATTTGGCTGGTGAAGACGGCGGCGGCCAAGCGCGCAGGCAAATTGCGTTATGGCATCGTGCCCGATGACGATCCCACGAAGAAACCGCTGCGGATCGGCGTGCTCCCTGCTTATTTCACCGAAGGCGAGGAGACGATCGCGCCGGCCTTACGCCGCTCCTCCGATGCCTTCGATTACGGTTATGTCCTCACCGTCCATAAGGCGCAGGGATCGCAGTGGGATGATGTCGTGCTGTTCGATGAAAGCGGCGCGTTCCGGGAGCACCGCAACCGTTGGCTCTATACCGGCATTACGCGGGCGGCCAAAAAGCTCGTGATCGTGGTGTGAAACCAAGTGGTTATTGGAAAGGGCCGGGATATTCGAGGCCGCCATGGATCCGCAGATGGGTCGCCGTCGCGCCGGTGGGCGTGGGATCGGGGTTGTTCGCATCCGAGCGCAATGCCGCCGGCGCGGCCTGACCGGCCGTCCAATTGCTTCCGGGGGTGAGGCCGGCATTGGATCCCAGTTGGACACGCACATGCCCGCCAATCCGCACGCAGTTATTTCCGCCCTCGACGGCTGCGTAATCCGGGCCATAGGCCGCGCAAGACGATGCCGCATGGAGCGATGGTGCTGGGCCGTCGAAATCTCCGGCCAGGACCGGCCCACTCGTCCCCAACAATGCCGCGAGAACTCCCGATATCAAAATGATCGGAGCGTTCCGGGCGGCGGGGGCATAACGTCCTGAAACTGTCATCGGGGCCTTTGCAAAACGTCGGCGGCGGAAGTTTGATCATACATTTGGGCAAGATCAAGGACGTTGGCAAAATCAAGGACGTTTCCCGCCCCAATCGCCGGCGGCGGCTTGAATCAAGGCCAAGGCGGCGACACCCGCGGTATCGGCGCGGAGAATTCTTGGGCCAAGCGAGAGGCGAATCACGCCGGGCATGGCAAGAAGCTGCGCGCGCTCGGCCTCGTCGAACCCGCCTTCTGGGCCAATCAGCACGGCAACGGCGGGCTTTTTCAGATTTTGCAAACGCTCCAGCGCGTCGCCAAGCGGTGCATCCTCGTCGCAAAAAATCAAGGTCCGGTCCGGATCCCAGGCCGCCAGAACCTGGGACAACGGCGCGGCCTCCACGATGGCGGGCAGGGTGAGGATGCCGCATTGTTCGGCGGCCTCGATGGCATTGGCTTGCATCCGGTCGATATTCACGCGCCCGGCCTGGGTCCGGCGCGTCAGCACGGGGCGGATGGCGCTGGCGCCCATCTCCACCGCTTTTTGCACGATGTAATCCAGGCGGGCATGTTTGAGCGGCGCGAAGAGGTAATGCAGTTCGCCCGGGCAGGTCTGGTCTCTGATGCGCTCGTCCAGGGTCAGCGCCATGAGCTTGCGTCCGGCTGGAACGAGATGGGCGAGCCATTCGCCATCCCGGCCATTGAAAACAAGGACGCTCTTGCCCTGGGAAAGCCGCAGTACGTTGCAAAGATAATTTTGTTGGCTTTTGTCGAGTTCGATCGTCAGGCCCGGCTCGTAGCCGGTTCCAGGAGGGGATTCGATGTAAAGCCGGGGGGCGGAAAAATCGTAAGAAGCCATCGATGGCCCATAGCATGCGAAGTGGCGGTGCCGCGACGCTTTTCAAACGGCCATGATTTTGTTATTGACTGTTTCTTAACTGCCGCCGATTGGGCGAGAGGACTTGTGTTTCATGATCGAAGGCCGTGTATTTTGCCGCGCAAGTGCCATTGTGCTCGCAGCTGGGCTTCTGACCGCTGGCTTGTCCCAGGCTTATGCGGCGGATTGTAACGCCGATATTGGCGGCCTCTCGCAGAAGCGGCAGTCTTTCATCGACAAGCTGAACCAGATCGCGAAAGCCTCGAAGGGCAAGCTCGATCCCGTCGCCTCCTGCCCGGCCTTGCAAGGCCTCGTCAAGGCGGAAGCCGAGTTGATCAAATATCTCGAAGCCAATACGACCTGGTGCAATGTCCCCACAAACACGGTCGACGGTCTGAAGGCCAACAGCGCCAAATCGATCGAATTCGCGAAGAAAGCCTGTGACTTTGCCGAGCAGGCCAAGAAGCAGCAGGCAGCCGGCGGCGGTCTCGGAGTAGAAGCCCCGAAACTCCCGGCGGGACCTCTCTAGATCTTATCGAGCACGGATGTGACGCACGAAACCCATCCGGGCCGCGCTCCCTCTAGCGCGCCGCTGCCGGATGCCGCGCCTCTCTGGCTGTTTCGGTTCACGCCGCCGTCCTGGCACCCTTACATCCAACTGGCGCGGCTCGACCGGCCCATTGGCTGGTGGCTCCTCGTCCTGCCCTGCTGGTGGTCGAGCGCTTTGGCGAGTCTCGCCGCGCACCGGCCGCCGCATGCCGGTCATCTCCTGCTGTTCGTCATTGGCGCCATCGCCATGCGCGGGGCTGGCTCGGCCTATAACGATGTCGTCGACCGCCATGTCGATCGATTGGTCGAGCGCACGCGCGGCCGCCCGGTGGCTTCGGGCCGGGTCGGCGTGTTTGCCGCGAAAGTGTTCTTCGTGGCCTTGTCCTTCCTTGGGCTCGCCGTCGCCCTTTGCTTCAACCTCTTCACCATTCTGCTCGGCACGGGCTCCCTCGCCATCGTCGCGATCTATCCCTTCATGAAGCGCGTGACCTCTTGGCCGCAGCTCGTCTTGGGATGCGCTTTCGCCTGGGGCGGGCTGGTGGGCTGGGCGGCGGCGTTTGGCTCGCTGAGCGCCCCGGCCTATTGGACCTATGCCGCCGCGATTTTCTGGACCATCGGCTACGACACGATCTATGCGATCCAGGACGCGCGCGACGATCCCGCCGCCGGCATCAAATCCACAGCCCGACTGTTCGGAACGCATGTCCGCGCGGCCGTGGGCGCGCTCTATATCCTGGCGGTGGCGGCGATCGAGATGGCGCTGATCGCGGCGGGCGCCGGCACGCATTTGTTGGCGCAAGCCGGCATCCTCGGCTTCGCGCTGCATCTTGCTTGGCAAGTCCGGCGCATCGATCCCGCGAGTCCCGCCCGCGCGTTGCAGCTCTTCCGCTCGAACCGCAATGCCGGGCTGATCCTTTTCGCGGGGCTCGCATTGGCGGCGGTGATTCCGGCTATTGCGTGATCCGGGCGACTTGGAGCGCCTGGGTGAACATCGCATTGAGGGCGTTGGTAATATCGGCCGCCGAATTGGCGGTATAAAAGAATCCAGTTGTCGCGCAGCTTGTCAGGGCCGCTGGAAGCAACGGGATTTGAGCGTCCGCCTGGCTGTCCTCGGCGATCGCCCATGAGATCGCTTTCGAATTTGCCGGGATGTCGACGTAGGGGATGTAGAGAATGGAGATCGTCACCCCTTGGGCTTTTAGGGCATTGCAGGCCGTCTGAGAAAACATCGCCAGGGGGTTCGACCCGGTGAAGTTTCCTTCTGTCGTATAGGTTTGCGAATTATCCATCCCGTCGGTCACGAGAAACACGAAAGGCATTGGGCTTGCCGATGTCGCACCGGTGCCGATCGTCGTGATGTATTTACCTATTCCGCTAGACGATCTCTGTGTCGTGATCACGTTTTCGAAATGCGTTCCTCCGCTCCCCATGGGGTATTGAGTCGAGACATCGAGCCCTTGATCGAGGAGCCCGACGAGACCTGACGAGGTCAACGTGGTTGGGCATGTCCCGCTGGTTCCGCCTGTCACGGCATTGATCGCGCCCGTGAGATTGGTGCTGCGCGGATAAAAAGCTTCGATATATTGGATGAACGGATAAATCCCGACGCGGAATTGGTTGGTCAAAGTCTCCGTGGCGATCGCGGTCGTCAGCAGGGAGCACACGGCATTTTCGACCGAATCCGCGCGCAGGGGGATGTTATATTCACGCGTGACGGCAAAGCCCTGATATCCCGAGAAATGGCAGGCGAACATACATCCGCCGGGGTAATCCGAGGTTTCGTCGGGATTGACGGCTTGCAACGCGGTCTGCCCTGCGGAGGTCGTCGGGAGACCCATCGATCCCGACACGTCGAGCAAGAGATAAAAGTCGAGATAGGTGCCAATTTTTAGCGACGCCGTCGACGTTCCATTGAGGGGAATCGTTTTGATCCCGATAATCTTGCTGAAGTTCGTATTCATCGAAACCGACGAATAGGTCACGGTCGCTGTAATGACTTGGCTGCTTGGGTTTGTCACCGTTATCGTGGGTGTCGGAGTCGTCGAGACGAAGGCCAGGGTGCCGGTATTTGCCTTGAAGGCTTGAAGCCCGGCCGCTTGCCCCGCGGTGAGCGCATTGGTAGGCGACGTCATCGAACCGCTCTGCGCATTGGCGATGTTTTTTGCCGTTGTAATCGCCGTCATGACCGCGGCATCCATGGCGGCGTCGAGCTTCGTCTTGTTGGACAAAGCGGTGCCGTAATCGATGGCAAAACCGAGCAATGCAAACATCGGGATCGCGCAAAATGCCGTAATGAGAGCGACATTACCCCGGCGGTCGCCAAGCAGACTCCGGAAGCGGTGGAAAAAGAAGCGGATCATGATGGACGCCTTTCGAGATCTGGGCTGGCCGGCATGGTCGTCAACATTGCAGAGTCCCGGAATAATTTATATGCGGGAGGTAGCGCGGCTGTAAATATGCGGAGCGGTGCAGCGTCACCGAATGAAAGAACGAGGAGCCGAACACCGGCGTGTAGGTGTAAGCGAGATCCACGACGATGAGGGAGCCAGACGTAAACACATCCGTCGGTAGCGTCGTGAGGGAAGGTTCCTGTGAATCAGGAGCGGAAACCGGCGCCACGCTGCACGATCGTAGTTTGCTGGCCACCGTCGCCGTGCTCAAACCGCCTTGATAGAGGCTCCAGGCCACCGCGCCTTTGTAAGTGCAACTCGAGGTGCAGCCGGTGACCGTCGGCGTAAAAATGACACTGGAGATCGTGAAGAGAAAGTTCTGGTCGGCGCTCCAGGTCGTGCTTTGTCTCGCGGCGTCCTTCAAGATCTCGGGAAAGATGACGGGCGTGGCCTGTTGCACGAAGATGATGTCGTTGGACGTCATCGTGGCGTAGCCCACCGGACGCTCCGCGACGAGATTGGCCTCGGAATAAGCGAGATTGGTCAATTGCCGGCTGGCATTGACGAAACGCGCGGCCTCCCCGCCGCCGAGCATGAAAATAACGAGCACCGGGAAGATGATGGCGAATTCGACCGCCGCAATGGCATTGCGGGCAGCGGCAAAAGCCGCGATCTTTTGCTGGAGCGTGGCCGTAATCGTTTGAAGGTGAACGTTCATGTCAGCAGTTCCCATCTACCGAAAACGGCTCGTTGAGGAATGTCGCCGTGGACATGATGAGATAGACTTGCGTCCCGTTATAGGTCGTCGCGATCGTGGACGACGACAGGAAGCTCAGGAAGAACGGAACCGGATAAAGAATTTGCAAAAAGATGAAGGTCTGTCCGGAGCCGGTGCAAAACGTGGTGCTGCTATTGGAGAGACCCGGCACGGTCAGACCCGTCTTCGCCGTGTTGATGAATTGATTATATTCGTAGGGGTAGACGCCGTCGCTGGGAATCGACGAGATCGTGCCCAAATTCCGAGAGTTCACGATCACGTTGCTGCACGTGAAAAACGACGGCAGCAGCGGGCAAACGACCTGCGTGGCAAAGGCCGACTGCGTCGTGATCGCGTTGGTTTGAACTTGCCCCGTCCGGATTTGCCGCGCGGCCTTTTGCGTCGCGTAATCCAGCGCCTGATTCATAAAGATCATGTAGCCGATCGACATGATGAAGATAATTGTCAAAAGAAGCATGGGCGCGATCAGCGCGAATTCGACCGCCGTCGCGCCACGTGTCTCGCGCACAAACGCTTTTGCCCGCGCCAACGTCCCGCCGGGCTGTAGGCGCTCGCCTCGTTGCTTCTGGCTTGTTTCGATGGTGTCCGGGCCGGGCATCTGCATTCCACATCCGGGTCAAATAACGTGCGTAGACTAAAGTCGCTCGTATCCTTCTGTGAAAGACGTTAATTTAGCGTATTTTATCGCGGTTAAGATGGGCTTGACGCCTCTAGACCGTCGAGGATTTCGCGGCTTAGTTGGTTTTCCCTAAATGTTGAGACGTATTTCTAGGCATGCAAATTAACATCCTGAAAATACTTTATGTTTTTGGGGAATCTTGCGCATCTCGGGAACCGCGCCGGCTGGCGTTTCCGCCGTTTTCCCGGGCCCCGCCCGCGACGGTTGCCTCGACGGGCGCCGCTGCCGGAACCAACGGCGTTTAACCCGGTCGCAACATGCCTCGTATATGACAGGCTGTGTGTTGGAGTGCGTCCGTGTCCTATCAGCGTCTTTCTCTTGCGATCCTGCCCGAGGCCCCGTTTTCCGGGGGCACTGCGTTACAGGCTGGACAGCCCGTGGTGACCGCCCCGCCCGGTAGCGCCCGTGCCGGTGCGGAAATGCATGCGCTTTCCAAACGCCTTTGGGCTCTCGAGATCAACCGGCGTCTCGAGCTGCAAACGCGCGATGCCTTATTGGAGCACGGATTGTCGTCCTGACATCAGGCAGCCGGCCGGCTTGCCGCCGGGAACGTTGCCGCGACTTTTGCATTTAACGTCATATCACTCCGGTGGCTGAGGCGGCTCGATGCTGAAACTGGCTCTTTTTTTCTTCGTGATCTCGATCGTGGCGGGCGTGTTCGGCTATTCCGGCATTTCAGCGGCGGCCGGCGGTTTCGCCCGCATTCTCTTCTTTATCGCGCTGGCGATTTTTGTCGTGTGCTTGATCCTCGGGCTCACCTTGCTACGGGCGATTGCCTGAGAACCGCGGCCGGGATTACGATTTCACCATGAGATCGACGGCGAGGCTGTAGAGCCTTCCGCGCGCGGCGGGATCGAGCCCCCTGAGGGTTTCGAGATAGATCTGGCCCGCCGCGCACATGCGTTCGTCCGGGATCGGGGGATCGGCGGTCTTGCCGTCGAGCAGGGTTTCGATTTCGGCCCGGCTGAGGCCTTTGTCCGTCAGGGCCTTGTCGAGCGTTTGAAAATCCGCGTCGCCCGGCATGCCGCGCTGGGTGGGGCTGATGCGTCCGCTGTTCATGGCCTCCAATCCGGAAATCGCGGCATCGGCGACGAGATCGCGGTGACTCGCCGCGAAATCCAGCAATCCCGATCCGTTGGTCCCGAAGAGGAAGGCCACGCAGAGATGGGCATCGCGCTGCGCCAAGGCTTGCATCTCCTTGAGCTGCATCGCGAAAATTTGAGCTAGCGCGGCGTCGGGGGCTTTGGCCGCGAAACTGCCGTTCGCCCGACGTAAAGCCGTGACGGCATCGGCCAGCAGGGCATCGGCGGCGGGCGGCTTTTGGGCCGTGACCGCGTCTTTTGCGAGAGAATCGAGTATCCCGTTGTAATTGTTAGGAAAGAGGAGGCGAAGCCGGTCGAAGAACCGGCCATACTCTGGCGCGGTTGCGATGATGGTCTCGATTTTTTGGCGTGCGTCCTTGACGGCGAAGGGCAGGGGAGGCGGATTCACCGCGCTTTCCGCCGCTGGGGCGGCCGGCGCTTCCGGCGCGGTCGCCGTCGCGGGCGGGGCGTTATCGGACTTGAACGCCCGCTGCAAAAAGCCCAAGCCGAGCAGCAGTGCGGACATGGCGGCTAAGCCGAGCAACGCGAGCCGCAAATTTCGCATGAAGTGTCATTCCAGTGAGCGGTAACCATAGACTTTGCCAAGAACCGCATCGCACGGCAAGCTTGCCCGAGACAAGCGTCTTGCCGGATCCTATTCCGAGGCCTGACGGAGCCGCGCGAAGCCCGCGTCGAGATCGGCTTGCAGGTCGCCTACATCCTCGAGGCCGATGGAAAACCGCAAAGCCGGTCCACCCGGCGCCCAGCGCGTCGCGCTCCGGTAGGATGCGCAATCGAACGGGATCACCAAGCTTTCATAACCGCCCCACGAATAGCCCATGCCGAAGAGGGTGAGGCCATCGAGAAAGGCCGCGAGCGCGGCCTCCGGACAGGGCTCGAGAATTATGGAGAAGAGCCCGCTCGACCCCTTGAAATCGCGCTTCCAGAATTCGTGTCCGGGGCAGGAGGGAAAGGCGGGGTGCAGCACTTTCGCGACTTCCGGCCGCGCCGCCAGCCAGTGGGCCATGGCGAGGCCCTGACGTTCGGCTTCGCGCAGGCGCAGATCGAGGGTCCGCAAGCCGCGTAGCCCCAGAAAGACGTCCTCCGGCCCGGCGCACATGGCAAAGGCGTCGAAGGTCGCCCGCAGGCGTCCGGCCCAGGCCGCATTGGCGGAGGTGAGGCCCAGCAAAAGATCGGAATGACCCGAAAGATATTTGGTGCCGGCCTCGACGGCGATGTCGATGCCGGCGGCGTGGGGCGGGTAAAACAACGGAGTCGCCCAGGTATTGTCGAGGATCGAGCAGAGGCCTCGCTGCTGGGCGACGGCGATCAGCGCGGGCAAATCAGGCACTTCGAAGCTTTGCGAGCCCGGCGCTTCCAAAAACAAGACGCTGGTATTGGGACGCACCAGCTCCGCGACGGCCCCGGCAATCATCGGATCGTAATATGTCGTCTCGACGCCCAAACGCTTGAGCACCGTGTTGCAGAAGTTGCGGGTCGGCCGGTACACCGTGTCGGCAACCAAAATGTGATCGCCCGCCTTCACGGCGCAGAGCAGCGCGATGGTGATTGCCGCGAGCCCCGTCGGCGTGAGCACGGTCGTTTCGGCCCCGGCCAGTTCGTTCCAGGCGGTTTCGAGCGATTGGGTCGTGGGTGTGCCCTGCGTGCCGTAACTGAAGCGTCCCGTTCGCGCCATGAGATCGGCATAGGTCGGAAACAGGACCGTCGAGCCGCGATAGATCGGCGTGTTCACGAAGCCGAATTGTTCCGATGGATTGCGCCCGGCCGCGGACAAGCGCGTCCGCATCGTGAGGGTTCCGCGTTCCGGCGTCTTGCTCATTCCCGATCCTTGTTTTGCGCGCGGCGCCACAGACCCGGAGCTTTTCCGGTAAACAGACGTAGTTTCAGCGTGTTAAGCTGACACTTCGGCGACCCGCCCGTGAACTTTTCCTCAAACCGGCCGGGCGTCAAGCCTCAGTTTGCGTTTCGCTGGAATAAAACGGGCTGGTTTTGCCGCCGGCGCAAAACAAGGTTGCGCAAGCCGTTGTGCCGGTGCCAGAGATCGGTTAGGTTGCCGCCGTGATCGTCAGATCCGGCCAAGCCGCCAGGCCCTGGCCCGATGCACCCGTAGCTCAGCTGGATAGAGCGCTGCCCTCCGAAGGCAGAGGCCAGAGGTTCGAATCCTCTCGGGTGCGCCAATAAAATCAAAGAGTTAAGCGTTCTGCCTTCTCTTCCGTGAAAGCGTGGGTAAGCAGGAGGTAAGCATTTGGGCGAAGCCGCGTGACGGCGGTTTCTCGTGGGGTTGATGGTATTTCCCACGGCCGTTCTAGGATGCCTTGGTCTGTAGACAATCCGGAAAGCGCCACATAGCCCTTCCATGAAACTTCGCTGTCTGACCAGAATTGAAGGAACGGCAGTCATCGGGTGAGCCCAAAACTCAAGTTCTTAGCGTGCCATAAGAGCGGATAGCGGCTCATGAAACAAAAGAGCGAAAAACGAAACTGGACCCGTTGGGTTCAAAAGATCAAATCGTATGTCACCAATCTAATATACCGGTCTAAGTTCTTATGAATTTTGTTATACAAAACCAACGCGTGGCTTCGTCTTCGAAATTCCTTCGACCGCGCACTCATCGCGAGCCCGCACGATACTGGCGGCCGCAATTGGGATGACCACGAAGAGCCGCTCCCTGACCTCTCTCACTTTACACCCATGGTTGTCTCACTTTACGCTCATGGTTGAAGCCGAGCGTCGGCACCCGGCAGGCCGCCAATCCAAGGCTTGCGCCTAATGCCCGCTTATAGTCGGGGGCGTCAATGTCAAATGGGGAAGATGGATGATCGCAGACAGTCAAGACTTTTTCGTCGCCGGCCGCCACCACCGCGAGCTTGGCGTTTTCCGCAGCGCTGGGCCGGCCGAAAACCGGCGCGGACACATAGTCGCCGCCCGACGCCGCGTGCGCCTCGGTCAGCCGTTCGGCGAGCGCCACGCTGATCGTGCTCATCGAGACATGGATCGGGCGGGCCGCCGAGGCCAGGACGCCGATCCCACGCCCTTCATCTGGACGAAACCCGCCGAAACCATCCTCGCAAAGCTCAGGCGACTGCCTGAACCATCCGACTGACTCCGTGCACTAGCTCCCCAAACTGGTCCCGCCCGGACAGCCATCGTGCCACGCAAGTCCGGCAAAGCGTCATTTTATTACTTCGGATCAAAATCTTAGAGTCCATTCGAAAAGTCTCTCAAGGATTACATAGTTTTCTTATCGTGAGGCGGGGGCAGGGCGCCCGTTATAGGGCTCCTGAGGCACCGGGAACGGCCCTGTTTGCATTCCGGAAGGCGGGGAAGGGCGGCATCTGGATATAGTCGCTGCCGGGGCTGTAGAAGGCACGGTTTCCACCCTCGCGAATGTCAGCACCGATCGCCGCGAAGAACGCTTCGGCATGGTCCACGCGTTCCGGCTCTGGAAGCTGGGGCAGGGCAGGGGCCTCGAACCCGTCCACCTGGGCCGCATTGAAGACATGGAAGGCGCGCGCGACAAACCGGGCGTTCTTGCTGTCGCCTTCGTCCTGGTCGTCGGCCTCGTCGTCGTCGAGCATTTTCCAGAACACAACGGGGGCGGCCTTCTCGCCTTTGCGCACCTGGGCACCCAGCTCGCCCCATTGCTTGTAGGTTGCCCAAATCCCGGCCGGGTAACCGGCAGCCTGGCCACAAGCCCACAGCATGATGACATTGATGCCGCGATAGGCTCGCTTCGATACGGCATTGATCGGCATGACGGCAGTGCCGCCGCCCGTCACATGCCAGGGCATTTTCCAATCACCGGCCCCGGCCTCGATGGCGGCAATGATGCGGTCTGTGATCGTCTGGTAGATGTCGGCTCGAACCGTAGCGCTCATTTTCCGCGTCCCCTTTTTCATGCGAAGCAGCGCCTCGCGATGCTTCCCGGGGCCGCGTGAGCGGTGGAGATGGAGGGGAAAACAGGCTTCGCGGGGACCCTGCTGCACGGAGCCGGAGCCCTTGCGGAGGCGGAGGAAGCTGGGCGGAAGCCTGTTTGGGGGAGAGAAGAGGTGAAACCTCTCGGCCCCCTCAGAGCCGCGGCGGCGGCGACATGACCAACTTCACGCGAAGGATCGTCACCCGTAGGGGCCGAGACGCCTCTATGCGGCTCGGGGCGTGCCTAGAGCCTGGTCCCGCCATTTCGTGGGACGCGCGTGTCGATAGCTAATTAAGTTGGCCGGTTTTGGTAGCACATTAAATGTCCGCTTCTTCTGCTTCTGTTGTCCTGTGGGCGGGGTGGGCAAGTCGTAGACTTGTCCAGGCCGTCCACAGGTTGGC
>Ga0187884_10000241_pt1 | contig 56825 bp, 64 predicted proteins | sample June2016WEW_20_4_FD_132983 | JGI IMG/M metagenome (GOLD analysis project Ga0187884, IMG submission 132983) | Peatland microbial communities from SPRUCE experiment site at the Marcell Experimental Forest, Minnesota, USA - June2016WEW_20_40 | ecosystem: Environmental > Terrestrial > Soil >...
CCCGGATCCGCGGCGGAGCTCTCATCCCCTGACTCCGCTCTTCTCCACGGGGATCGACCGCGTCCCAGCCCACCATAGTCCAGTCGCCTCGAGAACGCTACTTGACATTTTCATGCGTATTCGGATTGAGGCCGAGACGGCGCTTGAGCGCGTTGATTCACCTTACTGCGGTTGGCCGAACATCAGTGGCACCGTGAGCTGGGCTCCCTGAACGGCAGGACGGCTTTGCAATGGTCAAGCCGTCAGCCGGCTCGTCACCCAGTCGAGAAAGCCCCGCTCACTCATGCCGGACCTCAGGGTGCCGGCGGAGCTGCCGCGCTTTCCCCCAGAGCCACCCGGCGCCGACCCCGAACGTCATGATCAGGACGATCCACGCCACTGTGCGGCCGGTCGGAGGCAGGAGTCTTTCCGCAAGCAGGCCGCAGCCGAGGAAAGCCACCAGGTCCGCGAAGAGGGCCGCGTACCACGCGCCCGGCCCGCTGGCTCGCGCTGGGCCGGCGGCCCTCACGGGACGGGCCGGAGCGCCGCGGCGATCGGCTCCAGCCGTGCGCGGACCAGTCAGGCTTTGGGTCGGCCTGTCCCCGCCCTCGAGAGCCTCACCGCGCGAGCACGGGGCCCTCGCCCCTTCGGGGTTGCTCGTCTCCGGCGAGTCTGCGGCATGGGTGAAGGGTAGCTTGACGCGACAGGTCCTGTCAGTGCCTCACGAGAGCCGATGGCGCAACGACGATGGAGCGGGAGACGAGACTCGAACTCGCGACATCCAGCTTGGAAGGAATGTGCATGGATTCGAATTCAGATCGGCCCGGTGGCGGCGCTGCAGCGCGTTACTTCGGGTTCTGATGACAGGCCACGGTTGGACGCGGCTGCGGCAGCCCAGAGCTGCAAACGCGTCGATCACGTGCCAGGCCCGCTGACTTCTCATCTGCCCTCAACTTGCACAGATTGACACGGCCGCTGGTCAGGGCTGCGAAGACTCTCGGTTCCGCCATCGAGCGTGTGAGCCCTTCCGACCGTCACGCGCTTGCAGCGATAGAAACTAATTGCGCGTTCCTCTCGTGGGGTCGGTTGCACGGGCCCGGCCGGTTGGGTCGAAGGGTTGCCGGGGAGCGGTGCTGACGGTCCCTACCCGGCTCAGAGGCGCAGGCCTAGCATCATCGGGGCAGGAAAGACGGGAGTGACTACTAGTGCCATCGATTGAGAGACTCACGCCGGCTTCCGGCCCGGCTGCCGGGGGAACCAAGGTCGTCGTTAGCGGTCAGGGTTTCAATAACGTCTCGTCGGTGACCGTGGGTGGCACCGTGGGCACCTCGGAGCTCAAATCGCCCACTGAGATCCACCTGACGACGCCGCCTCATGCAGCCGGTCACGCGCAGGTCGTGGTGACACTATCCGATGGCCAGCAGAGTTCGCACCACAGTGCCAGTGCGTTCACCTTCATCGCAGCCCCAATCATCCAGAGCATCACCGTCCCTGCAGGGAAGCGTGCCAGCGAGCCCGTCACCATCCGGGGCGCCGACTTCGCTGGCGCCACGTCGGTAACCTTCAACGGGAGGGCTAGCAGCGGCTTCCAGGTCGAAGATGACGGAGCGACCATCGTGGCTACGCGGCCGTCCGGACCGGTGGGCAGCACCGCGATCGTGGTTACCACCCCGGGCGGGCCCTCGGCAGCGTACGCCGTGTGGTTGCAGCCGGACTGGACCAGAACTGCAATCTTCGTCATGCAGATTGTCTATGCAGCGGTGTTGATAGCCGCGCTGCTCGCGTATCTCAACTCGAGCGCTTTCCGTCAGTTCCTGCCTAATCCGTTGACCGTCGTGCCACTTGGCGTCATCTGGGCAGGCGCACTCGGGGCAGTGACACTCTCAATGACTGGCCTGGTGGATCAACACCGTGACGACTGGGACCGCTCGTACGTCTTCTGGCATCTCACTCGCCCCATAATCGGGGCCATCATCGGCAGCTTCTCGTACCTGGTCATCGCAGCTGGTGTCCTGGCTTCAGGCGGCAGCCCCGGCCCGTCAGCAGGCACTACCTCCAAGGTCAGCGACCTCTTCTATTACGCCTTGGCCTTCCTCGTCGGCTACCGCGAGGCCACCTTCCGCAAGCTTCTCGAGAGGTTCGCAGACGTGATCCTCGGCCCCGGCGAGACAAGCACGTCGTCGTCCGGAACCGCCGCTACGTCCACGCCCGAACCGGCGACTGGCACCAATGCTCCGTCTCGGCCTTCACCCCCAGCCGAGTAAGGTTCCTGACCCGCAGCGAGCGATTGCGCCAGCAAGCCTAGCGTGGCCCACCCATGCATGAGCCGGGCCGGCGACATCGGCGAAAGACTAGCCGCCCGCTTCTCTGTGCGCAGCGCTTTCGTGAGAGCTGGGTTCAGTCTGAATTCAGAGTCGCCCGAGTCGGGGCGGTGGAGCGGGAGACGGGGCTCGAACCCGCGACATCCAGCTTGGAAGGCTAGCGCTCTACCAGCTGAGCTACTCCCGCGTCGCGGACCAAGGATACAGCGCCCCGCCGCCCCCCTCCGGACCAGCGCGAAGCCGGCAGGTGGGCTCAGTGCCCGCAGGCGCGGGCCTCGCCGGCTCCGTCGGCGGTCTGGAAGCTGTGACCGCAGCTGCACGTCCGCACCGCATTGGGGTTGTGGATCGTGAAGCCGCCCCCCATCAGGGCGTCGACGTAGTCGATCTCGGCCCCCTCCAGGTACTGGGCCGAGTACTCGTCGATGTAGACCGACAGCCCGCCGCAGTTCACCACCTCGTCGTCCTCGCGGGGCGGGTTCTCGTCAAGGCCCATGCCGTAAGAGAAGCCGCTGCAGCCGCCCGACTGGATGAAGACGCGGAGTCCGACCTCCGACTTGGGCTCCTGCTGGGCGATGAGGCCCTTGAGCTGCCCGGCGGCTGCTTCGGAGACGCTGATCATTGGGGGTCCCTCTGGGGTCGGCTGCCCCGCCCTCCGGCGGTGGTTCGATGACCATGATACGACAGAGGCCGCCACGAGTCGGTCAACGGACCCGGGCGGAGCAGGGGCCTTCGACCCCCGGGGCGCGGGGGACGGCGCAGCCGGCCAGCCTGGGAGCCCCTCGAGCGATTCAATCCCCCCGGCCCACCTCGGACGCATACCGGGGCAGGTGGACGTCCTCGCTCCCGGCAAAGCTCATCGCCCGGGCCACCCGGTGGTGGCCGGCGACGGCGTCGATCTGCTTGAGCATCTCCCTGCAGATCGCGCGGTAGCTGGGGTGACCCTGGGGCGAGGTGCGCAGCTCGATCAGGTGGAGCGCCTCCCGGGCGTTGAGCTTGATGACGTAGCGGACCCGGTGGGCCAGCGTCACCAGGTACTGGGCCTGCTCAGGGAGGTCGGGGCGGACCTCCGCCCAGACCGCCTCGGCCCTCTCCACCGCCCGCCGCCAGCGCCCGTCCAGCCCGGCGGCGAAGACCTCGGGCGGGATCGCGTAGCCCAGCGCGGGGGTCAGCTCCTGCCACTGGATGGTCAGCATCCGGTGGCGCTGGAGATCGCGGAACGCCCCGTAGTCCGATACCAGCTCAAAGGTGTAGTCGGTGTGCTCGAACCCCCTCCCCGGCCGGTGCCGGCGGTTGCCCCGGACCCCGAGCGCAGCCGCAAAGAGGCGGTCGCGCTGCGCCTCGGGGAGGGCGCGCACCGCAGCCACCACCTCGGCCATCGGCGCCGGCGTGTGGGGCAGCAGGGCGGCGGCCATGATCCGCTCCTCACCGTCCGGGTCCCAGCGGATGAGCGTCACGCCGCCGGCGGGCGGGCGGGCCAGCCCCGGCAGGGTCTCCTCTCCCCCGCCGGCGTCCAGCAGCCGCTCCGCCGCCACCCCCAGGGCCAATGCGGTCTCGCGCAGATACTCCACCCACACCCCGCCCCGGTCGGGCCGGTCGAGCCGGGTGACCAGCTCGGGGATCGCCGCCTGCAGCTCGCGGTCGATCAGCTCGGCGTAGGCACGCGCCTCGGGGAGGGGGTGGGCCCGCAGCCGCATCACCAGCTGCTCCAGCGCCTGCGGCGAGGCGAAGACCCCGAGGTTGCTGACGGTCCCGGCGGGGAGCAGCCCGCGGAGAAGGTCGAGGGCCAGGGCGCGGATGGCCCGCTCGCGCGCCCGGGCGTCGGCCTCGGGCGGCAGGGCGCGGCCGAGGTGCTCGCGCAGCCGGGGGAGCAGCTCGACGTAGGCGTCGAAGAGCCCGTCCATCGCCACGGTGTAGGCGCGGGCGTGGGTCGACCCCATCAGCTCCGGGTCCCGGTGGTACCGGTAATGGCCGTCGCGGCGGTCGGTGTAGGGGATGTAGCGGGTCGACTGCTCGAGGTAGGCGGCGAGCCGGCCCCATTCGATCGCCTTGGCCAGGGGCTGGCTGACCTGCTCGCAGGCCAGGTGGATCCCGCCGAGCTGGGCGACCGAATCGTCCCCGTACTCGGCGATGACCCGGCCGAAGAGGCGCGTCGCCCGCGCCCGGCCCGCATCGTCCCACCCCGGAGGCGCCGCCCCGCCCACCACCGCGTCCCCCTCCAGGAACTCGTCGAGGAGGAGCCGGCGCAGGCTCTTCGGGCTCCGGCTGTAGCGCGCGAAGAGCGCCGCCGCGGTCACCTGGGACAGACCAGTCAGGGCGAATACGGGGGAGTCCAGGTTGCTCACCCACGGCTCGAGCCTCGCCCGATCGGCGGCGTCGAGAGGCTCGAGGTGGAAGGGGCCGGTCATCGACGCACAAGTGTACGGTCCGGCGGCGGGTCCCGTCCCCGGTGGTGCGGCGGCGGCAGGCGGTCAGCTGTGGGCGGGACGCTTCCCCGGGGACCCGGTGTGGTCGTCGACGCGCCAGGTGAGCCGGGGCTCGACCCCCACCACCCCGTCGAGCCGGCCCAGCAGGCGCACCAGCACGTCGGCCTGGCTGTGGGTGGCCACCTCGCCGTCCAGGGTGACCACGCCCTCGTGCACGGTGACGGCCACCGCGGCGGCGGCCATGGCCAGGGCTCCGTGGAGCAGGTGCTCAGCGTCCTGGCGCAGGTGCTCGTCGGGGAGGAGGTAGACCCGGAGCAGGTCAGCGCGGCTGACGATCCCGACCAGCGAGCCGCCGTCGACCACCGGGAGCCGCTTGAGGTGGCGCAGGTACATGGTCTTGGCGGCCTGGCGCAGCGTGGTGGTCGGGTGCACGCAGGTGACCGGGGTGCTCATCAACTCCTCGGCGGTCAACGCGTCATGGCGGCGCCGGAACTCGTGCGAGAAGTGGCCACCGGTGAGCCACGGGACGTGGGCACCGGCCGGCAGGTCGATCTGCTTGACCAGGAGGTCCTCCTCGGAGACGACCCCCAGCACATGCCCGCGGTCATCGACGACCGGCACCCCGCTCACCCGCTGCGCGAGCAGCAGCTCGGCGACCGCCTTGACCGGGGTGTCGGGGGGGACGTGCACGACCGGCGACGACATGACGTCGCGGACGGTCCATTCCTTCTGCTCCCTGCTCCCGTGCCCGTGCGGGCCAGGTGCCTCGTCCCCCTTCGGTGGTGCTCCCGCCACCCAGGCGGTGACCACCAGTCCCATGCCATTTCCGCTCATGTCCACACCTCCTGGCGGTGCGGAGCTTCACTCCAGCCGTCACCTCTACGGTGCTCCCCTGCCGTGGCCGTACCAGGGGCATCGGTACGGGACCGGAGGGGCCGACCGGCCCGTGCCGGTGCCTACAATCGGGCCGGCGATGACGTCGTCTCCCCGCTTCCTCGCCGACGTCTACGAGGACCTGAGCCGCTGCAACAAGTGCTCGCTCTGCCAGGCGGTCTGCCCCACCTACCAGGTCAACCCGGTGGAGTGGGAGACGGCGCGCGGACGGGTCGCCCTGATCCGCGACGCGATCGAGGGCCGGCTGGAGCTGCGCGACATCGCCGACGGCCCGCTCTCGACCTGCCTGACCTGCGACAACTGCATGGCGGTCTGCCCGCCCCGCGTGCCCACGGCGGCGATCGTCAGCCGGGCCCGCCAGGAGCTGCACGAGCAGGAGGGGTACCCGCGCGGCCAGAGCTGGCTGCTGCGCACCGTCCTCCCCCGGCCGGGCGGCACCCGCACCCTCCATCGCCTCTCGCGGGCCGCCCAGGTGACCGGGCTCCACGCCGCCGCCCGCCGGCTGCGGATCACCCGCCTGATGGGAACGCCCGGGCGGATGGCGGAACGGGTCGGGCCGCTGCCGCGGCGCCGCGCCGACCAGAGGATCACGGGGCTTCCCGCGGTCACCCCGCCGGTGCGCGGGCGGCTCGGCTTCCTCGTCTGCTGCTACCAGAACCTGGTCGCCCCGGAGGCCACCGAGGCGGCGATGCGGGTGCTGCTGGCGAACGGATTCGAGCTGGAGGTCCCCGAGCTGGGCTGCTTCGGCCTCCCGGCGCAGAGCCTCGGCGACGGGCGCGCGGTGCGGGAGATGGCGGTGCGCACCGTGACGGCCCTGGCCGGCCTCCGGGTGGACGGCCTGATCGGCGACGTCGCCAGCTGCACCGGCCACGTCCGCCGCTACGACCGCATCCTGGGCGACGACCCGGCGCTCGGCGACGCCGCCCGGCGGGTGGGGGGCACCACCGACCTCGCCAGCGTTCAGCTGGAGCGCGCGGGGTGGCGGGCGCCGCTCGGGCCGCTGGACTGGCACGTGGCCATCGACCTGCCCTGCTCGCTCCCGGTGGACGGCCCGGAGCGGGGGGTGGCCCATGCCCTGCTGTCACGCATCCCCGGGCTGCGGATCACCCCGCTCCACGAGGCGGCGATGTGCTGTGGCGGTCCCGGCGCGTATGCCACCGGGCAGCCGGCGCACAGCGACGCGATCCTCGCCCGCAAGTTCGAGAACGTGGTGGCCACCGGCGCCAGCGTGCTGGTCACCGAGAACGTCTCCTGCCTGGTCCAGCTGCGGGCCGGGGCACGCCGCCATGCGCCGCAGGTGCGGGTCATGCACCTCATGGAGGTGCTCGACGCCGCGGTCCGGGCCGCCGGACCGGCAGGCTGAGGACCAAGTACCCGAGCGATCCCGTCCGTCGGGCACTAGGATGGCGGGCGATGGCCAGCTCCCCCGCGATCGTCCTCGAGGGGCTGACCAAGGACTACGGGGTCAAGCGCGCCCTCGACGGCGTCGACCTCGAGCTGCGATCCGGGGAGATCTTCGGGTACCTGGGGAGCAACGGCGCCGGCAAGACGACGACCATCCGCTGCCTGCTGGGGCTCATCCGGCCGACCGCGGGTCGCGCCACCGTCCTCGGCCTCGACATCGAGGACGACAGCATCGAGGTGCGCCGGCGGACCGGATACCTGCCCGGCGACCTGCGCCTCTACCCACGCCTGACCGCGCGCCAGCTCCTCGACTACCTCGGCCGGCTGCGCGGAGGGGTGCCGGTGGCACGGGTCGAGGAGCTGGCCCGGCGGTTGGAGTGCGATCTCGGCATGCGCTGCGGGGCGATGTCCCACGGCAACCGGCAGAAGGTGGGCATCATCCAGGCGCTGATGCACGACCCGGCCGTGCTCATCCTCGACGAACCGACCGCCACCCTCGACCCGCTGATGCAGCGGATCGTCCACGACTTGATTCGCGAGGCGCGCGACCGGGGGACGACCGTCTTCGTCTCCTCCCACGACCTCCCCGAGGTGGCACGCCTCTGCGACCGCGCCGGCATCCTGCGCCAGGGAAGGATCGTCGCCGTGCAGGACGTCAGCGAGCTCGCTCAACAGGGCCGGCACATGCTCACCATCGAGTTCCTCGAGCCGGTCGAGCCCGAGGTGTTCGAGCGCATTCCCGGGGTCTCCCAGGTCACGGCGAGCGACCAGACGCTGACGATCACCGCGAGCGGCGACCTCGACGCCGTCGTCAAGGCCGCCGCGCGGTTCCGGGTGCATGCCCTCCGCAGTGCCGAGGTCGACCTCGACGAGGTGTTCCGCGACTACTACCGCTCGGGGGCTGCCGATGCACCTTGACGTCTTCCGTCGCGAGCTCGCCGATCACCGGCGTTCTCTGATCGGCTGCGCCGTCGGGGCGGTGCTGCTCGGGTCGATGTACATCTTCTTCTATCCCACCATCAAGAGCAGCGGCGCCGGTGTGGAGCAGCTCCTGAACGCCATGCCCAAGGGGTTCCGCGATGCGTTCATCGGCGCCGGCGTCGATTACCTCTCGCCGTCGGGCTACCTGGGCACCGAGCTCTTCAGCATCATCGTGCCGGCGCTGCTGCTGGTGATGGGGGTCCTCGCCGGCGGCCGCGCCCTGGCCGGGGAGGAGCAGAACGGCACCATCGATCTCCTGCTCTCGACGCCCATCCGCCGCGCACGGCTCACCGTCGAGAAGGCCGGCGGCGTGCTGCTGCCGTTGTTCGTGGTCGCCGCAGCCATCTGGGTGGTGATCGCGGTCATCGGCCCCTCGCAGGGGCTCAGCCTGAGCCTCGGCCGGCTTGCGGTGGCGGTGCTGGCGGTTGCACTGCTGGGAGCCGGCTTCGGCATGCTGGCGTTCCTGGTCAGCTCCGCGACCGGTTCGGCCGGCCTTGGCGGGGGCAGCGCGGCCGCTCTGGCGGTGGCGATGTACGCCCTGAACATCTTCGGCTCCCTGGTCCCGGCGCTGACGGGCTTCGCCGACGCGGTGTCGCCGTTCCACTGGGACGGCGGCTCGGGCGCCCTGGCCAACGGCGTGGCGTGGTCCGGGCTGCTGCTCCTCATCGCCTGCCCGATCGTCCTGCTCGGACTCTCCATCGCGGCCTACGAACGGAGGGACCTGACCGCCTGACGGGGCGGCGGCGCATCCCGCCAGCGCCCCCATCGGCGCCTCGATCGGGTTCACCGCCGGCGCCTCGGTGGCGCCCGCAGGGGCCCTCCGCGGGGCCGGGTGACGGCACCCCCAGGGCCCTTGGCCCCCACCGGTACATGCGTCCCGGCCCTTTCGCGTACCAACGGCTCTAGCTGCCGACGGCATCAATCGGGTTGACTCACGCCGATGGCGCGTACCCCGGCCCACACCGACCACCATCCCGTCGTCATCGACCGCTCGGGACTCCAGGAGCTCATCGACGCGCTGATCGCCGATGGCCGCAAGGTGATCGGTCCCACCGTTCGCGACGGGGCGGTCGTGTACGAGGAGATCGCCAAGGTCGAGGAGCTGCCGGCCGGCTGGGGGGACGAGCAGGCGCCCGGACAGTACCGGTTGCAGCGCCGCAGCGATGACGCTCTCTTCGGCTACGTGGTCGGCCCCGACTCCTGGAAGAGGTACCTCTTCCCGCCCGTCTCGGTCACCTGGCGGGTCGAGCTGAACGGGGGCGGCGTGGCCATCACGCCGGCGCCGGAGCCACCGCGCTACGCCTTCCTCGGGGTGCGGGCCTGCGAGCTGGCCGCGATCGCCATCCAGGACCGCGTGCTGGTCCACGCCGCCTATCCCGACCGCGACTACGCCGCCCGGCGCGAGAACGCGCTCTTCATCGCGGTCAACTGCTCCACGCCCGCCGCGACCTGCTTCTGCACCTCGATGGGCACCGGCCCCCGGGTGGGGGCGGGCCACGACCTCGCCCTGACCGAGCTGCTGGACGGCCCGGACCCCCGCTTCCTGGTCGAGGTCGGCTCGGAGAAGGGCGCCGCCCTGGTCGAGAGGCTCACCGCCAACGACGCTTCCCCCACCGACCGGGAGGCCGCCGCGGCGGTCTGGTCGGCGGCGGAGGCCGGGGTCACCAAGACGATGCCGGCGGACGGCATCCGGGGCCTCCTGAACCGCAACCTCGAGCACCCCCGCTGGGACGCGGTGGCGGCCCGCTGTCTCGCCTGCACCAATTGCACCATGGTGTGCCCCACCTGCTTCTGCGCCGACTTCCGCGAGGCCGGGGGACTCTCCCCCCAGGAGAGCGAGCAGCACCGCACCTGGGCGTCCTGCTTCGCCGTCGACCACTCCTACATCCACGGCGGCTCGATGCGGACGTCGGGGCGGTCACGGTACCGGCAGTGGATGACCCACAAGCTGGCCACCTGGCACGACCAGTTCGGGACGTCAGGGTGCGTCGGCTGCGGGCGCTGCATCGCCTGGTGCCCGGTGGGCATCGACATCACCGAGGAGGCGGAGGCCATCCGGGCCACCGACGGGCTCACCCGCACCACGACCGGAGCTACACGATGAAGACGATCGCCGACCTCATCTCCGAGCACAAGTTCTTCGGCGACCTGGATCAGCAGAGCCTCGAGTTCGTCGCCGGCTGCGGCAGCAACGTCCACTTCGCCCCCGAGCAGCGGATCCTCACCGAGGGCGAGCCGGCCAACGACTTCTACCTGATCCGCAGCGGCAGCGTCGCCCTCAGCTTCCCAGTGCCGGGGCGGGGCGCCGTGGTGATCGATACCCTCGGCGACGGCGACGTGCTGGGCTGGTCCTGGCTCTTCCCGCCCTACCGCTGGCAGTTCGACGCCGAGGCCCGCGAGGACGTCGCCGCCATCGCCTTCGACGGCGTCTGCCTGCGCACCAAGTGCGACTCGGATGCGCGCCTCGGCTACCTGCTGACCCAGCGCTTCGCCCGGGTCATCCTCGAACGTCTCCAGTCCGTCCGCATGAGAATGCTCGATGTCTACGGCGCTGGCGCACCCCGCTGACACCCGCGTCGCCGACGCGATGGTTCCGGCGCCGTACCGGGTGACCAGCCGCGTCCAGGAGACGGCGGACACGGTCACCCTGACCCTGGTGCCGCTGGCCCAGCCGATCGCCCCCCCGCTCGCCGGCCAGTTCAACATGCTCTACGCGTTCGGGGTCGGCGAGGTGCCGATCTCGATCAGCGCCATCGAGACCGGGGACCGCCTCCGCCACACCGTGCGCGCCGTGGGCGCGATCAGCCAGGCGCTCTGCGCCAGCGAGATCGGGGCGGTGATCGGGGTCCGCGGCCCCTTCGGCACCGACTGGGGCGTCGCGTCGGCGATGGGCCGCGACGTGCTGGTGGTCGCCGGCGGCATCGGGCTGGCCCCGCTGCGCCCCGTCGTCCACGAGCTGCTCCACAGCCGCCGCCAGTTCCGCCGGGTCACCCTCCTGGTCGGCGCCCGGACCCCCGAGGAGATCCTCTTCCGGGGTGAGGTGGCGAGCTGGGAGGCGAGTGCCCGGATCACCGTCCGCACCACGGTCGACACCGCGACCCCCGCCTGGAAGGGCGAGGTCGGGGTGGTGCCGAAGCTCATCGACCGGGTCGCGATCGATCCCGAGTTCACCACCGTGATGATCTGCGGCCCCGAGATCATGCTGCGGTTCACCGCCGCCGAGGTGCTGAGCCGGGGCATCGCCGCCGAGCAGGTGCGGGTATCCATGGAGCGCAACATGCAGTGCGGGATCGGCCGCTGCGGCCACTGCCAGTTCGGGCCGGTGCTGGTGTGCACCCACGGCCCGGTCTTCCCCTGGTCGCGGGTCGGTCCGCTGCTCACCCGGAGGGAGCTGTGATGGCCGCACTCCCCAAGCTCGCGGTCTGGAAGTTCGCCTCCTGCGACGGCTGCCAGCTCTCCATCCTCGACTGCGAGGACGAGCTGCTCGCGGTCGCGGGCGCGGTCGAGGTCGCCAACTTCCTGGAGGCCTCCTCGGCGGTCGTCGAGGGCCCCTACGACGTCTCCCTGGTCGAGGGCTCGGTGACCACGCCGCACGACGCCGAGCGGATCCAGGAGGTCCGCCGGGTCTCCAAGTTCCTGGTCACCATCGGGGCGTGCGCCACCGCCGGCGGCATCCAGGCGCTGCGCAACTTCACCGCCGTGGACGAGTACGCCGCGGCAGTCTACGCCCACCCCGAGTACCTCTCGACCCTGGAGACCTCGACCCCGATCTCGGCCCACGTCCCGGTGGACTACGAGCTGCGGGGATGCCCGATCGACCGGGGCCAGCTGCTCGAGGTGCTCACCGCGCTGCTCCACAAGCGGCGGCCCGACGTCCGCTCCTCCAGCGTCTGCCTCCAGTGCAAGCACCGCGGCAATGTCTGCGTGATGGTCGCCAAGGGCATCGGCTGCCTGGGCCCGGTCACCCAGGCCGGCTGCGGCGCCATCTGCCCCAGCTTCGGACGCGGCTGCTACGGGTGCTTCGGGCCGATGGAGACGCCCAACACCGCGTCGCTCTCCGCCGCGCTCCAGGCCGGGGGGATGGACGACACCACCGTGATGCGCCTCTTCCGCACCTTCAACGCCACCGCCCCGGCATTCGAGGCGGCGAGCCGGGCCAGGGAAAAGGGGGACGGACAGCTGTGACCCACCAGGTTCGCGATCTCACCGTCGAGGGGCTCTCCCGGGTCGAGGGCGAGGGGGCCATGGACGTGATCCTGACCGACGGCGAGCTCACCGACGTCCGCCTGCGCATCTACGAGCCGCCCCGTTTCTTCGAGGCCTTCCTGCGCGGCCGGGCCTACACCGAGCCTCCCGACATCACCGCGCGGATCTGCGGGATCTGCCCGGTCGCCTACCAGATGGCCTCGTGCCAGGCGATCGAGCAGATCTGCGGCGCCGTCATCGACCAGCCTCTCCGCACCCTCCGCCGCCTCCTCTACTGCGGGGAGTGGATCGAGAGCCACGTGCTCCACATCTACATGCTCCACGCCCCCGACTTCCTGGGTGCGAGCAGCGCCCTGGAGCTGGCCAAGGACCACCGCGACCTTGTCGAGACCGCCCTCAAGCTCAAGAAGATCGGCAACGACATCATGGAGACGGTCGGCGGCCGGGCCATCCATCCCGTCAACGTCCGGGTCGGCGGCTTCTACCGGGTGCCCACCAAGCGGGAGCTGCTCCCCCTGGCGGAGCGGCTGCGCTGGGGGCTCGACGCCGCCCTGGAGACGGTGCGCGTCGTCTCCGCCTTCGACTTCCCCGACCTCGAGATCGATCACGAGCTCGTGGCCCTCCACCATCCCGAGCAGTACGCCATCACCGAGGGACGGGTGGTCTCCGACGGCGGCCTCGACATCGAGGTGGCCGAGTTCATGGAGCACTTCACCGAGGAGCACGTCCCCTACTCGACGACGCTCCACGGCCGCATGATCGAGCGCGGTCGATACCTGGTGGGCCCGCTGGCCCGCTACGCCCTCAACTACGACCAGCTCCCCCCGGTCGCCAAGGAGGCGGCGGTCGAGGCGGGGCTGGGCAAGGTCGTGCGCAACCCCTTCCGGAGCATCCAGGTCCGGGCCGTGGAGAACGTCGCCGCCTGCGCCGAGGCGCTCCGGATCATCGAGGAGTACTCCGAGCCCGACCGGCCGGCCGTGCCGGTGGAGCCGCGGGCCGGGACCGGCCACGGCGCCACCGAGGCGCCGCGCGGCCTCATCTACCACCGCTACAGCATCGACGAGCAGGGGACCATCCTGACCGCCAACATCGTCCCGCCCACGGCCCAGAACCAGGAGGCGATCGAGGCCGACCTGCGCAAGGTGGTGGCGGCCAACCTGAGCCTCGACGACCACGACCTGCAGCACCTCTGCGAGCAGTCGATCCGCAACTACGACCCCTGCATCTCCTGTTCCACCCACTTCCTCGACTTCACCGTCGAGCGGCGATGAGGTGGCCGGACCGGCGGATGCCGCGTCCGTAGCGGGTGAACCGGCCGGGCGTGCGGCGCCGGATCAGCACCGCGTCGTCGTCATCGGCGTCGGCAACGCGATGCGCCGCGACGACGGCGCCGGGATCGCGGCCGTCAAGCGGGCCCGCCCGCTGCTGCCCGCCGGTGTGGAGGTGCGCACCCTGGGCGGGGAGGCGACCGCGCTGCTCGACGCCTGGGAGGGGGCCGGCCTGGCGGTGGTGGTGGACGCCGTCCGCTGGGAGCACCCGCCGGCATCCGGCGTCACCCGGATCGACGTGACCAGGGAGCCGGACGCCCTGACCGGCTTCGGCGCCGCCGCCAGCAGCCACGGCCTCGGGGTGGCCGAGGCGGTCGCCCTGGGACGGGTGCTGGACCGGCTGCCCCGGCGCCTCGTGCTGCTCCTGATCAGCCTCGTCGAGGAGGGACACGGCGAGGAGCTCTCCCCCGCGGTGGAGGGCTACGTGGACGAGGCGGTGGCGCTGCTGCTGGCGGAGGTGGGCGCGACACCCTGATCTACCCGAGAGCCGCGAGCGCCTCCTCGATCGGCGCTGCCACACACGTGAACGAGGGGACGTCACGCACGGTGTGCGTCGACGACTCGCTACCGCGCATCTCCTGGACCAGGTCCAGGAAGTCGCTGACCGAGTCGCTCTCGAAGGCGACCACGAACTCCTGGTCGTCGAGACCGAACGAGTAGGTCGTGTTGATCTTCACCCCCGGGTAGCGGTGGCCCATGGCGATGTGCTCATCCATCTGCCGCTGCCGCTCCTCCGCGCTGAGCCGGTACCAGGCCCGGGTCTTCACGAAGGGGTAGACGAAGAGGTACCTGCGCTCGGTGGGGAGGATGATCAGCCGGCTGCTCCTCCCCTCCTGGGGCACGCTGTCCTCGTGGACGTGACGCTCCACGTAGGTGCTCCGCTTGGTCATGGCGAAGTAGCTGTGCGGCTGCTCGAGATAGGCGGCAAGCGCGGTGGCGTTGAGCCGCGCGGCCAGTTCCTGGATCTCCTCCAGCCGCTCGGTCACCGACCAGAGCATGAGGTCGGCGTCGCTCCGAGTGCCCACCAGGCTGTAGCTGCGCAGGATGACGCCGTCTCGACCGGCCATCTCCTCGACCACCGCGGCGAACTCGGCGCGGTCGGCGGCGCGCTGCTCGGCCGGCCGGCGGCGCCATTCGGGCATGACGCGGTAGAAGGCATAGCGGACGAACTGGCGGGCGCCGGGCACCTTCCGGCTGGCATCGCGGACGCGCAGCGGGGCCGCAACCGCGGCCCGCGCGACCTCCGGCCGCGCGCCGGCGGCCGCCCCCGCCCCCTCGGTCACCGACCCCTTCCTCGCCTCGGTCACCGCCCCATCGTAGCGTCAGCCCGGCTCTGAGCTGCCTCCATCCGCCTGCTCCAGGGCAGCCTTGCGGAGCAGCCGCTGCTCCCGGCGGATCCGGGCCTGGGCCTGGCGGCGGTGCTCCACCTTGGTCTCCGCGATCAGCGGGGCCACCGGGGTCGGATGACCCTCCCGGTCGAGCGCCACGAAGACGAGGTGAGCGCTGGCAACGTGGCGCCGCTCCCCGCGGGGGAGGGTCTCGACGTCGACCCTCACCCCCACCTCCATGGAGGTGCGGTGGACGTCGTTGACCGCCGCCCGGACGGTGAGCACGTCGCCGATGAAGACGGGGGCGAGGAAGCTCATCTCGTCGATGGCGGCGGTGACCACCCGCCGGCGGGCGTGCTTGATGGCGGCGATGCCGGCGGCGCCGTCGACGAGGCGGAGGATGGCGCCACCGTGGACGTATCCGGCCTGGTTGGCGTGCTCGATCTCCATGATCTGGCTGAGCACGGTCGCCGATGCGGAGACCGGGCGGGGGGTGAGGTCCGGCTCCCACGCGTCGAGGTCACGGACGGCAAGCGGGAGGGGAACGCCGGGGCTCATCGCAGCCAGAGGAGCAGCGCGCGGGTGGCGGTGGAGACCCCGACCGGGAGCGCCCGCTCGTCGATGTCGAAGTCGGCGTGGTGATGGGGGGGCCGCACCGCCCTGGCCGGGTCGCCCGCGCCGACCAGGAAGTAGCAGCCGGGGACGCGCTCGAGGAAGCAGGCCATGTCGTCCCCGACCGTGATGGGGCGGGCGAACTCGACGTGATCCTCGCCGACCGCCTCCACCGCCGCGCGACGGACCGTCTCGGCGCTCCCGGGGTCGTTCACCACTGGCGGGCAGCCGGCCACCATCTCGAAGTCCACCGGGGCCCGCAGCGCGCTGCCCACCGCCCGGGAGACCTCCTCCACCCGGCGCATCAGGCTCTCGCGCAGCTCCTGGTCGGGAGCGCGGACGGTGCCGCGCAGCTCCACCTCACCGGCGATGACGTTGTGGGCCGAACCCCCGCGGATCAGGCCCACGCTCACCACCGCCGGGCGATCGGGGGCGACCTCCCGCGCGACCAGGGTCTGGAGCGCGACCACCACGTGGGCGGCGGCGACCACCGGGTCGACGCTCAGGTGGGGAAGGCCGCCGTGACCGCCGGTGCCCCGGACGACCACCCGGAACTCGTCGGCGCTGCCGAAGAGGGAGCTACCGGTAACCGCCACCCGCCCGGTGTCGAGCGGCGTCCAGAGATGGAGGCCGAGAACGTGGTCAACGCCGTCGAGGGCGCCGTGGCCGATCATCGGGAGCGCCCCGGTGGCATGCTCCTCGGCGGGCTGGAAGCACAGGCGGAGCGTCCCCCGCCACCCGTCGCGCAGCCCCGCCATCACCTCGCCGACCCCGAGCGCGATGGCGACGTGGCCGTCGTGACCGCAGGCGTGCATGAGCCCGGGCACCTCGGAGCGGGCGGGCCGGTCGCCCCCGCCCTCGTCGACGGGGAGGGCGTCCATGTCCGCGCGGTAGAGGACGGTCGGGCCGGGACCGGCACCCTCGAGGTCGGCCAGCACCCCGGTGCCGCCGACCCCGGTGCGGACCGTGAAGCCCAGCTCCCGGCAGCGCGCCGCAGCGATCCCGGCGGTGCGGTGCTCCTCGTGGGCCAGCTCGGGGTGGCGGTGGAGGTCACGGCGGGTCTCGACCAGCCCCCCGGCGATCCGCGCGAGCTCGGCGTCGAGACGGGCGTTCGGGTCGGAGCTCATCCCAGGTGGCCGCGAGCGGCCGGGTCGCCGAGCACGCGGAGGGCCGCCTCGGGGAGGCTCCGGTTGGCGACGACCTGGTCGGAGCCGGCGGCGACCGCCCTCTGGATCAGGCTCTTCTCGTCGTGGTTGCAGAACCCGACGATGGTGGCGGAGGGGTTGCGGCTGCGCAGCCGGGCGATCGCCTCGAGCCGGGCGTCCGGCTCGTGGTTGAGATCGACGAACAGGAGCGACGCGGGGGGGAGGAGGTCGTCCCGGGTCGCCTCGATGAGACCGACACCGCCTCCCGAGAGCGCCGAGCGGAGACGGCTGGCGAGCAGGAGGTCGGTGCCGAGGAGCGCTGCCCGGAAGGGCTGATCCATAGCCGGCCATCATATGGGCGCGCCGGGTGGGACCGCTTGGCGGCATCCGGAGGGTGGGCTCGGCTCACTTCGGGGGCGCGGCCCCGGCCCGGCTCAGGGAGCTCCCCTCCGGCTGGCACACCGCGAAAGGGCCGGTTCCCGATACGGCGCGGCGCCGGACGGTGCCCGTCCGCTACAAGTTAACCTCTTTGGTGAGGACCTAAGGAGGAGGGGATGGAGCTCGAGGCACTGCCCGGCAGGTATGCGGTCTGCCGGCTCGCACCCGACGCGGTGCAGCCCATCTGGGCGCGGAGTGCGGCCGGGGCCGACCTGCTCTCGGTGACCTGGTCGGACACCGAGATGTCGGTGGTCTGCCCGGAGGAGCGGGTCCCCACCGGGATGGCCGCCGATCGGGGCTTCGCGGCGCTGCGGGTGCGCGGCACGCTCGAATCGGCGCTGAACGGGGGGTTCGCGGCCCTGACCGCTCTCCTCTCCGACGCCGGGGTCCCGGTCTTCACGATCTCCACCCAGGCGACCGACTACCTGCTGGTCTCCGCCGAGGACGCCGACCGGGCCAGGGCCGCGCTCGGAGCCGCGGGTCACTACCTGGTGGTGCCCGGCGAGGCGCACGAGACCGCCGAGCTGGTCGGCCGGCCCAGCCGTGCAGTGCCCAGCGCCACCCCGGCCGAGGGCCGCTGACGGGGAGGACGATCCGCGGGGCGAGGCTCAGCGACGAGCGCTGCCCACCGCTGGGCCTCGGTCATCCGACCGCCGCGTCGTACCGGTCCCGGAGCCCCTCCCAGCCGTAGTCGGAGGCCCGGGCGCCGACGACCCGTTCCACATCGTGGCCGTCGAGCACACCGACGAGAACGGCGAGGCAGAGGTGCCAGCCCGCCCCGTACATGCCCACCTCGGCGCGGGTGTCAAAGGTGTGCTCGAGGGTCAGGCGGCAGCCGCCCGACGCGGGCGCCAGGCTCCAGCGGAGAAGGTGGCCGCCCCAGCGGTGAACCAGCTCGCGCGGCGGGTCGCAGACGAGGACCTCCGCGTCGACGCCCGGCTGGTCGGACGTCTCCCGAGCGATCGCCGGGCCGACCGACGTGAGGGCACGGTCCGGTACCACCGGCGACCACCGGGCCAGCTGAGCCGGCTCGGTCAGCATGGGCCACACCCGGGGCGCGGGCTGTCTCAGCACCCGGGTCATGGTCAGCACCCAGCGGCCGGCGACCTCGGTCAGCACGGCCTCGGCGTCGTGTGCGGCGATCTCGGCGGCCACCGGGTCCACCCTCTCCGGCCTTCCTGTCATGGCCTCTCCTGCTCGTCCAGCGCCTGCTCCAGCCGATCAAGGCTGGCCGTCCACGTCTGGTGGAAGGGCCGCACCCAGGCGATCACCTCCGGGAGCGGGTCGACGGCAAGCTGGTAGACGCGGTGCTTGCCCGCGACGCGCGGGGTGACCGCCCCGGCGTCGCGGAGCGCCCTCAGATGCTTGGACACCAGCGGCTGGGGCAGGCGCAGACCGTCGACGAGCGCCCCCACGTCCCGGTCGGAGACCCGAAGAACGTCGAGGATCCTCCGCCGCGTGGGGTCGGCGATGAGGGTGAAGGCATCCATCCCAAGTGACATTACTCTACAGTTATATGAATGTCAATGTATATTTCGAGCCTGACGCCCGGGTCGTTTCGTGCGCGGGAGGCACCCGGCGCGTTCCTCACCCCACCGCGCCGCGGTGGACGCGATCAGGCCGGGGACGGGCCCGGAGCTGGCTGGGGCTGACGGGCGACGGTGAGGCCGATCCAGGCGAGCAGCCGGCCCTCGGTCCAGTACTCGGCCCGGTACCGTCCGGCGTCGCCGAACATGGGGACGAGATGGGTCACCGTGCTGACCAGCAGCTCCTCCTGCTCCGGCGGGATGGACGCGGCCGCCTGGAACCGGAGCGTTGCCGGGGGGATGACCAGCTTCCTGTCGGCGTCGAGCAGGCGCAGCTCGACGGTGTGGACGGAGTGGGCATCGGCGGGGCTGAAGCGGAAACCGCCGACCACGTCGAACGCCGCCCGGCCGGGGATCTCCGGCATGCCCAGCATGTTGATGCCGCCGCCGAGCACATAGAGCTTGCCGTCCGGCGGGACGGCGGCGTGGTCGGCCAGGAAGGCGAAGGCCATGTCCATCGGCGCCGACTCTGCCACGGGGAGGGTGCCTTCGGTGGGACGCGGTTGGGCGCCTCCATCGGGGCTGAAGCGTCGGCGCCGCCGGCGCGTTGCTGCTACGGTGACGGTGAGGGGACGCTCAGACCGCACCCAGAACAGGAGGTGGAGCCATGGGCTACATCCGGGGTTTCGTCCACGGGGTCGCCGCCGGCGCCCTGCTCGGCATCTGCATCGCGCCGCAGCCGGGAGAGCGCACCCGGGCGCAGCTCAGCGGCCTGGTGAAGGCCACCCGCAGCGGGGTCGACACCGCCCAGCGGACGGCGAAGCACGTCGCCCCGGTGGTCGGCGGGGCCGCCTCGCTGGCACGTGAGCAGCTCGTCCGGAGGCGCCACCATGAGGAACCGGCGGCCGTCCCGGGCACGACCGAGAACGGTCACTCGAGCAGCTGAGGGGACGGGACCGGGACAGTGCCGCACGGTGTCGGGACGGCGCCGGGTGGCGCCGCGGCCGTCGGGACGGTGTCAGGACGTGGTCAGGGGGCGGCCGGCCGGATGACGGTGGCCGGGCCCTCGTCTTCGACCGTGCCCAGCGCCGCCAGGACGGCGAGGGCTCCGACCACCAGGTCGAAGATGTTGATCGCCAGCGTGAAGTGGAGCCCGGCGATCGAGCGGGCGCCGGAGTTGGTGTCGACGCAGAGGAAGCCGACGACGGCCAGGGCCAGGAGGACCACCCCGGCGACCCCGGTGACGATCCGCCCCACCTGACGGCTGGCCAGGAATCCGACGTAGGCGAAGGCGGCGAGCAGGACCAGGTCGACGACGTCGCGGGCGTAGGTCAGGTGGAGCTGCATCCCGTCGACGTTGCCCACCGCCTCACCGTGAGGGGCGGTGACGTGCGTGGCGTTGCCCACCAGGAAGCCGCCGATGACGACGACCAGGAAGAGGACGGTGCAGATCTGCGCGTAGAAGCGAGCCATGTCGGGCAGGTCCCTCCTCGCCCTGTGAGCAGGGCGCTCGAAGCGGGCGAATGATACCGGGAGGCCGGGTGCGGTCGCCGCCCCGGGGTTGCGGACCGCGGCGGGTGACCCGTGCCCGCAACGCTCAGACGGGGTCGAGACGGGCGACGACGGCGGTGACGTTGTCGGTGGACCCGGCTGCCAGCGCCGCGGCGACCAGCAGGCGCGAGGCCTCTCCCGGGGCCACCCCGCCGCCCGCGAGCCCCGCGATCTCCCGATCCGCGAGCGGCTCCCAGAGCCCGTCGCTGCAGAGCAGGACGACGTCGCCGGCGGCGAGCGCCGTCTCCGCTAAGTCGGGCTCCACCGGGGCGCCGAGGAGCGCCCGGGTGACGTAGTTGCGCCGCGGGTCATGGCGGGCCACCTCCGGGTCCAGGATTCCGGCGCGTACCCGCTCGCCGGTGACGCTGTGGTCGGCGGTGAGCTGGGTCGCCTCACCGTTGCGGAGCAGGTAGGCGCGGCTGTCGCCGGCATGCGCCAGGGACAGCCGGCCGTCGATGATGACGGCGGCCACGATGGTGGTCCCCGGGTTGCCCCCGAGCTGGCGGCGGACCTCGGCCACCGCCTCGTTGGCCCGGGACACGGCCTCGCGCAGCCCGTCGTTACCGCCGTCCGCCGACCCGATCCACGCGGCCGCGGCGGCGACGGCCGCCTCCGCTGCCTCCCCTCCCCCGCTGTGACCGCCCATCCCGTCGGCGAGGATCAGCCCCAGGCCCACGCCCTCCAGGGGTATGAGACGGAAGGCGTCCTGGTTCTCACGCCGCACCGGCCCGCACGCCGTGGCGGCGCCCCCGAGCAGATGCCAGGGCCCGGCGTTGACGGCCGTGTCGGCCGCGTCGGCGGGGCTCACCACGGCATGGGTGGGGCTGAAGGAGATGTCACGACCCCATTGTGGCGTGAAAGCCTGCCGCCGCATCTGGCCGGGCTGAGGCACAATGCGTCAGGTGTCCACCGAACGCGTGAGAGCCCGGGGCCCGACGACCACCGGCGCCCGAGCGACAGCTGAGGGCGGGAGCAGGGCGACCCAGCCAACCCTGGACGTCGTCGTGGGCGGCGCCTCCGTGGCGCCCATCGCCGAGGCGGTGCACGAGGCGGCGATCACCCCCACGAGCGAGCCGGCGAGTGAGCCCACGGACGAGACCGCGCGCGCCGCGACGGTGGAGTCGGTGCTGATCAACCGCGAGCTCTCCTGGCTCGACTTCAACGCCCGGGTGCTCGCCCAGGTCGAGGACGGGCGCCTCCCCCTCCTCGAGCGGGTGCGCTTCCTCGCCATCGCCAGCCGCGCCCTGGACGAGTTCTTCCAGGTCCGGGTGGGTGGCCTCAAGCAGCTCGCCGTCGGGCTGGAGAGCGCCGCCTCCGACCCCCAGGGGCCGCAGGCCCAGATCCGGGCGATCCGGTCCAAGGTGACCGAGCTCTACGCCCGCCAGGCACGCGCCTTCCTCGGCGGCCTGGTGCCGCAGCTCAACCACCGCAGCATCCGCTTCAGCGATTGGTCGAGCTTGGACGAGGACGACCGCGCCCACCTGGACAGGGTCTTCGACGAACGCGTCTTCCCGGTTCTCACCCCGCTGGCCGTCGACCCGGCCCACCCCTTCCCCTACATCTCCAGCCTGTCCCTCAACCTCATGGTGGTGGTGGTGGACCCCGCAAACCACGAGCAGCGGATCGCCCGGATCAAGGTGCCACCCCTGCTCAGCCGCTTCGTCGTCCTCCCCGACGGGGAGCGTTTCGTACCCATCGAGCAGGTCATCGCCGCCCACCTCCAGCCTCTCTTCGAGGGGATGAAGGTGGTCGCCCACCACGTGTTCCGGCTCACCCGCAACGCCGATTACCAGCTCGACAGCGACGAGGCGGACGACCTGGTGGAGGCGGTGCGCGCCGTCCTCAAGGAGCGGCGCCGCTCACCGCTGGTGGTGCGCCTCGAGGTGGGTGCCGACATGCCCGAGGACATGGTCGACCTGCTGGCGCACGAGCTCGAGATCGATGCCGACGACGTCTACAGGGTCTCCGCCCCACTCGACCTGGGCGGGCTCTTCGACGTCTGCAAGCTGGACCGCCCCGAGCTCAAGTTCCGGCCCTGGGTCCCGGTGACGCCACCCCGCGTCGCCCACGACCTGGCCAGCTCGGAGGGGGACCTCTTCCGCGACCTCCGGGAGGAGCACCTCCTCGTCCATCACCCCTACGACAGCTTCGAGCACACCGTGGAGGCGTTCATCGAGCTGGCCGCCGAGGACCCCCAGGTGCTCGCCATCAAGCAGACCCTGTACCGGACCTCGGGACCGGTAAGCCCCATCATCCGCTCACTCACCCGCGCCGCCGAGGCCGGCAAGCAGGTGGTCGCCCTGGTCGAGCTGACCGCCCGCTTCGACGAGCAGAACAACATCAACTGGGCCGAGGTGCTGGAGGACGCGGGCGTCCACGTCGTGTACGGGACGGTCGGGCTCAAGACCCACGCCAAGGTCACCCTCGTGGTCCGCGAGGAGCCGGGCGGCATCCGCCGCTACTGCCACGTCGGCACCGGCAACTACAACCGCGACACCGCGCGCGGCTACGAGGATCTCGGCCTGCTCTCCGCCGACCCCGCGCTGGGCGCCGACGTTGGCGAGCTCTTCAACAGCCTGACCGGTTACAGCCACCAGGCCCGGTACCGCAAGCTGCTGGTGGCGCCCGCCTCGATGCGGCCGGCGCTGCTGCGGCTGATCCGGCGCGAGGCCGAGCGCGGGGAGGCGGGCCGGATCGTCATCAAGGTCAACAACCTGGTCGACGCCGAGATGATCTCGGCGCTCTGCGCCGCGTCGCAGGCGGGCGCTGAGATCGACCTGATCGTCCGCAGCATCTGCTGCCTGCGACCCGGGGTGCCCGGGGTCAGCGAGCGCATCCGGGTCCGATCGCTGGTCGGCCGCTACCTCGAGCACTCCCGGATCCTTCGCTTCGGCCGTGACCCGCACGATGCCGACTACTACATCAGCTCTGCCGACCTGATGCCCCGCAACCTGGACCGCCGTGTGGAGGTCGCGCTGCCGATCCGCTCGGCGGACCTCCGAGCCCGGCTCGACCAGATCCTCCAGATCAACCTGAGTGACGACACCCTCGCCTGGGAGCTCGGCTCCGACGGCGAGTGGCGGCGGGTGCAGGACGGCGCCCACGTCAACACCCAGGTCAGGCTCCAGGAGGTGGCTCTGCGCCGCGCCGAGGGCAGGAGCTGAGCCCGGCCACGCCGGTCGAGCGGTGCCAGGTCGACCTCCCGGTGGGCACCACGTTCCGGCTCCGGCAGCTGAGGTGGGGCCAGAGCGCGGTGACGCAGATCGAGCGCTTCGAGAGCATCCACTGGGACACCCCCGACTTCCGCCTGGCCGCCTGGGACGCCGGCCTTCGCTACCGGCGTGGCCGCGGCTGGCGCGTGATCCTCACCCAAGAGCCCGACGGAGACGGTCTCCGCCGCGTCTTCGTCGACCTCGAGGGGGGGCCGGCGGAACCGCCGCCGGAGGCGCTGCGCCTGTTGAGCGGATACCTGGGGAATGCGCGGCCACAGCCGGCAGCCCGGCTTCGGCACCTGGAGAGCTGCCGATGCGTCGGTGAGCTGCGCTGCGTTCACCAGGTGGTGAGCCTGCTGGTGGAGCGCCGCGCCATCGCCCACGCCCGGCGGGTCAGCCTGCGCAGCCGTGGCCCGCTGACCGGCACCCGGCGCGCCCTCTCGGCGCTGCACCGGGTCGGGGTCGTCGAGTCCACCAGCCTGCCGCTGCTCGCCGAGCTGGTCGGGCCGGATGCGGCCCCCCAATGGCGCGAGACCCGTCTCGACCCGGGGAGCAGCGTTGCGGCGACGGTCACCGCGGCGCTGCGCGACTACGCGGCGCGATTGGTGCGCAACCAGGCCCTGCTCCTGGAGGGCAGCGACCCCGAGGGGATCCACCAGGCCCGGGTGGCGTGCCGGCGGATCCGCTCAGCCTTGCAGACCTTCGGCCCCGTCCTCGACCCCACCTGGGCGGAGGCCCTCCGCGCCGAGCTGGGCACGCTCGCCGCCGACCTCGGTGCGGTGCGTGACGCCGAGGTACTGCTGATGCGCCTGCGCTCGAGCGCCGCCCAGCACGGCCTCGAGGAGGCGGCCGCCGACCGTCTGCTGCGCCGCCTGGAGGACGACCGCACCCGGGCTCGGGGGGTCCTGCTGGCCCGGATCGGCAGCCCGGAGCACCGCGCGCAGCTGGACCGGATCCTGGCTGCGTCCAGCAGCCCGCGGCTGCTGCCGGAGGCGGCCGACCGTCCCGCAGTCGAGGTCCTGATGCCGCTGGTCGCCGCCAGCTGGCGCAAGCTGCGCCGGCGCGCCGCCGCTCTCGAGGCCCGCCCTGCCGACGAGGAGCTGCACCGGCTCCGCATCCTCGCCAAGAAGTGCCGCTACGCGGTGCTCGCCCTGGTGCCCGTGCTCGGCGATGGCCCGGCCGCGACCGGGGCGCTGCTGGGCACGCTCCAGGACGCCCTCGGGGAGCAGCACGACGCGGTGGTCGCCGGTGACTGGCTCCGCCAGGCCGCCGACCCGGAGACCGCCTTCGCCGCCGGCATCCTCTTCGGGGCCGAGCGCGAACGGGCGGAGGCCGGCAGAGAGGCGTGGCGAGAGCCCTGGTCGGCGCTCGTCCGCAAGAAGCAATGGCACTGGGCGTGACCGGCGCCGGCCCCGCCCCCCGGCCACCCGGCACGGTGGAGGGCTCCACGCCACGCATCCGGCTGGGACGGGTGTTCCTGGTCCGCCACGCCGAGGCGGGTGAGAGGAAGGAGTGGTCGGGACCGGATCGCGTCCGCCCCCTGACCGGCGCCGGCCGGGCCCAGGCGGAGCGGCTCGCCGCCCTCTACGACGGGCAACCGCTCGACCGGCTGCTGACCAGCGGCTACGTCCGCTGCGTCGAGACCGTGGAGCCGCTGGCGGCCCGGCGCCACCTCCCCTGCGAGACCGTGGCGTGGCTCGAGGAGGGGGCCAAGCCGGTGGACGCGCTCACCGCGCTGCTCGGCGGAGGCTGCTTGGTGGCGTGCACCCACGGCGACGTGGTCAGCGGCATCCTCTTCGAGCTCTCCGATCGCGGCGTCGCTCTGGGGTCCACGCCGCGGATGCAGAAGGGCTCGACCTGGGTGCTGGAGGTCGAGGACGGCCGGGTCAAGGCGGCCCGCTACCTGGCCCCGCCCGTCTGACCGGCGGCTGGCGACGGGTCAGGGAAACTGGACCTCGTTCCACTGCGCCCCGGCATCGTCGGTGCGCCAGAGGCCGTTCGGCGTCCCGCGTGAGCTGCTCGGGTAGCTGAAGGCAAACCCATCCTCGGCCGTGGTGAAACCCACGATGTCCCAGTCGTATCCGTTGAGCACCTGCTGGAAGTTCTGTCCGCCGTCGACGGTGAGCCGAAGGCTGGTGCCGGCGAGGACGGCGTCGGAGGCGGAGGTGGCCGCGATGGTGCCCCAGTCGGGTTCGCCGGAGCTGGTGGACGTCTGCACCTCGGTGAAGGTCGCGCCGCCGTCAACCGAGCGCAAGACGTCCTCCGACGTCCCCATCGCGCAGGTTGCCCAGAGGTCCTCGCTGCTCACGTCGTAGAGGCTCGCGACGCCGCTCGCGCCGGGGCAGATCGAGGACTGGGCGAAGTGCGCGCCGTCGTCGGCCGACGCCAGCACCACGTTGACGCCCTGCCCGTTGCTCTGCGACATCCACACGCCGTCGCCGTGCACGTTGAGATTGCCGGGCTGCTGGGCGCCGAGGCTCGAGACCACCTGCCAGCCGTCGCTGGCGGCGGGGCTTCGCTCCAGCGACCATGTGGCCGGGGTGGTCGTGTCCTCCACGATGGCGTACACATACGCACCGTAGGTCTCGAGCTCGTCGACCGTCATCCCGCCGAAGGAGGTGGCGTTCCACGCCGCGCCGCCGTCGTGGGTCGACCACACCGTCGTCGCGCCATATGCCCAGCCGTCCTCCGGATTGAGGAAGCGCAGGCCGGTCACGGCGCCGGATGGGGTGGGGATGGAGGTGAAGGTCTGGCCGCCGTCGAGCGTGTGCAGGATCCGGGTGCAGTCCGTGCCCATGCAGCCGGCACTGTCGGATCCGAGCACCCACCACTCGCTCGCGCTCACCGCGGTGACGTCCAGGGGGACGAAGCCGTCGACCACCGGCCCGAGTGGTACCAACCCCGAGGTGGGCTGGGCGGACGGCGACGGTGTGGTCTGCGAGGTCCCGGCGGGGCCGGTTGCCGACCCCGCCGGTTTGGGGAGACTGCGCAGCTGGAGCACCGTGCCCACGGTCAGCACCGCGGCGACCGCTCCGGCCAGGGCCACGACCAGGGAAACCCGCACCGGGGCGGGGGCGGCGCCCAGCCCGAGGTCGTACCAACGACGCTTCCGCGCCCGGGCCGCGTCGAGGTCGAAGCCCCCGCCGGTCAGGTCGGGTTCGCCGATGGCGGCGCGGACGCGCGCCCGGAGCGCATCGGGGGTCAGCCTTTCCTTCACACGTCGTCCTCCGCTGCGAGGTCGAGACGAAGCCGCCGGAGGGCCCGCGAGGCCCGCGCCCGGACGGCGGTCTCGCTCTGCCCGGTGATGGCGGCGACATCCTCATGGGAGAGGTCGAGGTAGTAGCGGAGCACGATCACCAGCCGGTCGCGGTGCCCCAACCGCTGCAGCGCGTTGCGCAGGTCGTAGATCTCCTCGCGGTGCTCGCTGGCGTTGGGGGCAGCGGGTTCGGCGGCGCCCTCAGGAGTTGGCGAGCCGCCGAGCCGCCACCACGAGCTGCGCCGGACGTCCCGGCAGCAGTTGGCCACGATGGCGAGCAGCCAGGGCCGGAGGTCGGTGCCCTCGCGCAGGTTGCGCCGGCTCCGCCAGGCGCGGAGCGCCGCCTCCTGAGCCGCGTCCTCGGCCAGGGCGGAGTTGCGAAGCATCCCGAAAGCCAGGCGGATCGCCTCCGAATACACGGGTTGGAGCCGGGCCTCGAAGGCGGCGGCCTCGTCCTCGGCCCCGCTGAGCGCCGCTGCGAAGTCCATTGGATGTGATACGGGCCCGGGGCGGGAAAGGTGACGGGGCCGGGGCACGGCGGCTTCCGGTCAGGGCCTCCGTGGGGTCAGGGTGCCCCGGGTGCCAGTACCGGGGGCAGTACGGCACGCCGGGGGAAGGACGAGGCGCCGGCGGCCAGACCCGTGCCTGCCTCCACTCCATCGAACGCATCGCTGAGCCACCCGCAACACTCCCGTAAGGGCCGAGAACGTCTCTCGCGTTGAAACGCCCATACACGGCGGCGGAGTCGTGACTCCTTTACCCCGCGGGTCCAAGGGCCCATGATTGTGCGCAGAGAGCCCGACCCGTATGCGGTCCCGGCGTCGAGCCGGGTCAGCTTCGACCTCGTCCTCACCCTGCGCAACGCGGCGGGGGCGGAAGCACGTGACCAGGCGGTATCCAGCCCGGGATCCGCACAGTTCCACCAGTACCTGACCGACGCCCAGTGGGAGGCTCAGCACTCACCGAGCCAGTCCGACGTCGCAGCGGCCGAGTCCTGGCTCGCCAGCGAGGGCTTCAGCGTCGGCACCGTCCCGGCAGACGGTCTCTTCTCCCCGCTGAGGGCACCGACGTGCAGGTGCAGAGCGCTTTCTCGACCACCCTCGGCCACTACGAGGTCAACGGGCAGGAGGTGCATCTCGCCAGCAGCTCGCTGTCCATCCCGTCGTCTCTCAGCGGCGTGGTGTCCGGCGTGGAAGGCGTACCGGGCGGCGCCTCGACCATCAGCCGGCGCCGGGCCCCGACCCGCGTGCTGCCGCTGCAACGGGGTGCGGATGCCATAGGGCTGAACGCCAGCGAGCGATGGGACCTTCGGCCCTGGGCGTTGACCCGTGTAGATTCATTCCGCTAAGGTGATCGGATCGTGCCGACCACCACACCTGACATTGCGCCAATCACGGGCGGCGTGGAGCTCTTCCGGAGCTGCCTGGTCTCAACTCAGTACCCGGGTGTGGAGGCGGCCACCACGTGGCTGTTCGAGCAGCTCGGGGTCGAGTACGTCGTCAACCCCGACCAGACCTGCTGCACCGGGCTCGGCTACTACACCGACGTGGTTTCCTTCCCCACCACCGTCGCCGTGGCCGCGCGGAACGCCTGCGTGGCCGTGGAGGCCGGCCACCCGATCCAGGCCTACCTCTGCTCCACCTGCTACGCCATCAACAAGAAGGCGCGGGACGTGCTCGAGGAGCCCGAGCAGCGCAGGCGGACCAATGACGTCCTCAAGAAGGTCGGCCGCCGCTACGACGACGCCGTCGCCTCGACGGTCCAGCACCGTCACGTGCTCGAGATCCTCTGGAGCCGGCATCCGTCGATCCGGGCCCTGGTCCGGCGGCGCCTGGCCGGCATCAAGGTGGCGACCCACCCGGCTTGCCACTACTGCAAGGTCTTCCCCGACGAGGTGCTCGGGGACGGCGAGGACCTGATGCTGCCCGAGGACCTGCTCGAGCCCACGGGCGTGACCAAGACCGGGTACTACCCGGAGAAGGGGACCCATTGCGGAGCCGGATTCCGCCAGCGCTTCGTCAACCCGGCGATGTCGATGGCGGTCACCCGGGAGAAGCTGCGCCGGCTCGCCGAGCAGGGCGTGGACGTCTGCGTCCACATGTGCCCGAACTGCCACATCCAATTCGACCGCTTCCACGACGTGATCTCGCAGACCGCAGGCGAGGACTACCCGTTTGTCCATCTCCACGTGCAGCAGCTCCTGGCCCTGGCGCTGGGGGCGGACCCCGACACCGTCTGCGGCGTCGAGGCGCACTCGCAGGACCTGGAGCCGCTGCTGGAGCGGATCGGGGCTCGCGCGCGGACCAGCGTCGCGGCGCCGGACGGGGCCGGACGGGGATGATCGAGCTGGACGGGAAGGAGGACCTCGAGCTCTCCGGCGGCGCAGTCGTCTCCGACCCCTACGGTGCGATCGCCGAGCCCGCCTTTCAGAAGCCGGCGGCCCGCGGCACCCCACTGCTGGAGCTGATCCTCGGCGATCCGCGCATGCACCGCCATGCGGACGGGCTGCTCTCCTGCGTGCAGTGCGGCATCTGCACCTCCGGGTGCCCGGCGGCTCGGTTCGGCGACTACTCGCCGCGGGAGATCTCCCAGCGGGCTCGGGACGGCGACCCGACGCTGCTCGAGGACGACTCGGTCTGGCTCTGCTTCTACTGCTACACCTGCCAGAGCCGCTGCCCGCAGGGCAACTCGGTGGCGGTCATCAACCAGATCATCCGGGGAATGCAGGTCGAGTCCGGATACGGGCTGAAGCACGTGGCCATGTTCACCGCCTGGACCGAGCAGTTCTACGCGACTGGGCTCGGCGGCTGGCCGCACCAGCTGCTCGGTGACATCGCCGAGGTGTGGGGCGACCGCTGGTGGCACCTCGTCGAGCACCTGGACGAGTTGCGCGCCGAGCTCGGGGTCGGCAGCCCCTATCCGTCGGAGGAGGCACTCGGGGAGCTGCGGGTGATCATGGACGAGACCGGCTCCCGCACCCGGCTCCGATCGCCGGGTGCGGAAGCGCTGGTCACCGGCAGCGCTCAGGCGGGGAAGAGTCCCTCCACCGAGAGGTAGCGCTCACCGGTGTCGTAGGTGAAGGTGAGCACGCGCGCCCCGTCCTTCATCTCGGGGAGCTTCTGGGCGACGGCGGCGAGCGCCGCGCCCGACGACACGCCGATCAGGACGCCCTCCTCACGGGCCGCGCGGCGCGCGTACTCGGCGGCGTCCTTGGGATCCACCTGGATCACGCCGTCGAGCAGGTCGACGCGCATCACCCCGGGGATGAAGCCGGCGCCGATGCCCTGGATGGTGTGCGGGGAGTGGGTCCCCCCGGAGAGGACCGGGGAGAGGGTCGGCTCGACCGCGAAGACCTGGAGCTGGCTCCAGCGCGGCTTGAGGACCTCGGCGATGGCGGTGATGTGGCCCCCGGTGCCGACCCCGGTGATGACGTAATCGAGGCCGTCCGGGAAGTCGGCGGCGATCTCCTCGGCGGTGGTCCGCTTGTGCGCGGTCACGTTGGCCGGGTTGTCGAACTGCATCGGGATCCAGGACTTGGGGGTCTCCTTCTGCAACTCGTTGGCGCGGGCGATGGCGCCCTTCATCCCCAGCTCCCGCGGCGTCAGGTCCAGCTCGGCCCCGTACGCCTTCATCAGGCGGCGACGCTCGATCGAGAAAGACTCCGGCATGCAGAGGATCAGCCGGTATCCCTTCACGGCGCAGACCAGGGCCAGCCCGATCCCGGTGTTGCCGAAGGTGGGCTCGATGATCACCGAGCCGGGGCCGATCAGACCCCGCTGCTCGGCGTCCTCGATCATCCCCAGGGCGATGCGGTCCTTGATGCTGCCGCCCGGATTGGTCCTCTCCTGCTTGAACCAGACCGTGACCCGGGGGTCGAAGAGTTTGTTCACGCGCACGTGCGGGGTGCGGCCGATGGTCTCCAGGATGCTGTCGTAGGGCATGGGCTCTCCCTTGTTCAGATCGAATAGTCCGAGTTGTCGAGCGCATCCGCGACGCTCCTGACCCGGATCTGGCTGGTGTGGTAGACGAAGGAAAGGGGCGGCACGCTGGTGACCAGCCAGACGTTGCCCCCGATGACGCTGTCGTGGCCGACAACGGTGTCACCGCCGAGCACCGTGGCGTTGGCGTAGATGACCACCCGGTCCTCGATGGTGGGATGGCGCTTCGACCCGGCGGCGGACTTGACGACGCTGAGGGCGCCGAGGGTCACCCCCTGGTAGAGCTTGACGTCGTCGCCGATGATCGCGGTCTCGCCGATCACGATGCCGGTGCCGTGGTCGATGCAGAGGGCCCGCCCGATGGTGGCACCGGGATGGATGTCGATCCCGGTGCGGGCGTGCGCCGCCTCGGACAGCAGGCGGGGCAGGATGGGTGCCCCGAGCCGGCGCAGCTCGTGGGCGATGCGATGGACCGTGATCGCGAAGAAGCCCGGGTAGGCGGCGATGACCTCGTCGAGGCTCTCCGCGGCCGGGTCGCCCTCCACGATGGCGGCCGCGTCGGCCCGCAGGCGGTCGTAGATGGCGGGCAGCGCCCGGGTGAGCTGGTCCGCCACCTCGTCGGAGCGCTCCCGGGGGAGCACCGCGCGGAGCATGCCGGCCAGCTCGGCGCGGAGGAGATTGATCCTGGCGAGGAGGTGCTCCTCGCTCGCCCTGCCCTCGGCGCTGTGCTGGGGGAAGAGCAGGCCCACCGCCGCGTCCACGAAGGTGTCGACGCGCTTGCGGGAGGGCAGCCGGGCCACCTGGGTGCGCCGGTGCTCGATCAGGGCACGGACCAGGGCGTGATCCGGCCCGGCCGGGTCAGCGGGCTCGGCTTCGGGTGCGGGCCGGGGCGCGACGGCGCCGCTCCCGGGGCCGCGGCGCGGGTGCCGCGATGAGCTGTCGGGGTCGTGGGCCGCGGGGGCCGAGCTCCCGCCGCCGGGGATGGTCAGTGTGTCCATGTGTGCTCCTGAGGGAAGGGGTGGTGCCCGCCTTCACCGGCACGGCACCGAGGGGAAGTTCCACCAAGCCTGGGGGGGCCGCCGCGCAGCCGGGCCAGGCTCAGATACAGGAGCAGGTGTTGCGAGCCCCGAAATCGAGGAAGAGGCGCCGGGTGAGCAGAGGGCGTCCGGGCTGCGCAGACATCGCTCTCGATGATACACACCGCTGGCGGCTGCTCCGTGCGCGAGCGGAGCGGCCGGCGCCGACGAGCGCCCACTGCCAACGGCTACCGGGCCCCCGTGACTGCGGTGATGGTCGCCCCGGCGGCGAGGCCGGCCGGGAGTGGCTGCGTCGCCGGCCCTGACACCCGAGCCAGGAAAGGCGGCGGCGGGCGGTCGTCGGGGTCTGGCACCACGCTGCCATCGGCCTGGCTCCGGTACGTCCAGCGCGGCCCGTGCCGGGTGATCTCGAGGAGAGCGGCGGCGAGGCGGTCGATGTCCTCCTCGCGGCTTCCCAGACCGAGGCTGGCCCGGATGGCCCCGGGCACCTCCCTGCCGCAGCCCGGCCGCCAGCCGTCCGCACCACCGGCGAGGTGGGCGAGCAGCGGGTGCGCGCAGAACGAACCGCTGCGGACGCCGATCCCGTGCTCGGCGGAGAGGATCGTCGCCACCTCGGCATGGTCGCGGTCATCGAGGCTGAAGGCGGCGATGCCCACCCGGTCGGGATGCCCCGGCCAGGTCGTGTACGTGGTCAGCCCCGGGACCTCGGCGAGCCCCGCCCGGAGCAGGTCGCCGAGGCGGGTCTCCTCCGCCGCCACCTGGTCCATACCGATCCTGCCCAGCTCCCGACAGGCTGCGGCCAGGGCGAAGGCGCCGACGACGTTGGGGGAGCCGCCCTCGTGGCGGTCGGGGAGGCCGGTCCACGCCGCCCCCTGGGCGCTCACCCACGCGACCGAGCCGCCGCCGGCAAGGTAGGGATCGGCGCTGTCCAGCCCGTCGGGGCGCCCAACCAGGGCGCCGGAGCCGAAGGGCGCGTAGAGCTTGTGGCCGGAGAGGGCGACCCAGTCCAGGTCGAGCCCGGCGATGTCGACGGTGCGGTGCGGGGCCAGCTGGGCGCAGTCGACCAGGATGCGGGCTCCGTGGCGGTGGGCCAGGGCGGCCAGCTCAGCGATCGGCCAGACCTCCCCGGTCACGTTCGAGGCCCCGGTCACCGCGAGCAGGGACGGCTGGCCGGCCGGGATGCGGCTCAGCGTGTCGTCGAAGCGGGTGAGCAGCTCCGCGGGGTCCGCCGGCACCGGCAGCTCGATCGCAGTGTGGTAGCGCCGCCAGGGGAGCATGTTGGCGTGGTGCTCCACCAGGGTGGTGACCACGGTCGTCCGCCGGGGCAGGCAGCGGGCCAGCAGGTTGATGGCGTCGGTGGTGTTGCGGGTGAAGATGACGGTGTCGTCGGGCCGCCCCCCGAGGAAGCCCCGGACGACGTCGCGGGCGCCCTCGTAGGCGGCGGTGGCGACCTGGGAGCGGAAGCCGGCGCCCCGATGGACGCTGCTGTACCAGGGGAGGAAGGCCTGGACCTCGGCCCAGACCGAGGCCAGCGCCGGGGCGCTGGCGGCGTAGTCCAGGTTGGCGTAGCGGACGGTCCCGCCGCCGACCAGCGGCACGTTGAGCTCGGCGCCGACGACCTCGGCTGCTCCCGATCCGGTGACCATGCCGAGCGCCCTCCGGTTGTGGTGGGAGGACATCGTCACCCGTTCGGGTCTGCGGATACCGATGAGGCCTCGCGCTCCTCCCCGGAGGCCCGCGACCCTCGCGCCGGACACTTGGTTGCCTCTTGCGAGGCCACATCCCCGAAACGGAGTGGCACCTTGGATGTCCTTCCAGGTTGCCGGGTCCGGCGTCGCCGGACCACTCCTGATGCGTAGACGAGTCTAACCCAGGGTGGGGGCTGATGTATAGGGGAGATCGAGAAGATTGAATCAATCCCCTGAAGAGATGGATATGCTCCACCGGCGTCTCCCCACGCCAGACCCGTGGCATGCTCTTCGGGTTCGCTACGACGGGACGCGACCCACGCCGACGCGGGCCGCGGCATCCCCGGAAGCGTGCGCGCAGGGAGGTGACACCGGATGACGTCCGACACCGTGCGCTGGGGAGTGCTCTCCACCGCGGCAATCAACGACAGGCTCATCCCCGGACTGCTCGCCGCCGAGGGGTGCGAGCTGGCCGGCATCGCGTCGAGGTCCCCCGACCGGGCTGGAGCCGCGGCGGCCCGCTGGGGCTGCCGCCCCCACACCGGCTATGAGGAGCTGCTCGCCGACCCCTCGATCGACGCCGTCTACATCCCCCTCCCCAACCACCTCCATGCAGAGTGGACGGTGAAGGCGCTCGAGGCCGGCAAGCACGTGCTCTGCGAGAAACCACTCGCGCTCTCGGTGGTCGAGGTCGACGCCATCGAGGCGGCGGCGCGGCGCAGCGGCCGGCACGTGCTGGAGGCCTTCATGTACCGGCACGCCCCGCGCTGGCGCCGCGCCGTCGAGCTGGTCAGGAGCGGGGCGATCGGAGCGCCGCGGGTGGTGCGGATCGGCTTCGCGTTCTCGGTCCCGACGGATCTCGCCAACATCCGCTTCGTCTCCGAGGCGGGCGGCGGGATCGTCTGGGACATGGGCTGCTACGCGACCAGCATGGCGCGCGGCCTGCTGGGCTGGGAGCCCACCGAGCTGTTCGCCTTCGCCGACGTCCGCGAGGGTCAGCCGACGGAGACGACGGTCACCGGGGTGATGCGCTTCCCCCACCACGTGACCGCACCATTCTGGGTGAGCTTCGACTTCGGCAACCCCTTCGCCCAGGTGGAGGTGGTGGGAAGCGAGGGGTGGATGCTGCTGCCGGGCACCGGGATGCGGCGGGAACCGTTCACCCGGCTCCTCCTCCATCGCGGTGCGACCGAGGTCTACGAGGACGGCGCCGAGCCGGCGGTCGAGACGTTCCCCTTCGTCGACCCCTACCGGCTGGAGGTGGAGCACCTGGCCGGCGCCATCCGGGGCCGGGCCCCGCTGGAGCTCACCCTCGCCGACGCCCGGGCGAACACGGCCGTCCTGGTGGCCATGCACGCCTCGATCGAGAGCCGGACGCCCTGGCGGGTGGCGCACGTTGTCGGGTGACCGCCACTGTCCGGCAGCGTACCGACGGATCCGGAAACCCGTGGGATTCTTCACGTTTGAGTTGATCTGATCTTCTGAGCTGCCCCACGTGCTGGGGGCGCTCGTTCGTGCCGCCGCTGGGCGGTGCGTGGTTGGGGTGACCCTAGTGGCTGGTGGGCGGCTTTCCGACAAGATCTCCTCAGGTCGCCCATCCGACCCCTTCGACCTGATGTTCTCGCCGACGGACGCCCTTGCCGTCACCGACGGCGCCGGCGTCTTCACGTCGATGTCGCCGACCTCGATGCCTCTCCTCGGCTACGCGCCCCAGGAGCTGATCGGCAGGCGGATGAGCGGGCTGATCCATCACGACGACCGCACCCTGGCGGGAGCGGCCCGGAGACGGATGGCGCGCACCGGCGAGATCGAGAGCATCAGCCTCCGCTTCCGGCGCAAGGACGGCGGGTATGCCTGGCTTGAGTGCCGGAGCAGACCCATCCTCGATGCGGTCACCGGGGAGGTGGACGAGACCCAGCTGGCGCTGCGCGATATCGGCGACCGCGTGGAGGCGCAGCAGGAGATGGAGCGCAGCGCCCTCACCGACACGCTCACCGGGCTCGCCAACCGCACGCTCCTCATGGACCGGCTGAACCAGGCGCTCAAGCGTCTCAAGCGCAACGTGGGCCTGGTCGGTGTGCTGATGCTCGACCTCGACCACTTCAAGGTCATCAACGACACCCTCGGCCACCAGGTCGGCGACGCCGTGCTGGTGGACACGGCACGCCGTCTGCAGCGCGTCGCCCGCCCCGACGACACCGTCGCGCGCTTCGGAGGCGACGAGTTCGTCGTCGTCGTGCAGGGCCTGACCGCGCGTGCGGACCTGTCGGCGTGCGCCCAGCGCATCGTCGCCGCTCTGCGCGAACCCCACCTGCTCCAGGGCGAGGAGGTGGTCGCCACCGTCAGCATCGGGATCGCGGCGACCTCGCGCCCGGACCACCTGCCCGGGGACCTGCTCCGCGAGGCCGACCTGGCCATGTACCGGGCCAAGGACCAGGGACGGGACCGCCACGAGGTCTACGGAGAGGCCCTGCAGGCGCGGGCCGCCCAGCGCCTCCACACTGAGCGGGTGCTGCGGCGGGCCATGTCCGAGGGGCGGCTGAGCGTCGAGTACCAGCCCATCATCGATCTGGCGAAAGACCTGCCCGTCGAGGTGGAGGCCCTCCTCCGCAGCGACGACATCGATAGGGGCCAGTCGGTCCCGGAGCGGGTCCTTTCCGTCGCCGAGGAGTCGGGGCTGCTGCCGGTCATGGACGAGTGGGTGCGGACGACGGCCTTTGCCGAGCTGGCGGCGCTGCGCTCGCGCCTCAGCAGCGGTGGTGGGGTCGGGCGGGTGGCCGTCAACGTGACCGCCCGCGAGCTGGTCAGCTCCGACTTCCCGTCGCGGCTCTCGACCAGCCTGAGCGGGGCGGGACTGACCGGACGCGACCTGTCCATCGAGGTGACCGAGCAGGTGCTGCTGCAGACGTCGGACTCCGCGATCAAGTCGCTCGTCGAGCTCCGCAAGCTCGGGGTGCGCATCGGGCTGGACGACTTCGGCACCGGCTTCTCGTCCCTCACCCATCTGCAGTCGTTCCCCCTCGACTTCCTCAAGATCGACCGCTCCTTCGTGAAGCGGATCGACGTCGACTCCCACAGCCACAAGATCGTGGCCGCGATCATCAACCTCGCCCACGCGCTCGATCTGACGGTCGTGGCGGAGGGCATCGAGACCGAGAAGCAGCTGACCGCGCTGCGCGGCTTCGGCTGCGATCGGGGCCAGGGATTCCTCTTCGCCCGCTCGCTCAGCCCCGCCGCGCTGGTGAGCTTCCTCGAGGGCCGGGCGGCGGCTTGAGGGTCGGCTGCCGGAGGGCGCTGAGGCGCTGGGGTGACCGAGGCAGCGTCCCAGCGCGCGCTCGGCCGTCAACCCTGTCTTCAGAATCGCCATCCAGAGGGAGGCTGGTCCGGGGCGGTGGGACTCGAACCCACGACCTCTCACTCCCACAGCAAGCGCCTTCCACTTTCGTCGTTCGCATAGGCCATTTCGAATTCGCTTGGTCCACTTGCTTCGCCATCCGTACCTACGGTCGGCACTTGCGTCAAGCGTCCGGCGAGGGTCCAGAAGCAATGAGGCGCTCAAGCGGCCGCAGCCGGAAGGGGGATCGAACTGGACCCAAGCGCGGCCGCGCCAAGCCGACCCGCACGGGGCTTGTGTTGCGGCCGGCAACTCCTCGGGCTACTCCCGGCCGCTGACCTGCAGGCGCGGCCACCGCTCCGCCGTGACCCTACTTGGGCTTCCCTCGGCTCGAAACCGCCGTCTCCCGCGCGTCACGACGACGAGACCCGCTGCTGATTCTGCGTCGGACCGCCATCTGTGGTGGTCACCAGACGGCCGCCGGCGGGCGGGGCCGCCATGCCGTCCTCCTCCGGGTTCCAGGCGACGTCGTTGTTGCCGGCGACACCCCAGCCGATCATGGGACTGACGAAGTGGACTGACCAGAGAGGCGGCGATGGGTCACCAAGTGACTGCCAGTCCATCTCGCCGTCGTCGGTGCGGTACAGCGTCGAGACCCCGACGACCCACCCGTGCTGAGTGTCCCAGGAAGTCCGAGCCCAGCAACGGCTGGTGGGGATCAAGCAGCACCCCCCAAGTGTCAAAGCGCGTTGGAGGCCGCCAGATGGGGGCCGAACAGGTGAACTTGACCCATTCACGTTTCAGGCTAGAATCGAGCGGTGCGCGACAGGGCTCGGGACATCGTCGGCGTCGCCGGGGCGCTAGGCCTGACGGGGGCGGTGGCAGTGGCCGGCGGCGTCGCCGGAGACTTTCGCTCTGCATGGTATGCCGAGCTTCGCAAGCCAGCCTGGCAGCCATCGGGCGCGGCCATCGGTGCGGTCTGGTCCGTGCTCTACGCGACCATCGCGGCCGCCGGTTCCCTGCTTTGGCTCGAGCGGCGGCGCGCTAGCCGCGCTCTCCTCCCCCTGTTCGTGGCCCAGTCGCTGCTTAACGCCGCCTGGACACCTCTGTTCACGCGTGCCAAGCGGACGGACCTCGCTACCGCGGAATGCGCACTACTCACTGCCGTCAACGCGGGCCTCGTTGCCCAGGCGTGGAAGGTCCGGCGCCCAGCCGCGCTGCTGCTGCTTCCCTACCTGGGCTGGAGCATGTTCGCGACCTTCCTGAGCTGGACCATCCACCGCCTGAACCGCTGAGCGGCGCCGGTGGAGCGATCCCGTCTTCTGCTCCACATAGCGGCTCTCCGCAGCACGCGAACGAGGTGACGCCGCTCGTCGAGGATGAGGAACGACTTTCCGCCCACCTTGACACGCCGATGTCGCTCGTCACTGGTCATGCCCAGCAGGACATCCGGAACGCCGGGGCTCCGCCTTGAGCTGAGGGGCGGACAACGAAGGCTACCGTGCGGTTCCTCTTCGGAAGTCCCCCCAACTCCGAAGGACTTGGACAGTTATATTCGGCGACGCTCAGGGTCGGATGACCGGAAACCCGGCTGCGTTGGCGCCCGCGATGACGCGCTGATCGTACGTGACCACGCCCTCGAGGTCGGGGCCGAGCTCACCGGCGGCGGCCACGTGGATGGCGTCGAGGGAGCGCAGCTCGACGGGAGCGAGCCGCCCCGCCACGTCGAAGGTCGAAGAGGATGGCAGGACCAGCGAGACACCGTCCAGCAGCTCATCGATGACGTCCGGGTTGACCCCGAGCCGGGCGGCCGCGCGGTGTGCCTCGGTGGTGAGCAACTGGGATGACCAGCAGGGCCGGTGACCGATGAACCACTGGCGCATGGCGGGCGAACCGTCCTCCGCAACGGCCAGCTTGAGGAAGGCGGAGGTCTCCAGGTAGAAGGCCACCTCACCGCTCGCCGCGCAGCTCGTCGAGGACACTTCCGATCGAGCGGGAGGCCGCGACCGGCGCCGGGAGCGGCCCCTGGATCCGGCGGGCAAGGCTCACCCGGCCAGCAGCGATGAGGTTCCCGGTGCCGACGGTCACCGACGGCGGAGCGAGGACGGCCACCAGCTGACCGCGGTCGGTGACGCCGAGGATTTCCCCCCGGCGCACCCTCCTGATGGCGGCCGACGCTCGCTGCTGCAGTTCCCGAACCCCGATCGTCTCCATATGCGTCGATTGTAGCACGCAACGCACGGCTCGGCCAGGATGGAACGAGGGCTGCTCGAGGGTGCCGATGGGACGCTGCTCTGGCGGTGCCGTGGTGATAGAGCACTTGCTTCGCTAACCATGGCTCGGAGCAGCACTTGCCTCTGCGCCCCGGGTCCCCGGCCGAGCCCGGCCCTAACCAAAGCAAATGCACCAGGCGAATTCAGAAACTGGCTACAAACGACCCGCTGGTCGGGGCGCCCAGACTCGAACTGGGGACCTCTTGCTCCCAAACCAAGTGCGCTCGACTTTCGTCGTTCGCATAGGCCTTCTTGAATTCGCTTGGTCCACTTGCTTCGCCATCCGTGCCTATGGCCGGCACTTGCTTTAATGGTCCGGCGACGGTCCGGAAGTAATGAGGCGAGTCCACCCCACCAGAGGCGCTATTTGAGCTGGATTGCTCCCGGTGGACAGCATGCCGCACGAGGGAGGCCTCGGAGGGGGCCTGATGGGTGGGCGGGGGTCGCCCGCGTGGACGCACGACGCCGGCGTCGGCCGAGCACGAGTGGCCCCACAGCAGCTCGGCCGCGGTCTCGTCCGACACGGCGGAACTTCCTCGGGTCGGCGCAGAGACGGCGTCCCGGGCGCGGATGAAGGGCGCATTGCTGGCGACGTGAGGCCCGGGGGCCCCCTCGGCTGGCAGGGCGGGGAAGCCCTGGACAACGATCGGGCGAGTGTTCCAACGTGGCCACATGACCGTTTCCTCCTGGTGTCGGCGGAGGCCGCCGGCGATATCCTTTGTGCCTCACACGCTAACCGGTGCTGCTGACGCTGCCCTGACGGTGGGGCGGGTCTGCCCGGCCGATCCAACCTCGCCCGCCGGGCGTTCGACGGCCGGGTCGGCGATCAGCTGCCGGTGCCCAACAGCACCACCGTGGAGAGCACCAGCAGCGCCCCGATCATGCGAAGCACGATCGTGGACGGCCCCCCGCCGCTCGGTGGCGGCGTCGCCCAGGCAGTAACCGGCGAAGCGCCGTCCCGTGCTGGCGAACTTGAGCAGCACCCGCGGGACAGCAGCAGCCGCACAGCGAGGTGCACCGGAACGAGGCGTCGGATCGAGAGCAGGGTGGCGCCCTCTACGGCGAGCAGGGCCAGGAGCACGATCCCGGTGGTGGCGGTGAGCCGTGCGCTGGCCTCGACACCGGCGGGGGCGCGGTGCCCCACGACTGAGGGCCGGTCACCAGCTCGGCAAACGGACGCGTCCAGGACTGGGTCAGTTCCTTCGTTGCCCACGTCGTCGAGTTGGGCTCGACGGACGCGTTCCCCTCGCTCATCGTCGCTGACGGTATGGCGCGCGGCTTGCGCCTTCCTGGCGGGGCGGAGCGGCCCGGTCCAGGGTCAGGTGGCGGGAGCCGTGGCGCGCACCAGTAGACGGTCCACGCCGGACGTCCACACCGTGCGGCGATCTTCGGTGATGGCCAGGGCGCCGTAGCCGTCGATCCCCGACACCCACGTCACTCCAGGTTCTCCCATAACGAAGGCGGCGGTGGCGAAGGCGTCGGCATAGGTGAGGCTGGGTCCGACGACGGTGACGCTGAGGAGACCCTGCGGGGCCCGGCCGGTGCGTGGATCGACGATGTGCTCGCCGCGCTCGTAGCAGCCGCTGGTGGCCACCGCGAGGTCGCCGACCGCGAGCACCGCAGCGACGCGGTCGGCAAGCTCCGGGTGGCGAACCCCCACCCGCCAGCGCTGACCGGGGGCCGGCTCCCCCCGCACCACCACGTCCCCCCCCGCCCCGATGAAGAAGTTTCGGGCTCCGGCGACCTGCAGCTTGGCCGCGGCCCGCTCCACCGACCATCCCTTGACGAGCCCGGATGGGTCAAGCCGGCCTCCCGCATGAATGTCAAAGGCGCCTCCGCTGCGGCGCTCGACTTCCGCGCAGAGGCCCAGCACCTCGCGCACCTCCGGCCGGCATTCCGGCTCAGTGATCTCGCCACGGAAGAGCCTGCAGATCTCGCTGTCGCGCCGGAAGGTGCTGAAGGTGTTGTCGATCTCGTGGAACCAGGCGAACGCCGCCTCAACCGCAGCCCGGTCGACTCCGGGGTCGCGGACGTCCACCGTGATCACCGTTCCCATCACGGGTTCGGCGCGCACGGTTCGCGAGACGGCAGGAACCGAAGCCGCGGGCTGCTCAGGCATGAGCCATGTCCAGTGCCGACTGCACCGACTGCGCGTAGCTCTGGCTGTCGTAGGTCGCCCCGCTGAGGATGTCGATCTGGGCGCTCTGTGCCTGCAGGACCTCCTGCCGGAGCAGGGGCATGGCCACCGAGGCTATGTACGCCGATTGCGGATTGTCGTTCGGAGATTGGACCACCTTGACGTCGGTGATCCTGCCTCCGGCGATCACCACCTGCACCTGCACCGGGCCGAAGAAGTTGGCAGCGTTCTGGCCGGTGAACGTCCCATTCTTCAGACCGGCTGCCGCGGGTTTGGGGGTCGGAGCCGGAGAGCTTCCGCCCGAGGGAGGGGCGCCTGATGGCGTCGGCGTCGGCATCGAGCCCGACACCGAGGAGGAGCTGGGCGGAGGTGGGGCGACCGCGGTGCCCAGCGCGCTGGGCGGTGGGGTGCGGAAGCTGAGGGCGAGGGACACGCCGACCACCATGGCGAAAAGCGTGACGACGGCACGAACCGGCATGGCAGTTTCCTCAACTGAGAAACGCGAAGCGCTCGACGTGGATCTGCCCGGCGGGGACCCTGAGCGTCCGCAGGCTGCTGGTGACGGCGTCGACCATCTCGCGCGGGCCGCAGACGAAGACATCGCGATCGCGCAGGTCAGGGGCGGCGGCGAGCAGGAATCGGGGGGCGAACGGGTGAGCACTGACCTCGCGGCCCCGGCGCCCGATGACGTAGTGGATGACCCCACCGCGTGCCGCGACCAGCTGGTCGAGCTCGGTCTTGAAGACCACCTCCTCCCAGGAGCTGGCGCGATACAGCAGGGTGATCGAGTTCTTGCGCTGGGGCATCTCCTCGATCAGCGCTCGCAGCGGCGTGACACCGATGCCACCGGCGATCAGCAGCGAGCGCGGACGCCGGCGTCGCAGCGCGGTGAAGATGCCGTAGGGGCCGTTCAGGACGACCCGTGTCCCGGGTGACAGACGGTGCAGGGAGCGCGTGAAGTCGCCCACCTCCTTGACGGTGATGCGGAGATACTCGCCGTTGGGGGCCGCCGACAGGGAGAACGGGTGGACCTGCCACCACAGACCCCGGGCAAGGAAGCGGAACTTGAAGAACTGGCCCGCGCGCACCGGGAGCTCGCCTAAGTCGCGTCCGTGGATGTAGATCGAGATGACGTCCTGCGCCTCCTCGACGACGCTCTGCACTCGCAGCTGGTGACGCAGGACCATCCTCGCGGGAGCGACGATGCGGAAGGCGACCACCAGGATGGACGCGACCGCATACAGCGACACCCAGTAGGCGAGCGCCACGGGGTCGTGGACGAAGTCGGTGCCGACCGCCAGCTGGTGGGCGAAGCTGAGCGCGATCGCGAGGTAGACAAGAAGGTGGACGAAATGCCAGCTCTCGTGGGAGAGCCGCCGGCGCGCCTCCCGCACGGAGAGCACTGCGATGAGGATGAAGAGGGCCGTGCCGGCGTAGGCCATCAGCATGTAGGGGTAGGTGGACAGGAAGGTCCAGGTCTGAGCAGTTAAGGAGCGGCCATCGGCGAGCGCGTAGCCTGCGGTGGTGAAGACGACGTGGGCCACGATCAGGTCGACGGTGGCGAAGCCCAACCAGCGGTGCCAGCCCGCGATCCGGTCGATCCCGAAGAGGCTGTCGAGCCAGGGGCTTCGAGACATCAGCACCACCTGGACGAGCGCGGAGTAGGTGCCCAGCAGGGCCCCGAGCTGGCCCACCGCGATGAGCACCGCGGCCGGGTCGGTCAGGTGGGGGAACTGCCCGTGGCGGACCCATAGGACGACGATCAGCCCAGCATTGCCGGACACGGCCAGGACCACGTCACTCGGGCGCAGTCCCCAGGTCCGGGGGACCCGCAGCGAGCGCCGGGTGGTGGCAGAAACGGGCCTGCCGGCGGCGCGCGAGAAGGCTGTCGACGAAGTGGGTTGGGGCATGGCTGCGATCGTGGGCCGGCCGGCTGACGGGAAGCTGACGGCGATGGCGGGCTCGGCCGGGAGCCGCGTGTCAGCTCATCCCAGATGGCTTCAGGATTCCGCAAGCCTCGGGGGTCAGCATCCCGATCGTGGTTGATCGCGCGCCGACCGCAGCCGGCCCCCGGGCACCCTGCCGGGAGGTACCGTAACGGAGATGCGACTCCTGTTGGCCGAGGACGACAGGGCGCTGCTCTCGGTGCTCGCCCGCGGCCTTCGCCAGAACGGTTACCTGGTCGACACCGTCGAACGGGGTGACGACGCTCTGCACATGCTGAGGGTGGGCGAATTCGCCGCTGCGGTGTTGGACTGGCGAATGCCAGGCCTGGACGGAGCCGAGGTGATCACCGAGGCGCGGCGCCGGGGGCTTCGCCTTCCGATCCTGATGCTCACCGCCAGGGACACCTCCCAGGATCGGGTTCGCGGCCTGGACTCGGGCGCCGACGACTACCTGGTCAAGCCGTTCGACTTCGAGGAGCTGCTGGCTCGCCTCCGGGCCCTGCTCCGGCGGGGTGGCGCGCCTGCCGGCCCCACCCTCCGGGTGGCCGGTCTGGAGCTGGACCCGGCGACGCGCGAGGTCCACAGCGGAACACGCCTCGTCGCTCTGACCCCGCGGGAGTACGCCATCCTGGAGTTGCTGCTGCGCCGGGCCGGGGCGGTGGTGACCCGGCAGAGCATCGCCGAGCAGGTCTGGCCGGACGCCGAGGCGAGCTGGAACGCCATGGAGGCGCACATAGCCCGGCTCCGCGCCAAGCTCGGCGGTGATGCGGGCGTCGCCATCGTTGCGGTCCGCGGCACCGGATACCGGCTGGTGAGCGGATGAGCGCGCCGGCTCGCAGCCGCCTACGTCGGCGCGCCCTGCGGACCGCCGCCCTTGCCACCGCCCTGGTGGCACTCGGACTCTGCGGCGTGCTCACGGCGACTGACGTGCTGGTCTCTCACAACCTCACCGCCGCCGTCGACGGGCGCCTGAGCCAGTGGATGACGCAAGCCGCCGCCCAGCCCACCGCCTCGCTGACCGAGATCGACCCTGACCACGACTTCGATGAGCCCCTCCTGGCCTGGGTGATCCAACCGGATGGCCGGTGCAAGCCCGTCGGCGTCGCTCCCGCCCTGCCCTCTCGTCTCTGCACGGCGACGGCGCCGACCACCGCCGACGTCGCAGGCAACCCGTTCCGACTCCTCGGGAAGCGGATTGGCAGCGGCGGCCTAGTGGTCGGGGCGAGCCTCACCCCGGCCGGGCAGCAGATGGGGGACCTGGTGATTGCCGAGTTGGTGGTGGGCCCGCTTCTCCTCGTCCTCGTCTTCGTCGGCGCCCTCGCGGTCGGTAGCCGCGTCGGTGGCCCTCTGGAGCGCATGCGCCAGCGGCAGCTCGCCTTCACCGCCGATGCATCGCACGAGCTGCGCACCCCGCTTACGGTGATGCAGGCGGAGGCCAGCCTGGCCCTGTCCGGCGACGACCGCGATCTCCGCCCCGCTCTCCGCCGGGTCAGCGGCGAGATCGGCCGAATGCGCCGGATCGTCGAGGATCTGCTCTGGCTCGCCCGCTTCGACTCTGAGCCTCGGTCGCCGAATGCCGAGTTGATCGATCTGGGCACCGCCGCTCGGTTGGCGGAAGAGCGCTTCGCTTCGGTGATGGCGACGCGGTCCCTGTCCGTCACCGCGGTCGCTCCGGAGAGCGTCCTGCTGGTCTCCATGCCGGCCGAGTGGCTCGACCGCCTGGTCGGCGTCCTGGTGGACAACGCCTGCCGCCACGCTCGGACGACGGTTCGAGTGGAGGCGCGCGCCATCGAGGGGGGGCGGGCGGAGTTCTCCGTGAGTGATGACGGCGAGGGGATTCCGGAGGCCGAGCTCCCCCTGCTCTTCCACCGGTTCCATCGGGGCACCTCCACCGGCGAGGGCGCCGGACTGGGTCTGGCCATCGCCGACTCGGTCGTGCGGGCCACCCAGGGGCGCTGGCGCGTCACCAATCTCGCGGGCGGAGGTGCGCGCTTCGCTGTGGTCTGGCCGGTGGGGAGGGGGGCGAGTTCCGGCCCCGCCGAGCTCCCGGCATCGACGGCGGACCCCCCGGCTGCGCTGTGACGGGAAGCGTCCGGAATCTCAACGTCAGCCGACATCAGGTCGCATCCGTGCCCGCCGGCGACGCAGACGTGCCAGCCGGGTCACGGCCGCAGCACTGCCGTCGGCGCGGCCGGCGAGCACTGTTCCAACGGGAGTGAGCTCACTCCTTCTCAGACGCGAGAACGGACCGTCTGCCTGGGGAACCGACCGGGGCCAGATGCACCAGCGCGGGATAGGTGATGAAGGCGATGGCGAGATGCATCAGCATCAGGACCCCAACGCCGCGGATCGGTTCGCCGTGAACCAGTATCCACAGGTCGGGCAGCCAGAGCACGAGGGTCACGAGCACGGCGAGCCGCAGGAATAGCCAGCGCGGCTGGGACGAGATCCAGGTCACCACCGGCCACGCGATGCAGGCGATGGTGACGCCGACGATCGTGAGCTTGGCGTAGTCCGAGAACTGGAAGTGGGGGAAGTTCTGCGTGGAGGGGAAGATCCACTTTCCCATGGCAACCAGAATCGCATCCGATATCAGGGATCCCACGTTGGCAACGATGAGCGCGATCACCCAACGAACCGGAGATGGGGGGGCCTGACGCGTCCCAGGGTCCACCTTGAAGATGCGCAGCCAGCGCCGGGCCGCGGGAGGCAAGCCATCGAATACCTCCTCGAGCGAGTGCCCAACGCGCTCGCCCAGGGGTTGATCGGAAGGCGACGGATCGCGATGGGCCCGATCGTCGCGGCTCTGTTCGGGGGAGGTCACGTTGCCTCGCGCAGGTCGTCAGGCCCTGCCGGTGTGGCCAGGGCGACCAGGGATGCGGCACCGGCGGGGTGCCGAAGCGAACCGACGAGGACCGCCGCCACGCAGCTGTCCGCCTTGTGGACGCGGATGGCTTCGGGCGACACTTCAGGAGCCTCCCGTGACCACGCCGCCACCCTGGCCGAGGCTGGGAAGCTGGCTGGGAGGCTGCAACCCGCCGCTGTTGGTGCCGCTGCCGGTGGCGCTCGAGGCCGTCGAGCCGCCGGTCACCACACTGCCGACGCTCTGGCCCGCGATGGGAAGCTGATTCGGCGGCTGAAGCTGGCTGCCGGTGGCGGCGTGCCCGGGCAGGGTCGTGGCGGCCACCGCGGCGAACGCGGCGGTGCCTGCGGCGGCGAGCCCGATGGAGAGGTTCCGGATCTGGGTGCGGAGGTCGAGAGCGCGGTCTCGCTCTGCACTGTGGCGCCTCACGGCCGGCTCCGGCCGCGCCGCCCGGTGGGGCCGCGTTCGGTCATCGTGTCCATGGGCCGAGGGTAACGACGCAGTCTGACGGAACGCTGACGTCAAGGTTCCGCAAGGTGCCCCGCCTAGGCTGGTCGGCATGACTTCCCAATGGCTCTGGTACACGACCCGCGGCGCCGGCGTGATCAGCCTGGTGCTGCTGAGCGCCGTCGTCTGCCTCGGACTGCTGACCCGGCTCCGGGTCAGAGGCGAGGGGTGGCCCAGCTTCCTCACGGCGGCGGTCCATCAGGACCTGGCCCTCGTCGCGCTCTTCTTCCTCGGTCTCCACATCGTCACGGCAGTCGTCGATCCGTTCACCAGCCTCAGCATCGTGGCCGCCACCGTGCCATTCGGTTCCTCGTACCGGACCGTCTGGCTGGGACTGGGCACCCTGAGCTTCGAGCTCGGGCTTGCGGTCGGGTTGACCAGCCTGGCGCGACGCGTGATCGGTGCCCGGTTGTGGCGGGCGGTCCACTGGCTCGCCTATGCCTGCTGGCCGCTGGCTGTGGTCCATGCGGTGGGCACCGGGACCGACGGCCACTCCGCGTGGCTGCTGGGAATCACGATCGTCTGCTGCGGCGCCGTGCTCACCTGTCTGGCCTGGCGTCTGGTCGCGGCGCCACTCGACCCACTGGCTCAGGTCAGGTCCGCGCGCCTCATGGCGGGGAGCGACCGATGAGCTTCCCCTCGCTTCTGGATGGTCCCGACCTCCATGGGGGAGCCGAGCCCGCCACCAGTCACCTGGCACGACTGGGCCTGAACCTCCTCTCGGGCTCGGAACTGATCGACGCGTTGGACCAGAGCGACCTTCGGGGGAGAGGCGGAGCTGGCTTCCCGGTGGGGCGGAAGTGGCGGTCGCTGGCCGGACGTCAGGGGCCTCCCGTGGTTATCGCCAACGGGGCCGAGGGCGAGCCGCTCAGCTTCAAGGACCGTCTGCTGATGCAGGCGCGGCCCCACCTCGTCCTCGACGGCGCCGTCCTGGCCGCAGGCGCCGTTGAGGCCGACCAGATCGTTCTCTACATCGGGCGCGAACACTCCGCGGCGGCCGATGCGATGCTCCACGCCCTGGCTGAGCGCCCCGCCAGGGAGCGCGGCCTCATCCGGATCTCCCGCGCCCCTGTCGCCTACGTCTCCGGAGAGGAGACTGCGGCAGTTCAGTTCGTCAACCGGGGTGTGGCCCTCCCCATGAGCGTCCCGCCACGCCCCTTCGAGGCTGGGGTTCGGGGACGGCCGACCATGGTCCAGAACGTTGAGAGCCTGGCCGCCGCGGCGCTGATCGCCCGCCGCGGCGGCGCCTGGTACCGCTCCTCGGGCACCCTGCTGGTGACCGTGACCGGAGCCGTCGCCCGTCCCGGCGTGATCGAGATCCGGCTGGGGACCCCCGTCGCCGAGGTGGTCGAGAGGGCCGGCGGCCGTCCCGGGTCCATCCAGGCGCTCCTGCTCGGCGGGTACTTCGGCGGTTGGGTCGCCGCCGACGATGCCTGGGACCTTCCCCTCCACCCCGAGCGGCTACGAGCCACCGGCCACTCGCTGGGCTGCGGGGTGGTGGCACCTCTCCCGGTTGACCGCTGCGGTGTGGCCGAGACCGCCCGAATCGTGAGCTACCTGGCCGGTCAGAGCGCGGGGCAATGCGGACCCTGCGTCTTCGGTCTCGGGGCGATCGCTGAGACCCTGCGGCGGATCGCCATCGGGCTGTCCCGCCCGGACGACCTGGCCCGTCTTGACCGCTGGAGCGCGGAGCTCCCCGGGCGCGGGGCCTGCCGCCACCCCGATGGCGGGGCGGGCCTGGTCCGCTCGGCCCTGGGGGTGTTCGCCGATGACTTTGCGCATCACCTCGCGCGTCGCGGCTGCACGGCTGCCAGGCCGCTCACCGCCGGAGTGGCCTGATGTCCGAGCCGTCCGCGCGCCGTTGGGACGGGCCTCGGGGAGTGGCCCGCGTCGGGACGTCCCGGCTGTCGCTGGGGGTCGATCGGATCAGGTGCGACGGTCGTGGGTACTGCGCCGAGCTGCTTCCGGAGATGATCCGGCTCGACGATTGGGGCTACCCGATCGTGAGCTCGGAGCGGGTGCCCGATCACCTACTCGATCACGCCCGGCGAGCCGTCGCCGCCTGTCCGCTGCTCGCGATCCGGGTTGCGGAGGATGGAAGGTCGAGATGATCGAGATGGCTATCGCTCGCGATACGGTCATGGGCACCTCAATGGAGGTGGCCTCAGCAAGGCCGGATCGACTGGCCTCGGCCAAGGCTGCCGCCGACCGCGTCGTCGCCGCGATCGACCAGAGCTGCAGCCGGTTCCGCGAGGACAGCGAACTGAGCATGGTGCACCGGCAGCGCGGCCATGAGGTGCACGTCTCCGGGCTCCTTGCCCGGGCTCTCCGGATTGCGCTGCGCGCCGCCCGGCTCACTGACGGCCTGGTGGATCCCACCGTGGGAGCGGCGCTCAGGGCAGCCGGGTACGACGCTGACTTCGAGTCCGTCCCACGCTGCGCTGGTCCGGTCACGCTGACCCCAGGGCCGGTGCCTGGATGGGAGAGGATTCATCTTGACGAGCGGCGGCGCGTGGTGTGGGTCCCCGAGGACGTCGAGATCGACCTCGGCTCCACGGCCAAGGCCTTGGCCGCCGACATGGCCGCGGAGGCCGCCGCCGGCGAGGCGGGCTGCGGTGTCCTGGTCAGCCTTGGTGGGGACATCGGCACAGCGGGCGCGCCACCTCTGGGCGGGTGGCATGTCCAGATCGCCGAGGACAGCGCGGCGGCCGTCGATCCCGATGCCGAGACCATCCTGATTCAATCAGGGGGGGTCGCCACCTCGAGCACCACGATGAGGCGCTGGACTCGGGGGACGTTGTCCCTCCACCACATCATCGACCCGCGCAGCGGGATGCCCGCGGATGGCCCATGGCGCACCGTAACGGTGGTCGTGGCCTCGTGCGTCGATGCCAACACGGCCTCCACGGCTGCGATCGTCCGCGGAGTGGACGCGCCCGGCTGGCTCAGTGCTCTGGGGCTGCCGAGCCGGCTCGTCGATCAGGATGGCACCGTCACCCGCTGCGCCGGCTGGCCGCTGCCGTCTTGAATGAACGGCCATCCTCGTCTGATCGCCCTGTGCGCATTCGCCGCCATGGGCGGCTTTGCCCTGATCACGACCCTCTACCCCCAGCGCTTCCCGGGGGTACTCGGCGCTGCACGCGGGACTGCTGTCCCTGCCCGCGGGTGACCGTCACGCCGCCGGTGCGGTCAGGTCAGCCAGATGCTCCGCGCCGACGGGAGGCCGTGACGACCAGCCGAGGATCGCCGGCGGGCGGCCGGAGAGGCGACTGACCTCGCTGATCCAGCGCCGTTCCTGGCGAGCCCGGGCCTGCAGTACCGGGTCGGCGGTGGGTGTCGCGGCGAGGCTCATGTTGACAACCCAGCTGAACGGAGTGATCCAGGCGCGGGCGAGGTCAGCTTGAAGCCTGGTCGCCTCGTGGACGGGGGTTGCCTCGGGCACGGTCACCAGCAGGATTCGGGTGTGGGCGGAGTCGGTGAGGGTGTCGAGCAGCTTCGCCGCAGGATCGGGCAGGGCGCCCGTCTGCGCGGCCAGTTGGCGGGTGAAGCTGCGCGAGGAGTCCAGAAGCAGCACCGTGTGCCCGGTTGGGGCGGTGTCGATGACGACGTATCGATCGGCCGCGGCAGCGACCGTGCGGGCGAAGGCTTGGAAGACCGCGACCTCCTCGGTGCACGGTGAGCGGAGGTCCTCCTCGAGAAGCGCGTAGGCCTGTGCGTCGAGGTCCTTGCCCGCGGTGGCGAGGACCGCCCTCATGTAGCTGGCGGTCTCAGCCGCAGGGTCGATGCGCGTGACGGTGAGGTTGCGCGGAGGGTCGGGCAGGGCGTCAGCAACGTGGGCGGCCGGATCGGTGGTGGTCAAGGTGACGTGATGGCCGCGGGCGGCGAGTGCGACAGCGATGGCAGCGGCGACGGTTGTCTTGCCGACCCCGCCCTTGCCCATGGTCATGACCACACCGGACCCCCCGGCTTCCAGCTGCTGCACCAGCTCACCCAGGCCGCTCTGCAGGTGGGGGGCGGGTTCTTCGCCGGTGCTGCCACGGAGGCCGGCGATCTCGGGATGGAGAAGCAGGTGCAGGCCCTCCAGCCCGACCGGCGCTGCCGACAGCAGCGGGACGGTGTCGACGCCCTTGATCGCGGCCAGCACCGGAGGCATACCCGCCAGCGCCGCTTGGGCGCGACGCTGCCAGGCCTGGGCGACCCCGTCGGTGGGGTCGGTGGCGCCGAGCACTCCGTTGATCACCAGACGCGGTGAGACGACACCGAGGGCGGACAACTCACCGGCGGCGCGCGCCGCCTCGCTCAGGGCGGCGACATCCGGCCGGGTGACCAGCACAAGGGTGGTGCGGGCCGGGTCGCGCAGGGCCGCGACGGCATCCGCATAGCGGTCCCTGGTCTGCCCGAGGGCGGAGATCGGGCCGATGCAGGTGATCCCGGCCTTGTTGGCCTGCAAGAAGCCGGTCCAGGCACCCGGCAGGGTCAGCAGCCGCAGCGTGTGCCCGGTGGGGGCGGTGTCGAACACGATGCGGTCGTAGTCGCCAGCGACCCTCGGGTCGGCGAGGAGGGCGACGAACTCGTTGAACGCCGCGATCTCGACGGTGCACGAGCCGGACAGCTCCTCCTCCATCTTGGCGACGACACCGGCGGGCAGCAGGGCCCGATAGGGACCCACCACCCGCTCACGATAGGCGGCTGCTGCCGCATCGGGATCGATGTTGCGGGCGGCCAGGCCCGCCACGCCAGGGACCGGCACCGGCGTGGGCGACGTGCCCGCACGCACGGCCAGGACCTCGTCGAGGTTGCTGGCCGGGTCGGTCGACACGATCAGCACGCGGGCACCCCCTCCGGCCAGGGCGACCGCGGTGGCGGCAGCGATCGACGTCTTCCCGACCCCACCCTTGCCGGTGAAGAAGAAGAACGGCGTCGGGCAGCCCAGCAGACCCGCCAGCGGAGCTGCGCTTCGCGTCAGCGGGTCAGCAACGCTCATCAGCAGCAGCCGGTCCCGCCGCAGCAGCTCTCCGCCTGAGGCAGCTGGCGGATTCCCGGCGCGGCCGGCACCGGTGGCGAGAGGGTGATCCCGGTCCATCCGGCCAGCTCGGCACGACCCGGGTAGCGGCCGGTGCTCCGCACTTGCCCGTCCACCAGCACGGCGGGGAGGGCCTCCTCACCTTGGGCCTGCACCGCCTCGTGGACCGGCGCACAGGCGATGAACTTCTCCGGCTCCTGGGACAGGGTCGCCCGCGCGACCGTGACACCCTGCCCGGCCAGCCACTCGAGGTCAGCAGCAAAACGGGCCAGGGTGGGATCGACAGACGGTCCGCAGACGCCGGTCGAGCAGCACATCGCGGGATCGAACACTTCAACGCTGGTCATGCCACTCCTCCAAGCCTCCTGCGAGCGGGTCGCTCGTCGCCAGGGGTGGAGTATACATCAACATACCCTGATATAAAGCACTGCTGATGTGATCTAATAGGGTCGTGACCACAGCGACCGTCAACATCACCAGCGAGCGTGCTGCTCTCTTCGGGCTCCTCGCCGACCCGCTCCGCCTCCGTATCGTCGAGTTGCTCGCCGCCGAGGAGCTCTGCACCTGTCACCTGATCGACGAGACCGGTGCGAAGCAGACGACGGTGAGCCACCATCTGCGGATCCTCCGCGAGGCAGGCGCTGTCACCACCACTGAGGTTGGCAAGTTCACCTGGTACCGGCTCACCCCACACGTGCTGGACGCACTGGCGGCGAGCCTCACCGAGCTTGCCGACGGCGCCGAGCGGGCCGGCCGTCACCGCCTTCCCTGCGCCCCCTGACGGGACCGGGAGGATGCGCTCCCGAGCCGCCGGTGTGACCGTCTAGATCACGCCAGCCCTGGCATCCGCTCTCGGTCGCCGCCTGCGCCGCCTTCCTGACCTCCCGCGACCAATCCGCCACCCGAGGGATGGGGGGGGCAATCCATCCATCTAGTTTGATGTATCCTGCATGGGTGACGAGGACCCGCCAGCCCAAACCAGCGACGGAGCCGCCGGCATTCCTGGCGCTGGCCGGCCACCCTCTGCGCTGGCGGCTACTCCGCGAGCTTGCCGAGAGCGACCGCCGCGTTTGGGAGCTCACTGCCCGACTGGGCGAGCCCCAAAGTCTCGTCTCCTACCATCTCGGCCTCCTCCGGACCGCCCAGCTGGTGTCGGCCCGGCCCAGCTCGGCGGACCGCCGGGACAGCTACTACTCGGCGGATCTCACGCGCTGCGGCGAGCTTCTCGGCGCGGCCGGTGCCGCGCTGCACCCCGCGCTGCGCCCGCTCCCAGGTCGCCCCGTTGCCCCCGCGGACTTCTCCGGTCGGGTCCTGTTCCTCTGCACCGGGAACAGTGCCCGTTCGCAGATCGCCGAGGGCTGGCTCCAGTACCTGACCGACGGCCGCGTGCCCGCGTTCAGCGCGGGTAGCCAGCCCACTCGCCTGCACCCCAACGCGGTGAGGGTGATGCGGGCCCACGGCGTCGACCTGACGGGCCGGCGGGCCAAGCACTTCGATGAGTTCCTCGATCAGCGCTTCGACTGCGTGGTCACCGTCTGCGACCGGGTTCGGGAGGTCTGCCCCGAGTTCCCCGGGGCCAGAACGATTCACTGGAGCATCCCCGACCCCGCCGAGGGTGGCGACGACGCGACTACCTACCCGGCGTTCGAGCGCACCGCGGCTGATCTCGCTGCTCGCATCCCGTTCCTCGTGCAGCTGCTCGCACACGACCTCGTGGAGGTGAACTGATGTCCAGGGCCACCACCAACTTCTACCGGAACAGGGACGCCGTGGCGTCGCCCGCCGGCGTCGGGGTCGATCTCCCATGATGTCGCCGGGACATCGCAAGGAGCTGGAGGGTGCCGCCCGGCGCCTGTCGCGTGAGTTCGCCGGGGTCTTCAGCCACGAGACCGTCGAAGAGTGCGTCATGGACTCCTTCGAACGGCTCGCCGCCACCGCTACGGTGACCGGTTTCCTGGTGATTCTCGCCGAGCGATTCGCCCGCGAGCGCCTGCAGGCGCTGGGTCAGGCGGAGAAGCCCACCGGGAGTCGTGTGCCGGAGGTGCTCTTCGTCTGTGTGCACAATGCGGGCCGGTCGCAGATGGCGGCGGTGCTTCTCGACCAACTCGCCCATGGCTCCGTGCACGTGCGCTCGGCGGGATCCGATCCCGCCGACCGTCTCAACCCGGCGGTGGTCAAGGCCATGAGTGAGCTGGGCCTCGATCTCGCCAAGGAGTTCGCCAAGCCGCTGACGGACGAGGTGGTGCAGGCCGCCGATGTGGTCATCACGATGGGCTGTGGGGATGCCTGCCCTCTCTATCCCGGGAAGCGGTACCTGGACTGGGAGCTCGAAGATCCGGCCGGCCAACCGCTGGCGACGGTTCGCCGCATCCGCGACGACATCCAGGAGCGTGTCGGGGCTCTGCTGGCTGACCTGGCCCCCGCGGCGACGACGTCGTAGTCGACCTCGGTCCACAAGCACGTCGACATCGAGGCCAAGTTCCTTCGCCGCGGCGGGCCACCTTCGACGAGCATGGCCCCACTCCGCATCTCCTTCGGGGGACCGGTCGGGCTCAGCCAGAGCCAAGCAAGTGCACCGGGCGGATTCATGGCGGCCCCGATCGGTCCGGTCGGGGCGCCCAGACTCGAACTGGGGACCTCTTGCTCCCAACGCAAGCGCCTTCGACTTTCGTCGCTCGCATAGGCCTTCTTGAATTCGCTTGGTGCACTTGCTTCGCCATCCGTGCCTGCAACCGGCACTTGCTTCAAGCGTCCGGCGAGGGTCCAGAAGCAATGAGGCGCTCGAGCGGCAGCCGGAAGGGGGCGAAGCGGGCGCGGCCTCTCCGAATACGGGAAAGGGGCGATGGTGTGCGCCCACCCGGTGGGGGCTTCGTCCTCACCACGTCAAGGGCCCGCCACCGGTTCACGCTGCCGCGTCCGGCTCCCAGGCGTGCCCAGCGGGGGGAGCACCCCCTGTTGCTGCCGTTGTTTCGGCCCCCTCCCCAGAGTGAGGATCACCCGGGTCTCTGTGTCAAGAGGACCTCGGGTCGAATGACCTCTTGGAGGGCCGGAGAACCATGCTTCTCGGTTCCGTGACACTCACCCTAGACCCAGGGACGATCCTGCTCTGGGCCTTCATCGGCCTGGTGGCGGGCTTCCTCGCCAGCAAGGTCGTGACCGGCCGTGGTAAGGGCATCCTGGCCGACATCGTCGTCGGCATCATCGGTGCGCTCGCCGGCGGCTTCCTCGCCCAGATGCTCAGCATCAACTTCAGCATCCCCGGGCACACCACCATCACCGAGATCATCATCGCCTTCGCGGGCGCCGTCATCCTCCTGGTGATCGTCCGCCTCCTCACCGGCAACGGGCGCAGGTGGGCGCACTAGCGGTGACACCCGTCCGCATGGACGCGGCTCGGCCGACCCCTCTCCTCGAGCTCGCCGGGTGAGCCCGGGGAGGAGAACCTGATGCCACCCGTCTCGGGCGCGGACAGTCTCCAGGTTCGCCGCGCCTATCTCCGCAACGATCGCTCGCGCCAGGGCCACGATCGCCGCCTCATCGCCAGATGGATCGTCCTGGCGGTGGTCGTCCTCTGGCTCCTAGTCGCCGGCGTGGTCCTGGTCGCCGCCGGCTGAGGCGGCGTCCTCCCAGGGTCGCTGGCGGAGCCCACCCCCGCATCTGAGGATACGTGAGGCCGGCAGGGTCCCCACCGGCGAGGTACCCCCAGGAGGGAAACCATGGGCGAGAAGGAGATCGGCGTGCGCACGCCCGATGGAGAGATGACGACCTTTGTCGTTCACCCGGACGGTGAGGGGCTGTTTCCGGTCGCGGTGCTGTACATGGACGGGATCGGCTACCGCGATCAGGTCAAGGAGAATGCGCGCCGGTTCGCCGCCGATGGCTACTACTGCATCGCGCCGGCCCTCTTCTACCGCTCCGGCAAGGGGCTCACCTTCGACATGGGGAAGCTGGCCGCGGAGGGATTCGGGGACCCGGCGGGGCACCGGATGATGGCCGTGGCTATTGCGGCGATCGCTCTGATCGCCAGTGGGGGCATCAGCCTCTGAGCCAAACGGACTGTTCCCGTCGACCGCCGAAATGCGAGATCAGCACGGGGCACCCAGCGGCATTGACCGGACCGGAGGCGTCACGACGGCCAGCCCATGTGCACGTCGACGGCTACGCCTCAGTAGTAGTGCCGCCGACCGCCCACCGCGTGCCCGGCCATCCCCAGGACTGCAATGACGAGCCCGATCACCAGCAGGATGACCCCGAGTGTCCAGAGGATAGGGATGCCTGCAACGAACCCGATGATGAGAAGGATGATCCCGAGAGTGATCATGCAGTACCTCGCGAATGGTCGAACTGATCCAGAAGCAACCCCGGCACATCCACGCCTTCGTGTGCTGGATGGTGCCACCGAGTCACGCCGTGCGTCGGCCCGCCAGCGTACAGACCGTTTGTCACGACGGTAGTGCCCGCCTTGTTCAGCCGAACGTAGATGCCCGCGGTGACGCCGAACACGAGGACCAGAGCCGAGGGGTCAGCGCTGCTCGCTGCTCCTCGGCAAGCCCTGGGGTCCTGCCCTGCCCCCCCCCGGAACTGGTCCACGTGACATGAAGGTTCCATCACGGCCAGCCTGGCCAGGAGGAACCATGAAGGGCAGGAAGCACAAGCCGGAGGAGATGGTCCGGAAGCTGCGGGAGGGGGGCGACTGATCGCCGAGGGGAACACCGTCGGGGAGGTCGCCGAGGCACTCGAGATCAGCAACTACACGTACCTGCGCTGGCGCAACCAGTACGGGGCTGAAGGCGGACGACCTCGTCGAGTCCTAATAGCATCTCTGCGGTGAAGGATGCTGCGCAGCTTCAATGGCACGCTGCGCGACGAGCTCTTCGCCCGCGAGGTCTTCGACACCGTGATGGACGCGCGGGTGCTCCACGCCGACTACACCGACGCCTACAACCACCACCGACCCCACAGCGCTCTGGGCTACCTGACGCCTGCAGCGTTTGCCGCGGCCTGGAAGTCACGAATGTCGATCGCATCAAACAAGGCGCCCTGTAACGGCCTACAACGGCCAGGATGGGCCCGCTCTCCCGGATGCCAGCAGAGTCGAGGTCTCCACCAGGTCGCGAGCGTTCGCTTCCGGCCCTCTCTGGCCCGCATAAGGGCACGAATCCGGGACTTCCGGCCCGCACAAGCGGCTCGGGCGGCTTCGGTCGGGACGGGCCGAAGTTCAGCCGCGGACCCAGCCGCGAGTGGTCACCACGGTGGTGGTGGAATTGTCTCGATACCCGGTGGCTTATCTGGCCAGACCAGCAGCACGGCACAGGGGGCGTGGTCGACAACGAAGCGGGTGGCGGAGCCCAGGCTGTGCGGACCCAGGCGCGAGTGGTCACCGTCGCGGGCCGCCACCAGCAGGTCGACGTTCTCGGCGACGGCGCCGATGACCTCGTGCCCGACCCGTCCCCGACGATGGATGAGCTCCACATC